>ERZ836760.53-NODE-53-length-178989-cov-50.961449_pt1 | contig 178989 bp, 142 predicted proteins | sample MGYA00519941_ERZ836760 | MGnify/ENA primary metagenome ERZ836760 (study PRJEB31850, sample SAMEA3708807) | human gut metagenome | biome: human gut; feature: human-associated habitat; material: faeces | place: China | collected 2014 ... | reverse complement strand
CATCACCTCCTTCAAAAATAGCGAAAGAAAAGCAGACCCCTTAATCGAAGTCTGCCTCTGTTGGATATGGTAATCCTCTCTTCTTATATTTTAAATCAATCATTTTTCGGAGCTTCTCTCTTTTCTCTTTCGTTGGCGCATGCTTTTGAAATTCAACCAGCCATCTTTCTAATCTTCCATCATCATCGATCCACGTATCGTTTTCATATTCCCATTCATCTAATAACTTGATCAGCGCATCCAATGGTTCTTCCACATCATCGCCAAACTCTTTCCATAGATTTATTCCATAACTTTCCAAGCCAAAGAATTCTGTTAAAAATGAAAATCTCTCCATATCCCCCAATGTCATCTTTTTTCTGCCCATCAATAACTCCTGATCCCTGCTGCCACAGTAACTCAAGAAAATCTTTTTTTCTTTCTCACTTTCGGTCATAGATTGTCCCCTTTCAGAAATAATTCTTTATTACGAAACATTATAAATTTTTAACTCATTAGAATCAATATATATGTTTCCAAATAACGAAACTTTTATTTTTTAAGGAGAACGTATTATGCAGAAAATCAGACCAGATATGGATATCGGTAAAAATATTCAATCTCTTAGATACAAAAATAATCTAACGCAAGACCAGATCATTGCAAAATTGAATCTCATGGGTATTGTCATATCCAAAAGCACTTATGCCAAACTGGAAACAAACCGCATGAACATCAAAGTGTCTGAGTTAGTCGCTCTGGCAAAGATCTTTCATACAGATATCAATGCATTCTTTGATGGTCTGCTGTAACTCGACATTCACCTACTCCCTGTGTATATAATAATCTCTTAAAAAAGAACTAGTCTATATCGTTCTTATCGAATATAAACCAGTTCTTTTTTCTTATCTAACTGAATACACATTCTTTTCTATTCTTTGTGTATCCTATACTTATATATGGCAAAAATCAGACAACAGACACGCTATACACTCTTATGCTACATAATCCAGTTTACTGTCGCTCAATCTTAAACCTACAATATGAATACAAATTCCATAAATTAACCCTGAAAGAAAAATCTTTTCTATAAGTAAATTTGGTCTTAAATGGAATCTGATGGCAATGACACCAGTCTTGTATTTGTTTCATCCTCATGGACTCCCCGTCATCAATTTTCTTTATCAAGCATTGTCTCTTAAAATCATCCATCCCTGTCTTAAAAAATAAATAAAACAGTACATTATAATATCTAATCAACACAATCTCTTCTGCTATTTTTTCCTTTGACCTCATACACATTTTCCACCTTTCACTGTATATTGAGTTTGATTTATACACATATTCTTACGTTATACACTTTATACTCACCCCATAATAGGGGGTTAATATTCCAACGATAATAAGTACTATCTCCACGACTCCCATGCCATCTTCATCCTGCCAGAAATTTTTTATATTTTCTTTTAATTTTCTGCATAATACTGCCATTTTGCTTTTCTTATTTTCTTTTACTGCTGTTTTCATAATATTCCTCCATTCTTGCGCTGCTTTTCAGCGCATCTCAAGTTTGTGCGAAGCTCAAATCTTGCGTGTGAAAAATCTTATTTTTCACACTATTCTTCCTTTCCTGTTTAATCTTTATATAACATGACAGAAGAAATCTCTGCTTTCTGCTATGTAAGATAAAAGTTCATAACTGCCGGAACCATAACTATAACCATAACTACCATAAGCAGCATAATCATTGGTATAAGCAGTCTTGTTGTAGCTTCTTCACCCTTCTGCCTTGCAATATTTTTTCTTTGTTCAAACGCATCATATGACTCCTGACAGAGTAATTCCCTTAGCCGGTTCGTTCCTCTTTTAAGATTAGTCTGAAGCAGCGATGCAAGCTTTAAGTATTCCCTTGTGTTACATCTGTAGCCGAACTCCTCATAAGCTTCATATTCCGATATTCCGGATTTTATATTACAATCTGTTATATACATTTCTTCATATACTATCTTCACTCCACCACCAGCCTGCTTTTTCTTCATATAATCCTCAACCATCTTCTCCCATGCCTTCCTTATGGTCATACCGGCACCAAGAAGTAATGTAAGCTTGGCTATAAGCTCTGAATAATCGTATTTTAATTCCTTTATTCTTAGCTCCTGTTCTCTTTTTTTCTTCATTTTTCTTCTGTACAATATAAGTACCGCAACAGCTGCCGGCACAATAACATATGATAACCATGATGTTTTTTCTTTTGTGTATCTGTAATATATATCTTTCTGCCCTATATTTGACGGCAGAGCTGCCTCCTTTTCGTCTATGTTTTTATTAACTGTGTTATCTACGGCCTTCTGGATAGTATTCTGTGCTATTACCTTCTGTGATTCATCATCATATTCCCCGGCTGCCCGTACATTCAACTCTATAACACCATGTCTTTCATATTCCTCATATTGCATAACGTATGTTAATGACACCTCTTTAACATCGCCTTCACTTAACATCTCATTATGCACCGTACCATCATAATCAATTACTGAATAATCTGAGGGATACATGCTTACACTTATAAGACCTTCTGCAAGCTTATCTGTCATACATATATCCTGTGTAATATAATCTGCTGAAGCATTATTCTTTAACATAATTCTTAACAGCTCATCATAGGCTTCATCAAAGCATTGCTGTGTCTCTTCCTCTAACATTTTTCTTGGCTCAACATATGTATTTATTGTTGTCTGTTTATTTCCAGCTGCATCATAAACATCTAATGAAATGTTTTTAGAAGCTTCACCTGGTTCTGGTCTTTTTATATGACTTACTGATGATTTCTGTGAATCTTTTATAACAAGTGTCTTAACTAACACTATTACAAGAACAAGTATTGCGGCAATAATATATTTATTATTTATTTTATTTGTTATAGCATTTCCTCTGATTTTCTTATTCATGACAACTCTCTTAGTCCTTTTATGTTACACCTTAATATCCACGATTCTGATTGAAATAACAGCTGCAGCTGCATATATAAACAGGCATAGTGTCATAACTATTATTCCCAGCACATTACCATATAGCACATCGACAAACCCCTGTGTTGTCATCCTAAGATATATAAGTATCCCCAATGGAATACACACCATAATCTTCTGCTCCATTTTTCTTCCGCTTATTATCGTGTCTATTTCCATCTGGACTTCTGACTTTTCCCTTATCATTTTTGTCGTCTGTTTAATAATCGCTGGAATATCACCACCACTTCTTTTTGCATACCTGAATATTTCCGAAAAATAGCTGACATCGTCTATATTTAATGTTTTTGCGTAATCATCCATAATATCTTCAAGGTTTTCGTTTCTTTTTATTCTGTTTACCATCATCCTGAACTCCCTGACTATAGATGACTCTTTTCCGTATAGAAGTTCCAGCTCACCTACTGCTTCTGCAAACGCATTTTCAATCGAGTAACCCGTATTTAACGCAAATGAAACTGCCTGCATTCCATCACTGAACTCCATGGTTTTACGGCTTATTTTTTTACCATAAGCTTCCCTTTTACGTAACACAACATATATAGGGATAACCGGACTTAAGAATATGCATGACCATAAGCTGTTATAGAATAAATATGCAGCAAGGACAATCACTGCTATTCCCTGAAGATAATATATAAGCTCATTTTTATTTTGGGGAATTGCAGCCAGTATAGGAAAGCAGCTTACTCTGGTTTTGGAGCTTATATTCTGTTTTCTTAAGTTCACCAATAATCCTTCCGCTTTCATCTTCGCCTTCTTCCACGAATTTAAACAATGGAATAAGTTCAAACCCTTTCTCACCATAATCACACACCTCTGATATCTCAACAACCTTTCTTGTCTTATCCCTCATTCTCTTAAGATGCACTATTACATCTATAGCTGACGATATCTGCCTGTCTATTGCTTCCACCGGCATATTCATGCCCATAAGAACCATCGTTCTCAGTCTTACAAGCATATCCCCTGGACTGTTGGCATGTCCTGTAGAAAGACTTCCATCATGTCCTGTTCCCATAGCCTGCAGCATATCAAGCGCCTCCTCGCCCCTGACCTCTCCAACTATCACGCGGTCGGGACGCATTCTCAGACTTGACTTAATCAGATCCCTTATTGTAACCTCATTATCTCCTTCCATGTTTGCCCTTCTTACTTCAAGCCTTACAAGGTTATCAACGCCTGATATCTGAAGCTCAGCGGAATCTTCTATTGTAAGTATTCTTTCATCCTTTGGGATATAATTAGATAAGGCATTAAGAAATGTTGTTTTACCACTTCCTGTACCTCCAGATACGAATATATTATATTTCGCTTTAACGAGCAGCTTAAGAAAATCTGCTGCTTCAACTGTTATAGAACCTGCCTGTATCATTCTTTTAATGTCCATGGGTGTTCTATAGAATTTTCTTATAGTTATTATCGGGCCATCTATCGCTATTGGCGGTAATACCATATTGACTCTTGACCCATCCGGCAGTCTTGTATCTACGATAGGTGACGACTCATTAATGATTTTATTTGACATTGCTGCTATTCTCTGTGCTACATCAGCAAGCTTTTCCTCACTTTCAAACTGTCTTTCGCACCTTGTTATACATCCATTCCTTTCTATAAATATATTGTCATAACCATTTACCATTATTTCTGTTATCTCGTCATCCTCTATAAGCTCCTGCAATACATCAAGCTTCTTGATTGAATTATATAACCGTGTCCTTAACATTTCTCTCTGGTTAAGTGACAGTCTTTTTACTGCCGTTGCTTTATATATACACTCATCTATTATTTCATAAAGATAATCATCCGATATATCAAGGCTTACATCAAGCTCTTCATATATTTCCTTTTTTAATTTTATAAACAATTCATCCATAAAACTACAAATAATTAATCAACTCGCTCACACAGCCATACGCTTCTGTATACATGATTCTCTGAAGGAAATTCACATCAACATCCTCTTTTGTTTTAAGATTAATCCTCATTATACTATCAGCCACCTGCTCCATGTCATTCTCTATAAGATATCTTTTAAGATTATCAAACCTGCAGCCTTCTATATATTCGCCACTATCAGCTATATATGTCACATCACATTTTTCCATCAGCTTCCATGGTCTTGTGATTCCTTCTGATATATTGATCACTACATACATGTATTGTCCGTTATATGCAGCTGCATCAATAAACTGCGAAAGAAGCATATCCCCTGCATATGATATATCATCTGCGGATACTACTGCCGGGATATAATCAAACATATCTGTAAAATGTATACTACGGCGGATACCATCTGTATACTGCATTCCTGCCTGTTTAAACATATATAAAGCATCTGAGAGATTTCTTGATTCATCACTTCCCATTATATGTTCAATACCTGAGAATTCATCAAGGTTTATAAACAGTGTTTTTCCCTTTCTTGAAAAAGCGGCTGATATTACAAGTGCAAGCATAACCCTTAAAGAAGAATTGAATCCATATACACCTATGCACTTAAAACTTTTTTCCTTTTCATTCTGCTCTGTTTCTGTATGTTTTTTAGATATTGTACCTAACAGCTGATATGCCGGCTGATACTTACATACACCTGTATGTCCTTCCTTTTTTCTATCATTAATCCTCCTTGCTTCATTTTCTTCTTCACATAAAACAATAACATTATTATTGCTCTTTTTCTGAATCTCATAAGTATAACATTCCTCATTAACCATAAGCACGTCTGTATCGTTACCAGCTATATACTTGTTAAATTCTTCTTTTCTTGTAAACATTCTTGCCTTATACGGAATATCTTTATCATCGTTAATTATCCCCATAAGGCGTTTTGCGTAACGTTCATCCGGATCATATATAACACATACATTTCCTTTTCCCAATTATTATCACACCTCCTTTATAGTCCGGCTGACTTTAAACACACCATCATACATACACCTGCCATTATTGCATATGAAAAATGGAATTTATGCATACTTTTTCCTGTAACCAGCATGATTTCCTTTCTGCCAAGAGCCTCTGCCACACCAATAAACGCTCCTGCAAATAATGCAATAACAATAATATACATCACATCCTTATATCCCATAAACGTTCCCACAACCATAAAAAGCTTTACATCACCTGCCCCTATTGCCCTGACCTTATACAACACATAACTGACAACCAGTGCCCACACCATACCTGATAAATACATTAAACCAATATCTTTATAACCCTTATAACCTCCATACGTAATATCCACACCATTTTTACTTACTACATGCATCATATACATTTCTGCAATACACACCATTGCTGACAATATCAGACCCCCTATGATTATTCTGTTTGATATCTTATACCTTTTATAATCATCTGCTGCTGCCGCCATCGTAACCATCAATAAAACTAAATATCTTACTACATCCATATGCCCTGACAATATTTCTTTATATATTCCAGCCCACATTTTCATACATATTTCCATGATTTTTACTTCTCCCATAATCTTATTAATACCTGTGAATGTGACAAAGACAAACATTTTATAAAAATATTCCCTTTAATGTATAGATCTGCCAGCTTCTGACTATACTTTATAAAAATAAGGAAATGGGGTAACGGAAATGAAACTGTTCTGCAAGAAAAAAGAACCTGCTACATATGATGAAAAATATCTTGTTGAGGAAATAAATCTGACGAAAGCTGCACTTAGTGCTGCATATGCCAACTTTGATAATGCTACTGACCCGGATCTTATAGACTGTTATATATATCAGCTGAACTCCGAGCAGAAACGCTATAAATACCTTCTCCAGAAGGCTAAAGAATCTGAAATATATTCATATATTCCAAATGTCTGATGTATATATATATGGTGTATCTTATATATACTATATGTTAACTATATTGTCAATATTTTTTTTAGTTTTTTAATCAGTTTTTTTATTGACTTTTATTAGTTTTAAATCTTTATCTATTAATTTTAGTTTTGCAGCCGATGATTTTCACATTACATTTGCAACCGATGATTCTTACATCATATTACAACCAATGATTTTCACATCACATTTGACTTTTATATATCACTCGTATACACTAATTACAGACATAAGGGTCAAAACATCTTTTGGCGCTTACATCATTAACATACGGAGGGATATATATGCATAAGAATACAGATGATATCTCATTAAACAACAACTTTAATGATGATATTCTGAATACAGAAAAAAAAAGGCATAAAAAGAAAAACAAAAGAAAAGTTTCAATATCGCCATTAACGATTGTACTTTTAGTAACAGCAATCATTTCTATAGCTGCTAATATTTTTCTTCTTGTTACTGACCACACACGCACCAGACATACAGTTGCACAGCTTGAATCAAAGGATCTTGATGTTGCAAAAGCTTCTGAGAAAGAGGATTTACTTAACTCTATACGTGAACAGTTTGAAAGCGGTTCATCGACACTTTCTATACTTAAGAAGCTGTATCCTGATAACATTGTATATTCTAACAGGAAGGGAAATTATGTTTTTGCTGACATTGACCCTGCCCTTGCAAAAACTGATTACAGCACATCCGGATTCACACGCAATGATAATGGTTTTATGACATATTCTGATGATAAATCGACTAAAACGTATACAGGAATTGATCTTTCAAGATACAACTCTGATGTAGATTTTGCCCAGGCAAAGTCAGCTGGCATAGATTATGCTATGATAAGATGTGGCTACAGAGCTTATGGTTCAGGACTTCTTGTCAAGGATACTTCTTTTGAAAAGTATATAACAAGTGCTCTTACCAACAATGTTGATGTCGGAGTATATTTCTACACACAGGCTGTAAGCCGTGATGAAGCTGTTGAAGAGGCCAACTATGTGCTTGACCTTATAAGACCTTACAACGTTACATACCCTGTAGCTATTGATATAGAGGCTATAGAAAATGATTCCTTCCGTCAGGAAAAGCTTAGTGCAAGTGAGCTTACTGATGTTGTTATAGCCTTCTGTGATACCATAAAGGCTGCCGGATACACACCGCTCATATATAGTAATCTCTTGTACTTTATGGACAATGTTGAACTTAACCGTCTTGAATCTTACGACAAGTGGTTCGCAGGATATCAGACTGCAGCTCCTTACTATCCATATAAATATACTATGTGGCAGTACACAAGCACTGGTACGGTACCTGGTGTATCTGGAAATGTTGATATTAACATATGTTTTAAAAATTATAAAAATTAACATAAAACTGCTATTATAAAAAAACATACGCTGGATTCCTGCAGGAATCCAGCGTATTTTTTATTCAGTCAGGCAATCCTCCCTGAATTTAAGTATCATTTCCCTTGTAAGGCTTATTCCATCATCTTCAAGCGAAAGTTCCTCTGCCTTCACCCACTTACCAAGTGAAAGCTCTTCCTCCTGAAGTGTTATCGTATCATCACCATCAAGCTCACAATAAAAGCCTGAAAGTATCGAACCTGACAATCCCCATGGCTGGCTCTTATAGTATCTTATGTTCTTAACCTTAAGCCCCGTTTCTTCCATAACTTCTCTTTTGACTGTCTGCTCAAGTGTCTCACCAGCTTCGTTAAAGCCAGCTATAAGTGCATAATTCCTATATGTCCTTCCCGCGTATTTCGTAAGAAGAATCCTGTCATGATCCGTTACTGCTACTATAACCGCCGGACATATCTTAGGATATATCATATTGCCACATGACGGACATTTTAACATACGTTCCCTGTCATCGTGAATAGTTGGCTTACCACATCTTCCACAGAAGTGATTATCCCTGTACCATCCGTATATATGAAATGCTGTTATAGCTGCAAATGCCTGCGCCTTTGGCTCAGCCTTTCTAAAAGAATTAACTCCGACAAAATCAAAGCCGTCAATAACTGTATCATATTCTTTATGTATGTCTGAGTCAGCCATTTCACCAATATACTGACCTTTAAGCAGCTCACCGCTCTTTCTTGCAAGAAAATATCTTGTATCATCCACTGACAGAAGATAAATAAATGTATAGTTATCCACTGTATCCTTGTTATCCGCCTTGTTTATCCCCAGAACGAACTCCTTGTACTGTGGATATACAAGTACATCTTCTCCTTCATACCTTGCAAGAAGTGATGAACCCTTAAAGAAAAATATAATATCGTTATCACATGGACTGCACTCTACATACTGGTTATTTAAAACTTTTGGAAATATATCCTGTATCATATTAGAAATACACCATCTCTTCCACTGGTGGTTCTGCTGGCTCTACCTTTTCTACATAAAGAACAGGTCCCTTTTTCTTATATGCCATCTGGAATTCAACCTTAACAGTTGCTGTAACAGTTATCCACTGCCTGTTTTCCAATGAAGCAATGTCATTATAGAAGCTGATATAACCAATAAACTGAGTATCCTCTGCGCAGCATGTCATAACTTTACGTCCTGGAACGAAATTCTTATCTTTAAAGTATTTATTCTTAAGTACCTGTCCCTTAAATCTTACTTTCTTGCCAACATACACATCTGGTCTTTCTGATACATCCATATACCATATGCCATAATCAGCATCATCTATTTCTATAACATCTGCATTTACATCATAAGGAAGCTGTTCTGCTATAGACATCATTTCACCCTTATCATCCTCGAATACTATCTGAAGTGTGTTGTTAAGTGCTCTCATACTTCTTCTGTAGCTTCCAAGATCCATACCAGACTTGCATCTGTTAAATATAACCATATCGGCATACTTAACTGTTTCTGCTACGATAGACCTCATATTATTCCACTGAAGATTAAACGAAGCTGCATCTACAAGCGTGATAGACTGATATATATCCCATCCTCTTGGCTTGGCTGTTGCCATAATAAGCGCTGGATCCCACATACCGTTATATTCAACTATAACTATCCATGGATCATATTCTTTATCAAGCTCATTCAGCTTTTCTTCTGTAAGCTCCTCCTTTTCAAGGACAACCATATCTACACCATTGTCCTTTAAAAGCTTCTCACTATATTCTTCTTCACCTTCTTCGCATACAATAAGAAGCTTATTCTTAGCTTCTGCAAACTGTCCCATTGCTATTGTATCCTGGATAAATCTTGTTTTACCACTGTCAAGCTGTCCATTTATTAAGAATATTGGAATCTGATATTCTTCTTCCTGTGCCATATTTTACCTCTTTTCTTATACTTTATTTATGCTGTTTCTGCCATATATTTTTATAAATCCTAAAAATGCAGCCCATGTCATTATGTGCAAAACATGGACTGCACTATTTAAAAACTTAGTTTATACATTGAATAACTCTTTAAGAGCATCTTCCTTGAGCTTAGCGCCTATAACGCATATTCTTCCTGTGATTTCTGGTTCACCATCACGGATTTCATATTCTTCTGGCACAAGATCAAAGAACATCCACTTACCTTCTGGTGTAGGAAGCATACCCTTTGCTCTTAATATATCACCATAATCATCTGTTTCAGAAAGCTTTCTTAGTATCTCTGAGAGTGTTTCCTTATCATACTTATCAGGAGTCTCTACACCCCAGCTTGTAAACACCTCATCAGCATGATGATGTCCATGATGATGATCATGTCCGCAGCCACACTCTCCGTCATGGTCGTGGTGATGCTCATGCTCGTGATCGTGGTCATGTCCGCAGCCACACTCTCCGTCATGGTCATGGTGATGCTCGTGATCGTGGTCATGTCCGCAACCACACTCTCCATCATGGTGGTGCTCATGTTCATGTTCCTCTGCAGCCTTAGCTGCTGCTTCTGCAAGCATCTCCAGCTCAAGATTAGTAACATTTTCCATTGCATCAAGAATCTGCTTACCATTAATATCATCCCAAGGAGTTGTAATAATATGTGCATCCTTGTTAAGTGATCTGATAAGTTCTATATCTGTCTTTAACTTAGCCTCTGAAACATTCTGTGTTCTGCTAAGAATAATAGTTCCTGCATGCTCAATCTGGTTGTTAAAGAACTCACCAAAATTCTTCATATATACCTTTACCTTAGATGCATCTGCTACAGTCGATGCGCTGTTCAGCCTGATTTCATTCTCAATATGAAGATCCTTAACTGCCTTTATAACATCTGAAAGCTTACCAACACCAGATGGCTCAATGATAATTCTATCTGGATGATACTTTTCAACTACTTCCTTAAGTGATGTACCAAAATCACCTACTAGAGAGCAGCATATACATCCTGAATTCATCTCTCTTATCTCAACACCCGATTCCTTTAAGAATCCACCATCTATGCCGATTTCGCCAAACTCATTCTCTATAAGAACTACCTGTTCTCCTGGAAATGCTTCCTTTAAAAGCTTAGCTATAAGAGTTGTCTTTCCAGCTCCTAAGAATCCTGAAATAATATCTACTTTTGTCATCTCATTATCCTCCATTATATCCTTACTGTATATAATCTCCTGCATTTCTGCCTTATATGCAGAAACCTTTCTTACATCCGACTGCAGCATTATAATAGTTCTGTCAACATCTTTATATCTATCATAAATATGCCCCGCCTAAGTTTTATTATACGCTTGTTGTCAATACCCCTGCCTGGCAGCCCTTATCTCATCTGCCATTTCGCTTATCTTTCTTAGTCTGTGATTAACCCCGGACTTTCCAACAGGCGGATCAAGAAGTTCTCCTATATCCTTAAGATTCATATCCTGATGTTCAAGACGTATCTTTGCTACCTGGTATAGTCCTTCCTTAAGGCTTGAAAGTCCTACTGTATCTCTTATATACTCAATATCTCTTGTCTGCTTGACTGCCGCTGATATTGTCTTATTAAGATTCGCCGTTTCACAGTTAACCTTCCTGTTAACATCATTTCTCATCTCTTTAAGAATCATGACATTATACAGCTCCATCTGGGAAACATATGCTCCCATAAGATTAAGGGCATCTGTTATATTGCTGCCCTCCTTCATATAGACTATATAATTATTCTTACGCTGCGTAACCTTTGCATCAAGATTAAAAAAGCAAAGCATATCTTTAACACACTCTGCATCTTCTTCATAATCACATACTATTTCGTAATGATAAAACTTATTAGGGTCACTTATTGAGCCTGCGGCTATAAAAGTTCCTCTTATAAATGCTTTTTTGCAGCAATCCTTCTGTACTATTCTGGAATCCACAAATACTGGTTCTATATGTTCAAATGTATCATCTGCCCACTTAAGTGTCTGTAATATCTTTGCGACCTGCTTCTGGTCACATATTCTTATGCTTGTATCCCTGCTGCTCTCGGATATATATAATATATCTGAGGAATCTATATCAAATATAGTCTCTAAAAGTACAATAAACTTGTATCTGGCAACCTCATTTTCAGTGAGCAGTTCAACCTGCATCTCACCACCCGATGAACGTCTTATACGTCCCGACATTCCCATAATAGCTGCAAACTCAGCTATCTGGCAGTGTCTTGCCGAATCAAGCCTTGCACTCAGCTCTTCCTTAACATCTGAAGAAAACGACATTAATTATCTCCATTTCTTATATTGCTATACAAGGGTACACCCTGCATTTGTTGTATCAAATCCGGTGGCTTTTGACCACAGCTTCATTAAATATTAAACTCTTATGAATTCTTAACCCTTGCGCTTTGAATCCTTCTCTATATCCCTGTGTTCCACCTTGCAGCCATAAGGTGTCTTAGAAAGTCTGTCTGCAATCGCATTGGCAAGTGTCACAGAACGATGCTTTCCACCTGTACATCCAACTGCTATGACAAGGCTTGACTTTCCCTCCTTGACATAATTAGGAAGCAGAAACTGTATAAGTCCATCAACACGCACAAGAAACTCTTCTGCCTCTGGCGCTTTCATGACATAATCCTGTATCTTTTTATCATTACCCGTAAGCGGTCTTAGTTCTTCAACATAATATGGATTAGGGAGAAATCTTACATCAAACACCATATCAGCATCAGCTGGTATACCATACTTAAACCCAAAAGATAACACTGTAACGATAAGGTTGTTAAACTCTTTTCTTTCAAGCACTATCTTTTCAAGCTCTTCCTTAAACTCTCTTGTCAGAAGCTGGCTTGTATCTATGATAACATCTGCTCTTTGTTTAAGAAACCCCAGCTGCTCTCTTTCAAGCAGTATAGCTTTATCCACTCTTCCGTCCTTAGCAAGCGGATGTGTCCTTCTCGTTTCCTTGTATCTTTTTATAAGTACATCATCACTTGACTCAAGAAACAGAATTGTATAATCATATTTCCTGCTTTTCATATAATCAAGTACGGAATCGAACTCGGCAAGTGAATTACCACTCCTTATGTCTACACCAAGTGCTATGTTGTTATATCCATTATTCTGCTTCTGGCAGTCTGCAAGCTCTGCAAACTTTGATATAAGAGATATAGGCATATTATCCACACAATAATATCCCTCATCCTCTAAAACATTCAACGCTGTCGATTTGCCTGCTCCCGACATACCTGTGACTATAATAATCTTCATATACTGCCTCGCTCCTGACTAAAACCTGTATCTAGAACTCTCCTATTTTAACAACCTCAAGCTCAAGCTTAACGCCAGACTTCTTTAAGACCTCTTCTTTTATCTTATCTGTAAGCTCACATACATCCTTTGCTGTTGCCCTGCCTTTATTAACAACAAAGCCTGCATGTTTTTCTGACACCTGTGCATCACCTGCTGACAGACCTTTAAGTCCCGCATCCTCTATAAGCTTTGCTGCAAAATATCCCTCTGGTCTTTTAAATGTACTTCCTGCGCTTGGATATTCTAACGGCTGTTTCATTCTTCTCTTTTGTGAAAGTTCTTTTATATTCTCTTTTATATCATCAGTATTGCCTTTACTTAACTTAAGTGTTGCACTTACTACTATATATCCATATTTCATTATGCAGCTTGTTCTATATCCAAGTTCAAGCTCATCTTTACCCAGCGTATGGATATCACCATTCTGATCTAAGACCTCAGCACTGACAATAATATCCTTTATCTCTCCACCATAAGCTCCAGCATTCATTCTGACCGCCCCGCCTATCGTTCCTGGAATACCTGTTGCGAACTCAAAGCCTGCAAGTCCTTTATCTGAAAGCCTGTTTCCAAGCCTTGACAGCTTCATGCCTGACATAGCCTTTACTGTTACATCATCAATATACTCCACTTCATCAAAAGCATCTGAAAGCTGTATAATAACTCCTCTGAAACCTTTATCTCCTACAAGCAGGTTGCTCCCATTTCCTATAACATAGTAATTTATGTCTGATTTTTTCAATAAACGTATTATAGTCTGTAACTCTTCAACAGAAGAAGGCATTACGAAATAATCCGCAGTGCCTCCTATTCTGAATGTAGTATGACTGCTCATAGGCTCATCTGTTCTGACCTGTGATTCACCTGCTATATCCTTAAGCTTTTCCAACAAATCATTCTGACTCATGTATTATCATACTCCCTGTCTATATTCATTATTTACATCATTCTGCTTACTCATTTAATACAAGTCTGGCTGCGCCATACATACCAGCATCGTTGCCAAGTGTTGCCTTTAATATCTTAGTGTTTCTTGAAGCATGGAACACATACTCCTTATAGTACTTTTCTATTCTGCTTAACAAAAATTCGCCTGCTGCTGAAACACCACCACCTATACATATAACCTCTGTATCGACCATACCAGAAGCACATGCAAGACCTTTACCAAGATAACGGCACATATAATCAACAACCTTTAAAGCAACGGAATCTCCCTTCTTTGCCTCATCAAACACGGCTTTAGCTGATATGTAAGGGATATCCCTTAGCGCTGACGGCTCATCTGATTCGCTAAGCATTCTGACAGCTGTCCTGACTATGCCAGTTGCGGAAGCCACCTGTTCAAGACAGCCCCTCTTACCACAGTTGCAATACTCCTTCTCCTCATCTGCTACAGGAAGATGGCCTATCTCAGCCGCTGCACCATTGAAGCCGCACAAAGGCTTTCCATCAATGATAACACCACCGCCGACACCTGTACCAAGTGTAACTAAAAGACTGCTTGAGTACTCTTTGGCGCTTCCCATCCAGTACTCACCAAGCGCTGCCATATTCGCATCATTTCCAACCTTAACCTTGTATCCTGTCATCTTACTGAATGTCTGTGCCACATTAAACACACCCCATCCAAGATTGACACATTTGTTAACTGTGCCATCATCCCTGACAGCACCTGGAACTCCTATTCCTACTCCGGCTATATCATCACTTGCTTTTTTTACTGCTTCCAACATATCTGGTATATGTTTTTTTATATCTTCCAGTATAAGGCTTCCACCCTCATCCTTTCTTGTTGGAATCTCATCCTTATAAAGAAGCTCTCCTGACACACTAAAAACTCCACACTTACATGTTGTTCCACCAATATCTATTCCAAGTACTATGCTTTTATTATTATTAATATCTGCATTACTTATATTATCCTTACCACACATACAAGCTTACCCCCAGTCATAATCTGTTATCTGATTATTGTAATTAAAGGTCGTCCTCTTCGTCACCCTTCATAAGGTTTTCCTGAACCCTTCTGTATAACTCCTTAGCTGCATTGTAACCCATCTTCTTCTGTCTGTGGTTTACCGCTGCTGCCTCTACAATAACAGCAAGATTACGTCCTGGACGTATTGGAAGCGAATGACATACGACTTTATTGCCAAGATACTCTGTATATTCCTCTTCAAGACCCAACCTGTCATATTCCTTATCCTTATTCCAGTCCTCAAGCTTGATAACCATATCGATTTCCTGTGTTTCCTTAACACTTTCTACACCAAAAAGTGTCTTAACATCTATGATTCCGATACCTCTTAGCTCTATGAAATACTTTGTTACACCTGGAGCTGAACCCACTAATGTTTCATTACTTACCTTTCTTATCTCAACTGCATCATCTGTTACAAGACGATGTCCTCTCTTAATAAGCTCAAGTGCAGCCTCACTCTTACCTATACCACTCTCACCTGTTATAAGCACGCCCTCACCATAAACATCAACAAGTACACCATGGATTACAATACAAGGAGCCAGCTGTACCTTGAGCCATCTTATAACTTCTGCTGAAAATGAAGAAGTTGACTCCTCTGACTTAAGAATAGGTATCTGATACTTCTTTGCAAGCTCTATAATCTCTGGTTCAGGTTCAAGATTCCTGCAGAATATAAGACATGGAATATTGCTTGATAAAAGCTGCATATAACGTTCAAAACGCTCTGTATCTGAAAGACTCTTGAGATATGAATATTCCACATTGCCTATAATCTGTATACGGTCATTATCAAACTGGTCATAAAACCCTGTAAGCTGGAGTGCTGGTCTGTTAAACTCAGGCACATGAATCCATATTCCCTTGACATCTATATCTGGTGTAAGATTCACAAGATTCATCTTCTCAATTACTTTTGATAAATTAACTCTTTCTTTACCATTCATATACTACTCCTATCCTGCATATTAAAGTCATTACTGACAATGCCGCAATTATTATATATTTGATTAATGTTTTCCTGTTTTATATTTAATATATATTTTTACCATATGTATCCACATGCGTACATATTGAATGCCATATTCACAACATTTTATTCCGCTTTCGATATTTACACCATCTTATACATTAGTGTAACACAGCGGCTCTGATATTAAAAGATTTTCTTCAAATATATTGTTGTTGAATTGAATATTAGTTGGTGGCAAACGGACAACAAATATAAGTTACAGACAGTCCAGCATATTGCCTGTTCACATTCTACATACATACTCAATGGAAATACTTATATATATTCTGTGCCACATTCTCTGTTATGCCATCAACCTCCATAAGTTCACTCACACCTGCTGCCCTTATCTTTTCTATATCGAGAAAATGCTTCATAAGTGCTTTTCTCCTTACCGGACCGATTCCCTCTATATCATCAAGCACCGAATTAACCTGCAGCTTACTTCTTAGTGATCTGTGATACTCTATGGCAAATCTATGTGCTTCATCCTGAACACGTGTTATAAGCTTAAAGCCCTCGCTATGTCTGTCTATTGGTATCTCTACGTTGTTATAATACAAGCCTCTTGTATTATGATTATCATCCTTAACCATGCCGCATACCGGGATGTGAATATCCAGCTCTGACAGCACCTTTAGTGCTATATTTACCTGTCCGCGTCCACCATCCATCATAATAAGATCAGGATACACCGAAAAGCCTCTTGACTCCTCTTCACCCGCACGTTCCCTCATGCCTCTCTGGAAACGTCTTGTAAGCACCTCACTCATGCTCTTATAATCGTCAGGTCCTTTGACTGTCTTTATCTTAAACTTACGGTAATCATTCTTCTTTGGTCTTCCATCTTCAAAAACAACCATGGAACCTACAGATTCAACACCACTTGTATTGGATATATCATAAGCTTCTGCTCTTCTTAGGTTCTTAAGTCCAAGCCATCCAGCTATCTCTTTCATGGCACCTGTTGTTCTCTTTTCTTCAAGCTTAATCTTCTCAGCATCCTTGGTAAGAACCATAAGTGCATTCTTATGTGCCAGTTCAACCATACGCTCCTTGTCACCCTTTTTAGGTGTTATGATAGATACCTTTCTTTTCTTTCTGCTTCCAAGCCACTCGGCGATAACATCTGCATCATCTATCTCTTCCTGTGTCATGATAACATTAGGAATATATGGAGTTCCACCATAGTACTGTTTCATAAACTGTGATAATATGGCACTTCTGCTATCATTCGCAGCAACCTTCATATGAAAATGCTCTCTTCCAAGCAGCTTTCCCTGTCTTATAAAAAATACCTGCACGACCGCATCCTCTGCATCCATAGCACATGCTATTACATCCCTGTCAGTAGCATCATCCGCCGTAATCTTCTGCTTCTGTGCTATCTGCTTTACGCTGTTAAGAAGATCTCTATATCTTGCTGCTTCCTCATACTCAAGCTTCTCAGAACAATCCATCATCTTATTCGTAAGCTCATTTATTATCTCTGAATAGTTACCATTAAGGAAACTGATAACCGACTCTATATTTTTCCTGTACTCTGCTTCACTAACCATACCCTGGCATGGTGCATTGCACTGTCCTATATGGTAGTTAAGGCATGGCCTTTCTTTGCCTATATCCTTAGGAAGTCTTCTGTTACAGGTTCTTACCTTATAAAGCTTGCATAAAAGTTCTATAGTTTCTTTTACTGCACCTGCTGATGTATATGGACCAAAGAACTTTCCTGTGCCATGCTTCATTGTTCTTGAGAATAACACTCTTGGATAAGCTTCATTTACAGTAACCTTGATAAATGGATAACTCTTATCATCCTTAAGCATCGTGTTATACTTTGGTCTGTGTTCTTTAATAAGATTACACTCAAGCACAAGTGCTTCAAGCTCGGAATCAGTTACTATATATTCAAAATATGCTATATGCGAAACCATCTGTACAACCTTTGCAGAATGATTCTTACTGCTCTGGAAATACTGCCTTACACGGTTTTTTAACACCTTTGCCTTGCCTACATATATGATTGTGTCATGCTTATCATGCATAATATATACTCCCGGCTTATCTGGAAGTTTTTTTAGTTCTTCTTCAAGATTGAACATACACATCCTCATTTCTTATTTCTATGCTATTCTTTATTTGACCTGCGCTCATTATAGCATCCCCACATTATTCACTCAATTTCATTTTTATAATTTTCTGATATTTTCACAATATTCGCATATCGTGGGATTATATGCAAAAATGACTGCAATGGTATTATAACTTACACCATTGCAGTCTTTGCCGATACACCTTAAGACTATATCCACCCCTGTTATTCCCACTTATAAAACCCTTCTCTGGCTTTACTGTTTAGCAGCTTAAACTCTTCACTGCTTCACTACCTCACTACTTTTTTATAATTATATACCAGTATTATTTCCATGATTAGAAATATTACGATAAACAGCAGCACACTCTTTAATCCATACCCATATGAATCAAACATCCTGTTTATATCCATCGCGGCTATTATTGAAATTTTCTTTGCCAATCCTACACCAAGCACATATAATACATGTGGAATGAGCATACACAGTGATATGATTACTGACACCTTATAACTAAATCTGTACGATACCATATATGCTATAACTGCTATAACTATCAGCCATAATAACCTGCATATATAATTAATGATAATATACGAACGTATACTTATATCAAACGGAAAATCTGCGAATTTCTGCAGACACAGTATACTTTTATCAATCTGGTTATAGCTGTAGCAGCGTGTTATGTTATATATATTAATACCAGCAGCAAGCCCCCATATAAAGACCGCCAGTATAACAATCTTTGACAGCTTAATCCACCACAGCTTCTTTCTTTTTCCTGCTGTTCTTATATGCATATTCATTCCCTGCTGCCGCTCTGAAGCATAATCTCCTGCCGCTATCAGTATAATGATAACAACGGATATCAGATTCATTGTTTCATTGTTAGAATACAGCCTGCTTCCAAATATATCATCGTAATTATATGGATTAACTATAACCGCATCTGCCTCACGGGACTCATTTATATTTTTAACATAATCATATTCCTTCTGCATTATGTCCACTGTACCAAGAAGCTTTTTGGCATTTTCCTTCTCATAAGAGCCATCTTCTTTACTATCCTGCACTAGTACAGCCTCATCTCTTAATGCTTCAATATAATCACTGACCTCCTTATCTGCCTCATGCCCATCGAATTCCACATAAAAACTGTTAAGCTTATATGTCTTGTTATTACTGCCATAATCTATGCCCTTCATAACCTTAGCCGATGTAAACAGATATATCCCTGCCAGTATAAAAACAATCCCCTTCTGTACTATCATTGTTTTATAGATTTCCATAACATATAAAGGCATAACAGACACAAGCTTCTGATTAGACCGACTTATCTTTACCGCAGCAGCTTCTATGACACTCTTTTGTCTGATTGTATATTTTAATGAATAAGCAATCACATTTCCAGTCAGTCCTGCAGCAAGTAAAACAGCTGTAAGAATCCACGTTGTTGTACTTATATCTGTTATAAAGCCATCTCTTCCCCAGTTCTCATACATAAGATAAGAGCCTCCAGGAAATATAATATTAAATACATTAATATATTTAAGACTGTTAAATGTACTGTTATACTGTATTCTGCCATACAGCATATATTCGCATAAAAGCACCGCTATAAGCAGCGTAACTGCTATCTTATAATTATTCACAAGGTTTATCATAAGATATATCAAAAGACTTATGGCAGTCATTGCGCAGGCATATACTAATACATATATAACAAAAATCTGATTTACACTAACAGCATAAGGAAACATACTAAACATTTTCGAATTCTGTATACAGCATGTTCCATCAACACCATATATCTTTGCATATATACCATATGTTATTGAATTAAACAGACATGATAATATTATATTAAATACTATAATAATAAAGCATCTTATAACAGGCAGAAATATTCTTCCTCTCCTGCTTGTTCTTACAAGCACATATACTCCGTTGTCGCTCTCTTCTGTAAAATGTATTATGATAACCGTCATCATAATCACGTAGATAAGCGGTATAGCTCTATTATTAAGAAGCTGCTCAATAGCTGCCGTGTTTGTATTATTAAATGCCACATCTGCTTTTTCAAGCTTTTCTTTATCTTTTAACTGCTTATTGGCATTGAGAATATAATAGCTGTCTGTATCACCAAAAAGTGTGCTATCTGCTATTCTGCTATAATTTTTAGACTTGATGTTGTCCGCACTATTGTCATAATAGCTGTTATAAGACTTCACGTACTTTTCCTTATTCTCAACAAGCTCTGCTGCTTTGTTTATATACTCGCTATCTTCTTCCCTATATGTATCATATGCGGCTGTCAGCTTACTGGCTGTCAGACCTACCCTGTCTTCTTTAATCTTGTCATAATCATTGATAATCTGTCTGTAATATCTATATGTCACAGCATCATTGCTGCTGTTAACCTGATAAATACATATGCTTATAACCGCTGCCAGCGCACATATTATACACAGAATGCTTTTCTTTATTATTCTTATCAGTTCCATAGGCTTTCTCCAACTACTCTGGTGTTATCTGCTGCCACTGCATGCTTGTGCTTCCTATCTGTGACTTATCAAGAACCGCAGTTACACATATACATGCTCCACCCTTCTTTTTCTTTGCCGCCTCTTTATCAATAGCCTCTATCTTATCTTTTTCCTCCTGTGACAGTTCCATACCTGCTACATCCGCTCTGGCAGTTGTTACAAGCATGCACCTTTCATCACCGCCTTTATAGTCAAGAGTTATATTACCTGAAGAATTCTCATTAGTTTTATTCAGTACAACCGTTTCATCAACATTTCCATCTGTATCAAATATATAAATATAATTGTCATAGGCTGCCCGTTTTTCTTCTATGCTTTTTCCCACTAATTTAGAAATATTAACTCCTCTGTATACATACAGATGTTTTCCATCATATCCATAAAAATGTATGTAATTCTCATCCCCAATTTCTTTAAACTGCGAAAACTCTCCATTTTTAATTTCTTTTTTCTCCTGCTTTGCTTCCACTGTCGTTCCCTCAATATCCAATGTAAATATATCTTTTATCTCTCCGTTGTCCAGATTTAACTTTCTTATAATATATTTATCCTCATTGGCACATGGGAAGTACATATTATTGCTTTTATCAAAGCTGACTTCACTGTTCCAGTTTAAGATTGAATCAGCTATGTCAGGATATTGTTCATTCATATTGTAAAGTCTCTGCACATTTTCTGTATTTATATCAAGCACCTCAACATAATATATACTTTCTCCCACGGATATACCACTGTTCCAGTTTATATATACTTTATCTCCTATACCATACAATACTATAAGTTCAAGATAGTTATATGTACTTTCATATGTCTTTATAATATGAGGCTCGCTGTCATCCGATAACGATACTGAACACAGCATGATTGTATTATTACCTGCTAACATATAATACAGCTTTCCATGGCTGATACATGCATTGTTTTTATTTCCATTGACAGAATAACCATCTATGGACAATGTTTTTTCCTCTTTCTTATCTCTCATAGTCTTATTATAAGAAACAAGTATATCCTTCTCAGCGGTCTTTTCTATCATATATATTCTCTGATTGTGATACCATATCTTACTACTAAGACACATATCTGATGATATATATGCCTCACAGTCTTTCGTCTTATGGTCACAATCAATATCAGAACACAGTGGAATAGCCTCCTGTTTAACCATATCATAGTAATACATGTAGCTATTCGTATTGTCACTGACTCCTGATGCACCAGCTATATAGTAGTAACCTGTTTCTGCTGCCGCTGCACTGTCTGACATATAATATTGCGGCTCATTGTCATCATATACATATGATGCATACTTATAATCTACGTCTGTCTTTCCGCTATCAGATGTTTTACTGCTGCATGCCATCACTGCTGACAAACAGCCTATAATCAGTGTAATCACGCTCACATCTACCAATATCTTTTTTATTGATTTCTTCATAAAAACCACCGTCCTTTTCCACGTTTATTTCTGTACTTGACAGGTTTGTGCCAAATATATGCAGACACACCCGGCATATTGACCTTTGGTCTGAACATCATAAGCTTATGTATATATTACAGATACGCAGCTGGAAAAGTGACATGTATTATAAAAAAAATAATGGTGCTACATCATATAGCACCATTATCATATAAGAATTTTATGCCTGCCTTCCAAGATCAAACGCCTTATGATTAAGTTCCCTGAACTTCTCTGGTACGATTGCATCTATAGCTGCACTCCAGTCCTCATAAGGTATATCATCAAAATATTCTGATAATCTTCCCATAAGCACGATATTAACAGCCTTAGATGAACCAGCCTCCTCAGCTATTGATAAGAAATCCTTTGCATCAACTTTAGCACCAGCTTCCTCCAGCTTCTTAACAATATCTGCCGGGTATTCTGCAGCACCTGTTATAACAGGCATAGGATCAACCTCCTGCGTGTTGGTGATAATCTGTCCACCAACCTTAAGATATTCTATCCAGCGTTCAGCCTCAAGCTTCTCGAAAGAAAGAATATAATCAGCTTCTCCCTTATCTATAACTGGTGAATATACTTTTTTACCAAATCTTACATAGGTAACAACACTTCCACCTCTCTGGCTCATACCATGCACTTCCGATACCTTGACATCATAACCCTGATGCATAAGCACATATCCTAACATCTTGCTGGCAAGCAGTGTTCCCTGTCCACCTACACCAACAATCATAATATTCTTAACTGAATCATTCATATATGTTCCTCATTTCTTATTAAAGCCTGATATTTATTGAATAAATCGGACTTTATATTCTGATAATAATGTAATCCTTAAATAGCCCCAAACTTACACATCTGTGAGCACACCTTACATCCTATACAAAGTGTTGGGTCAATGTGTGCTTTCTTATCCTTAACTGCTATAGCAGGACAACCGATACTCATACACTGCTTACATCCAACACATTTGTCCTCATCAACACTTATAGGTGGCTTATGAACTGTGCCTTTTATCATAACACAAGGTCTACGGCTTATGATAATAGATGGCTCCTTAGCTGCAAGCTCATCTGTTACAGCTTCTTCCACAGCCTTAAGATCATATGGATCAACCACTCTTACCCTGTTAAAGCCAAGTGCCTTGCACAGTGCTTCAAGGTCAACCTTACCTGCCGGCTCACCTCTAAGATTCTTACCAGTTGTAGGATTCTGCTGATGACCTGTCATACCTGTTATAGAATTATCAAGAATAATAACAGTTGAGTTACTCATATTGTAAGAAATATCAGTTATACCGGTCATACCAGAATGTATAAATGTTGAATCACCAATAACACCTACGCTGTTGCTTTCTCCTGCTTCTCCCATAGCCTTGTTAAAGCCATGAAGACCTGAACATGATGCTCCCATGCACACATTTAAATCCATAGCGTTAAGAGGGGCCACCGCACCAAGTGTATAACATCCGATATCTCCGTATACCATACATTTTTTCTTTTTTAATATGTAGAATATACCTCTATGTGGACATCCTGCACACATAACAGGTGGTCGTGCTGGCAGATTCTCATCTATGCTCATATGAGCAGGTACTTCCATGCCAAGACATTCTCTTACAAGATTCTGTGAGAATTCCCCACATATAGGAAATGTATCTTTACCAGATACCTTGATACCTAGCTGCTTACAATGATTCTCTATAATTGGATCAAGTTCTTCAAGAACTACTACTTTGTCAACTTTAGCTGCGAAATCCTTTATAAGCTTTTCAGGAAGAGGATTGATAAGTCCCAGCTTTAATATACATGCATCCTCTCCTAACACTTCCCTTGCATACTGATAAGAAGTAGAATCTGTGATAATACCAACACTTGTATCTTTTCCCATCTCAACCCTGTTGAATTCACAATTCTCTGCATATTCTATAAGGTCTTTCGTTCTCTGCTCCACTCTTACATGTGCATTGCGCGAGTTAAGAGTCATCATAACTTTAGTTGGATCTTTCACATAAGGTACCTGTGCTGGTTCTATGCGTTCCTCTGTATCTACTATACTCTGTGAATGTGATACTCTTGTAACCATCTTGAGAAGTACAGGAGTATTGAATTTTTCGGACATTTCAAATGCTTTCTTAGAAAACACTCTTGATTCCTCTGAATCAGATGGTTCAAGCATAGGCAGCTTGGCTGCTATGGCATAATGTCTTGAATCCTGCTCATTCTGAGATGAATGCATACCCGGATCATCTGCCACACATACTACAAGTCCGGCATTAAGTCCCTGATAAGATATAGTAAAGAGGGGATCTGCTGCCACATTAAGTCCAACGTGCTTCATGGCACATGCTGCTCTTACGCCACCAAGTGTAGCTCCGTGCGCCACTTCAAGTGCTACCTTTTCATTAGGTGCCCACTCACAGTATACTTCCTTGTAAGCTGCCGCCTCCTCTGTAATCTCTGTACTTGGCGTACCTGGATAGCTGGATATCACCTTACACCCAGCCTCATATAATCCTCTGGCAACCGCTTTGTTGCCTAACATCAATTCTTTCATATATTACTCCGTTCTTTCTTGTTACACTAATATTCATTTATACATACTTTCTGCTATACATATCCATTAAAATACAGCAATCAGCCCTGATTCTCCTGTGCCACAAGCTTATCAGCCCCATATATCTTACGAAGCTTAGGCTTCTCTATCTTACCTGTTGCATTACGTGGAATCTCAGCGAATATAATCTCCTTAGGTCTCTTATATCTAGGAAGCTCCATACAGAAATTCTCTATCTCTTCCTCTGTACATGTAACTCCATCCTTTATCTCTATGATAGCTGCTGTCTTCTCTCCTAATCTTCTGTCAGGAAGACCGATAACCGCCGCATCCTTAATCTTGTGGAATCTTCTTAAGAAATCTTCTATCTGTACAGGATATATATTCTCTCCACCTGATACAATAACGTCTTTCTTACGGTCAACAAGGAAGTAGAATCCATCTTCATCCTGCATAGCCATATCTCCTGTATACAGCCATCCATCCTTAAGTACCTCCTTAGTAGCCTCCTCATTCCTGTAATAACATGTCATAACGCCAGGTCCTTTTACACATAACTCACCTACTTCACCCTGACAGACCTCGTTATCATGCTCATCCACTATCTTACACTGCCAGCCGTATCCTGGAATACCAATAGCACCTACCTTATCTATATTCTCCACACCAAGATGTACGCATCCTGGACCTGTTGATTCTGATAAACCATAGTTAGTATCATACTGATGATTAGGAAAATACTCTTTCCATCTTTTTATAAGTGAAGGTGGAACAGGCTGTGCCCCTATATGCATGAGTCTCCACTGCGACAGATTATAGTCTGAAAGCTTAATCCTTCCTGAATCAAGTGCATCCAGAATATCCTGTGCCCAAGGCACTAACAGCCATACAATAGTGCAGTGTTCACTTGATACCGCAGATAATATCTGCTCCGGCTTGGTTCCCTTAAGAAGCACCGCCTTACTTCCTGCCACAAGACTTCCCATCCAGTGGAACTTAGCACCTGTATGATAAAGAGGTGGTATACACAAGAATGTATCATCTCTTCCTGTTGAATGATGCTTCTGCTCCATGATAGCTGCCTGTGTAAGACTCTTGTGCTTATGTAATATAGCCTTAGGAAAACCTGTAGTTCCAGAAGAAAAGTATATAGCACCATAATCATCCTCAGTTATCTTAACATCCGGCTCCTTGCTGGAGCAGTCTGCTACCAGTTCATGATAACTTTCTGCGAAACTTGGACAGTTATCACCAACATATATAAGAAGTCTTCCTCTTGATAATCTCTCTGCATTTACCTCTATTCTTCCGATAAAAGCAAAACCAAAAACTATAACATCAACCTGTGCAAGCTCGGCACAGTAATATATCTCATCCGAATCATAACGGAAGTTAAAAGGCACTGCGATAGCACCCGTCTTTAACACGCCAAAATATATAGGAAGCCATTCAAGACAGTTATACATAAGAATAGCTACCTTATCACCTTTCTTAACCCCTCTGCTTATAAGCATATTGGCAAATCTGTTAGCCTTTTCGTTGAATACACTCCATGTAATCTCACGCCTGTATGGCATGTTATTAATAGGCTGAATCAGATCGAACTCCTTCCAGGTCGTTCTTCTAGTATCCTTCTCATCAGGATTAAGCTCAACTAGAGCTACCTCATCCGGGTATAACTCGGCATTTCTTACTAAATAATCTGTTACTGGCATAATATTTTCCTTCCTGCTATATAATTGATACCATGGTAAAAGGTCTAAACCCACATGAGCTTGCTCATAGGTGGACGAAAGACCTTTGGATCCGCCCCGATATGAGCATAAAAGTGGGATGATAATCCCGTATCTTTATAAAACTTCATTAAATAATAGAATACCACATTTTGCACAATAAAAAAAGAGCTGCAGGGCAACTCTTTAGTTAAATATACCATTATACATTAATCACCAACATGCTCATTTATAACCTCACACAGATTACGACACGGTTCATAATATTTTCCTTTATACATTAAAACATCTCCAAAATACACAGGAATTTCTTCACTTGTTCCGTCATTATAATTAAATGTAATCTTATATAAAGTACGTTCTGTGTCTGGCTTAGCTTTTTCTGGCATATTATCTTTTGATAGTCTTTCAATACAATCATCTAATGTTTTTCCATCTATAGTCACTTTTTTTGATGTAATATTACTTTTTATAATAATATTTTTCAAATCTGTAAGATTAAACTTAATTATCTTTGAATCATATTCACTATATACAGCAGCGAGTTCATTTATAATATCTGTAATCATGTCTGTATCTTCTACTGTATAACTTTTCCCATTATACTTTATATTGCTTTGCGATATCACTATACTTTTATGTTTTCCATCACTATCTTTATACGAAAGACTATACTCCCAACCAGTACGCGATGCATCTCCTTTTAATATAGAAACAACAGAATATGTTCTCACATGTATTCCATTAATCATACCAGCTATTTTATCACAATCACCTATCTTCTGTATTACTCCATCTTTTCCCCTTGTAACAGATAGTTCTGATATATTCTGATTTATACTGATTCGTTTTGGAATCCTTATATTTATTGCTATTATAACTATCGCTATAACTAAAAGGCATATTAGTATAATTGCATATTTTTTCTTTTTCATATATATATTTCCCCCTATTTATAATTAATATTTATTCAAAATAATATAAATATACATCTTCCAGATTAATATTATCTTCAACTTTTACTGCTTCATCAGGTAACTCATCTCCTACTACCCTCAATGCTAAACCATTTTTTCTTTGTCTTATATTACCTATCTTATATTTTTTCTGTTTATCACTAATCTGCTCAAGAGAACAAGTAATTTCTCCTACTTTTCCTGACATATTCTCAATCAATTCTACAGGAGTGCCTGTTGCTATAATTTGTCCATCTTTTAATAAAATAACCTTATCGGCTATACACTCTATATCACTTACTACATGTGTTGCAAAAAGAATTATCTTATTCTTTGATAATTCTGCAATATAATTTCTTATTGAAATTCTTTCTTTAGGGTCAAGTCCAGCAGTGGGTTCATCAAGTATAAGAATTCTAGGTTCTCCTAATAAAGCTTGTGCCAAAAGAACTCTCTGTTTCATACCTCCCGAAAAACCACCTATTTTCTTATATGCAACATTACTAAGGTTAACTACATCGAGAAGCTCTTCTATCTGCTGATTAACACTTTTAGTAATTGTATTTCCATTTTTATCTGATACTTTAATTTTTTTCACTTCTTTAATTTCTGCCATATATTTAAGAAATGCCATAGGCGAAAAATCCTCATAAAATCCCTGCTGTTGTGGCATATATCCAACAATTTTCCTAAAATTTTTTCCAAGCTTCAATATGTCTTTTTTTTCTTTATCCTGACTATATAAAATACTTCCACCATTAATCTTATCTCTTGAAATATTATCGGTAATAAGATTAATCATAGTACTCTTTCCTGCACCATTTGAACCTAATATTCCATATATTCCTGATGTAAATTTATAATTTATTCCTTTTAACGCTTGTACTGTTCCATAAGTTTTTTTTAAATTTATAAGCTCTAATTCCATATTTTAATTAACTCCTTTCCTTATCATTTTTATTTATAACAGCCTTATGCTGGAATACATTCATAATATATATAGTTGCGCCTATTACAATCAAAATAATTATTCCAGTCAAAAACCAGTAAACAGTCATCGTCCTTCCGCTTTCTATCCAACATCTGAAAAATGCCATATACTTTACTATTGATATTTTATACATAAACTTAAACCCAAGCATATACAATAATTGTGGTAAAATAATTACCAGCCCTACAATAAAACAATATGAATATTTAACATATATAGATGCAACTGACATTATCATTTGTATTCCCAAAAGGAACATATATTTAATCATAAAATCAATAAAAATATATACTATTATCGGTGGGTTTATTATGTAATTCTGAAACAGCATTATACTTTTCAATGGTGCTGTTATATTGGTATATGTATATACACCACAAAGCTTCTTATAATACATCCCATATGTAATACAGGCAAATAGCAGACTAAGCATACTCTGGATAAACAACTTCTTTACCAGCCATTTTCTTCTGTTCATTCCCGTAAGAGCCAGACTCTTTACCATTGATTTCTTTTCATATGCTATAAACCCGCATGAAATAACAATAGCTGCAATAACATTTATCATTGCAATAAGTTCCTGATTATTCCACTCTCTGTTTCCTATTGTTTCTGTATACTCATATGGATTAATTACAACGGCTGATATTCCCTTCTCATTCATCTGTTTAATATAATTAAAATTCTCTTTTACAGTATTAAATAAGTCCTGTCTATTAGCAAGAAATGTTTTCGCGCCTTCAGCAGAATAATCAAAGTTATCAAGAAAATCTTCATATTCATCATTATATTCATTATAAATATCTATTAATTCCGTACCATAACTTAACCCTTCCGCTTTCTCATAATATCCTAACATATAACTCTTTTTGGCATCATATATAACCCCATAGCTTGGCTCTACATTAGCTGCAATATATGCAAGAAGCAGCAGTATCCATATTATTCCCTGTGAAATTAATATCTTATAAACTTCTTTACCGAAATTATTCGTCTTTACCATTAATCTCATAATATATGTCAGAATTAACTCTATAGCGTTTTCTACTATATTCATCTTACCAGTGAAATATTTTCTTATGCTGATATATGCACTTGCAAACAAAGCCAGTATTCCTATAAATACCGATACAATTATCGTAGTTGTTAACAAAGATACTGCAATGTTAAAACATCCCCAGTTAAAGTATTCTGCTGCTTTATTCGGAAAAAATAAATAATATACATTCAGATACTTAAATATCTGCAATATAGATTTTGCTGAAATAACCTTATATATCACCACATCAGCCACACAAATACAGCAATAAAAAAACAGACCAATATTTACATTGCCAAAGCACAATAAAATTGCCCATAAAACAAGCGATAATACAACATTTGCCAATATCGATAATAATATTATTAATCCTAAAAACTGTATTCTTGAAAGCTTACCCGAAGTAAGTATAAAATATTCATCACTTACGGCTGCAACATTCAGGTCTTTTACACCATCATATCTGTTAAGCAGCATAACCGCTGACTCTGTATACAGTGCAACATTCGTTACTACCGCCTGTATTAACAATATTATACTTCTCTTAACAAACAGAACTCCCCTTCCACTCTGACCTGTATGTACAATATGATATAATCCGTTTTTTCTTTCCGAAAAAAACATATATACTGTATATACACACGTAATTAATGTTAATAAATGAATATAATTATTCTTATATAATTTTTCTAACCACAATCCATTACTTAATTGTACATCTGCATCTATTATCTGTGATAAATCATATTGCGTTTTTAATAAGTTGTTATATTCAAAGCTGTTCTTTTTATAAGTTCCCGCTGTTGCATATAATATTGCTGTCTGTCTTTTATCCTCAATTATCCCCTTGTAATTATCTATATACTTTGCCTGCTGCATTAACTTCTCTCTTGCCTGTTTAGCAGCTGCTGTCTTGTCAGAACTGTCACTGCCATTGATTTCATATTTCTGAAAATATTCCTGCCACGCTATCGTTGCCGCTTCCGTACTCAGTTTGCTATCTGACTTAACACCTTCAGCCGTATTAAGCATTTCTATATATGCATATGTTACCTGCAGGTCATCTGTTTTATCGCTGACAAGTATCAGCATATTAAACACTAATAAACATACTAACAGACCTATATATGTTTTTCCAACAATTCTTTTAAGCTCTGCCATAACATCCCTTCTCCCCGTAATTATTTTTAAAAAGCAGGATTAAACATTTTATATTTAACCCTGCTCTGTAACTATGATAAATTCTGATATATCTGTTTTATTGATGCAGTGCCACTATTCAGATAATCCATTTTATTTATTACTCCTACGCCTGTTGTTATCACCTTTTTATACGGTTTGCTATTAAGAGATTTTAAATTCTTATATACATCTGAATCACTATTGCTGCCCATAAGAATATATCTTTCGTCAATCCCATATACACAGATTCCTGATGCATCCGCAACAACAGAAGTATCCTCTGGATACTGCTCATAATATTTTTTTGCTTTTTCCAAAAATTCCTCATCATATTCCATTTCATATTGTGCTTTTAATGTACCATTCATATCTATTGCTGTGAAATATGACTTTGTTTCTCTGCTTTGTGTAGACTCAAAAAAATATAAATACTCACCATCACTTTGTAATGAATACAACTTCTCCATATCTGTAGTGTAAATAACTTCACTTGTATTTTTATCAAAATTAACCTTAATTAAGGTATCATTATCATTACCTGTTGATGATGTCATAATGTAGAAATTACCATTACTATCCATCCTGACATAACTGCCATCTGACATAGAATCTACTTTTCCTGTATTTTCTCCAAATACATCTACTCTGTCATCACCTGTATATGTCCATAATTCTGTATATTGACCTGTACTTAAATCATACTTTGAAACACGGTATTGTACATTATTATCAGAAAAATACATTCTCGCTGTTCCGCCAGCATAAAAATAAATATTATTATCTGACAGATAAACGCCAAAACCATTGTTCTGTCCAGCTTTCATAGCATAATCTCCCGGAAACTGAAATTCTCCAAGAACCTCTCTTGATGAATTGCTTTCAAGCCTTATTCTACATATATAAAATGGTGCAATATAACCATTTTTTGCATAGTCAGCATCCAAAAATGATGTATAGTAATAAAAATAACCATCTGATATCATACTTGCCTGTACACTGGTTACCGTTATCTGCTCATCTTTTACTGATGCAAGCTTTGTAATACGTTCTTTATTTCCAAATGTAGCATCATACTGGCATAAATAATAATCCCTGTCTTTAGTAACCTCAATACAATATAAATGATTATTATAATACATAACTTTTTCATTCATGCAATTACATCCAAATGTGCCATTTTCTGTATTAATTCCACTAACATAAGCATCACATGTTTCACCATCATGATTACAGTTTACCTTAGAGCATAACGGCATATTGACATCGCTATTTATATTATAAAAATACAAAATATTGTCAATTACATAATAATAGCCATTTTCTGCTATTGCCATATCTGACTGCCCATATACCCCCTGCTCCTTTTCCTGATTATATACATAATCAGGAAAAGGATTATTATTATCAGACTGTTCCTCATTTATCTGGTATTTGGTACACGCCGCCAACATAGCCATCATAAAAAATATAGCACTTAATACCACTTTTTTCATATTTCCTGTCACCCCTTTCCAACTTCAAATGCCTAAGATACATGAAATCTAACTAACAAATAACCTTCTATGTACCAAGCATCTTACTTATTCATCCTGCTCTGTATCTTTGACATAACCAATAACAATGCACATATGTTAATACCCATAGCCATATATCCTGTTATTGTTCTATCAACCCTCACAATACACAAAACTATAGTTAATAATGCTTCCAAAGCCACTATAATTCTTGCTCTTTTCTTACTTTCCATTAATTCGCCATCATTAAGTGCAAGATTAGGATGATTAACTGTACCAACACATATTATGTATAAAACAGATACCATACAAAGAAACATAACAAGTGTCATATACTTTAACCATACGAAGTCACATGCCTCAATGATAACACATATAAGATTAGTTCCCATAAAACACTGGCCAAATGTTTCAAGATGAAAACCGCCTGTTCTTCTTCTAAGAAACATAAATGTACACAAAAATATTATTATATTCACAAGCCTGTTTAAAACCACACCCATTATGCTTATCGTAATTAGTGTCAATACTTTTTCCAGTGTAATTGTATAAGCATACACATATGCTTCCTTGTCATCTTTTGATATAATATCTGTATTTATCATACTATCAACTATTTTTACTATTAATTCATCAATCATATATACAATTCTCTTTCTATTTACATTTTAACATACAAAATACAAAATTCAACCCCATTATCAAAAAACGACTATATTGAACAAAAAACGACTATATTAAATCACCCCTCTAAATAGCAACCACAATCTATATAGCAAAAAAACCAGACGTCATCAGACATCTGGTTTCTGCCATCTACATTATTATTGAAAACACAAACTCTCCATTCTTATAATCAATAATATATTCTGCATTATATTTTTCCAATGTTGCAACTACATTACGAATTCCTAATCCATGTTGTTCCTTATCATCTTTGATTGTACGCATATATCCATCTTCCATAATTTCAGGCTCTGTTTTATATGAATTGGAGACTGCTATGCTAAGAACATCATCCTCATATAACAGCCTTATACCTACTGTCCTTTTATCTATCTCACATTGTCCTGCTGCTTCTATAGCATTATCAAGAAGATTAGACAGTATAGTAACTATATCTTCATCTGAAACTTTTATATGTGAAAGATCATTTATCTTTAGAATGAATAATACATCATTCTGTAAAGCCTCATAATATTTGGCATTGATAATTGCATTAACCACTTCATTATTCGTATCAACCATATCTAGTTGACCATCAAGTCTATTGAATATACTGTTTATATATTCCTCGAGTTTATCATATTTTTTCTTTTTTAATAAAGAATCTATACACATAATCTGGTTCTTATATTCATGTGTTCTTTTTCTTTGTATATCATAGTTTTTACGTAATGAATTGTATAATTCAAACTGACCTATAGATTGCTGCTTTAAAATATCTGCTTCTCTTATTCTCTGGGAATTCTCAAGAATCTCATTAATAAGATGGAATACAACCATATTAAGAACTATAAGTCCTATTGCTATAACATAGTACACATTAACTATATCCTCATGATATGAAGCGGCCATTGAATTAGTCATCACTATAACTGTAATCAAAGTAAATATTGGAAATATAAGGAATTGAAGCCATTCTTTATTACTAATATCTATTATATTTTTCTTATTCTTTAAATAACTTCTTTTTATATTTATTATTATTATAAATAGTAACAATCTGTCCATTATTACTAACATAGTTCCTATTAATTCTTGAATTGATTCAAATCCATTAATATTTCCATATGTCAAAAAAAATATAACACTTAAAATATAATCTGATACTCCTATTAAACCAATTATCATAATTGACAACATTAATGCTTTAATTATACTTATGTAATATATTAAATACATGCATGTACATATTGTCAATATTATAAAAAAGACTTTAATTCGCATATGTCTATTTAAAAAATGTGAAAGTAGATATATTATAATTGTTGATATCACTATTATTAAATTTTTTTCTTTTTTATCTTTTTTTAAGGCAAATATATCAAAAAATTTCAAATAACAAAAAAATTCTATGCCTTGTACAATTATATTTGAAAGAAAATCTCTCATTATTTCTTCTATATAAAACAAAACTTATTTTGAATTATGAGGTCTTTTAGGCTGATGAAATATTACAGCACATTCTGGAGGCCACTTTTCATTCTTTCTTACTACCATATTTTTAGTTACATTATTCACTGCCTTAAGTACATTTACTTTAAAATCACTCATTTTTATATTCCTCCATTTGATTATATTATGGCTTTAAATTCCATTATTGCTTTTTTTACTTCCTTATAACGCGGCTTAGGGACTCCTATTTCTATACCATTTTTTAAATATATCCGGTATCCACTTATTTTTTTTACATACATCATATTCACTATATAACTTTGATGCACTCTTATCATGTATTTGCAATCATCGAGCATCTTTTCTATATTGTTTAATTTGTTTTTCACCACATAATCTTCGCTCTCCTTTCCTTCTATATGAAATATAACTTTATGTGCACTACTTTCTATGTACATAACTTTATTAACACTTATTTCTTTCTGGTTACTTATAAATATTCTTTTATCAATTCCCATATGCTTCATACGATATATCACCGCATCCATACATTCATATATTGATGCTTTTAATTGTCTTTCATTCTTAAGTATATATCTGACTGCATTATACTTATAGCCCTGAATTGCATAGCTTATAATAGCTGTTATAAAAACTATATTAACATCATCTGAATATGTTCTTATCCATTCTGCTACTTCTAATCCACTAATCTCTGGCATATTAATGTCAAGAAATACAACATCATATAATACTATATTCTTTTGTAATTCCATGATTGACTTCCCAGAATTATACAAATCAATATTATAATCTAATCCTTTTTCATTCATATATGTTTTTATTGCATAATCTATATTCTCCAGAAACTCTTTTTCATCATCACATATGGCTATTTTCACCAATATTTACCTCTGTATGTTGCTTTGTATTATCTATGTATTTATTTTATACGTATCTCTCCTATATTCATTAACTATCCGTACAAACTATAAATATATTTACCACCAATTGTGCTTCATAACAATAGTGTGTGCAAAAAAAGACTATATTTTGCAAAAAAAGACTATTTTCTATTACTATTCAACCAGCAAAATAATACTAAAAAACAGATATTGGATTTCAATCATATCCAATACCTGTTTATCTATTATCTTTATATATATATCGACAGATTCTATCATAACATCATAGCAAAGAAAAACTCTCCCCTCTCACATCTTATGACATGCCTTGCATTATACTTATCAAGTACTGCCATAACATTGCGAAGTCCAAAGCCATGTTCCTGCTTTTCTTCCTTTCTTGTTATCATATATCCATCATCTGTAATCTGTGGTTCATATTTATAAGTGTTTGACACTGATAATATCGTATGTGCATCCTCACATGTGAACTTAAGCTTTATCAGCCTGTGATTAATATCGCACTGCCTGGCTGCTTCTATTGCATTATCAAGAAGATTAGATAACACCTGGACTATATCCTCATCTGATATATTTATTCCCGAAAGGTCGTTAATCTTGAATACCATAAGTATATTGTTATCGACAGCTTCATGATACTTTGCATTAAGTACTGCATTAACTATTTTGTTATTAGTATCTATCATATCAAGTTCCCTGTTAAGGTTTCCTGTTATGCTCTTAACATAGCTTTTTAGCTTATCATACTCCCCATTTTCAGCAAGTGTCTCTATACACAGCATCTGATTCTTATACTCATGTGTTTTTCTTCTTTGCCTGTCGAAATTCTCTGATACAGTTCTGTATAACTCTATCTGTCCTGCTGCCTGTTGTTTTAACACCTCATTTTCACGAAGCTTATATGAATTCATTATTATATCCTTTACAAGATGAAACATAATGATATCCATAATAACAACGCCTACTGCTATTACATAATATATGACAGCAAGCTGTGTTGCATCCATCGTCATCATCGTTCCACTAAGTGCTATAACGATAAAAACTGTAAACACTGGGAAAAACAGAAGCTTTCTGCAATCGCTATTGCTTACATCTACTCTGTTAACATTCTTCCTAAGGCTATATTGCCTTAAGAATATCGTTATTAATAAAAATACTGCCCTGCTCAGTATAATAAGTGAGTTACCAGCAGTTTCTGATATATTCCCGACATTTTCCAAGCTCCCGAATATACTTATCATAACGAGCATAATAAGATAATCAAGCACAATTGCCACCGAATAATATATCAGGGCTATTGCTGCTGACTTGATAATACTTATCTGTTCCATAATATACATATATATAACTATCGCTATCATCCCTGCCAACAGCTTTACTGGTATATATGTCTTAAGAATCCTGGAAATGATAAACATTACACCTATGAGAATAACCATACTCATATTATATACTTTATCTGTTATATTTTTCTTACGGACAACAAAAGACTCATATAACATTCTGCAGGTTATCATTTCGATAGTTATTATTATCACGCTGTTAATACTATTCCCCATTATAATCTTCCCCTGTATGCTATATAGCTGTCAGCAACCTCTCTATACCTCACCTTTGGTATACTTATACGTTCACCATTCTCTAATATAACATAATATCTTACGAGCTTACTAATATACTTCATATTAACCATATAGCTCTGATGCACACGCAAAAAATCTGCTTCTATGTACTCTTTTTCAACATCGTTTAATGTACTATATATACTGTAATCCTCAGGATCTTTTCCAATTATATGAAACAGAAGCTTATGCTTATTACTTTCAATATACATTATCTGGTTGACCAATACCTCACAGCTTCCGCCACAGAAATCTATAGTCTTCGTTTTGTGGCTGCTGCTTATCTTATCAAGTATTGCATCCATGCATTCATATATAGATGCAGCCAGCTGATTGCTATTTTTAAGGATATATCTTATTGCATTGCAGCGATATCCCTCTGGTGCATAATTAATATATGCTGTCACAAATGCTATATATATATCCTGTGAGTATACTCTTATTTTATCAGCTGTCTGTATTCCGTTCATATCTTTCATATCTATATCCAGAAATGCAATATCATATTCCATCACATTCTCACCCAATGCAACAAAATCAATCCCGGATGTATATATATTTATTTCACGAGCAATGTGTTTACTATCAAGATATACTTCAAGCAATTCTTTGATTTTCTCTGCAAAAATCTTTTCATCATCACATATGGCAATCTTTAACATCTGTCCGACCTCAGTTTCTTTGTATAATTATACACTTATAATACCATGATATAAGTGTATAACGCAAATTCAACACTAATATCATACTATATATGCAAAGAAACTATATGCTCAGCATGCATATGTTTTGAGTGTTTTATAGTCGTTTATGACTATATTTCTATTCCATCCACATCTGTGAATCTATCACTTTATTAATATTTATGCAATATCACTTACAAAAACAGGACATTTTATGCAAAAAAAGGACATTTTTTCTTATTTAACTATGTTCTTTAATAAACCACCATTATATTTCAATTAAATCCTCGCATTTACAGTTTAATATTTTTGCAAGTCTGAATACATTTTCAGCTTTGGTATGATTAATATTTCTCTGTCTTTGTTCAAACAACTGTATCTGTCTTAACGACACACCTGATAACTCTGACAATTCTCTCTGTGAATAACCTGAAAGCATACGGATCCTCTTTAGATTAGTATCTATATAATAGCTTTCCCACAGTTCGTTCATTCTATCAACAAACTGTTGTATATCCATCTCGTGATACACAGGATACATATCTACTATATCTTTAAGCTTTACAGCATTCCATATCTTTGCAAATGTTCTGCCTGTGTACCATTGATAATATGCAAGTGCCCAGCCTGTCCAGTATTCTGCTGTTTTATCAATGTACATTACATCTTCTTTATCGTCCAGTTTAAGACCTGATTCCGCTATAACCTCTTTGAACAATTCACATCCAGTTTTACCCGCTACATATGTAGGATTACCTGACTGAAACTGTTTAGATATATCTGATACTATAAACATGCCAAAAAACTCATCAATCTCCACATCATATGTATTAACAGCATAATCAAGCATATCACCCATTATTCTCTGTGCCATATTTACATAATCACACGGATAAGCGTGCATCACCATTTTCAATACCCTCCCTCATAATATCAAGCATATACAGGTCATTAATATCTGCTTTTTCTTTTTTATTCATTCTGTATTCTTTTCTTGCTTGTTTTTCACGTTTCACTTTCTTAACATAATATATATCGTGACTCGCATTTTCATTTCCTGTATATTTTATCGTCTGAAATGCTTTCTGACTTTTTAATACAATCTGCTCCCCAAGCTTTCCATACCTCATAGCTGCCGATAATTTCTGAAGCGATATAACACCTGCCACAAAATCCTGTGCAAACGAAAAATACGAATCATCTGCACGATAACCTATTATCACATCATAATCAGATATATCAATCAAAAAATGTTCTCTAAGATACCTTTTAGCTTCTTCTGCGACACTCCCGTTCTGCCAGTACGTCCTGTTATCAGTTAATACAGCAAGCCAGTTAAGTATATTATACTTTGATGAATTGAGATTAAGTATATTCATTTCTGACATATCTAATTCATACATATTGACATAACCATCGTTATTCTTTGCACATGCCCATTCTCTAGCAAGATTAATATCTTCTGTACAATAAAATCCTCTCCCATAATCATTATTTAATTTTCCTTTTCCATATTCAGGCTGACCAACTATAACATCTGAGCCGTGATATAATTTTATGTTTTTTTTACCCTTCAAATTTTCCATCTCCTACCTGATTATTTTTTTATTATAATATAGCTTTTTTATTATATCGCTACTGCGATATATTTTCAATCAGCTGCATAAAAAACTCCCCATTATCCAGCGGCCATACCACCGGATAATGGGGAGTTTAAGGTGTTTAAGGATTGCGTGAATTGCATAGCAATGTAGCAATCCTGATACATCAGTAAGTGTCAAAAGTCATTTACACATCATGATTCTTTACACCACGAAGTCTGGCCATAGCTCTTGCCAGTGATGCCGTTGATACGTGGTATTCCATAATACTCTGTTTCTGTGCAAGCTGTTCCCTCGCTCTTTCAAGCGCTGCCTCAGCTCTGAACTTATCTATTTCTTCAGGTCTTTCAGCTGAATACACTATTATGTCAACTTTATTGTGTTCAACTTTAAGAAGTCCTGTCGAAACTATAGCTTCCTGCCATGTTGTTTCTCCTGGAACCCTGAATCTTAATTCTCCAGTCTCAACACTACATGTCATAGGCTCATGGTTAGCCATAATAGCCATCTCACCGTCAAAACCATCAAATATAAGAATCTCACATGGTCCATCATAGAATACCTTATCACAGGCTATTAATTTCAATGAAAATGTATTCAACCCATACCTCCTTGTTTTTTACGAAGTAAAATGTGGGATTTATTTCAATGTTTCTGCCTTAGCCTTAACATCCTCAATAGTACCTACATTAAAGAAAGCTGCTTCCGGATATTCATCCATCTGACCATCAAGTATAGCTTTGAAGCCCTTAACAGTATCCTCAACAGGGACATACTTACCAGGAGTACCTGTGAAGTTCTCAGCTACATGGAATGGCTGTGATAAGAATCTCTGAATCTTTCTTGCTCTGTATACAGTAAGCTTATCATCCTCTGAAAGCTCTTCCATACCAAGAATTGCAATAATATCCTGAAGTTCCTTGTACTTCTGAAGCACCTCCTGAACACGTCTTGCAACAGTATAATGTTCCTCACCTACTACATCAGGTTCAAGGATTCTTGATGTTGACTCAAGTGGGTCAACAGCAGGATATATACCCTGTTCAACAATCTTTCTTGAAAGAACCGTTGTTGCATCTAGATGTGAGAATGTTGTTGCAGGAGCTGGGTCAGTAAGGTCATCAGCAGGTACATATACAGCCTGTACTGATGTGATAGAACCCTTTGTTGTTGAAGCGATTCTCTCCTGAAGTTCACCTAAATCAGTTGCAAGAGTTGGCTGATAACCAACGGCTGATGGCATACGTCCAAGAAGTGCTGAAACCTCTGAACCTGCCTGTACAAAACGGAATATGTTATCAATGAATAAAAGCACATCCTGTTTCTTAACATCTCTGAAATACTCAGCCATAGTAAGTCCTGTCTCTGCAACTCTCATTCTTGCTCCAGGTGGTTCATTCATCTGACCAAATACCAGGGCTGTCTTATCAAGTACTCCTGATTCCTTCATCTCAGTCCATAAGTCGTTACCTTCACGGCTACGCTCTCCTACACCTGTAAATATAGAATAACCACCGCTCTCAGCAGCTATATTTCTTATAAGTTCCTGAATAAGGACTGTCTTACCAACACCAGCACCACCGAACAGACCTATCTTACCACCCTTTGCATATGGTGCAAGTAAGTCGATTACCTTGATACCAGTCTGTAACATCTCTACTACAGGACTCTGTTCTGCGAATGATGGAGGATCTCTGTGAATACTCCAGTGCTCCTCACCATCCAGTTTAGTTCCATCATCAAGGGTATCACCAAGAACGTTAAAAAGTCGTCCAAGAGTCTTTTCGCCAACAGGAACTGATATACCACTTCCTGTTGCTGTGACTTCCATATCCTTACAAAGGCCTTCACTCGCTGCAAGCATAATGCATCTAACAACATTATTACCTATATGCTGTGAAACCTCCATAACCTTCTTTTTACCGTCCTGTATTACATAAAGTGCATCCTTGATAGCTGGAAGATAATTACCTTCAAATTCAACGTCTACTACAGGTCCTGAAACCTGTACTATCTTTCCTTTCATCTCTTCCACGTGAATTACACCTCTTTCTGCCTAGTCTGAAGCCCTTTTTATCCTGCCTGGGCTTTTTTCTTCATCTTTTTCTTCTTAAGAGCCTTTGCACCACCAATAACCTCAGTTATCTCCTGTGTTATGGCTGCCTGTCTTACACGGTTATACTCTATAGACAGCTCTTTAAGCATAGCTTCTGCATTATCTGTAGCTGCCTGCATGGCAACCATACGGGCGTTCTCCTCTGTTGCAAAGCCCTCAACAAGAGCTCCATACACGAAACCTGTAACATAATTATATGTAAGATCATTAAGAACAACCTTTGGAGATGGATAGATAACGAAATAATCATCATTACCTTCAAAATCCTCAAGTGTACCGTTACTCTTTCCCTGTCTGGCATTAGCTGCTAACTCTTCCTTGATGAATTCGTTAGTCTTAAGAGGAAGAAGCTGTTCAACCTGAACTTCTTCCTTCATGCCATGCTCCATCTTAGTATACACGATATACACCTCATCCATCTCTTCCTTCTTATAACGTTCTACTATATCCTCCGTTATAACTCTGGCTCTATGGACTGATGGGTTATTTGCAGAGAATCTGAAAGAATTCTCCACATTATAACCAAGTGAGCTAAAGTAAGCCCTTCCTGTTTCTCCGATGGCAAATATCTTATACTGTTCTGCCTCGTCACACAACCTCTTTGCTTCCTTTAAAACATTATGGTTATAAGCTCCTGCCATACCCTTATCACCACTTATGACAATAAATGCTTTTTTCTTGACACTCTCATGTATATCTACATTTCTGTTATCAAAGAAAAGATGCTGCATAGTAGGAAAATGGAATAATATACTTCTTATCTGATCCTGTAATCCATAAAAGTAAGGTTCGGTATTCTCAAGCTTCTGCTTAGCCTTTCTAAGCTTAACTGAGGACATCATATACATGGCTTTGGTGATCTTCATCGTATCATGAATACTACTTATTCTGGCCTGAATTTCTTTAGTATTCGCCATAGCAATCCCCCTTATCTTTCACTCTTGAACTCGTTAGCTGCTGCTATAATAGCTTCCTTCGTCTCATCTGTAAGATCCTTAGTTAATTCAATAGTATTAACTATCTCTGAATGCTGGCTATGGAAGAACTCAAGCATATCTGCCCTGAATCCCTTGATCTTAGAAAGCTCAATATCACTGAATACATGCGCATTAGCTGATACAAGTATAATAACCTGCTCTGCCATACTAAATGGATGACTCATAGGCTGTTTAAGAAGTTCCATAAGTGCACGTCCATGCTGTAACTGCTTCATAGTACCCTCATCAAGATCTGATGAGAACTGTGTAAACACTTCCATCTCACGATACTGCGCAAGATCGATACGGATACTTCCTGCTGCTTTCTTCATTGCCTTAGTCTGTGCTGCACCACCAACACGGGATACAGAAAGACCTACGTTAACGGCTGGTCTCTGACCAGAGAAAAACAACTCACTTTCAAGGAATATCTGACCATCTGTAATAGATATTACATTGGTTGGAATATATGCTGAAAGGTCACCTGCCTGTGTTTCAATAATAGGAAGTGCTGTTATAGAACCTCCACCTGCTTCTGGTGAAAGACGGCTTGATCTTTCAAGAAGTCTTGAATGCAGATAGAATACATCACCTGGATAAGCCTCACGTCCTGGTGAACGCTCAAGCAGAAGTGATATAGCTCTGTAAGCAACCGCATGCTTAGAAAGGTCATCATATATAATAAGAACATCCTTTCCGTTATGCATGAAATACTCTGCCATGGCTGTACCTGCATAAGGTGCTATATACTGAAGTGGTGCTGGATCTGCTGCTGTTGCTGATACAATAGTTGTATAATCCATGGCACCTGCTGTTTTTAATGTATTAACAAGCTTAGCAATAGTAGATGCTTTCTGTCCTATAGCTACATATATACAGATAACATCCTTACCCTTCTGGTTTATGATAGTATCTGTTGCGATAGCTGTCTTACCAGTCTGCCTGTCACCTATGATAAGCTCTCTTTGTCCACGTCCTATAGGGAACATGGAATCTATAGAAAGAAGACCTGTTTCCATAGGAACGGATACTGACTTACGTTCAGTTATGCCAGGAGCTTCACACTCTACTGGTCTGTAACCATCTGCCTGGATATCACCCTTATCATCTATAGGTGATCCAAGTGCATCAACTATTCTTCCAAGGAAGCCTTCACCAACTGGAACACCAGCCATCTTGCCTGTACGTGCGACCTTGCTGCCTTCCTTAACTGTCACATCACTACCAAAAAGGATAACTCCGACCTCATCACGTCTTACATCCTGAACCATACCTTTTACACCGCTGTCGAATACAACGATTTCACCGTAAAATGCGTGGTCAATGCCGTCAACATTGGCGATACCATCACCAACCCAGTTAACAACACCTATTTCCTTATCCTTAACTGCAAGCTCGAAATCCTTGATATTAGCCTCAAGTATTGAAAGTATCCCTTCCTCACTTGCTGTAGTCTTACCAGCACTTACAGCCTTTGCTATGCTGCTCTTTAACTGGTCAATACGTGCTTTCTCACTCCAGTCATACTCCTTAGAGCCGACCTTTAGCACGAAACCACTCTTTATAGATGAATCCTGTACCATCTCTAACTTAATATCAGGATTGTGGAATTCCTTTGCTATAAAGCCCTTGATTCCTGCAAGCTGTTCATCAGATGGTGCCTCAACATAAGTAAGTACTGCTGTACTTTCCTTCTGTTCAGGAGTCATCTCAAGCTCCTTTAAAGCCTTACATACTTCATCAAATAAATTTATATCATCGTTATCACATAAAAGCTGTAAGAAATTTCTCACATTCTTAGAGAATACCTTCTGAATCACAAGATGTTTTTTCTCAAGTGATACTGTTGGGTCACTAAGTTCTTCCTTAACCTGTGGTACAACATCGAATATATCCTTAATAGTGGATAACTCTTCGTGCGACATACCTGTTTTATGTAATTCTGATGCATAATCAATCGCTGTCTGTATCACTATTTATCACCTGCTTTATTCAAAAATGTGTCATAAAGTGCAGCATTTGTATCTTTACTGTTGCTTGCTACAACCTTAGCAGCAGCATCAACAACCATATCTGCAATTTCTTTTTCTGCCTTCTTTAATATCTGTTCCTTCTGGCTTACAGCTTCTGCCTCAGCATCATCCTTAATCTGTGATGCTGTCTTGTGGGCATCTGCAACTATACGCTGATATTCTTCATCAGCAGTCTTTCTTGCTTCAGAAACAACCTTTTTCTTCTCATTCTCTGCATCGCTTAACACAGCCTGATACTTTGTCTTAAGCTCCTCAGCCTCACTCTGCTTAGCGGCAGCCTCACCAAACTGTCTGTCAGCTTCCTCCTGCCTTTTAGCAATAATCTTCTGAACTGGCTTGTATAAGAATATTCTCATAAGCACGAAGAGAATTAAAAGGTTAATAATTGTAAATAAAACATTCCAAACATCTAACTGGAGCATCTTATTTTCCTGCCTTTCTTCGTAGTCTATTCTATGTTATCTGTATGCTTATATTCTACCTGATATACTTTATGTACAATTATTTTATGTACATTCATACATCAAAATGTAGATACATTTTTATTATGTACCCGGATAATACCGGATATAAACATACGATACCATCATGCCTTTATGCTTAATCCATGCGGATTAGCCAAGCATAACGATAATCATAAGGGCGATAACGAAACCATAAATAGCAGTAGCCTCTGCCAACGCACTACCAAGAATAAGTGTCTTTGTAATCTTGCCTTCTGCCTCTGGCTGTCTTGCAACAGCTTCTGAAGCCCTGCCAGTTGCTATACCAATACCAATACCTGCACCAAATGAACCTAATACGGCGATACCTGCGCCAATAGCTATGATTGTTCCACTCATAATCTAATCTCCTTTTTCTTTCTTAAGTTTCCAGATTCTTTTCTAATAATATCTTCTGCTGACTGCACAAGCCTTATCAGACTTTATCCTGCATATAACTGCGTCATACATATATACGCTATATGCACTACTCTGTAATCTCATCAATATATAATGATGTAAGGAATACAAAAACATATGCCTGTAACAGACCATCAAATATATCAAAATACAGACTGAATACAACCGGAAGACCTACCGGAAGTATCATCTTAAGAAGCTCCATAATAACGAAAGCTCCTAATACATTACCAAAAAGTCGCATACAAAGCGAAAGTGGCTTTGTTACTACTTCAAGAATGTTTATAGGTGTTACTATTGCAACCGGTTCAACAAAGCCGTGTAACCAGCGTTTAACACCTTTGTGATAGATACCAGCTGCTTCAATAAGTATAATACTCATAAGTGCCAGTGCTACCGTGACTCTTAAGTCCTTAGTTGGGGACTTAAAGCCGAACAGTCCGATGATATTGGAAACGCCAATATACAACATAACTGTTGTGAGATAAGGCACATATTTCCTGCCTTTTTCGCCAACCATTCCCTGAACCATATTCATAAGACCTGTTACTATACTTTCTGCAACAGCCTGCCTCTTACTTATATGATCCACTTTAAGGTTTCGGGTAAGTATAAATGCAACTATAACCAGCACAGCCATAATGATCCATGTGACCACAACTGCCTCTGAAACTGGTATTCCACCCAAAACAGGAATCGTAAAGACGGTCTCACATTGAAGTTCTTCAATAAGCTTCTGTGCTAATTCATTCAAAAAACCATCTCCTTATCCTTTCGTTTTCATACTGCGGATTGTATACCCATTTTTTGTAAATGTAAAGCCAAATAATTTATTTTTTAACAATGATTTTTATAAACATTTTAAAATATATACAATTTCTTGTATCTTATTTAGTACAATTTTAATTATTGCTTAATTTTATACAGCTGATTTTATATAATTCACCGGTTAAAAAGTCATGGTACATTTCCACTTATTATAGATAAACACTGGCTTTTCTTTGTTTTTTTCCATTTTATTTCCTGTTAAAATTCTTACAGACATTTAAGGTGCAAGTAAATGACTATTGGTCATTTTCACAGTTTTAACAATACTAATTTTGTATTTATGCAATTATGCCAATATAAAATTTATATACAAGTATAACATTTTAATATATTTTATATGTTAAAGCCTTGGGAAGTGAATACAAAATACAAGTAAAATACAATGTTATACAACAAATTGTATAAATATTAATATTTTATTAAAAAACTATTTATTTTCATGTGTCTATATTTTTATGTGATTATTTATTTTTTTTGCCTATTTATTTTTTTGTACCAATAATTTTTTTATGTCTATTTATTTGCCTATGTTTTTGTCACTTTTTTCTTCCCATAATTGTATTATCTATACACAGCATATTACAATAATACATATGCTTGTGTTAATATTAGCAATATCCAGATAACAGCAGGGGGAAACAGCATGGGATATAAAAACAACACAAAAGAATATGAACGTATTCTTAAGATGTACAGTAATGACGTCTACAGAATGGCGCTTCTTAAAACCAAAAACGTCAGTGAGGCAGAAGATATATTTCAAAATGTATTCATCAAATTATACACATATGATAAGACATTTGAATCAGATATACACATAAAGGCCTGGCTGCTTAAAGTAACTGTGAATGAATGTATCAATACTATTAAAAGTTCATGGAATTCAAAGGTTATTAAAAGTGTCAATGATAATTGTGAATACGATGATAATTCTTCTATTGTAAGCTCAGATAGCGCAGTAAATAATTCTTCGAGGTATACAAATAATTCTTACGAACCACTAAACAGCAGCTCTTATAAGGATTTTGATATAGATTCGATGTATGTATGGGAAACTGTTGCTGCCCTTCCGCAAAAGTACCGCGATGTAATATATCTTTTCTATCATGAGCAGTACTCAACTGAAGAAATATCAGATATTCTTGGTATATCTACTGTAAATGTAAGAACACGTCTAAAAAGAGCAAGGGAAATCTTAAGAAAAGAGGTGAACGATTATGAATTTTAAAGATGCCTTCGATAAAGACTGCAGCAAAATAAATGTAAGCGACGAGCTTATAAACCGGACTCTTATGGCTGCAATGACAGATGATGATAACTCACATACTATGGACAATCCACATACTATGGATAACTCACATGCTATGGATAACCGCACGCCTTATGGCACTGGCAGAGCCGGTTTAAAACATACAGAAAAAGCGTTTTCGCACAAAGGCTTAAGCTATATAATAACCGCTGTTGCTATTGCCGCTGCTGTTACATTATGCATTATATCTTATAATATATTATTACCATCACTGAATAGCAGTCATAGCAGTCCATCATCATCAACTCTTAAAGTATATGCTGGTGAGAACAATGAAGAACTTGGAAAAGGGGGCTTGTCACTTGCATACAGCAGGAATTCTGCTGACCATGCCAGCAACATACAGGCATGGGGACCACAGGGAAAGAACCAGACCATGGTGTTATACTTTGATCTCAACATGCAGCTGACCGACAGCACATCACAAATCAGACGGATAACTTTATCCTCATCTGATGAAAACACACATTTACTTACACGCGAACCTGTTCCTGATGAGATTATCGAAAATAACTATAAAATATCTGAGGAATATGGCATGCAGCATTCTCTTTTCAGACCATCTGCTGATTTTGGATATCATACATTCAGCTTATTTAACTCAAAAGAAAAGTTTCTTTATATAGACCATGCAAACGGATATTCCGCTGATTATAATGACTTTGAACACCTTTATATAAGCTTCTGTCTTTATAACCAGTCCTCTCTTAAAACACAGTTAACCCTTACTGTTGAGTATGAAGATGGCACAACCATTTCAAGAGATTATGAAGCTACTGCTTATGCTTCTGAATTATATATGTTTATAAGGGAATTAAGATAAATATCATCATAAATTTTCATTAAAACATTTATTAAAATATTCGTTAAAATACTTGTTTAAATACTTATTTAAATACTTGTTTAAATACTTGTTTAATACTCGTTAAAATATTATCTTTTGTTTTAATATTTTTATCCATATGATAGAATATAGCTAAGATGTACATTTAAGTTGCATCTTAGCTCTTTTTATTATAAAGCGCATTCTGCGCAGAAAGCAGGTATTTTATGGCATTACATGTAATGGATGAAGCTAATCGTTGTCTTCAGTGCAAGGTTCCACAGTGTCAGAAGGGCTGTCCTATAAACACTAACATTCCTCTGGCTATCAGACTTCTTAAAGAAAACAAGCTTGATGAAGCTGGTAAAATGTTGTTTGAAAACAACCCTCTTACGACTGTATGCAGTCTTGTCTGCAACCATGAAAACCAGTGCGAGGGGCACTGTGTACTTGGGCGTAAAGGAGCTCCAGTTCATTTTTCCACTATAGAGAATTACATATCCACAACTTATGCTAACAAGATGACCGAAGGTCCTAAACCTTCCAATGGTAAACGTGTCGCTATTATTGGCTCAGGTCCAGCCGGAATCACTATCGCTATTATACTTGCACGATATGGATATCAGGTAACTATATTTGAGGGAAAAGATAAGATTGGTGGTGTCTTAAGATACGGAATCCCTGAGTTCAGACTTCCTAAAGCAGTGCTTGATGATATAGAATACCGCCATCTTGAACTTAAAGGTATTAATGTACGTCCAAATACAACTATTGGAGGTGCCATAACTATCGAGGATCTCTTCCGTGACGGATATAAGGCAATATTCGTAGGTACAGGTGTATGGAACCCTAATACTCTACATATCAAAGGTGAAACCTTTGGCAACGTTCATTTTGGTATTAACTACTTAAACAACCCTGACAGCTATAAGCTTGGTAAACGTGTTATTGTAATCGGTGCCGGTAATGCTGCCATGGACGTAGCTAGAACTGCCATAAGAAAAGGCGTACGTTACCTCACATGCTTCTCTATAACTAAAGAGGTTGCTGCAAGCCAGTATGAATACAGCTATGCCAAGCTTGAAGGTGTTGAATTTGAATATAATAAACGTCCTGTTGAGATTAAGGATAATGGAGTTATATTCCGTGATATCATAGAGAATGAAGATGGTTCTTTCACTGATGTAGAAGGAACAGACAAGCTGTATGAATCTGACAGTGTTATCATCTCTATAAGCCAGGGACCTATGACAAGACTTGTTAATACAACTAAAGGTCTTAACGCCAACAAACGTGGACTTCTAGAAGCTGATGAAACCGGTCATACATCCCGACCAGGCATATTCGCATCAGGTGATGTTGTAAATGGTGCAAGAACCGTTGTTGAAGCTGTTGCACATAGTAAAATCGTAGCTGAATCCATGCATGCTTATATGCAGTCGCTGGATGAGGCATAGCCATACTCTGTGGGCTTGAGTGTGATACACTCAAGCCCATTTTGTATACCTACTAAAATGAAATTGTGACCCCATTCACTTTTTTGCTTATCCAGGTCATAGATTACAAGAATGATTTCACCTCTTAGACAACGTTAAGAATATCTGGCGGGCTCCAACATCACACCTTTCATTTCACCTGTGTAACCACTCCACTATCATCTACATTTGCATTAATACTAACTTTGTTAAGCAGGCTGAATATCCTGTCTTTGTCTGAATCCTCAGTACATATTCGAGTTACACAGCCTGAAAGCGTTCCATCCTGTACTGCTGGAACTACTGATACATCTACTTTTCCCTCTGTATCATCATCACCACTTATCCTTATATTAACTAGCATAGTGTCAACATTGTATTCATCAAACCAGAAATTTCCAAGGCTATAGAATATTGGCTTATCTTCATAATACTCTATTCCTTGAAGGCAGTGGCTGTGACCACCTATTATTATGTCTGCACCAGCATCTATATAATCTCTCGCTGTTGACCTCTGAACCTCTTCAAGAACTGTTGTATGCTCTGTTCCCCAGTGAACAACCGCTATTACATAGTCGGCATTTTCTTTTGCTTCTTTAATAGTCTGTATGAACAGCTCTGTATCATAACATCTAAGAATTCCTGGTGTAGAATCAGTTGCCTGTGGTGTCATCTTATATTTTTCTGCCCTTGAAGCTGCCACTATTGCTATCTTTTTACCATCAACTGTTGCATAATATGGCTTCATGGCCTCATCAAGATTCTTACCGGCTCCTACATAAGGTATTCCTGCAGCTTCAAGTGCTGCAAATGTATCATTCATGGCATCAGCACCATAATCATATACATGATTATTGGCAAGCTGCGCAACATCTACACCTAGCAAATTAAGCACCTTCGCTCTTTCTGGTTTAGCCCTGAAAGTCCACATTTTATTAGGCAATGGCTGCCCTCTGTCACTATAACAGAACTCATTATTTACAAGCGTTATATCTGCAGCCTTCATATATTTTATGAGTTCAGGCGATATACACTTTGTTATATCTCCATCATTTTTATCCAGTTCCTTTGTTGTCGGCTCACCCTCAGCAAGATTAATATCCCCTGTAAATGTCAATGTTATATCATAAGGATGCACATCTCTTGTTGTTACTTCCTCTGTTACAACTTCACTGCTGTTGTTTGTGTTATCAATATCAGCCGCTGTCTCTGATGATTTTCCACATCCTGTAAGCAAGAGCGTACCTGACATTGTTATGCATGCTAGCATTGCTATATTCTTTTTAATATTCTTTTTAATATTTTTTCTCATTACATTCTTTAGTTTACTGACATAATTATGTTTTATCATACAATAACTCCATTCGACATTTACTTATTCTATCTATCATCAATAGTTCTATAATAAGATGTAAAATATTATTTAACAAAAGCTGTAATATGAATCCAATGTTCATTCATATCACAGCTTGTCTGTACCATGTGTACATATAGTATCACCATATAACATCTTTATTATCTTAATTATTTTATGATCTTATTTTATAATCCTATTATTTTGCTATTTTATAATCTTGTTTTATAATCATATTACTTTGCTATTTTATAGTCTTATTATGATGTCCTGGTCAAAAACCACCGACTTTGATACCTACGGATTGTTTATTGCTACGCACTTCTACAATCCTACCCAATATTCTCATGATTCTGTTCCAATAAATTCTTAGCCTTTTCAAAAGAATCCATATGAACAAGAATGTCACACTTCGCATTCTTATCATTGTTAAGGAATCTTAACAGGCCTGTATGAAACTTCCATCTCTCAAAATATGAAATATTATTCTTTCTAAGCACCTTCTCTATCTTTTTGCATTCATCCTTAGAAACATCCGAACGAATAACTCTCTCCATTGTAGAAACTTCACTCATAACCTGACACCTCTCATCATCTTTGCCTTTATACTTTTAGATTTTATCACATCAATTCTAAAAAATCCACTTAAAATAATTAGGTAAATTATGATAGATACAATCATTTTATAATATCTTTTATCATTTATATGACTTTTGATTAATTATCGTATTTAATTATTGTAAAATATTTTATATGTACTTTTTATAAAAAAGCACATTCAAATAACACATAATTCTCTATAAAAACAATTTCTACAAAAGCAATTTCTACAAAAAACAACCGTTTTATGGATTAACCATAAAACGGCTGTCTTATACTATATATTAGGTATATTAGGATATAAACTTATTTAACTCTGTTCTTCTTTCTCTTTACTTCATAGAAGCATACACCACCAAGGGCAAGAACACTAAGTACGATTAATACAACATAGAGTGCTGTATTAGCCTTATCTCCTGTAGGTACTGGAGTACCGATTGTAGGATTTGATGACTTAGTTAACTTCTCTATTGAGAAATCAGCACCAACTCCTGCTGGAGCCTTATCTGTAAGCTTAAAGATGTTACCAAGTGCTATTGTACCATCAGCATTTCTTACAATACCTGCTACTGATTTATTACCATCTAATATAGATGAGTAATCAAGACTTGCAAACCAGTCTGCTGAAACTGTTGTTACTGCTTCACCAGCTGCTGGTGTGTTGAATGAAGTCTTAGAAGCTGTATCCCAGTAGAAGTTTGTTGCTTTATATATCTTTGTTAAATCCTGTGAACCAACTGGTTTGATATTTTCTGCAACATCTTCTTTAGCTGTTCTAAATGATATTACTCCTGTAGCTTCAAAATCTGTATTCTTAGCTGAATTTGTATAGAATGCTACGTTAGCACCCTGATTGTTAATTGATGTACAATTCTTTACCTTGATATCTGGGCATGAGTTAGAATCAATACCCTTTGCCTTGTTTGCAAATGCTATTGAATTCTCAAGTACGTGTGAACCAGGCATGCTGTCTCCACCCATCTTGAATCCATTACCGTTACCTGCGTTAGTTCCATCCTCAAGATATCCGTTAGCATATGCTATAGAATTCTTGATAGTTACTGAACCGATAGAACCTGTCTGAACCTTTGCGAAAAGATCCCATCCATCATCTGCATTGTGATGAGCGATACAGCCATCAAATACGTTTCCGTCACCTACTGTAAGCTTAGCTGCGAATCCGTCTGCATCTTCATAACCCTTATCTGCATTACCATATGATGTACAGTTAAGGATTAAGTTGTATGAAGGCCATTCAGCATATGTATCTGTTACATTTAATCTGCTGATCTGAAGTCCTGTGTTACCATTGTGATATGTTTCAATCTGGTCTAATGTGTTGTGGCTTCCTGAAACCTGAAGTCCCTTCTGTCCATCTGCTGAACCTGTTACATCAAATCCCTTGAAATACCAGTAATCACCACCGATAGTCATACCTGTACAGAGTCCCTGGAAGTCAATAACTGGACGAGTCTTTGCATCTGGATCTGCTACCATGTATATCATCTGATCTGCTGTACCATTGATACCTCTTGCAATCTTTAATGGTGATTCAAGCTTATATGTACCTTCTGTAAGAACAATCTGCTGTGAAGGCATTACATACTTAACAGCATCATAGATGCTCATAGGATCTTCCTTAGAACCTGAACCCTTTGCATCTGGTGCAACCCAGATAGACTGACCTGCTTCACCGAATGTCTTATAAGTTACTGTATGATCAATAACTACTGTTTCATAAGATTCCATTGCTGAATATTCGCCATTTGGCTTATATCCTTCTGCTGGTGTAAAGTTTATCTTATATTCATTCTTACCCTTGTTAAGTGTTACACTAGCTGGCTTAACAAGTGTATCTGCCTTTACTTCTACATCAGAAACAATAACTTCTCCCTTAGCATCCTCGATTGATAATGTACCATCACAGTTTGCTGAGAATAAGAATTCATAATCAGCACTACCTGTTGCTGTAGCAGACTGTACATATGTGTTAACTGACACCTTTTCAATAGGTCTTTCTTCTGCTGGTGCATCTTCCTTAGGATCAATTGTTGTAAATGTTATATCTGAGAATGTTGCTGTTGCATTTCTTGATGCAAAGAAACCTGCATATACATAATCAGAATCAATTCTTTCAAGTGCCTCAGTATCATAATACTTCTTTGTTGTTGAATATGAACCATCTGCTGACTCATAAGTTACAAAGTAACCTGTATTATTCTTCTGGATTGTAAGGTACATCTCTGTTATATCTCCAGCATCTACTGGTGTATTAGTAGAGTTACCTATTATATTCTTAGCTTCTGGATATCTCTGCTCAAGTGGATAAGATGTTGACTTAAAGTTTGCCTGAACAGTTGCTGTATCATTAGCTTCAATAGCAGCAATGTTGTCCTTTGTCACACCTGTCTTTTCCTGTGATGCAAGACCAATCTTCTGAGATACCTTTGTTGCTGAACTATCAGTTGTTACTTCTTTTGCTTCTTCATTCCAGTAATATTCTGTCTTAGAAGCTACTGCCATATAAGAGTTGTTCCATCCTGAACCACCTAACTTATCAGCTGCCATAAGACCGAAGCCTTCCTGTCCGTTTGATAATGTCCAAGAATCAACTGTTACCTTAGCTCTTAATGTGAAGTTCTGTGATGCAGGAACTTCTGTATAGTAGAATGACACTCCATCAAAAGAAGCTGGTACTAACTTACCGCTTTTACTCTTGATTGTTACCTTGCCTTCATTAGCAGAACCTGTGAAGCTGTCCTTAGATGAGCTTGCGCCGTTACCATAAGTAATCTGTCCCCACTTCTGCTGTGCTTCTTTTGTTACCTTGATTGTTGCTTCCTTAGATGTTGTTGAGTCTTCACCTCTCTTAGCAACTACTCTTACTGAATATTCAGAACCTACTGTAAGTCCCTTTATAGTAGCCTCTGTCTTATCTGCTGCATCTAATGATGCCCAGTTTTTGCCATCATTTGAATATTCAACAACATATGATGTAGCTTCTTTAACTGCTGACCATTCTACAGCAACACTTCCGTTACCTTTGTTGTAAATGCTGCCTATAGCAGATGTTGCTAATGGGAGTACAAAATCTGCTGTCTTTGTTTCTGCACCTGTCTTGTCTGCTCCGCCATCACGAACTGCCTTGATTGAGAATGTATATTTACCTGATGCACTTGGAGTAAATGTGACACTTGCTCCTGTTGTATCCTTTGCATAACTTTCTGAAGCTACTTCCTTACCTGCTTCATCTGTCATAGTAACTACAACTTTATCAGCACCATCATAACCAATAACCATTGTAAATGGAACTGTTATATTACCATCCTTTGATGTCACATCACCAAGTACTGGTGCAACTACTCCGCTCCAGTCAGCTCTTGCTGGTCTTTCTCCACCTGATGTCTGTGTAACTACTGTCTTTAAGATTCTTACACCTCTATTATTTTCTCCATCCTTAGGTGCTATGATTGAATATGTTCCTGCTACAAGATTAGTGTACTTAATCTCTGTTTCTGGCTTTGTACCTGTTACAGCCTTGATTCCATCAATCTTGTTTCCTGATGCATCTACTAATGCAAGGTCTGATGTATTAGTGCTTCCTGTACTTGTTGCTGTAACTACAACATCTGCTGTTCCTGTTACTGTAAATGTAAGTGCTCCTTCTTCTTTATCATCAGCTCCCTTTGCAAGTTCTGCAGAAAATGTACTGCTGTTTCCTCTTGTTACTTTTCCAGATAATGTAAAGTATCCTTCTGTACCATACTTACCTGCTGCTATATCTGCTTTCTTTTCAGCTGTTGTTATAGCTGTTTCTGCCGATGCATCAAATGTATACACATTATTAGCTGCTGAAACCGCCTTAGCTGCGAATCCAGTAGGAATCAATCCAACTACCATCAAAGCAGCCATAACTAACGCCATTATTCTGCGTTTTGTCTGTCTCTTCATAACTTACCTCCTAATATATTACGGTGTACCCGTTGTATCCGGCGAAGTCACCTCAACCGAACTTTATGTCTAGTATCTCATTTTTGTCCACAAAAATCAATAATTATTTGGGTATTTTCCACATTTTCGGCGGTATAGCTAGTTTTATTTTGGATATTTTGTACAAAACTGATGAAAATAATATAAAAAAGCTCTTAAATTTTTGTTGTATACCGGTACACCATGATTTAAGAGCTTTTATAATAACATATTTAATTTTGTAATTATATGATGTAAGGATTGAAAGTCGAAAAATCGTTTATGCTTACTCTTTTATGCACTTTAAATATTTTCAGCACAATTCACAGTTTTAATTTATTTATCTTATACAAAATCAATATAAAAAGTATTAAATAAAGCGTATGTCATTATTCATACACACGCTTCATAAATATTATATTCAATCCTTACTGTTATTACTGTCCTGTCGCACCTTAAGATATATTCTTCCTATCTGCTCTTATTTCTTAAGTATATCATGATACCTTATCCTATTCTCCTTAGCTATATCCAACATGTCCATTGCCTCTTCTTCTGTCAGGCTTAGTTTTTTCATCAGCTTTACTATATTATCTAACTGATTCTTCTCTATTCCTTGTTCTATTCCTTTCTCTATTCCTTGTTCTAGACCTTGCTCTAATCCTTGCTCTATTCCTTGCTCTATTCCTTGCTCTATTCCTTTCTCTAATCCTTGCTCTATTCCTTTCTCTAGCCCCTCTTCCAGAGCTCGTTCTAATATAGCCTCACTTATATTACACATATCACTCACACACCCTTCCAGTTCTGTTGTCATTTTCAGTCCATAGCCTTCTAGCTGCTGCATTTTTTCTTTCTTCTTTGTACTCGACAGCAGCACTTCCAGCATTGCTATCAACTTATTCTTAGATTCTTCCCTGTTTTTGCTATCTCTTATTCTTATTATAGCACCATTCATTATACTACGCTTTGGCATCCAGTTACTTTTTCCATAAAGAAGCTTTGGCTGTATTCCTAACTCTATTATAGAATCTTCTCCATCCTGCGTATCCATGCATATCCATATGCTGTATATATCCTTTAACTCATCATAATTCGACTTTATGAACTCCACATTTTTCTGGGAAGATACCATTCTTGCCATATAGTAAGCTATTCTTGATTCTATGTGATATCCAAGTTTATTATTAGACGTGCTTCTCTGTGCCTCTACATTTACAAGGAACTTTATTGTTCTGTTATTATAATACAATGGAAATCGTATATCGTAAACTATTTTCCCATCATCCGCATCTATATCCTCTGTTCCTACGCTTTCTATCCTTATGCATAGTTTTTCAGGCAGTCTTAGTGATACTACTGTTTCGCCTATGCATGGAATTATCTTATCTATACTATATGACCTGAACTCTGGCACAATCACCTTTACAATATTGGCTAGCACTTGCGGATCAGCAAGAACCAGCTTTGCATAGTCATCATGCATGGCCTGCTTTTCTTCTATGCTGGTAAGCGTTTCTGCAAGATTTGTATTTACTTTTAGATATTTCATTTACACCTCCGTAACTCATATTATCTATGTATTAATGTACACACAATAGATTTTTCTCTGTTATTCATCAGCTATTAATAGACTGTCATTCATATTTGTTTTTAATAATAGGGGGATTATAATTGAAACAAATTATAGCGGGTATAGTAATCTCACTCTTAACAATAATTCTTAACTATCCTGCTATCTTTTAAGATACATTATAAAAATTATAACTCTGAATTTTTAATTCATTATAATAAACTATAATTCGTGATTCTGAGTTTTATTTACTATTTTTCAGAATTATTTTTTAGCTTTGTTTATTAATTCTTATGTTAATTTCATTTAACAATATATCATACATTTATGTTTATTTCAATATGATATTTTAAAAATTTTAAATAACAAATCTCAAGAAACAAAACAAGAATTAGAACATCAGAAATTTTCCTATAAAACATTAAAGCAGAAGATACCCTCTTCCATTAATATGGAATAATATCTTCTGCTTAATTTACTACTTAGTTTTTCCTATTTTTTGCTTAGTTCACTATATTTTTCACAAGTAATATCTTATTAATAATTCTACACCGGTAATATCCAAAATCAATTAACTTTCTACGCCAGCGACCCTCTCTCAAGCCACTTGCCACTCACAAATCTTATGACAAAACATAATGATCTTGCAGCCCAATCTACGAACATTCCTATCCATACACCAAGCACACCAAGTCCAAGTACAACTCCGAATATATAGCTGCTGCCGACACGGAAAAGCCACATCGATACTATACTCACAATCATAGTATACTTTACATCTCCCGAAGCCCTTAAAGGATTCGACAATGTAAATGAAAGCGGCCATATAAAAAGTGATACAACATTAAAACATCTTAATATAGTGACCGTAATATGTGTTGCTTCTGGTGAAAGGTGAAACCATGAGGCTATAAATCCTGCTGCAAAGAACAGTGGTATATTACATGCCCAGTCACCAATATAAGACCACCATAGCACCTTTTTTGTATACATTTTCGCCTGTTCTTTCTCACCTGCACCTATACACTGTCCTACAACCGTTATAAGTGCAAGTCCCATAGAAGCAGCCGGTATATTAGCAAAATCAATAACCGTATAACCTACAGAATTCGCTGCTGTTGAGGCTGTTCCAAATGTAGCAACCATACTTACAACCATTAGCTTGCCTATCTGGAACATTCCATTTTCAATACCGGATGGAATACCTATTGTAAGAATTTTCTTTATATAGTTCCAGTCCGGAACAAAGTACTTTATATGGTCTATTCTTACAGGGTTCGTCTTACCACACACAAGCACTGACATAACGATACCTGCTGCCACACGGCTGAGCGCAGTAGAAAGCGCAACACCAGCTACACTCCACTTAAATACGAATACAAACAACGCATTTCCAGCTACATTAATCACATTCATAAGTATGCTTATATTCATGCTTACCTTACTGTTGCCTACACTTCTGAATATCGCCGCACCCGCATTATACATTCCTAAGAATGGATACGAAAGCGCTGTTATCATAAAGTACAGCACTGCACAATCCATAACAGACTCTTCAACTGTTCCGAATATCATCTTAAGCAGTGGTCTTGTAAATGAAACTGAAAATGCAGTCATTATAACTGAAAATACTAACAAAACGGTCTCAAGCTGCGCTCCTGACTTTCTTGATTCATCATCCCTGCCTTTACCTATATACTGACTGCAGACAACAGCGCCACCTGTCGCAAGTGCTGCCATAACCTGTATGATAAGCCTGTTGATATTATCAACAAGTGCAACTCCTGCAACTGCCGCTTCTCCCGACTGGGATACCATAAGTGTATCCACAAGTCCTACAAGAACAGCAAGCAGCTGTTCAAACATAAGCGGAATTATAAGCTTCCTTAAATCTTTACCACTAAACAACATATGTTTACTCCATCTATATTTTCATTTTATGGTGTAAGTGTTAATTCACAACTATTCTGCACATCTTATATTAAAGAGCTGCAGAATATGCCTTTGACCCCATCACCAATCATACATTTATCACATAAAAATTCGGTCAGAACGTACTTTTAACATTCTGACCGAATATAATAACTATATTATCAGCTGTAATAAACATCTATAAACCAGTTAGCTAAGCTTCTAACAAGCCTGTTAACCATCAGCAATATTAGTCTACTGTGTAAATCCAGCCCTTAGGAGCTTCGATTCTACCCATCTGGATACCTGTAAGAGTTTCATATAACTTCTTTGTAACAGGTCCCATCTCGTCCATACCACTTGGTAAGCAGATTTCCTTACCATGATCAACAATCTTTCCTACTGGAGAGATAACTGCTGCTGTACCGCAAAGACCACACTCAGCGAAATCCTTAACCTCATCAAAGAGAACTTCTCTTTCTTCAACTTCAAGTCCAAGGTATTCCTTAGCAACATGTACTAATGAACGTCTTGTGATAGATGGTAAAATACTATCTGACTTAGGAGTTACAACCTTTCCATCCTTAGTAACAAAGAGGAAGTTAGCTCCACCTGTCTCTTCAACCTTAGTTCTTGTAGCTGGGTCAAGATACATATTCTCAGCATATCCTTCTGCATGAGCTGTAACGATTGCGTGAAGACTCATAGCATAGTTAAGACCAGCCTTGATATGACCTGTTCCGTGTGGTGCTGCTCTATCAAAATCTGAAACCTTGATTGTAAGTGGCTTAGCGCCGCCCTTAAAGTATGGTCCAACAGGTGTTGTAAATACTCTGAACTGATATTCATCAGCAGGCTTAACACCTATAACTGGATTGCTTCCGAACATATATGGGCGGATATAAAGTGATGCACCTGAACCATAAGGTGGTACCCAGTCCTCATTAGCTCTTACAGTTTCAGCAATAGCCTCTACAAACTTATCCTCTGGGAATACAGGCATCTCAAGTCTTCTACATGAATCTGCCATTCTGCTTGCATTCATATCTGGTCTGAAGATAACTGTGTGTCCCTGCTCTGTTGTGTATGCCTTCATACCTTCAAAGCATGACTGTGAATACTGTAAAACACCAGCACATTCGCTGATAACTACTTTGTCATCATCTGTGATAACACCGTTATCCCATGCTCCATCCTTATAATTAGCTACGAATCTCTTATCAGTCTTTACATAGCCAAACCCTAAATTAGACCAATCAATATCTTTCTTTGCCATAATTCTACTTCCTTTCGTGTTCGACAGTTTACTCACCTACTGTCAGGAGCTTTCTATAATAACTGCTGCAGACAATTCTATCCTGCATAATTCACATGCAGTACAGTCAACATATACGCCAGTCCACTAACCCCTTGGCATAACACACCCTTTTGTGTTCATTATAATGAATCCCATCGATTAATTAAATTACGGATATTTTATACCCACATTTTCTATAAGTCAATAAATTTTGTCTATCTAATCATTATATACATGTATTTTTTATATATTTGTGCGGTACAGATGCTTTTTATCTGTTTTTTCCGTGCGTGTTCAGGGATGTTTCACATACCTGAACACGCGATTATTCATAGCTTGTAATCTGTGTATAGAAGTTATCATAATCTGTTCTTCCATCTGCTGTAAATGCGATAGCAGTTCTTGGATGCTGGTTAGCATTTCCAGTTATCATATACTGGACATCACATCCCCATACGACTCCAGCCTTTTTAAGCGGTACCATATGCTTCTCAACAAACTTAAGCACTGGTGATATTCTATACTTAGGATTTCTTAAAAAGCCCATAAGAAGCTCTGAATAGCAGTTACCGGCACCTCTTCCCATGCCACTCATTGTAACATCAAGATAGCTTACACCAATAGTACAAGCTTCTATTGTATTGGCAAATGCAAGCTGCTGGTTGTTATGTGCATGGATACCTACGCTCTTTCCATACTTTTCAGCTACCTTAAGGTACTTATCTGCAAGTCTTCTTATCTGCTCTGGATAAAGTGAACCATAGCTGTCAACAAGATATATTACACTTGCCTTGCTCTGTGCTGCAAGAAGCTCTAACGCAAGATCTAACTCATTCTCACTTGCTGTAGATATAGCCATAATATTGATAGTCACCTCATAGCCCATATCTGCACAGTAATTAATCATCTCAATAGCTGCCGGAATAGTATTAATATATGTAGCTACCCTTATCATATCTATAACACTTTCAGACTTAGGTATAATATCCTTTTTAAAATCAGTTCTACCAACATCAGCCATAACAGAAATCTTTAAGTCAGTATTGTTATCACCAACTATTTCCCTGATATCCTTCTCATCGCAGAACTTCCACTTGCCATAATCATCCACGTTAAAGACTTCCTTTGATGCCTTGTAACCGAATTCCATATAGTCAACACCTGCTGCCACATTGGTCTTATACAGGTCACGCACGAAATCCTCACTAAACTCAAAATTATTAACAAGTCCTCCATCCCTAAGTGTACAATCTACAACTTTGATATCTGGTCTGTATGATACTAACTCACCCTTCTGTTCCATAACCTGATTACCTCTTCTTCCTTAAATGTTCGCAGATAACTTTAAATTGATCCACGATTAATGCAATTCGCTTTAAAGCGTTACACTTTAAAGTGCTAAACTGTTGTCTATTATAACACTATTATTTAATTTGTAAATACCTTTACCACAATTTTTATATTTCAAGCGCATCCTGCATAATATCCATCATATCAAGCATACCCTCAAGATACTCACTTGCACTTGTAAACTTTCTTTTAGTGACTGTCCATACGAATTCAGGTGTACCTTTAAGCTTAAACTCCAGCGCACCACCAAATGAATCTACAAGCTTTGGTATATTATCCGAGTTAATATCTGCTTTAGGATATATAGTCATAACCGTACGCCAGTTAGAGGCACCACCCGATGGATTATGCTGTGTAGCACCTTTTATATCCATAATCCCTATCTTATGTGCTTTCATCTTGATAAGTGCAATCATAAGCAGATTAGAAGCACTTGATGGCACACTTCCATATCTATCCATAAGCTCGTCTTTCATATCTGACAGCTCTTCTCTCGTTTCAATGGCTGCTATTCTTTTATATATATCAAGTTTCTGATATTCACTTCTTATATAAGTTGCTGGAATATACGCATCTACTTCCATATCAACTGTCGTTTCAAACTCATACTCATTCTTCACGCCCTTAAGAGTATTCACCGCCTGGTTAAGCATTTTACAGTATAGGTCATATCCAACCGCAGCCATATGACCATGCTGGCTCTTACCAAGCACATTACCCGCACCTCTTATCTCAAGATCCTTCATAGCTATCTTAAAACCAGAACCAAGATCTGAGAATTCCTTTATGGCACTAAGTCTTTTTTCTGCCACTTCAGATATCATCTTGTCTCTTTTATACATAAGAAATGCATACGAAGTTCTTGTACTTCGTCCAACTCTTCCTCTTAGCTGATATAACTGTGAAAGTCCGAACTGATCTGCATTTTCTATAACCATAGTGTTACAGTTTGGAATATCCATACCTGTCTCGATAATGGTTGTTGATACAAGTACATCTATCTCACCATTAACAAACTGATACATAATCTTTTCAAGCTGCCTTTTATCCATCTGTCCATGAGCATATTCTACTACAGCATCCGGAACAAGATTCTGTATATATTCGGCTCTTTCTTCTATATTACGCACTTTGTTGTATACATAATACACCTGTCCATTTCTGGCAAGCTCCCTTGTTATTGCCTCACGTATCATCTCGTCATTATGCTCTGTTACAAATGTCTGTATAGGATGTCTGTCAACTGGTGGTTCTTCCAGCACACTCATATCTCTTATTCCAACAAGACTCATATGCAGTGTTCTTGGAATAGGCGTTGCACTTAAAGTAAGAACATCTATGTTATTCTTAAGCTCCTTGATTTTCTCCTTATGTGTAACACCAAATCTTTGTTCCTCATCGATGATAAGCAGCCCAAGATCCTTAAACTTAACGTCCTTTGACAGAATTCTGTGTGTTCCTATAACCACATCTATCATTCCGCTTTTAAGTTCTTCAATAGTCTTTTTATTCTGTGCCGACGTCCTGAAGCTTGACAACTGTCCTACATTTACCGGAAATCCTTTCATTCTCTCTGCAAATGTTGAATAATGCTGGCTTGCAAGTACTGTTGTCGGCACAAGATAAGCCACCTGCTTTCCATCCTGTATCGCCTTAAAAGCTGCCCTTATGGCAACCTCTGTCTTACCATATCCAACATCTCCACATATAAGGCGGTCCATAACACGGCCACTTTCCATATCGTTTTTAGTATCCTGTATGGCGTTAAGCTGGTCATCAGTTTCTTCATACGGAAACATTTCCTCAAACTCCTGCTGCCATACCGTATCCTTTGAAAACCTGTATCCTTCTGCCTTCTGTCTTATCGCATACAGTCTTACAAGTTCCTTAGCTACAACTTCAACCGCCCCATGAACCTTCGCTTTAGTTTTGCTCCACTCCTTGCCTCCAAGATTATTAAGCTTAGGTTTCTTTTCTACATCCTGGTCTGCATACTTCTGGAGTCTGTCAAGCTGAGTAGCAAGAACATAAAGATTACCATCATCCGCATAAGTTATCTTTATATAATCCTTCTCTACTCCATCCACCTTTATCTTTTCTATTCCCTTATATACACCAAGCCCGTGATTCTCATGTATAACATAATCACCTATATTCAGTTCGTTAAAGCTTGCTATATTTTTGCCATCATGTTTTTTCTTTTTAAGCTTTTTTATTCTTTTGGACGTAAATATATCATTTTCTGCTATAACAACAAACGAAAGAACTGGATACTCGAAACCCTTATGAAGACTTCCATATGTAACTATAATAAGTCCTTTTCCATAATCCTTACTAAAATCCTCACTGTAAAATGCTGGTATATCAAGTTTCCCAAGATCGTCAGCTATTCTTTGTGCCCTTGTCCTAGAACTGCATACAAGCACCGTTGTATAGCCACTCTTCTTGTACTTCATAAGATCCTTTGACAGGTACTCAAAGCTGTTGTTATAAGAGCTTATACTTCTTGCCTCAACATGCATCTTATAGTTTATTTCAAAACCTTCCGGTTTATAATCAAGAGTTGTAAGTATAAGCTTTTTATATTCTCTAATATCACCTGTTATCTCACAAAGAGTCTTTATCTTATGTGTCTGGCTTGGAAGGACATAGCCTGCTGCAAGCCTGTTTTTCATGCTTTCACCATATTCATATAATGTAAGCTCGTTACATTCCTTAAGTCTGTTCGGTTCATCCAGCACAACAAGAGTACTTTCCTTAGGAAAATACTCTGTTAAGCCTACTGTGTCTTTAATTATTGTATCCAGAAACTTATCATAACTGCCTGTTCTTTCTATGTCCCCAACAATCTTATTAATATTGTTGCCAGCCTCTATCTGCTCCTGTGTACGCCTTCGTTTATCATAATCAAAGCACTGAAGCTGCTTATCTCTTTCTTTTCTTATCTTATCAAGTCCAGCCTGCTTTTCTTCCGCTGTGAAAAGATACTCTGTAGCTGGAAATATATGATATGATTTCAGCTTTTCTATCGACCTCTGGCTTTCTGCATCAAACATTCTTATGGAATCAACTTCTGTATCCCACAGTTCTATTCTTACTGGCGCCTCATCTGTATATGAAAATATATCTATGATTCCACCTCTTATTGAAAACTGGCCTTTCCCCTCAACCATTGCAGTTCTTACAAAACCCATGGATACCATTTTCTTTGCAAGTTCCTCTGTATCAATACTGCTTGTGCTATCAATCGTTATTATTGAATCCATATATCTTTTCAGAGGAATCAGTCTGTCTGCTACTCCATCAATGGTAGTTACTACTGTCAGCAGACTACCCGAGTCAGCTCTGATGCTTCCAGCTTCTCCATTACGTTTATCCGCTTCCTGTTTACTGCTGTCTTTGTCCGATACTTCTACGTGTTCTGCCGCTTTTATATGTTCTATGATTCTGCTTATACAGCTTAATCTTTGTCCTGTTATCTGATTGCCTGTAACATCTGCACTATAGAATATTGCGTCCTTAGCTGGATAATACAATGCATCGCCATTAAAAAATGCTGCATCATCACACATATTTCTTGCCTTGGCTTCATCACTTGTTATAACAAGCATAAAACGATAATCCTGTCCTATAGCACTTGCTATATGCACCTTCTGCGTATCAATACAGCCACTTATAAGTGCTGTTTTTCCACCATCCAATGATAATTCTTTATTAAGTTGCTCTATTGCTGCTGTATCACATACAGGCTTAAAAAATGTGTTCAAAACCATCCTCCTAATTAAATCTGTCTGATATAAAGATGTCGGGATCAAAAGCTCCCGACTTTGATACCTACGAATTGTTCCGTGCTACGCACTCCCACAATTCTCCCCAATATTCGCATATCGTGGGATTATCCGTTAAATTTATTCATACCACTTTCAATGCCTTCGCTTATTATGCATTCAACTGCTTCACAGGCTCTTTTATTTCCTTCTCTGAGTGCAGGATATAATTCAGCTGGAAACTTTCCAAGAACCCAGTCTGCAAGATCCCATCCCTTTGGCTTGTCTCCTACACCATACTTTATTCTTTTGAATTTATCACTGCCAAGATGAGCTATTATGCTCTTTATTCCGTTATGTCCGCCAGCACTTCCCTTTGGACGTAATCTTAACCTTCCAGGCTCTAAGCTTATATCATCAAATATAACTATCAGGTCATCAATATCAGCCTTATAATAATCCATAACCTCTCTTATACATTCACCTGAATTGTTCATATATGTCATAGGCTTTACAAGCAGAACCTTTTCCCCTTCTATAACACCTTTTCCTATAAGTCCTTTATGCTTTGCTGTATCAACACTAATATTATACTTGTCTGCAAGTTCATCTATGCATGAAAAACCCGCATTATGTCTTGTCCCTGCATACTGTGTTCCCGGGTTTCCTAAGCCTGCTACTATATACATAAATTTATTCTCCCTGTTCTGTTTATCTTATCATTAAACTTTAATTGCCGCATTGCTATGCAATTCGTACAATCCTCTGACACTTTGATCCACCATCATAATATAAATGATATCCGTCAAAAAAGGAAGTATTTATATTATTTTTAACTATTTATGCAATATAAAAAAACTGCAATCATAACAGTTAGCGTGTTCCTAACTATTATGACTGCAATCTTTTTATTTTACAACTTTAAACAAATTTAACTTTATGAAATCTCATATTATATTATCTTATGCGTTTCTTTCCTGCTACTGTACAAGCCATCATTATAGCCATAACTGCAAGTAATAAGTAGATAGCAACTGGAGCTGCATCTCCTGTTGCAGGTGCTGTAACTGTTGCATCTTCTGTAATCGTTGTATCAGCTCCAGATGCTGACTCAACTTCCACATAATCAATAACAAATGGGCTTAATCCACCTGTTACGAATGATATAGCATCATCAGATACTGTTACATCAAGTTTTTCAAGTGTATTATCATCCTTAAGATGATAAACAACTACTGCATACTTAGTATAATCAATATCTGCATTCTTCTTAAGACTTATCTTAAGTGTACCATTAGAAAGCTTAACAACACTACCATCTTTATTGCTTAAAGAAATATCAATGATCTGTGCCTTGTCTGTAAGCTTTATATCCTCTGCATTAGCAACTGCTTCCTTAACTGCTGCTACCTGTTCCTCACTTGCAGCCTTTTCTATTGCTGTAACAGAACCTGTAGCTACGCCCTTGCCTGACTCATCTACGAATTTAGCTTCCTTTGATACCTCAACGGCTGCTATTCCACTTTCTGTTGGAGTAACTATCTCTACTGGCTTAACATCATATGCATAATGAGCAGGAATCCATCCAAGTACTGTATTAACTGCTGAAACATTAGCTGATTCAATATAATCTGCAACTGCCTCAGCTGACTGATTTTCAGCCTTGCTGAACTGTCCTTTAGTTACAAAAGCATTTTCTCCTGAAACATTATTATATTCCTTGAAGATAGCTGATGTTCCATCTCCTTTGCTCATCTCACCCCATCCATCTTCTAACACATAACCATTAGTCTGTGTTCCAATAAATGTAGCATTAGAGCCTGCGCCCCATGTTCTACCATAATATCCTGATACTGTACCAGTGCTTACGCCATCTGTTGTCACTTTACAGTTTCTGAATACATATGGACTTGTCTTAGCTGCTGTGATATAACCAAGCTTTGCATTGTTTTTAGCAGCATCCTTTTCATCATCCTTATATGTCTTCCACTGTAATTCACAGTTATCAAATACTGCTGAGAATTCGCCACAAATATAATCTACATTACCACCAATCACACAATTGTTGAAATATGTATGATAGTTATTGTTCTTAGAACCATTTCTTCCAAGTGTATCCTGTGAAGAAAGAATCTTACAGTTATAACACTCAATATTATCTGCTTCAATATAGAAAGCATTTGATCTTTCCTTATAAACATATGCTGTAACATCAGCATCCTTTGCAAGTCTGTTTACTGACAATGTTGTACCTGCAATATCTGTCTTCTCTGCTTCTGTTAATTCATAGTTATAAGTATTCTTAAATGTTGTATCTTCTGCGATGAAGTTATCACCTCTTACGATGAATACACCACCCCAGAGACTTCCGTTACCTTCTACATATGAATACTTATCTCTTGCAAGTACTTCATTGTAAAGACCTGTAACAGGATCTACTGAATAATAATATGTACCAACACCATAGTACCATGAAATAGTATGGTTATTACCTTTAAGTGTTACATATGGAGCTGCCATAACTGTCTGCTCGAATATATCTGCTTTAAGATTAATAGTAACTCTGCCTGCTTCTCCTTCTGGTCTGTCCTGCATTCTAAGAATTGCATCTGAAGCTTCATTTAATGTAGCATAATCGCCAGGAACATTAAGCTCGCTCTTAAAAGCTACTGGTTCTGCCTCCTTAGCTGGAAGTTCTACATATACTTCATTAACTGTTGTTCCCTCAGTCTTAACTGAAACTCTATCATGTGTTACACCACCATTAGTTGTTACAACACTTGTATTGTATTCACCTGGCTTTAATGTACATGTATAAGAATCTCCTGATACAGTAGCCTTATATGCACGTCCGTTAACCATGTTTGTAAGTGAAAGTTCTTTAACTGTTCCTTCTGGAGTGCCTGTAATCTTACCTTCTACAGTTACATCTGGTACATCATAAAGAGAAACAACTATTGCTTCACCTGTAGCTGTAAATGTATCGCTGTCACCAACAGCAGCTCTTACACCACCATCATTAGTACTTAACTTATATTCATGTCCTTCAAGAAGGTCTGCATTTGCTCCATCCTTTAACTTGATAGCGTTACCACCAAGATTAGCATCTACAACGCTTATCTCTAATGAATCTGTTAATTTAGCATCTACATTATTAAACTTAACTGGAACGCTTACTTCCTTATCTACAATATACTTATAACCTGCATAAAACATGTTATTAGTCTTTCCTGTTGTAGACATTACATATGTATGTCCTGGTATTACTGCAAATGTATATGAGTTAATACTTGTTTCTGTATCTGTATATCCATTCTTAGAACCATCTGCTGTATTATAATCATGGATTCTTAAGAATGATGTTGAACTAAAGTATACTGTCATAGTACCTTTAGCTGCTGGAGTGAAGATAGTTAATGTACCATCTCCCTGTCCAGGAATAGTAGGAATATTGTTACTATCTGCATGTCTTTTACCTGCTGTATAGCTATTATATTCTTTTCCGTCAACTGTTACTGTCTTTCCTGATTTTACTGTATACTGTGTTTCTCCCTGACCTACTAATGTAAGTGTGCTATCACCATACTTGTAATCACCTGTAGCAACAACATCTTCTTTAGCAATGTCATCAAGCATTAAAGTAAAGCTTTCAACTTTATCTGATTTAGCAAAATTATTTACCATTACTGAGTGAAGATATGCCTCACCTGATGCTTCACATGTTATTGTAAGTGTTGTAGCATCTCCGTTATAAGATATGCTCTGTGATCCTGCATCTGCATCTGACTTACCTGATGTTGAACCAACTTCCTTACCAGAAGCATCTGTAACCTTAAATGCAGTTCCACTGCCATACTTACATAAAGTTAATGCAATCTCTGCACTTCCTGCAACCTTAACTTCAATCTTGTCTCCATTATAAACTGCTGCACCATGCTGTCCATCATGCCAATATGCTTTATCAGCTTCTGATATTACCTTAAATACACCATCATCAGATGTATAACCATTAAGCTGTGTCTTTGTACTATATAATTTTGTAAAATCCAGTACATAACTCTTGCCAGCTTCTGGTGCCCCCGCAGCTTTTGCTATAGTTCTTACACCAGGTGCAAACTGGAATGTTCCAATCGCTAAAACGAATGTAAGAACAACTGCTAAAAGCTTTTTAGCTTTTCTGCCAATCTTCATAAAATACCTCCTGAAATATTACGGATCATTCCGCTAGATTGACTACTACTATATCCCATTATCGAATTGGTAACAACTTATATTTTTATATTTTCCTTATTGATTACATGTATTTTTAGTGTTAAAATACATATTGTTACAATATTAATAAATATTTATTTATTTTTTGGTTATTTTGTACATATTTTATATGTGTATTAATTATACATTAAACATACTATTCAACTCAAAATATTATCTTATATACAGAACGCTCCATTTCTTTACATTTTACAATTCACGCAGTTCTTATACAGCATCATATTCATTAGAAAGAAGGATTATAAACATATGAAACAGACGATACACAATATTTCAAGGTTCCGTATTGAACGTGGCATGCATGAACCACATTATTCCATGCACTCTGCACACAGTCATACATATTATGAACTTTTTTATCTCGTTAATGGTAATTGTACAATTTCCCTGGACAACAAGCTTTATACGCTTTCCGCTGGAAATATTATATTTATCCCTGCTAATGCAATCCACAGAACAAGCTATATAGGTGATAATTCATCCGAACGCATATACATAGAATTTTCTTCTGATTATATATCTACTATTGAAGATATCCTTGGAAAAAACTGGACATACAAAAATCTGTGGGGACATATACTATATATAGAACCAACACATAGATCTTATATCAACTCTTTATTTGACAAGATTATCTCTGAATATAACATTATTGACCACTATTCAGACTGCTGTATCCGTCAGCTTTTTCAATATCTGATTATAATGCTCATAAGAGTTGACAGAACTAACATAGATGAAAAAAATTATATAACACATTCACATAAAAAAATAGATGCTGATATGATAAGTGCCTCAAGATATATTGCTGAGAATTTCAAAAACAACATATCACTAAATGATGTTGCCGAATTTCTTAATCTTAACCCTGCATATTTTTCAAGCAAATTCAAAGCATTCCACGGTATAGGTTTCTCTGAATATTTAAGAAATACCCGCATTAATCATGCTGAATGGTATCTGATTGAGACTGACTTAAGCATGTCAGATGTTGCCGATGAATGCGGTTTCTGTAGTTCTAACTACTTTGGTGATACATTTAAGATTGTAAATGGCATCTCTCCTTCTGAATTCAGGAGAAAATATAAACCAAATAAAGCATAGTGTGAAAAATAAGATTTTTCACACGCAAGATTTGTGCTTACGCACAAACTTGAGATGCGCAAAAGACAGCGCAAGAATGGAGATTAATATGCAAAAACTCTCTGCCATCCTACAATAATCTTGTTGGATGACAGAGAGGTATTTTTCAATCCTTACACTGCTTCTTCTATCTTTTCCCCATTCTTGCTTACAATCTGTCCTTCATAAATCTCATATATCTCATCTGACAGATAATTAAGCTCCTCTGTATCATGGCATGCTATAATTATAAGCGAGCCATTTGCCTTAAGTTCATCAAGTATGCCCTTTATAAGACCTGCACCTGCTTCATCAAGAGCATTGATAGGCTCATCAAGTATAACTATATCTGGTTTTTCCATAATAGCTGCTGCTATACCTAATCTCTGTTTCATACCTAAAGAATACTTCTTGAATGTTCTTGTATCATCAGGGTCAAGTCCAACTTTTCTTATGGCTTCCTTTATCTCCTCATCATTAATCCTGTTCTGGATAGAAGCAAGAATCTTAAGATTCTTAAAACCTGTATAATTAGATATAAATGATGGATTCTCTATAAGAAGTCCGATACTTGGTGGAAATGATATCTGCTTACCAAGCTCCCTGTCATTGATAAATACCTTTCCTGATGTTGGAAGTATAAGACCGCTTATCGCTCTCATAAGCATTGTCTTACCTGAACCATTCTTTCCCTTAAGACCTATAACCTTGCCACTTTCAAGTGTAAGATTTATATCCTCAAGTACTGTTACTTTCTTGAATGACTTTGTGTAGTGTTCTAATCTTACTACTGTCCCCATATTAATACCTCCTCTTAATTAAACAATCATCCCAATCCGTATATTAGTTTTATGCCGGATAACACAGGATAAATGATTTATATACATGTATAATAGCACTTTTACTAGATAATGTATACTAAAATTTTAAAAATATCATATTATATAAAAAAGATGCCGTATTAATAAAGCAATATTAATATGACATCTTTTTTATTTAATCATATGCGTGTCAAAAGCGAATTACGTTCTCTGATAATTCCTCTACTTCATCAGCATCATAATATGCTTTCAAAACTGCACTTTGAAGATTTTCCCTGGCATGCTTATTGATAGGATGAGCTATATCCTTAAATCCTCCCTCAATAAGATGCTTACTAGGCATAGCTACAAACAAGCCTTTTTCTCCTTCGACCACTCTTATGTCATGTATAACAAACTCGTCATCAAAAGTAATTGATACATAAGCCCGCAGTTTACCACTGCCTGCAATCTTCTTGACTCTAACATCTGTAATATTCATTTGTTACCCCTATCTGTCTTCTATACAACCTTTTTCTACTCTGGTTAAGACCTTAAATATATATTTATAATCTTTAATAATATGATGGACTGTCTTCTATGACAATCTTTATACCATTCTCACCGACATATCGTGAATTAGCTTTAATAGTGCTGTTACTCTCAACTATACAGTTCTCAATATATGCATTATCTCCTATATATGCATTATTCATGATAATTGAGTTTTTAACAACAGCATTATTGCCTATGTATATCTTCTTAAACAGAACTGAATTATCAACTGCTCCATTAACTATACATCCACACGATATAAGACTGTTTGATACATTGGCACCATAATTATATTTAGCTGGTGGAAGATCATCCACCTTAGAATATATATCTGGATACTGCTTAAAGAAATAATCTCTTACATCTCTCTTTAAGAAATCCATATTAGTCTTATAATATGAATCCACAGATGATATGTTGTTCCAGTATGTATCAAGCTTGTAACCATATATCTTCTTAATGTTTCTATATCTTACAAGTATATCCCTGACAAAATCATACCTGTCTTCTTCTGCTGCCTTTTCAAGCAGTTCAATAAGAAGACGTCTTCTTACTACATATATACCTGTTGATACAGTTGACAGATTCGTTTCTAAAGGCTTCTCATCAATATCTGTAATACGTCCATCCTCTGCAAGTGCAACAACACCATATCTTCCTATGTCTGCTCTGTTATCAAGCTTCTTTACAACCATGGTAACATCAGCCTTTTTCTCTATATGATACTGAAGAACCCTGTTATAATCAAGCTTGTAGACACCATCACCAGAAGCAATAACTACATATGGCTCATGGCTTGACTTAAGGAAATCTATATTCTGATAAAGTGAATCTGCTGTTCCTCTGTACCAGCTGCTGCTCTCTGCTGTTATAGTAGGTGTAAATACATATAATCCACCCTGCTTTCTACCAAAATCCCACCACTTAGATGAACTTAAGTGTTCGTTAAGTGATCTTGCATTATACTGTGTTATAACTGCAACCTTCTGGATATGTGAGTTAGACATGTTGCTAAGTGCGAAATCTATCGCCCTGTAGCTTCCTGCAACAGGCATGGAAGCAATAGCCCGCTTGTTTGTCAGTTCACGCATCATCCTGTTGTTACCGCCTGCTAATACTATACCTATTGCTTTCATTCTACTTCACCTGCCTTAATTATGATTCCACCGCTTGGTAATAAGCCATCCGGATAATCCTCTGCTGATGTAACTCCAGATATCGCCGTATTCTTTCCAATCTTAACTCCATCAGGAATAACCGAACATTCCCCAATAGTGACAAGACCAGAATTATATATCTTAGGGAACTTGACATTCGGTGCTTCTTCGCCTACACCAAGTTCTACATTATCACCTATAACTACTTCTTCTGCTATTATTGACTTGTTAACTATTGTATTCTTTCCAATAACGGAATTATTCATAATGATGGAATCTCTTACTACGGCACCTTCTTCTATGGTTACACCTGAACCTATAACAGAATTATAGATTCTGCCATATACTTCTGTTCCATCGCCTACTATACTCTTTTCAATAAATGTATTATCTGCAACATACTGAGGTGGAATAGTATCTGTTCTTGTATATATCTTCCAGAATTCTTCATAAAGATTAAATACAGGAATTATATCTATAAGCTCCATATTAGCTTCCCAATATGAACTTAATGTTCCAACATCTTTCCAGTAACTGTTATATTCATATGCAAATATTCTCTTGTTGTTATTAAAGCAGTATGGAATTACATGCTTGCCAAAATCACATTCATTCTGGTCTTTAAGCTTTATAAGTGCTTCCTTTAGCACGCTCCACTTAAATATGTATATACCCATAGATGCAAGATTACTCTTAGGCTCTGCTGGCTTTTCTTCAAATTCAGTTATTCTGTTATCCTCATCCGTAACAACGATTCCGAATCTGCTGGCTTCCTCAATAGGTACCGGCATAGCTGCTATTGTAATATCAGCATTGTTAGCCTTATGATAATCAAGCATTATCTTATAATCCATCTTATATATATGATCACCTGAAAGAATAAGCACATATTCTGGATGATACTGTTCCATATATTCAAGATTCTGATAAATGGCATTGGCAGTTCCAGTATACCATTCACTGCTTGTACTCTTCTCGTAAGGAGGAAGAACTGTTACACCTCCCACATTACGGTCAAGATCCCATGGAATACCAATTCCTATGTGGGAATTAAGTCTTAATGGCTGATACTGTGTCAGTACACCAACAGTATCAATACCTGAGTTAATACAATTGCTGAGTGGAAAATCGATTATTCTGTATTTTCCTCCAAACGCAACTGCAGGCTTTGCTACTTTTGCTGTTAAAACTCCAAGTCTACTGCCCTGACCACCGGCTAACAGCATAGCTATCATTTCTTTTTTAATCATGCTACCACCTCTGATGTTTAATTTACTATCTTAAGTTGTATAAATTATATCATATAATTCCGATTAAGTAAAAATAATTTTGTCTTTTTTTGGTGATTTTTCATACAATTTATTCACCTTTTTATTGTTACATTTTAACATATGTATTTTTAGTTAATTTTACGCTTTATTTTACACAGCACTTATATGCAGTATACATTTTATGCATTCCACATCATTATTATTACAATTATATGATGTCGGGCTCAAAAGCCACCGACTTTGATACCTACGGATTGTTCTGTGCTACGCACTCCCACGTCTACGCTACGCTTCGGTCCATGCTAAACATCCGCCACTTATTTCTCATAACTATAATACCCCATGCATATATAACTTTATGCGTTTTATGTTTGAAAAATATATGCTTTAGGCATATAATCTCTATGATGACTTTTAAATATCTTACTAAATATTAATATAAGGTAATATGATTCTGGAACATGTATACAAGCCTGCATAAGCTTTATGTTCTGACATCATGTCATCATCAGTTTATTAACAATAATTTATAGAAAGAGGAATATCATATGTTTAATATTGATTTTAATCATCCGATACATGTACATTTCATAGGCATAGGAGGCATAAGCATGAGTGGACTTGCCAGGATTCTTCTTGACAGGCACTTCACTGTCTCAGGTTCTGATGCACACGAATCAGAGCTTACAGATGAACTTGCAAAGGATGGATGTCTTATATCTTATCCACAGTCAGCAGACAATATCACTGGTGATATTGACCTTGTCGTATACACTGCTGCTATCCACCCTGACAACAAAGAACTTAAAGCCGCTATTGCTGCTGGTATTCCTACTATGACAAGAGCAGAACTGCTTGGTCAGATTATGAAGAACTATCACACAGCTGTCAATGTAGCTGGTACACATGGAAAAACAACAACGACTTCCATGATTACTGAAATTCTTCTTGCCGCCAACGCTGACCCAACTATATCTGTTGGTGGTATATTACACAGTATAGGCGGCAACATAAGAGTTGGAAGTTCAGACATTTTTGTTACAGAAGCATGTGAATACACAAACAGCTTCCTTTCTTTTAATCCTACGTTAAACATTATACTTAACGTTAAAGCTGACCACCTTGATTTCTTTAAAGACCTTGATGATATACGTCATTCATTTAAGCTCTTTACAGAAAAGCTTCCATCTGATGGAACCTTAGTTATCAACACAGATATTGATAATTACGAATACTTCTACCAGGATACAGACTGTGAGGTTATCACCTTCGGTTCTGATCCAGCCAGGTCAATGTACAGTGCTGCCGATATAAATCATGATGAATATGGACGCTGTTCTTACACTCTTCTTATTAATAATAAACCATCAGGAACTATAAAGCTTTCTGTTCCTGGCGTACACAATGTATACAATTCGCTTTCTGCAATCGCTGCATGTATTAAGCTTGGTATATCCATGGAAGCTATTCTTAAAGGTCTTGTGAATTTCACAGGTACTGACAGACGTTTCCAGAAAAAGGGAGTATTTAATGGAATAACAGTTGTAGATGACTATGCACATCATCCAGATGAGATAACTGCAACTCTTAATTCTGCAAAAATGTATCCACACAACAGAATATGGTGTGTATTCCAGCCACACACATATTCAAGAACTAAAGCACTTATGCCGGATTTTGCCAAAGCACTTGCACTTGCAGATAATGTTGTACTTGCCAAAATATATCCTGCTCGCGAAACAGATAATCTGGGAATAAGTTCTGCTAATCTTTGCAGTCTGATTAAAGCTGAAGGAAAAGAATGTTACTATTACGAATCATTTGAAGAAATTGAAGACTTTTTGAAAAAAAATTGTATCAACGGTGACCTGTTGATAACTATGGGGGCTGGTGATGTTTATAAAATCGGGGAAGACCTGTTAAAATAGGCATTTCTCCACTGTATAATATTTTTTCAACAAAGTTATCCACATTATCCACATTTTTATGTTGTTATACACAATATAAAAGTGTGGATTTTTTTGTTAACAACCTTTAAGTCAAAAATACAGCAAAATACATTATTTATACCACTTTGTCCACGAGTTATCCACATTATCCACAATATCCACAACAATATCCACCTGCTTTTAACACACTTTTCATTTAATTTTCACTATGATATAATCTGCACTGGCAGAATATCTGCCGCTTAATATTATGTTACATCATAGCAATCATTAATCATCAGGAGGATAGACAAGCTATATTTATAGCTTTTAATATCATATGGGCAATCTTACATTAACTACAAAGAACAATTATGGATACACAGCCATTTCCAATATATTTATAAGCAGCTTTGTACCTGAAGCCAATGGCGAATTCGTAAAGGTATATCTTTATCTTTTACACCTTATAAGCACTGGCAATTCCAATATAAGTATCTCTTTACTTGCAGATACCTTTAACCAGACTGAGGCCGATATTATGAGAGCACTCAGATACTGGGACAAGCTCAATGTCATATCATTAACATTTGCCGGTAACAACGACAGCCTGTCCAACATAACCATCAATGACTTCAGCTCTGACAACAGTGCCGCCAGCACTACTAAAGCTGATTTTAACAATACCACATTTCCTGAAACTGCCAATCTGGCATCCTCAGCAGCTATAGCACCAACAGTACCTGCTGCACCTTCATATAACATATCAGAAGGTCCAAAACATGTCGAACCTTCCAGCATGCAATATTCTGCGGAAAAAATAAGCGAGCTTAACTCCGATGAGAACTTTTCTATGCTGCTTTATGTTATAGAATCATACCTTGGACGTCCACTGTCTATTAAAGAAACCAATGCAATAGTATACTTTTATGATTCACTTGACTTTTCTATCGAACTTATAGATTATCTTTTTGAATATTGTGTAGAACACAACAAGAAAAGCATTAACTACATTGAAAAGGTTGCTCTTGCGTGGGCCGATAAAGGTATACATACTGTTACAGAAGCAAAGGAAGAAGTATCTAACCATACCGACTCTGTTTACCAGATTATGAAAGCCTTCGGAATCTCTAACAGAGATCCTGGACAGCATGAACGTGCAATGATATCTAAGTGGGCTGATACTTACTGCTTTGACACTGATATAATTATAGAGGCCTGCAACAGAACAATCAAAGCCATACACCAGCCAAGCTTTGAATATGCTGATACTATTCTTTCAAAGTGGAAAAGCTCAAACATCACAACTATGGCAGACATCAAAAAGGATGATGCAGCATATGCAGCAAGCAGCAACAGCAAAACCAGATATCAGAGTTCTGCCAAAACCGGTTCAACAAAATTCAACAATTTCCAGCAGCGTGATAAGAAATCTGATGACTGGTACAACTCTTTACTTAGCAATAACAATTAACCTGTCAGCATAGCTTATGTTTTACAGCTTACCGATATTATCAGATTTAACTTATCAATATATTTAATTATATGAAAAGGAGTAGTTATGTCACTTACTAACACACAATATGCAGCTGTTATGCGTATGTACGATGATATTCATACACACAATGCAGCCATACAGAACGAGCGCTACAAAGAAGTAACAAGTCTTTGTCCACAATATCAGACAATCGAAGATGAGATAATCTCCCTTTCTATGCAGGAAGCTGCCAAACGTATCGGAAATGACTCATCTGACACGAATACTGATGAGTTCAATGAACGCCTGCAGTCCCTTATTAAACAAAAAGCTGTACTCCTTGCTTCTATAGGCAAGCCATCTGATTATCTTGACAATATTTATACATGCAAAAAATGTCAGGATACAGGATATATCAACGGCACCAGATGTTCATGCTTTAAGAAAAAAGCTATTGACCTTATATATCATGATTCCAATCTAAAGAACATCACTGCCAACGAAAACTTTTCAACATTTTCCTTTGACTGGTATGACAAAACAACTATTGATTCTGCAACAGGACTCACACCATACAATAATATTCACAAGGTATTTGATGTATGCCAGTCTTTTGTAAAAACTTTTGATACTAACTTTTCAAACCTTTTATTATTAGGAGAAACCGGTGTAGGAAAAACTTTCCTTTCCAACTGCATAGCCAAGGAACTGCTAGACAGCTATCACAGCGTTATATACCTCACTGCCATAGAGCTGTTCAAATGCTTTGAAAACAGTGACTTCAGCAAAGGCGAAGATGTGGAATATCAGGATGTCAGCTACTTTATTGACTGTGATCTTCTTATAATTGATGACCTTGGAACAGAAAGCTACAACTCTTATACCATTTCCAAGCTGTTTTATGTCATAAACGAAAGAATACTTAGAAGAAAGAGTGTTATTATATCAACTAATCTTTCTATGCCCCAGTTAGAGAATACATATTCAGAACGTATATTCTCAAGACTTATCAGTGCATATACAATACTCCGCTTATTCTGTGAAGATATAAGGGTACAAAAGGCTACAAAAGGAAAACATTAATTTTAAAAAATGTCAAATATAATCTTAAAAAATGCCAAATATAATTGACTTCTATAATATTTATGATTATAGTTAATTATGTATGTGTATTTAGAATTTAATTCACTGGAAAGTATGAATTAGATTCTTTATATAATAAATATTTTATCTATACAATGGAGGATAATACAATGCCACGAGACGAACGTCATACTGCAACAATTCCATACGGAACACTCGGAATCATTCCTTTAAAGAGCTGCTCTGCTATGGGCGAAAAGGTTGATGAATACCTTGTAAACTGGAGAGAACAAAGAGAACACGAGAATCAGTCTAATCTTGCATTTAGCGGATATAAAAGAGACAGCTATGTTGTAAGTGCCAGCACACCTAGATTCGGTTCAGGTGAAGGTAAAGGCGTCCTTAACGATTCTGTCCGTGGTTATGACTTATATATTATGGTAGATGTATGTAACTACAGCATCGAATATTCACTTTGCGGTAACACTAACCATATGTCACCTGATGACCACTACGCAGATCTTAAAAGAGTAATCGCTGCAGCCGGTGGAAAAGCAAGAAGAATCAACGTTATTATGCCATTCCTTTATGAAAGCAGACAGCATAAGAGATCTGGAAGAGAATCCCTTGACTGCTCTCTTATGCTTCAGGAGCTTACAGCTATGGGTGTTGAGAATATCATCACTTTTGATGCACATGATCCACGAGTACACAACTCTATTCCACTTAAGGGATTCGAGTCTGTATCATGCACATATCAGTTTATTAAGTACCTTTTACTTGGCGTAGATGATCTTCATATCGACAGCGAACATATGATGGTAATAAGCCCTGATGAGGGTGGTATGGGACGTGCTGTATACTTTGCCAATGTACTTGGCCTTGATATGGGTATGTTCTATAAGAGAAGAGATTACACTAAGATTGTTAACGGACGTAACCCTATCGTTGCCCACGAATTCCTTGGTACTAACGTAGAGGGCAAGGATGTTATCATTATCGACGATATGATATCTTCTGGTGAAAGTATGATAGATGTTGCTTCTGAGTTGAAGAAGAGAGGTGCAAGCAGAGTATTCTGTGCAACTACATTTGGTCTTTTCACTAACGGCTTTGATAAATTCGATGAAGCTTACGAAAAAGGTATTATCGATAAGATTCTTACTACTAACCTTGTTTACCAGCCAGCAGAGCTTCTTTCTAAGCCTTGGTATATCAACGTAGACATGAGTAAATACATGGCTCTTCTTATTGATACACTTAACCATGATTCTTCAATCAGTGATCTTCTTAATCCTGTTGACAGAATCCAGAAGAGAGTTAAAGAGTATAACGAAAGATATGCTAAGTAATAGATGACCATAAGGTCTTAGCATTTATATATATAACAGGGAATATTTATCAGTATAATGTATGGCGGCGGCTATATAATGTATTGGTAACTATTCCCTTTTTATTGCAGCTTACATCTTATAATGATAAGGTACTGAATGTAATTAATATTTAATGTAATAATACAACCATTCATAACTAATAATAAATAAAGCCTTTCTGCAGCAATGCAACAAATAAAAAACGGTTACTATATTATCGCTATGTAATATAGTAACCGTTATTCTAAGTTATTCAATTGTGTTTTCCTCCAAATCATTATTCTTTTAATTAACTATTCTACAATGAATATAATTATTCATAATGCTTGGTATGTGTCATATTTCCATTGGACTATACCTTCCTTTCTCACTCAATTCCTTACATCTATATTAACATTCTTAATGAATGGTTTCGATATATAATCTATCTATTAATATATTGTCTTATGAACTTGTCTCTTTTAATATAGTTAATATATATCTTTTATATCGATTATTAATATGTTTAAGGTCTTGTTTGTTTGTAATTGTATATTAACATGCACTTATTGATTTGTCAACTCTTTTTTAGATTATTTTTGTTTTATTTTCAACTTATCATTCACTTGTCATCTCGTTTGTTAATTATTTGAATTGTTTCAAAATTATAATATATTGTGTATACACATTTTAATTAATATTGTATTCCTTATACATACGTTCTCTTTCTTTTTCATCCGTCACTTTTGCTATATCTTCCACTCTTCCTCTTTTCTTTAGTTCCACTACTAATTTTGCAAGTTTTGCTTCTCCCTCCTCATAACTTTGTTTCTTCACACCCTCTATATATGCCTTTTCATCAAATTCTGTTAGCAACATATCTGTCACCTCCGCCATATTTTTACTAAGGATATCCTTTAGTACATTATCGCGTATTGCTTCATCAATTGCAAGTGCTACTGCCTCTGCAAATATTTCTTTCTTATTAACCGACTTCATTTCTTTCTTATATTTCTCCGTCAACATATCGCTTTTCACTCTTACAAGTGCAACAAATTTGGAGTACTCCATCAGCTTCTGGCACTTTTCCATCAGCTCCTGATTACACCCATAATTGATATTCAGTAATTGTACAACTACTTCTACACTTGGTTTATTTGTTTTATCAGCTTCTGTACCTGCTGTGTCTTTTAAGCCTTCCTTTTCTGGCACCTGCACAAATGAATCTGATAATCTTAGTTCCTGCTCTTCCGGCTGCTCTTCTGTTCCATTATAAAAAACAACATATCTTGGAAATGGCAGTTTAACAAGGCGTTCATTATATATAAGCAGATTATTCTGATCTATATATCCCTTATACAGTTCAGCAAAATATATAAGACCTCTTACAGGCATATTGGGATTAACGCTGCTCTGATGCTCATAAAGATTCAATTCACTGTTAATAATGAACGAAATATCATTCTTATACCCTATATATATTGCATCCTCTATCGTGTTAATTGTAATCAGGCTCTCATCTGTATGCTCTGTATTATTCAATGCATTGTACAAACTAAGCAAATCCTTTTTATTATTAAAAACCTTTCTAAAAAGCGTATCCTTATATTTTCTATTTAACTTTAATTCCATATATTCTGCTCCTGTATTTTTATATTTACGTATATCAGCTTCACATATATTCAGCTATGTATATCAGCTATCAACACTTCATCTATTAATAATATTATATATCTGTAAAAACACACTTTTTATATATTAGCAATATTATTTTTATACTTTCGTTGTAATCGACCCAATATATGTTGTAATCAACTTATTTTTTGTTCATTAAACAAATCATATAAAAATAGAAAATATAAGATAATAAAAACGGTTACTATATTATCGCTATGTAATATAGTAACCGTTATTTTAAGTTATTCAATTGTGTTTTCCTCCAAATCATTATTCTTTTAATTAACTATTCTACAATGAATATAATTATTCATAATGCTTGGTATGTGTCATATTTCCATTGGACTATACCTTCCTTTCTCACTCAATTCCTTACATCTATATTAACATTCTTAATGAATGGTTTCGATATATAATCTATCTATTAATATATTGTCTTATGAACTTGTCTCTTTTAATATAGTTAATATATATCTTTTATATCGATTATTAATATGTTTAAGGTCTTGTTTGTTTGTAATTGTATATTAACATGCACTTATTGATTTGTCAACTCTTTTTTAGATTATTTTTGTTTTATTTTCAACTTATCATTCACTTGTCATCTCGTTTGTTAATTATTTGAATTGTTTCAAAATTATAATATATTGTGTATACACATTTTAATTAATATTGTATTCCTTATACATACGTTCTCTTTCTTTTTCATCCGTCACTTTTGCTATATCTTCCACTCTTCCTCTTTTCTTTAGTTCCACTACTAATTTTGCAAGTTTTGCTTCTCCCTCCTCATAACTTTGTTTCTTCACACCCTCTATATATGCCTTTTCATCAAATTCTGTTAGCAACATATCTGTCACCTCCGCCATATTTTTACTAAGGATATCCTTTAGTACATTATCGCGTATTGCTTCATCAATTGCAAGTGCTACTGCCTCTGCAAATATTTCTTTCTTATTAACCGACTTCATTTCTTTCTTATATTTCTCCGTCAACATATCGCTTTTCACTCTTACAAGTGCAATAAATCTTGAATACTCCATCAGCTTCTGGCACTTTTCCATCAGCTCCTGATTACACCCATAGTTAATATTAAGTAGTTGTACAGTTACTTCTACGCTATGTTTATTAGCTTCTTCTACTACTATACCTGTCCGTGCTTCCCCCTCAGGCACCTGCACAAATGAATCTGACAATCTTAATTCCTGTTCCTCTGGTTCATCCTCCGTTCCATTATAAAAAACAACATATCTTGGAAATGGCAGCTTAACAAACCGCTCATTATATATAAGCAGATTATTCTGCTCTATGTAGCCCTTATACAGCTCAGCAAAATAATCACAATTATATACAATTAAATCCCTCATTCATACTCACATGGGTTGTATGAATGGGGGATTATAACGATTACATATTAAATATACTTAATGTGTATCGACAAACCTTTATAAATAAGCTGTTCTTATGTATTAACTACATACTGCCTAAATTACTGAAGGAGTGTAAGAACACCCTGGTTAGCCTGGTTAGCCTGTGCAAGCATAGACTGTCCTGCCTGAGCTAAGATGCTGTTCTTGCTGTAGTTAACCATCTCTTCAGCCATATCTGTATCACGGATACGTGATTCAGCTGTCTGCATATTCTCAGAAGCTGTGTCAAGGTTAGAAATAGTATGCTCAAGTCTGTTCTGGACTGCACCCATCTTTCCTCTTGCTGCAGATACCTTCTTGATAGCTGCATCAATAGTTGTAGTAGCTGTCTTAGCGCTCTCCTGAGTGCTTAAGTCAACACTTCTTCCACCTACACCAAGTGCGTCAGCGCTCATGTCATCAAGTGTGAAGCTCATTGTCTGACCTTCGTTAGCACCTATCTGAAGAGTAATACCATTTCCTGTGGTAGTTGTACCTGCCTTTAAGCTAATTGTACCTTGTGCATCCGCAGTAGCATTTATGCCAGTCTTTGCGTTAATTAAATTCGCCATATCACTCGAAGCTGTTTTTATTCCAGCCGCATTAGCAGCTACTACATAATTAACATCCTTATGGTCATCGCCTAACTTAGCTGGATCAGTAACATATGCAAACTTTTCACCATTAACTGTGAATATTTTATCTTCAATATTACCTGTTCCATCATAAGTTCCAATATCTGCTGATAACTTCTTATAAGCATCTTCACCAGTAGTATCTAAATTTGTTGCTTTTGCTGCAACATCATCCTGCTTTGTTAAGGCAACACTAGCTGATGATCCAGCCTCTTTAGCTGTAAACACTAAATTAGCATTATTATTTGTTATATCAAATTTATCAGCTAAATCTGTCTTAGATAATGCTTCTGCAAAAGCTTTTGCTGTCTCTTCATCTGATGCATTACCATCTGTAACTGTAGCTGTTAATTCTTTACCATTATAGCTTACTTTATTACCTGCTATCTTAAGTTCAACTTCTGTTGTTGTTGCATTTCCATTCTTATCTAAAGTTGTTACAGAAAGCTTAGTGCTTGTTTTGGCAGCTGCAGCAGTAATTGCAGCTGTATTTTTCTGTGTTGTTGCATCCTGTGTTGTAAGATTAGCCTCTGCACTCTTACTTACTGATACACTAACATCACTACCTGAACGTGAACCATCAAGTAACTTCATAGTATTGAACTCTGTTGTATCAGAGATTCTTGTAAGCTCGCTCTGAAGCTGCTCGATTTCATTCTGTACTGCTTCTCTATCGTCATCTGTTTCTGTTCCGTTAGCTGCCTGTACTGAAAGCTCTCTCATTCTCTGAAGGATTGAGTGCTGCTCATTTAAAGCACCTTCTGCTGTCTGGATAAGTGAAATACCATCCTGTGCGTTAGTTGAAGCCTGGTTAAGACCTCTGATCTGACTTCTCATCTTCTCTGAAATAGAAAGTCCTGCCGCATCATCTGCTGCACGGTTGATTCTGTAACCTGAAGATAACTTCTCTGTTGACTTTGACTGTGCAGATGAAACTCCACTTAACATTCTGTTAGCATTCATAGCTGCCATATTGTGTTGTACTACCATAGTATGTACCTCCGTGTAAATATAATATTTTTAACAGGGAATCCGTTCCCTTGGCTGCTTTATGTATGCATTTACATTTTCCGACATCTCACATATCATTTTTATTTTAAAATATTGTTTCTGATAATGTCGTCATATCTATACCGCATATATAAAGCCTATATAATAAGCAGAACTTCCATGCTAATTCTGCGTATTATCCTTATTTGCCATCTTGTCTTCTTTAATCAGACGGCGTATCTTGGTAAGTGTGTCTGGTGAAAGCTTGGATTCTGCATAATAAGGAGAAATGAAGCGTGATGCTTCTTTGCCTTCCTTCTCTTTGTTTCTTGCAAGCACCTTGCTTCTTACAATATTCAGTTCCCTAGGGGCATCTATCAGAAGGTGAATATTTCCCTCTGAACCTCCCGAATAAACAACCCTTATATCCTCACCTATGTTGATAAATTCACCAGGCTTAATCGTAAGCTTTAACATATAACCTCCTTGTTAACCTGTTATCTGCAACAATTTATCTTAAAATGTTGCATCCTTTTGAATTAAATGGAGGATTTGATATGGGAACAGCACAACCAATACGTAATGATGAAGAATTAGAAGCATTTAGAAACTACTATCTGGAGCAGAAAACGAACTACCGCAACTATGCCTTAATATGTCTTGGCGTTAATTCAGCATTAAGAATAAGTGATATACTGAAGCTGAAATGGAACGATGTTTATGATTCCAGGAAAAAATGTTTCAAAAAACATATAATAGTGACAGAGAAAAAGACTGGAAAAGAAAACCGAATAGCTATTAACGCAAGTACAAGAACCGGATTGCAGACATATCTTAACAGTCTGCACTATTTTGACGTAAATGAATATATATTTATGGGGCAGAAAGAACACACACATCTATGCCGTTCACAGGCATTCCGGATAATAAAGCAGGCAGCCTCTTCCCTTAATATGGAGAATGGAATAAGCTGTCACTCTATGAGAAAAACATTCGGATATTATGCATGGAAGTATGGAACACCACCAGCAGTTCTTATGGATATATATAATCATTCATCATACGAAATAACTAAAAGATATCTTGGGATAAAGCAGGATGATAAAGATTCGGTATTCTTAAGTGTGAATTTATAAGGTGAATTCATAACTTGAAAAAGTCGTGAAAGAATATAAAAATAATAAGAAAATAAAAATATAAGATAATAAAAAACAAGATAATAAAAAATAAGATAATAAAAAAAGATAATAAAAAATAAGATAATAAAAATAAAATAATAACATTTTTAACCTAAACTATTTTTATAATTTTATTAGTAATTGCAGTTAAGTATTATTATTATATGACGATATAGAATATGTAATTGAGTAGAACAAACATTCAAAGGATGCAACATTTTAAGATAAATTGTTGCATCCTTTTTTATTAATTATATGAATTCTAAAAGATTTTATTCAATATGTTTATCCATTACATCTACTGATATAACGCATGATACAGCTTTAAGAACTTTTCATCTCTTTTTGCTATTGTTTCGTCATCCTTACCATCAGAATAATCATAGAAACCTTTCTTGCTCTTAACACCATATTCTTTTGCATCGCAATGTTCCTTAAGAAGTTCTGGTCCTTTAGAAACATATGTCACCATGCACACATCAAAGGCGGACCGACACCTTAGACCCTAGTATCGCTCCGCCTTTAACAGTATTATATTATAACACTATACATCATTATATTTCTAGAAATCTACTTCTGTATCATAGTAGCAGCACTTAAGAAGCTTCTCCATCTCTTCCTGGCTTGGCTGACGTGGGTTAGAGCCTGTACATGCATCCTTGATAGCATTAGCTGCAACATCTGGAAGCTTAGCAAGGAATTCATCTTCTGGAACGATTCCCTGTTCTGCTGGAAGTCCACCCTCACCATAGTTCTTAATGCACTGTGGTATGTTAAGCTCGTCATTCATCTTACGAAGCATAGCGATTAAGTTATCAATCTTAGCTTCAGTTGTATCTCCACCTAAGCCTAAGAAATCAGCTATGTATGCATAACGCTTAGCTGCTGTCTCGTCCTTAGAGTTAAACTTGATAACCTTAGGAAGATACATAGCATTAGCTGCACCATGGATAATATGTCCGCCTTCAAATGCTGCACCAGTCTTATGTGCCATTGAATGAACGATACCAAGTAATGCATTAGAGAATGCCATACCTGCAAGACACTGTGCATTATGCATTGAATCTCTTGCTGCCATATCTCCGTTGTATGATTTAACGAGGTTAGCCTGAATCATCTCCATAGCATGAAGTGCCAGTGGATCTGTGTAATCACAGTTAGCAGTTGATACATAAGCCTCAATTGCATGTGTCATGGCGTCCATACCTGTATGTGCTACAAGCTTAACCGGCATAGTCTCTGCAAGCTCAGGATCAACAATAGCAACATCAGGAGTAATCTCGAAATCTGCAATAGGATACTTAATACCTTTCTCATAATCTGTAATAATAGAGAATGCTGTTACCTCTGTAGCTGTTCCTGATGTAGATGAAACTGCACAGAAATGAGCTTTCTTACGAAGCTTAGGAAGACCGAATACCTTGCACATATCTTCAAATGTTGTATCAGGATATTCATACTTAATCCACATTGCCTTAGCAGCATCAATAGGAGAACCGCCGCCGATAGCAACAATCCAGTCTGGCTCGAACTCTGTCATAACAGCAGCGCCCTTCATAACAGTCTCAACTGATGGATCAGACTCGATACCCTCGAAAAGCTTAACTTCCATTCCTGCTTCCTTGAGGTAATCCTCTGCTTTCTGAAGGAAACCGTTACGCTTCATAGATCCGCCACCAACGCAGATGATAGCTTTCTTTCCTTCAAGTGTCTTGAGGGCTTCCAAAGAACCCTTTCCATGATACAAATCTCTTGGTAAAGTAAATCGAACCATAATAAAACCTCCGTACATAAATATTTGATTGTTAAATTATAAACAAACCCTATGCTCTTATTATATGCTTGCCCGTATAATAATTCAAGTAAATTTTATTATAATTTTTTGTAAATATTCCATGAACAATTATATATTTTTATTATCACTTACAATCCTGCCATCACTGATAGTAATTATCTTGTCAGCTAAAAGACCTACTATTTCATCTCATTTAGCAGCATTAGTAGGCTTTTTACCAACTTATGCACTGGTTTCATATGCTATTTGACACTGCCAGAATGCGAAAAGCATTTCAAAAAAGTTTTTATTTTCAACTACAAGTTTCTCTCAAACAACACATAATTGTCTGCTGTTCCAGTCTGAATCTTATAATAACAAGTCTCCTCTGTTCCATCATCATATATAACTTCTGCCTTTATAAGTATGGCGTTAAGCATGTCATTTCTTTCCTTGCGTACCGTATCTGGTGATTGTTTATTCATATACCATGAGTATGTACTTGTTGGAAATTCCATATACAATATTAAATCCAGTTCTTCCTGCTCTGCTCCCGATATCTTTTTACTTTGCGTCTTAATAACCTTTTTATCAAGGAATTCCTTAAGCTGCACCTCTCTCTTTTCAAACTGCACACGTGCATTATACGCAGTGTATTCTATAAACTTTACAGACTCTTTATCATACAGCACTGGCCACGAAAATCCCATTATATAAAGATATGATGTATCTGTGTCATGTACATCCTGTTCTACAGACCTGCTGTTTATCTTGAATTCACCCACTTGTTCCCAATCTTCATATGTATCTTCTTTTTCAGGATACTCCACCTCCTGTCTGGCTAAATGGCTGCTTTCACTTGCTGTCTTGTCACTCCCCTGTACTTCTTTATTCTTACATCCAGCTGATACACAGCCACATATAATCATCATCATTATTACAAACTGTTTAAATCTCATACATCCCCCTCACATAATAATACATAATATAGCAGTATTAATAACTATAATCAGAGGTATTCCTTTCCCCGAATTCTTTTTAAAAATGTGCCTTGAAGCGAATACTGTTTCAAGTCCGACTGCTACTGCGAATAGTATCTCCTCTGCCATCAGAATAAGCATATACTGGCTTATCGTTATATTCCTGAATACCTTTGCTGTATTCATATAAGTAAGGCTTATAAGCGGTGCATTAATATATGGCATACCATAAGCCTTATACATTATTATCATTTCGATTATATACAGTAAAAATGCACTTACCCCTACCAATATGCATACAGCAGCTGCCTTAACTGTATGTTCCCATCTTCTCCCTTTCTTAGACGAGCCAATAAGCATATTCATTCCGTTCTTATATTCCACTGAGTTTTCAGTCTCTGCAATAAGAACAACTCCAAATCCGAGTATAATATATATAAGCAGTTTTCTCGTTGCTCCTTTACTGCCAAATATCTGGTCGTATCCCCGTTGTGACATAACATACGCATCTATTCCGTACTGCTCTTTTATCTGTGAAACATATTCAATCTGCTGCATATATTCGCTCATGTTATCAAGCAGTCTCTCAGCATCCATGAGGTTGTACACATATCTGCTTACATCATCCTCACTAAGTTCTCCCCGCTCATACTGTTCTCTTGCAGTATCCAGCTTTGCCTGTGCCTCATAAACATCATTTTGTCTCTGCTCTATAAGACTGGTAAATCCACTGTAATCCCTGCCACCATACTGCTGATAATATTCATCACGCTTTTTTTCATCTTCAGAATATGCTATTTTCTGGTTATTACATATAAATATTGTTATAAACACAACAACACATATTACAATCCAGCCTCTTGCTGTTATTAAAAATTTGTACATTTCTTTCCAGAAATGCGGAAATCTGTCCAAAACCCTTTGAACTCCATGTCCGATTTTTTCAATCATTTTTCCTATAAAGCCGGCGGTTCTTCCCGGACGGATAACCTTTCCAAGTAGCGCAAGAAATATTGCTGATATTACAGCTATACTAATACACACCATGCACAGCACATTTATCATACGCACAGGAACACCTGCTATCATGATATTATCATACTTCCTAAGTATGCTGCTTACATTCATCACATTTATTATATTAATCTTCTTGAAAATTCTTAATCTGCCCTGCATTGATATATTCTGGTATGCAAATGCTTCCGCTCCTGCAATTATACCCACCATCACAATCGAACTAATTCTTTTCCTGCATAACGCAAATACGAGTGATATAACAAGCACTATTGCAATAACTATCAAAGATATAATCATATATCTTATAAAAAGATATGTCATTACGCTTATCGGATAAGTAAAATTATTATACCCTTTCAGACACTGTACAGGTGCTGTAAGGGAATCCCAGCCACCATACACCACAAGCATAGAGACAAGACCGCATAACTGCATAATCAGTGATACAAATAAAGCACCCAATCCGACTGCTGCAGTATCCTTAACTGCAAGTCTCATTCTTCCATTGACAGCAGTATAGATAATCTGCCACATTCCATTATCCCTGTATTCGTAAATGTTATAAATAATATATATCATCAACGCAAGAACGATATAGATAGAAATATCATTCTTCAGAAACTGCTCAACTGCCCTGCTGTTTAATTCCCTAACCTGTACATTTTCAATCCTTTTATAATCATTTTCCGTTTTATTGATATTGGCTATTGATTCTGATGTACCGAACACACTGAATTTTTTCATATTCGAGGCATTTGTAATAACTGCTTTAACACTTTCTGTATATCCATCAATATAATCAGACTTTTCCTTGTATTCCTTTGCAAGTCTCTTAAATATTCTTCTATCATCCTGTGCCAGTTCGTCAGCATGCTGCTGTATCTGTTCATCTGTATGCCCATTAATCAGCCAGTTGTACTCTCTTACTTTAATCTTATAATTATCTATTCCACAGTCTGAAAAGTCCCCTGCAAAAACAGCCACGACACATATACATGCCGCAGCCAGAATTAGCAATATTGTTTTTCTATTAAGCAGTCTCCCCAGTTCTTTCATCTACCTAAGTTCCTTAATATCCCCTTTTTCAATGTTACTCTTATCAATATATACAATTTTGTTATTCACAAATGAGAACATAAACATTCTCCTGCTATCCCCATGCATAATTGAAAATATCTTTTCCTCGTCTGGAATCGTTCTCTTTGCTGCAAGCTTTCCATCTCTGTCTAACTGATATAATGTATAATCAAGTGAACTGCTCTGTTTGTTAAAATACATTGCCATATTCTTATATCCTTCATCATCCATCCAGATATAATTTCCGTCAAATGTTATATAAAAATATCCTGTATCATTATCACTTTCATATATGCTTTCTGACTTACCGCTGCCAAGATCATATTCATATATTATTCCATCTCCAAGCCCACTGTAATACAGCTTGTTATTGTCTGCATCTATACAGTAACTATACACATTCTTGTCAAGCAGACATTCAGTATCTTCCCCTGTAATTCTGAATATTCCTTTTCCTTCCAATGAATATAATCCCTTATCATCTTTTGAAACAGATGTCTTTAAAAAAAATGTGTCACTGCCATATGTTTTAAGTGAATTAATTCCTATACCATATCCCGTTTCTTCATATATTTTATCGCTCGAACCCGTATCAAGATTAAATCTGTACAGCCTTACTGTTACATTACCTTCTATATCTCCCGTTATCTCTTGAGATACATATGCATATCCATCATTGAAGCACATTGACACACTATCCTGTCCACTCAGGATGCATATGCTTCCAAGGTCTGTTCTCTGTGTTCCGTCAGCACTTATCTGTACAAGATTTCCCTTGGAACTTATCATATATATGTACGAATTATAGTAATACAACTCACTTTTAAACTCACTTCCTGAAATATATGCCATGCACTCTTCTCCATCATGCCCACATTGTGGTTTATTACATAACACAATACTTTCTTCCGACTTATCATCATAAAACATAAGATTATCATCTGATGCGCTACATTTATCAAGATAATAATATCCTGTATCACATCTTGCCACCATATGCATGCTTTCAGAAAAGTATGACTGCGTATTATCAAGCTTATCACTTCCTACGGTTATCGTATTACCCGTTTTCCCCTTACACGACACAAGCAAAACTGACATTATAACAATTAACCCTGCTGTAATCTTTCTCATAAAATCCCCCTTTTGTAACTGTACTCCACAATTTCACAATTATTATATATAATTATAATCGTTTTCCCCAACAATATCAATTCACCTTTTGGCGCATTCTGCACTTGACTTTTATTTTTGGCACATTCGGTAATATATGGCATATTCTGCACTTGACTTTCACTTTTGGCGCATTCGGTAATATATGGCATATTCTGCACTTGACAATATAAAAAAATAGCTTGGATAATCAACTTTTTGGTTTCATATCCAAGCTATTATAATTATTGGTTCATATTATCTGTTATACTTCTTCTTTTTTGCAGAAAGTAAAACAACTGCGCCACTGATTCCTGCGATTATTGCATACATTGCTGCCATGCTGTTGTCACCAGTCTTAGGAGCAACTGCTGGTTCTTCTACTGCTGAAGGACTCTCTGGTGTTACCGGTTCTGTTGGTGGTGTTACAGGAGTTTCTGGTTCTTCTGGTACTGTTGGTTTTTCAGTAATATTTGTTATAGAGATATTAACTACTGTCTTATTGCCAGCTATATCGAATACATCAACATTAATGTCTGTATTCTTTGCAAATGTTTTCTTGTATGTTCTGTCATCTACCTTTGTGAAGCCTTCTATTGCCTGTACATTTTCATTGGCTGTAAGTGTTACTTCTACGGCATCATATGTTATTTCTTTTGTGCTGTATGTAACTTTAACCTCCGGTGCTGTCTTATCAATATTAGTTACTTCTACTGTTACTACTGTCTTATTTCCTGCTATATCATAGACTGTTACATCTTCTTTTGCATTTGATGTATATGTCTTCTTATAAGTTCTGTTGTCTACCTTTGTGAAGCCTTCTACTGACTGTACATCTTCGTTAGCTGTGAGTGTTACTTCTACATTTCTATTTGTCAGCTCTTTTGTGCTGTATGTAGCTTTAACCTCCGGTGCTGTCTTATCAATATTAGTTACTTCTACTGTTACTACTGTCTTGTTTCCTGCTTTATCATAGACTGTTACATCTTCTTTTGCATTTGATGTATATGTCTTCTTATAAGTTCTGTTGTCTACCTTTGTGAAGCCTGATACTGACCGAACATCTTCGTTAGCTGTGAGTGTTACCTCTACACTTCCATTTGTCAGCTCTTTTGTGCTGTATGTAGCTTCAACCTCTGGTGCTGTCTTATCAATATTAGTTACTTCTACTGTTACTACCGTCTTATTTCCTGCCATATCATAGACTGTTACATCTTCTTTTGCATTTGATGTATATGTCTTCTTATAAGTTCTGTCATCTACCTTTGTGAAGCCTTCTACTGACTGTACATTTTCATCGGCTGTGAGTGTTACCTCTACATTTCCATTAGTCAGCCCTTTCGTGCTGTATGCAACTGTAACTTCTGGTGCAATCTTATCGATATTAGTAACCTCTACTGTTACTACTGTCTTATTTCCTGCCATATCATAGACTGTTACATCTTCTTTTGCATTTGATGTATATGTCTTCTTATAAGTTCTGTCATCTACCTTTGTGAAGCCTTCTATTGACCGTACATCTTCATCGGTTGTAAGTGTTACCTCTACATTTCCATTAGTCAGCTCTTTAGTACTGTATGTAGCTGTAACCTCTGGTGCTGTCCTGTCAATATTAGAAATATCTACTGTTACTACTGTCTTGTTTCCTGCTATATCATAGACATCTACGCTTTCATTAGCATTGGCTGTATATACCTTACGATATTCCCTGTCAGTTACTTTATCATATCCAGCAACAGCCTGAATATCTTCATCAGCAACAAGTGTAACCGTAACATCTTTATTTGTTAATTTTTTTGTAGAATAGTATGTTTCCACTTCAGGCGCACTAACATCTGTTACATCATATACAATTTTTGCCGAATATTTGTAACCATGACAATGATATCCTATATCTGCTTTAGCTGTTGCTACATTCTTATCAATAATAACACTTTTACCATCTTCTGAAAATTTACAACCATCTAATCTCACTACAGTTGAGAAATTCAAATTCTTTTCAAGCTGTTCTGTATATACAAATGATGTATTATCATATATTGCATCTAATACAATCTGAGGCAGCTCAACTGTATCCTCTGAATTGGCTTTAAGATTATATACCTGATTATTAATTTTTAACCACGTCTGGTTATTAGTATATTTTTCCTGAAGTAACGAAAAATCTGTAATACTGTTTTCTGTTAAATCAAGTGCCTGAAGATTAGAAACTATTGGTTCTAATGCTTTTATGTCTGTTATGCCACAACCTGCTGCATATAAGTTCCTAAGCTTGGTAAGATTTCCAAGTGCAGAGATATTTCCGTTAATTGGAACTCCCCCTAGAGTATCTCTTCCAAGATATAAAGTTTCAAGATTAGTAAGATTTCCAAGTGCAGAGATATCTGTTACCAGATTACAACGAATAGATAAAAATTCTAAATCTGTCAACTCTGAAAGTGGTGTAATATCTGCAATATTATTATTATCTAAATATAATGTCTGAAGCTTTGTAAGTTTAGTAATTGAAGATATATCCGATATATCATTTCCCTCATAATTGAGATAACCAAGTTCTAATGATGTCAACCCTGTAAGCTTATCAGTTATGTAGTTAAATCCTTCATTGTCTATACCACATGCTTCAAGACTTAATGTTTTCAGGTTAGTCAGATTACCAATTGCTGATAAATCAAGATGCTTTGGACTTTCTATTTTTAATGATGTCAGATTAGTGAGTCCGGCAATATCATCTACACTTGAAGCATGTGTTCCACGTATTTCAAGTTTTGTAAGTCCTGTAAGTCCTTTTAATGGTGACAGATCAGAAAAAGTACCTTCTGGTACTTGTCCATCATTGTAATATGAATCCCAGATAATCAGCTCTGTAAGACCTGTAAAGTTCTCAAGCCCTGATATGTCTTTTATGAACTCATACTTACCATATGGTGCCTTTATTCTAAGTGACTTTACAGACTTAATATCTTCTTCATTCATAGTAATCTGCATCTTGTCATCATCGGTAGTAATATCCATATTACTTAAATTACTTACCACCTGTTCATACACTATTGAGTCCTTAAATGTTATTGTTACTTTGTTGGCTGCATACGCAGTCTGTGATGACATACACAATGTAAACACCATCACCAGTGCCAACACAAGCACTGAAATTCTTTTTATTGCTTTCACAAAATTCCCCTCCTTTAAATTGTAAAAAGTCATATTGATTTTATACCTATTGTATACATATGTCAAATTATTTTATTAACAACTCTTTATAATATAAAGAAATCAGGGATTCCAGTTATATTTAATAACCGAAATCCCTGATTTTTTATATTAATATTCTTTATTATTCTATCATCTTAGAAAAGGCTCTTAACAGTGTTAACTACATTCTCTACAGTGAATCCGAAATGCTCGAATAACTGGTTAGCCGGACCTGAAGCTCCGAAGCCCTTCATGCAGATAACCTTTCCGTCAAGTCCTACATATCTGTACCAGCCGAAGTCTGAAAGTGCCTCAACTGCAACTCTCTTTCTTACACTCTTAGGAAGGACTGATTCCTTGTATTCCTCTGACTGCTTCTCGAATACATCCATAGATGGCATACTAACTACTCTTACATCTATTCCTGCATTCTTAAGCTCTGCCTTTGCAGATACAGCCAGGTTAACTTCAGAACCACTTGCAATAATAATTCCATCTGGAGTCTCTTTATCAGAATCCTCAAGAATATATGCACCCTTAAGTGCTTCCTTAGATGAACCTGCCATCTGTGGAAGATTCTGTCTTGTAAGAACTAATGCTGTTGGCTCATCCTTAGATTCAATGGCATATTCCCATGCAAGTGCTGTCTCTGTTCTGTCACATGGTCTGAATACTGTGAAGTTAGGCATTGAGCGGAATGCTGCAAGCTGCTCAATTGGCTCATGTGTAGGTCCGTCCTCACCAACTCCGATACTGTCATGTGTGAATACATATATAAGTGGCAGTTTCATAAGTGATGTAAGTCTTGCCATTGGCTTTGTATAATCACTGAATACGAAGAATGTTGCAACGAATGGTCTTAATCCACCATGAAGTGCAAGTCCGTTACCAATTGCTGCCATAGCCTGCTCTCTTACACCAAAGTGAAGGTTAGTTCCTGCGTAATTCTCCTTAGAGAAATCTCCTGCATCCTTCATATTAGTCTTATTAGATGGTGCTAAATCTGCCGAACCACCGATAAGGTTAGGCATTACATTCTTAATCATGTTAAGAATTGTTCCACTTGAACTTCTTGTTGCTTCTGCCTTCTCTGGCTTTGCAAGGTATTCCTCAGAATTGAATAAATCGGACATATCACATCCATTGTAGTACTTATCCCAGAGTTCCTTCATCTCAGGAAACTTCTCACAGTATTCAGCAAAAAGCTTATTCCATTCTTCTTCCGGTTCAGCCATTCTTGCAGCTATCTCTTTATAATGATCATATACTTCCTGTGGTACTTCAAAATCACCCTTGCATGGCCAGTTAAGATTTTCCTTAAGTGCTGCAACATTATCAATACCAAGAGGCTCGCCGTGTGCGCTTGCCTTACCCTGCTTTGCAGGACAGCCGTATCCGATAAGTGTATTAACTTTGATAAGTGAAGGTCTTTCCTTATCAGCCTTAGCCTCCTCAATAGCCTTGCCGATTGCTTCGATATCATTGCCATCAGCAACCTCGATTGTCTGGAAGCCAAATGCTTCGAATCTCTTCATTACATTTTCAGTAAATGCAATATCTGTGCTTCCCTCAATTGATATATTGTTAGAATCGTAGAATACAATAAGCTTTGAAAGACCTAATGTTCCTGCAAGTGAGAAACACTCTGATGAAATACCTTCCATCATACAGCCGTCTCCACCAAGTACATATGTGTAATGGTCAACTACATTGTATCCGTCTTTATTGAATACTGACGCAAGATGTGCTTCTGCCATAGCCATACCTACTGCCATAGCCATACCCTGTCCAAGAGGTCCTGTTGTTGCTTCAACACCAACTGTATGACCATACTCTGGATGTCCAGGTGTCTTAGAACCCATCTGTCTGAAATTCTTTACATCATCTAATGAAAGATTACCAATTCCAAGTAAATGGAACAATGAATAAAGAAGCATTGAACCATGTCCGCCAGAAAGAACGAATCTGTCTCTGTTCTCCCACTTAGGATCAGCCGGATTGTAATTCATATGGTTAGTCCACAATTCATAAGCTGTTGGTGCAGTTCCAAGCGGAAGTCCAGGATGTCCTGAATTAGCCTTCTGGATTGCATCTGCTGACAATACCCTGATTGCATTAATTGACATTTCATCGATGTTAGTCATAGTTTCCTCCCTGTGTAAGCACATCTGTGCATAATATTATAAGTTATCTGTCTTTAAAATCTGCCTCTGTCAAGAATATAACATCACCATTCTCGCTTCTCTTCTTCTTAAGTCCACCAAAGAATCTTCTTGATGCTCTTCTTTCAGAGTTGACAATTGCCTGATTGATTATTTCCTTGATATCATCAAGTTTAATATTATCATTCACATTATGAAGTTTGTCAATCTTAAGATACAGTTCCAGTAATGCATCATCATCAACCTCATACTGTCTCTTTCTTGCGAATCTCTTCGCCATCTCAACAAGCTCATTAACTGTGTACTGCTTAAGAACAAATCTGTGATTGAATGTCTTGGTAAGCTCAGGATTAAAGTTGATAAGAACATTCATGTCTGTATCTGAATCTTCAAATATGACAATCATTCTTCCTGTATCCTGTTCAAGACAGTTAAGCAGTTCATTAATTCTCTTAGGCTGGATTGTTCCTGCGCCTTCAACGATAAGAGCTGTTCCCTTAAGTCTTCCCATTGCCTTGGCAATACCTCTCTGGTTAATACTCTCTCCTGATGTCTTAGCAATCTTCTTTGGCTGGTCTGGATATAAAGTATTAATAGCTCTTATTATAGTTCTTGCAAGGTCTGTCTTATCAGAACTTGAATTACCAGAAATAAGAATATTTCCTGATGCTGATGAATTCATCTGCATTTCATCGTCAATTGTATCGAAAAGATCAGCTAACTGTTCCTCAAGTCCTGGCATATCTCTGTACTTTCTGAATATCTTTGCCAGCTCCCCTGTAAGCTTCTTCTCTATCTGCTCAGTTTCTTCAATCTCTTCTTCCATAGTCAATGGCTGTTCTTCTTCCTGTCTGGTGAATGGAATTACTGTTTCTTCCGGCTCAACACCTGCAGCTACCTCATCTAGTACAACAGCCTCCTCACCTTCTTCTTTATTGTCTTTATTATCAATATCTTCATTCATAATTGAATTGATATCTGAAATCATTGATTCTGACACAGTTGGTATCTGTGCTGTAACTAAAGGAATATCTTCATTCTCTATAGCAGTTGCTGCCTGCTCTAGTCTCGCTGCAGCCTTACCTGTTCTTATTGCAAGATCCATTCTCGCAGAATCAACTGCCATCTGTGCAAGAGCTGCTCTCTTTGCTCCTTCCTTATCAATCTCCTTACCATCAGCCAGTGCTTCTGCTTTCTTCTGCTCTACAAGCTTTTCATAAGCTGCACTTTTCTCGTCTTTCTCATCAAGATAACGCTCAAGCTCTGACTTGGAGAATTCCTTAGTATCCTGCTTGCCATACTTTTCTTCTCTTACAGACTGCATCCACTCTGTTATATCCATCTGGCCTTCAATCTGGTCATCATCTTCCTGAGCTTCTGCATCATCATTAACAACCTGTTCAGCCACAGGAGCCGGAGTCTTAACCTCCTCTGCAGGCTGTTCTTCCTTATTCTTAGAAGCTGGTACAAATGTCTTAACATCAGCATCTTCTTCCTCATCACCGAACAAGTCACTCATCTTGGCAGCAAGCTCTTCCTGAAGATTTCTTGTATCATATAAATTGTTATATTCAGGTACAGGAACATTAATATCTATATTCTCTGCTTCCTTATTGATTCTTTCCTCAGCTTCTTTTCTCTGTTCAGCTTCGTCTTCTTTATTGATCTGCTCATAGTTATCAGCTAACTTCTGCTTTGCATTCTCAATAAGCTCCTTAAGTGAGACATTTGCCTTATTAATCTCGCTTGAGAAATTCTTCTCTCCATCTTTGCTAAGTGTCTCAGAAACCTCTGGCTTCTCCACCTGAGGAGTCTCTATCTTAGACATAACAACAGAGCTGTCCTTAGTATCATCAGCATCTTCATCCTTATTCAGAGCTTTCATTAAAAATGCTTTGATATCATCATTCTGGTCGTTCTGTACAAGGTCTATTGAAAGAGGTCCTTCCTCCTGTTCCTTAGCAAACTCAGGAACATTCAGACTTACCTCTGGCACTGGCTGTTTACCAGTTGATTTCTGTTCTTTCTCATCTTCTTCACGGAAAACATCTTCAACTTCATCTCTCTTAAGATTAGCAAGTTCCTTCTGCTTTGCAAAAAGCTCTTCCTTAGTTGCCTCTATATCTTCCTTTCTTTTTCTTACATCTTCTAAGATACCTTTCTGTGTCTTAGTAAGAACAACACCAAGCTTTTCCTTTAACTGTACTGCTTTCTCAACGTATATACCATCCTGAAACCACAGAACGATATTATCACATGTCTTAATACATTCTTCTTTTCTTCCAGTCTTATAATACAGCTTTGCAAGCTCATACATATACTTCTCATCAATCTCATGCTCCCTGTAATCCTCTAAGATTCCTACAAGTTCATTATCTGATGCATTCTGTGCCTTTCTAAGGTCATAATACAGGATGAATCTGCTCACATCATGCTGTGAAGATTTGCTGTATTCTTCATAAAGCTCGTTAGCATTATCAAAATCTCCAACTTTAATAAAGAATTCAGTAAGCTTATAAACCAGCTTTCTTCCGCCAAGGTTTCTGTTATAAGCAAGAATTGCCATGTCTCTTGCTTCTTCATAGTCCCCGACTGCTTCCTGTACATTAATGGCTGTAGCAAGTGCCTGCCAGTCTTTAACCTTAGTCCAATTAATATCCTTAGCAATGGCTGCTGCTTCTGTGTATTCCTTTTTTGCTGCCAGCTTCTTAATCTGGTCTATCTTAATTCCTAATTCGTATTTATTCATGATTATATATTCCTCATTCCAATACTTACTTGATGAATGTTGTGAATAATTTATTTATCGCATTTTACAACTCATTAAAGTTTAGCACAGCCTAAGTTCATTGTAAACCAAGTTCACAGAATTGTTACAAATATGTTACAAAAAATCAAATGTAGCCTGTTCGTAATCCATTCTCGTGTATTCCAATTCTGATTCCTTCGTGCTGCTGTAATAATCAACAACCACAGTCTGCTGCCTTGAATCTACCAGCTTCTGACCTAGTATGTAATTAACATCGAATCTTCCTGTAATAGCAGGAGTTGCACCTCTTGCCGGAACAATAAGCTGGACATGATTAGTTGCAAGCAGCTTGAATATTGGCTCCCATATGTATATATCCTTTGCCGCACCGAATGGGTTATCTATGAATATTGTCTTACCCTCAACACCTTCATTACCTGAAGAATTCATATTAGATATGTAGTTGATAATCGCAATAAGGAACTGGATATATATACCCTGTGACTGTCCTGTTGAGCCAACCGCTTCCTCATATCTTAAATAACGGCTCTGGTCCTTGATCCTCTCTCTCTTATACAGATTAATTCTGATTGAATTCATATCTGTGACAATAACTGAGAAAAGTCTCTTCCATGACAGTCTGTTTCTTATATACTTGAGTCTTTCCGCAGGCTCTTTAAAACTTTCCGCCATAAAAACAGTTTCATCAATATATTCAGACATCTTTTCCTTATATAATTCTTCCTTTATATAAGGAATCTGCAAACTGATTATTGCAATCTGTTCTCCGTCAAGATTGATATTAGACAACTGTGGCAGACGGTCAAGCTCAGTCTTAATGTTGCTGCATGTCTGGATACAACGGTTCTCGAAGTTATCCTTAATCATCTGCATATCCTCTATACCCTTGGCAATGCGGTCTTTTTCTAACTGTATAAATGTGTTCGTCTCATTTAACGATTCAATCATACTTCTGGTCTTAGCCACATTTTCAGGAACATTAAGTGATATCCTTACTTCATCAGCAAGCTCAACTGCATTAAATCCGTTAAGCAGGTCAATAAGCTTAGATTTATTCTTATTAAATTCATCAACCTTCTTATACTCTAATCTGGTAATTGAAGCATATTCTTTATGAACAGCCTCATATTCTGTAAGATTAGCCGAAATTCCTTGTGCATCCTCAGGACGGAATTCTTCTGGAACATGCATGCCCGCATCAGACACGATTCTTTCAAGGTCTTTTCTGCATACAAGAATGTCTTTTAATGAATCAGACATCTGTCTGCGTGTCTTTTCCTGAACCTTGGTGTTATCCTCTAACTTCTTAATAAGTACCTTGTGCTGTGTAATGAATTCATCCGGGTCATCGCATGGGAATTCATTAAAGCTTCCATAATTATTCTCAATCTGGTTAATACCATGTGCGATACTTCCCTCAAGTCTGTTAAGAAGTGCTTCCTGTGACTCAAGCTCTTCCCTTACAGAATCACTGCTCTTCACAAGATTATTAAGAGCATCCTTGGCATTCCTTAACTGCTGTGATCCTGCTGCCATAATCCCACCGGCTTCATACTTTGCCTTAATATCGTCAAATGTATAACCTCTGTACTCTATTGCATCACGACATTTGTTCATAGATGCAGACAGATGGTTCATCAGCGCCTGCTTATCTGCAAAGTCACTGTTCTTCTGTGAAAGTGCTGTCTTTAATCCGGTGAATCTGCTCTCTATTTCATCCTTATCAAGACGGTATGTATCGTCATCGATTTCTATTGAAACATTTTCATCATAATAAGGTGCGTACTGCTCCTCCCATGACTTAATGATTTCATCATATGCCTTTCTTGTACTGTCCTCGAAATCTCTCGCGGTATCATACTCAGAATTAGCAGAAGCTGCTGCCTCCTCGCACTCATATATGCGGTTTCTTGCACTGTCCACATCAGCCTTCAGTCCCTTTAAGCGCTCATACTTTTTATCTATAGAAGTATTCATCTCCATAATACGCGAGAGCAGGCTGCATGCTGTTTCCTTCTCTTCTATATCATCTCTTGTCTGTGCGAGGTTCCTTGAAAGCTGCTCTTTAACCTCATTTAACACACTTCTCTTTTTCTCAGCCTCAATAATTGCAGCCTCGCTGTCAGCAATCTTTAATCTGATTGCTTCTGCCTCGGACGCATCCACCTTTCCAGACACAGCATTATATACAAGTGCAAATGTATAATCATTCCACACAAGCTCCATTCTGTCGGCCAGCTTTCCTGCCTGCGCCTTATGCGACTCAAGCTCCTCCTGTGCAAGCTTAATCTGTGTCTCAAGCTTTGCCTCATCACGCAGGAACGACATATCCTTTAATGCGAATACAATCAGGTCTTTGTTAATCTCTAACTTAGTATCAATAAGCACCTGCTCGCTTATAACAGGATAAGCGGCCGCACCCTTGCCAAAATCCTTAAGCATCTCATCTGCTTTGATTCTCTCGAAATCGTTCTTTATTATAAATGCGTACTCAATGAAAGGTGTTCTCTTTAATACATCTCTTTTCTGTCCTGCATTCAGGGCTGCAAACCACTCATGTCCCTCAACAACATCTGAACCGTACTGGCTCTCAAGGTATTCCTTAAGCCTGTCTCTTTCAGGACTCTTACAGATATATGTTCCCTTTCTTGCATTGTCAATAAAGCTATCAAGTTCCTGAACTGCCTTACACTCTTCTGTATATTCACTGCGCATCTTCTGGTAAGTCTCAAGAATAACCGAAAGCATTGCCTCGTCATTATCTGCACTGTATATTTCACGGATTTTGCCCATGCGCTCGTTATCAGCATTTCCAGCCTCATCAGCCTTTTCAAGCTTTTCTGACTGCTCTGTAAATATATCAATAAGTGCTTTATTGGCAGATATTGTCTCATTAAGTGACATTAACTGCTGCTGCACATCATTGAATTTTTCGGACATTCTTGTCTCTTCATTCTTTAACAGTTCTTTCTCCCTGAATGACTTATCATATTCTTCAGACGCATTTTCACATACGACAGTTCCTGCCTCTGATAAAGATGCTCCAAGCTGTGCCTGTAATTCCTGTATCTCATTCTCAAGATTATCAGAAAGACTGCCAAGACCTGCCGCCTCTTTGTCAGCATTTCTAAGGTTATCCTTAGACTCTGATAATCTGACTTCCAGAGCCTTAACACGGTTAGCTGCTATATCAAGCTTTTCCTTAAGTCTTCTGGTCTCTGTCTCATAGAATTTTCTGTAACCTGCAGCAAGTATCTTTAACTCTGCTGTTATATCCGTATCTTCTCTTAATCTGTTATCTATCGCAATCTGAAGTCCTTTATAAGACTTCTCGTATTCTGCATAATCTTTATAATCACCCGCAGACTCCATCAAAGAAAGCTTTCCTCTTGCCTCTTCAATTGCAGCGTTCTTGAGTTCAAGTGCCTTTCTTGTCTCATTAACAAGGCTCTCAACTCCTGCCATCGAATTCTTTTCAGACATAACCTCTGCAACTGCTATAGCTTCCTTCTCGTGTGCAAGCTCATCATACATCTTAGTGATAAGGTCATCCTGACTCTTAAGTTCCTTATCCTTCTTATCACTTTCCCGCATAGCAACAAGAAGCAGGTCATATAGCTGCTTCTCTATTTCTTCTTTTCTGTTGTAAAATGCTTCGTATGTCGACAGATATTCTTTAAAACTGTCGATAGCTGCAATCTGGCTGTCGTATGCTCCAAGCTGTGAGTGTTTCTTTGAGAGCTCCACTAACTTATCCTTGATATCCATAAGAGTCTGCGCCATCATGCCCTCGTCATTGTCAACTGACAGCTTGTTATTGAAGGATTTCTGGATAATCTCCTCTATAAGCAGATCCTCAACAACCTTACGGCTTGTCTTATAATTTGACTCGAAATATGTTCTCACATGTCCCTCTGTCTTGTTTATTCCACGCACAATTTCCCATGCACTCTCATATATTCCGTAGTTGCTTATGAAGCTCTGGTAATCACCTTTTCTGTCAAATATCTTAACAACATATTTGTACCCGCCCTTCTCAAGGTCACGAAGATAAGCCTTAAGTCCGTTATATGTAATTCTCTCTCCATTACTTACAAGTGGAAGATTCTTAATATCGTTATCGCCAAATTCCCTGTAGAATATGCAGTAATTAAAGTATTCAACGCTTGCTGTCGGAGCAGCTGTCTGTTCCTGTCCATCCTGATTCTCATCATCTGTGCCTCTTCCCTTTCTTGCACAGAAGCCAGTTGTCATGAACCTGAAACCATCCTTCTGATAACATGAATCTAACTTCCACTCAACCAAAGAATGAATACATGTATTACCGCTTCCCTGTCTGAAAAGCTTCTCAATAGGCTGCTTGTCATCAAGTGTACAGTTAGGAAGCATATTCTGCATAAGAAGCAGCATAAGCAGACTCTTACCACCGCCATTGGCAAGGTCATATATAGTATTCTGGCAGTTGAAGCGCATCACGAAATCGTCGTACACCTGTGTACCGAAATTATATTTAACATTATTAACTCTGATTCTGTTAATCTGTGGCATCGCGTCCTCCATTCATAAGTTCGGCAAATCGTCCTCTGTAATCATCAAAATAATTCTCTATAAGACTTCTGAATCTGTCTGTCGGATAATATCTGTCCTGACTCTCAACTAAAAGTTCCTGCGCAACGCAGAAATTAAGCACAAGCTTTACCATACCCGACTTTGAATTTCTTGCTGCTCTCGCTCCTGTCTGATCCTCTACTGTTGTCACCGGAAGCTCGTCCCATGTAAGTGCTATCTGCTTAAAGCTGTTCTCCTCAACCTCATCAAGCACAAGCCCTGCGCTCTTATCGACAATACCACCTGTTGTCTTATCAACATTTTTAATGATGTCCTCAAGTCTTATGAACTCAGCATAAGTTGAACTCATTGTATCTGAATAAAACTCTGTTATTATGTTGTAGATTATGAAATACGCAAGATATAATTCTTTATTAACTCTTAATCCAAGTACATTTCTTAATTCCTCGTTGGAATATCCAAACACCCTGTTATTATCACCTGCACTCACATACAGACCATTGTTATATTCATATATGTTAAGATTAAGTTTCTTAAGTGACATGTGAACTATGTCATACACTTCTGCATTATTATTGTATTCCTGATAAAGAGCTGCATTCTCGCCCCTCTCAGACACATTTTCCCCTGTGATAAGCTTGGAAACTATGTCCAGCGCCTTATCTAGATTTCTATTCTCCATGTGCTTCCTTTCGTACCAATTCAACATCTGCCATCATACAGTTATCCGACAATATAACCTGCCCGCCAAGACCTTTTCTTATTGCAAATGTAAAGCTTTCCATATCTTTAAAGCCTTCCCCTAAGTATGCATCAAGAAATGTATCTTCTCCCGCATCACCGCCAAGCTGGTACTCATCCTTCTGGCACAGATTAACAAAGAAAGAGAAGAAATCTGCATTTCTTAAAACCTGCTCACCATACGCCCTCTTCATTGCATCTGCAAACTGACCTAGTGTTATAATGTCCGATTTTTTCAAACACACAATGAGATTTTTCATAAGGAATACGTAATTATCCTTAATTCTCTTTTCTTCAATCTCATCTGCGAATTCAATATCTTCCGGTCTTTCGTTGCTTATAAGCTCTTTCTCCTCATATCTTGGAGGCTTCACCATAAGCGCATCATCAATGCTTATCAGGTCAAATGTCTTTCTTATGTTCGGCTTTAGAAGCGGACTTAACATTGTGACTAATATATCTGCATTGTCCCTCTTAATCATATCTGAAAGTGCCGATGTGAAATCCATATGGCTTCTTAATCTGCCAAGCTTGGCGCGTCTTACTGCGTCATCGGTCATCTTCTGCATTTCTGTACAATCCTTTAACAACTCGCTATGCCTGTTCATTGCCTGCTTAAGCTGAGTCTCGAGACTGTATATTTCGTTCATCGTCCTGTAATAGCCTTCGCCTGTGCTGCCCGATGCATTAAGCTTCTCAATTGATTTTGCAATAAGGTCACGGTTCTTCTTAAAAAGCTTTTCCTCATCATCAAACCATTTCATTCCTGTCTTGACGAATTCCTCATAAGCCTCTATTCCTGCAAATACATCGCCCGACAGAATTGTCAGCACTTCATTCTTCTTTAACTTAAGGCGGTTGACCTCTTCGTTGATTCTTTCAACCACTTCAACTCCGCCACGGAAGTTCTGTGAATTAATCATTTTCTCAAGAAGAAGCTGGGATACGCTTATCCTGCTCTCGTCCTTGATTTCCTTGGTATCAAGATAGAATTCAATAGCATCAGGGCTTATCGAATACCACACAGTATTGTCTCTTATCGAACTCTCGATTATCTTCATTCTTGATACTCTCTTTTTCCTGTCCACCGGATCAAAATACGAGAATTCAAATGGCCTGCCATCATTCTTTATCTTGTCAAATATATAATCAGCAATCTCCTTGCTGTCCTGTTCATTCAAATCAAGCCCGAAATCTCTCTTAAGTATCAGCCTTAAGAAATCGAGATATTCGGGATATGTAACATCCTTTTCCTTAAAATTATTCTCCTCTATAAAGAAACGGAGAACCGCCATAACTATATAGCCCATATCAAGGATTTCGTATTTGCCATCCTTGAAATTAGAAAATGATGTGTCTATCAGTCTGAAGAAAGGATAATATTTCTTCAGATTAAGCATTCGTTCACGGTGATCCGATATGATATCACCTGTCATATTCTCTGCCATAGTATTCTTCATTTCTGCGCACGCATTTTACACATATTGTCTTAACGCCCGGTGCGCCAGGACATTAAGCTTAAAGCTTGGTTCTTCACCAAATTTAAAGCTCGGTTCTTCCGTCTAATGCTCTTAAAAGTGTAACCTCATCGATATATTCAAGATCGCCGCCGACAGGAACTCCGCTTGCAATTCTTGTCACCTTAATTCCTGTTGGCTTTATCATTTTGCTTATGTACATTGCTGTTGTCTCACCCTCCAGATTGGAATTAGTTGCGATAATAACCTCGTCAACATCTCCCTGAAGCCTTACCATAAGCTCCTTTAACCTGATATCAGCCGGTCCGATTCCAAGCATCGGGCTTATTGCTCCATGAAGAACATGATATACGCCCTCGTACTTTCCTGTCTTTTCATATGCCGCCATATCTCTTGTATGTTCAACTACCATAATTGTCTTATGGTCTCTTTTCTGGTCGCGGCATATCGGACACAGTTCTTCATCTGTAAGTGTAAAACACTCCTTACAGTAGTGTATATGCTGCTTTGCATCAATCATTGTGTCTGCAAGTCTCTTAACATCCGACTCAGGCATGTTTATAATGTGAAATGCCAGGCGCTGGGCACTCTTCGCCCCAACCCCTGGTAATCTCGACAATTCTTCAATTAATCTGTTAATATGACCACTGTAGATGTCCATTAGAATAAGCCTCCGCCTAATCCTCCAAGTCCTCCAGTAATCTTAGCCATCTGTGCCTGTGACTCTTCTTCGCATTTTCTTAAAGCTTCATTAGTAGCTGCTACGATTAAATCCTCAAGCATCTCTACATCATCTGGATCAACTGCTTCAGGGTCAATCTTAACCTTAGATACTTCTCTCTTACCTGTAACAGTTACCTCAACTACTCCGCCGCCTGCTGTCGCACTGAATTCCTTATTCTCAAGCTCTGCCTGCTGCTCCTCCATCTGACGCTGCATTCTCTGTGCCTGCTTCATCAGATTATTCATATTACCAGGCATTCCTCCTGGAAAACCACCTCTTTTAGCCATTATATAAGTTCCTCCTTATCATCTACTTCTATATCTATGCCTACGAGTTCCTTAAGATCCACGAATCTGCTGTGGAAATCTTCATCATCGTTAAGCTTAGTCACTTTAATTGAAACCCTTACTCCTGTTCTCTCCTCAATTACATTCTCTATGCTCTCCATAACTTCCTGTCTGCTGAGTGAATTATAGGCACTAAGTGATTCTACCATAATTTCAAGACTAATTCCATCTTCTGCTAATGTAACATGTGCAGCCTGTAAAAATGTCTGATTAACCGGATCATCTATCGTTGCAATGATATCCTTCCAGCCTGCCGCAATTGCCTTAACATCTTCCGGAACAGCGTCATATACACGCTTAACTACAGGCTTCTTTGGAGTCTGCTGCTGTACTGCTGCCTGGCCTCCCGCAGCACCTGCATTTACAAGTCTGCCGCTTTTAATATCATCAAGTACTTTCTGTAACTGCCCTTCAAGCATTGTCACACGGCTTACAACATCGCCGATATCCTGACTGTTATCCATTGCCGGACGCATCAGCTTTATAAATGTTATCTCTGTCTTAACTCTCTTCTGTGTTGAAAACTTCAGGTCATTTGATAATTCTGACAACACTCTTATATAATACATAAGTGTATCTATATCTACATTCTGTGCATCTTTCTTCAGGTCTTCAAGATTATCTGCTGATACTTCTATTACATCTTCAATTCTTTCTGCATCTTTAGTTGTCTTAATAAGAAGCAGATTTCTAAGATACCATATAAAATCTGTAACAAATTGTGAAAGGTCTCTTCCCTGCATTATCAAATCTTCCATAAGTGACATGCACACGGCAACATCTCCTGACAGAATTGTTGAAAGCATTTTACTAAATACCGCCGTGTCAACTGCCCCAAGTACATCTAATACATTTTCATACTTAAGGTCTTTTCCCAGATAGAATGCCAGACACTGGTCTAACAGACTTAACGCATCTCGCATAGAACCATCTGCAGCTTTGGCAACATATTTTATTGCCTTATCCTCTACATTCAGTCCCTCCGCCTTCATAAGTTCTGACAGTCTGCCTGCAATTGTCTCTATTGTTATCCTATGGAAGTCATATCTCTGACATCTTGAAAGGATTGTAATAGGAATCTTCGCCACTTCTGTAGTAGCAAGTATAAATATTACATATGCAGGAGGTTCTTCCAATGTCTTTAACAATGCATTGAACGCTCCTATTGAAAGCATATGAACCTCATCAATTATATAGACTTTGAATCTTCCTTCTGTCGGTGAGTACTGTACTTCTTCTCTTATCTGTCTTATATTATCGACACCATTGTTAGATGCCGCATCTATCTCTATTACATTCATGCTTGTTCCAGCCGCAATCGCCTTGCATGTCGGACACTCACCACAAGGGTTGCCATCAACCGGATGCTCACAATTAACTGCCTTCGCAAATATCTTGGCAACTGATGTCTTACCAGTTCCTCTCGTTCCGCAGAACAGATATGCATGGCCTATTCTGTCTGCATTAATCTGATTTCGCAGAGTTGTTACTATTGTATCCTGTCCTTTGACATCATTAAAATTGTCCGGACGCCATTTTCTGTATAAAGCCTGATATGACATGGTTACCTCCCTCTGCGCTGTCTTTACTTTCGCAGGATAATTTAGGAATATCATACAGTTTCTTACATGCAAGCATGACGAATCTGCCTGACATTCCTAAATTAGCTGCGACGAGTAACATTTTAATAACAAAAGCCGTGCGTCCGGCTTCGAACTGATATCCACAGACGTTACCGATGCAGTTAGCTCGATCCAGGCACCCTTTCAACACCCGGAAGGTCCCACTTAATGCTGCTTCATTCCTGACCTGACATGGTTCGTGGATTTCCGTCGTGAAAGACCCAAATGTCAACACCACTTACACCGGGCTGCTCCATAAATATCAGCCCTCTGCCGAACATCACCCCTGCTATAGCGGATTGCAGGTTCAAGGTGCCGCTACTACCCCGGCTGCACGGTATTTCAATTATACTTGTTATATATGCTTGTTGTCAAGGTGTGAAGCGTTGACAAAATAAGACAGCTAAATAAGCCAGTCCCTAAGAATCATTTCCTAAGGACTGGCTTTAGCAATCCTTGTCAGAACAGGCGGCAAAACCAACTTCTTACCACTCCCGAATATCACCAGAAACTTGCCAAAACCTACTATCCTCTATCAACTTCGCTATTGCGTAGGTCTTTTCAAGCACTGTGAGACTGTCATCCCCTCTTGCTAACCTACTCAATCATTATATTCTTGCCTTTTCGTAGGTCTTTTTCCAAACTTTCTTCTATTTAATGATACTCTTACCTCTCCAAAGACCTACTACCTCCACTGTTTTAACTTGATTAGTAGGTTTTTCTCGCTCCTCCACGTCATTCTCTCATGATTTCGACCCACTCATTCTGCATATTTTGCGGCTTGCGTAGGTCTTTCCCGCCACAACACACTACAACACACTACAACACACTACAACATACTACAACACGCTGCACCAGCAACACCCCTCACAAAATAAGCAACACCTCACGCACCAAAAAGACAGCCTCCACAATCCCTGCAGAAGCTGCCTAAAACATATCTCTACATATTATCCCTGTTCGTTATCTTTATGTTCTTCATACCTCGGAAGCTCAACTATCACCGCCTCATGATGAACAGCTGGAAGAAACTTCTCCATCACTTCTTTAGTCTTTAATTTAAGACTTGATGTATTAATGCAAGGGTGGCATCCAAGAGTTTCACCCTCAAGCACTTCCTTATCCATCAGTAACTGCACATGGTTGTCCGTATCATTCATAAGTCCCATTATGGATACCGAACCCGGTGTTATATCAAGGAATTCCTCCATATATGATTCATCTGCAAATGAAAGTCTCGCTGAATTAATCTGCTTACTCAGATCCTTTGTCTTAAATGGCTTGTCACCTGGCATCATAAGCATATAAAAATTCGTCTTCTGTCTGTTACATAAGAAAAGATTCTTACATATAAGTGTGTCCAGAATCTTATCTATGTCATTACACACTTCCATTGTTGTAGCAGGCTCATGGTCTGTTCTGTAATATTCCATTCCAAGCTTGTCCAACATATCATATACTCTGATTTCTTTTTCTAATCTTCCTGTTTCATCGGCAGGTCTTCCTTTAATAAGTTCCATGATATTTCTCCCTGACAATCTGATATTCCGTTATTCCGACTATCTCATAATCTGATAATCTACTCAAAATAATACAGATATACATCCTCAAGGTCAATATTATCTCCAACTTTTACTGCTTCTTCTGGCAGCTCATCACCTACAACTCTTAACGCAAGACCGTTCTTTCTCTGTCTGATATTGCCAATCTTGTATTCCTTCTGCAGCTCGCCGACCTCGTCAAGCGTGCATGTTATCTCACCGACTTTTCCAGCCATGCTTTCAATAAGCTCAACAGGTGTTCCTGTCGCAATTATCTCTCCGCTCTTTAGAAGAAGTACTTTATCAGCAATACATTCAATATCACTTACAACATGAGTTGCAAAAAGAATTATCTTGTCCTTAGACAACTCTGCAATATAGTTTCTTATTGAAATTCTCTCTTTAGGGTCAAGTCCTGCTGTCGGCTCATCAAGTATAAGAATCTTAGGATTACCAAGAAGTGCCTGTGCAAGCAGCACTCTCTGCTTCATTCCTCCTGAAAATCCTCCAATTTTCTTATATGCAACCTTAGTAAGATTAACTACCTCTAGCAGCTCGTCAATCTGCTGGTTGACTGTCTTAACAACCTCATTGCCATTGTCATCAGTAGTCTTAATCTTCTTAACCCCCTTAATCTCTGCCATATATTTAAGAAATGCTTTAGGCGAAAAATCCTCATAAAATCCCTGCTGCTGCGGCATGTATCCAACCAGACCCCTGAACTGTTTGCCAAGCTTTAATATATCTTCCTCGGCACTGTCCTCTCCAAAAAGAATACTTCCGCCATTCATCTTGTCTCTTGATACATTATCAGTGATAAGATTAATCATCGTACTCTTTCCTGCTCCATTAGCACCAAGAATACCATATACTCCCGGTGTAAATGTATAATTAATCCCCTTCAGTGCCTGAACTGTACCATAAGTTTTCTTTAAATTTCTCACCTCTAATTTCATACCCTGTACCTTCTCTTTCCTAATGATTTTCCAACCTTCATCATAACCAGCATAATAATAAGCTCAGCCACTAACTCTGACACATAACGCACAATCATGAATTGTCCTACCGATGCATGAAGTATAAGACTTTTGATACCCCCCGATACTGCCTGCTTATATAATCATTATACTACTACTCTGTGCCAGTGCAATCATAATTCTATGCACGTTCCCTCCTTTTATTATTAATACGAAAAATGTTCCTGATAAGTTGACGCATTTTCACAAAAAAGTTAAAATTTTTATAATATTTAGTGGAGGATAATCTAGTGGAGAATACTCAGGTGGTTTTTGAAAAAGATGATTACAGATATATGAAACAGGCAATCACACAGGCTAAGAAGGCTTATAAACTCAATGAAGTGCCTATCGGCTGTGTGATTGTGTATGAAGGAAAGGTTATAGGAAGAGGCTACAACCGCCGTAACACTGATAAAACCTCTCTCGGCCATGCCGAGATTACTGCAATTAAGAAAGCCAGCCGCTACATGAACGACTGGCGGCTTGAGAACTGCACTTTATATGTTACGCTTGAACCATGTCAGATGTGTGCAGGTGCTATTGTTCAGGCAAGAATTCCAAGAGTTGTTATCGGTTCCATGAATCCCAAAGCCGGATGTGCCGGTTCTATACTTAATATCTTACAGATTCCCACATTCAATCACCAATGTGAGATCACTAAAGGTGTATGTGAAGAAGAATGTTCAGAAATGCTCACAACATTTTTCAAGGAGCTGCGTAAAAACAAGAAAAAGAATACACCTGCCACTACTGATGGAGAATGATTATGAAATTTGAATACGCTTTTGAAGGCATGAAGCTTAAAGTACTTGATGAAACATTTGCAGGAAAAGTACTTGAGTTCTACAGCAGAAACCGCGAAGAATTCGACAGATACGAAGCTGCCAAGCCCGATAATTTCTATACAACAGAATATATTGCAGCCACGCTTAAAGCTGAATATGCTGCTTTACTAAAGGGTGAATTTGGTAGATTTTTCCTTTTTTCTGACGACTTACCAGGTGAAATTCTCGGCTCTGTATCTTTTTTTGGTGTTACAAGCATTAACCGTTCTTGCCGCATAGGATATAAGATTGATAAGAATTACCGCCAGTTAGGACTTGGAAGCCTTATGGTTAAACATATGCTTGAGATTCTTACACGCGAAAAGGAGATGCACAGGATTGAAGCTTACATTCACCCTGAAAACATCTCCTCTATTAATCTTGTCAAATCTCTTGGCTTTATATCTGAAGGTACCGCCTACTCCTATGTAAAGCTTAACGGCTCATGGCAGGATCATTTAAGATTCGTCTATATCTCCTGATACCAGTATCCGAAATATGGATTGGCATAGTCACTCCTGTGACTCTTCTTAAAATTATTAAAGCCAAACATTGAAGCCATGTAACGTTCACGGTTGCAGTACATTCCCGGAACGCCAATGAAATATTTAGTATTATCAAGGTTATCGCGCACTCTTCCAAAAAGTATGTGTCTGAAATTATAATAGCCATGCAGCAGGAAGCTGTTTCCCGCGATGTCAATTTCATTCTGGTTAAGACACTTTAACTTCTCTGGCGACACTTCTATACAATCATAGAAGTAATCATCGTCAAATGCATCTATATAATCAGCCCGCACAAAAAGCTTTTCAAAAGGATCCGTCTGCGTTGCATTGGCTCTGTGTGCTTTTTGCTGCAAATGTTGTGTTTCCGCATGTATTTTAGCTGCTACTCCATCAGCTTTTATATTCTCCGGCATGGTTACACTTTCGGCAGCCACCTCTGCCTGTTTTGTCTGAACTATCTGCTGTTCTTCCACCACAATCTGTTTCGTCTGAACCATTTCTGATTTTCCTGCCAACATTGCAGATTCTGACTGGACCGGCTGTTGTCCGCCTGATTCTGACTGTCCCCGTTCCCTCATTGCTGCATTGTATCCAGCCATCTCTTGTCTGACCACCGAAGACTCTGCTGTCTCCTGTCGTTTCTCTTCCTCCTCACTCTGTCTCATACGCTCTTTTATAACTATTCCAGCTTCCACCTGCTTCTTTGCATCCATTCCTGAGAACACAAGCATGTCAGGAGTTACGTCCTCATCCTTCCACATGGACATCATACAGTCATATCTTGCATCCTCCCTTGCAACCGCAAGCCCGCATATATCCTTAAATCCATAACCGGTTTCATTGATATTATCAGGATTGAATATTCCACTGTATTCCATATGTCCCATTTTTACAAGACATTCCCCTAACTTTATAAGCCTGTAGCCGCTGTCAGCAACCATCATATATATTCCAAACATTTCCGGACTGTCTGTTTTAACGCCTCTTAAACTGATGCTTAACTTGAACTGCCCCTGATGAACTAATGCCTTCGCAAAGCCTGCATTTCTGCCCTTTACTCCCTCCGGATATGAATATATGTATGAAACAAGACGCTGATAATCCACAATAAACCTCCCTGATGATTAACTCTCTTATGCACCTTATGCCATGCATTAAGAAAATATTCCATCAGGGAGGTTTTATCTTAATCTACCACCATATTCTTTCCGTTATTTTTTCCGTAATAAAGCCTGTCATCTGCGCGCTTTATCCATTCTTCTATATCACCATCGGCATTTCTCTGCGCCACTCCTATTGTTAGTGATATATTTATCTTCTGCTGTTTATAAATACATTCAGAGTTTTCTATTTCTCTCCTCAATTTTTCTAATACTTCATGTGTGCTGTCGTGTGTTCCATTATATATAAGAAATTCTTCTCCGCCCCACCTTGAAATCACACAGTTACTGCATATATTTTTCATCTTCTGTGCAATGAAATTTAACACATAATCACCACAGTTATGTCCATATGTATCATTTATTTTCTTGAAATCATCTACATCTGCCATTGCAAGCCAGCCTTCATCGTCCGCATCATATTCTTCAAGATAATTAATCATATATCTTCTGCTGTAAAGGTCTGTCAGAAGATCAATGTTGGCAATTGAATTAAGCTTCTTCTCAGACTCAATAACAAGATCGACTATCACCTTAGTATAATATATTAAAAATGCTGATACACTTATTGCATTACATGCAAGCATCACAGATATAATTGTTTTATTAATTTCATACAATGGTCCGTTAATTATAGCTATTGCTGATGATATTATACTTACAGCAACTATTGCTATCGACACAGCCAGTGGATTCGGGTCTTTTGTATCGATCTTGGTTGATATGTATTGTGAATAAAATATTATAGGTATTAATGACATGCTATACAGATGAAATCCACATTTATACCCAAGACATATTGTTGCAATAGCCATATAAATTATAATTGTTGCATACACACACCACATATATGCACACACTTTCAGCCTTTTTAACAGCATAAAATATAACACATAACCAATCAGTGCTATTACACTGTAATAAATCATTGGTGTTATATTAAAATATACAAATAATATCAGCATAAATGCAACAAATAAAAACAACGATATGTTAACAACCACGCATAGTTTAACAACCTGTTCCAGATTAAATTCTTTTTTATTAATGCTCATGATATCTCCTGATAATATGTTCTCGATTGTAAGTAGTACTATAGTATCATACAAAAGCTACTTTTGCACTACATTTTTATTGCAGCTTGACATTTTTTATTAAGTTTCATAACATTATTCTTATAGATTGGAGGCAATATGAGCGATAATAAATATAATAATGTTATGCACCTTGGCAACCCAACTAACACGATTGCCGTGCTTAACAGATATGGTTTTGATTTCAAGAAAAAGTTCGGGCAGAACTTTCTTATAGATGAAAATGTTGTTGAGAAAATCGTCCGGGAAGCAGGCGTTACCAAAGATGATTTCGTTGTTGAAGTTGGTCCGGGAATCGGAACAATGACTCAGATTCTGTGTGAGAATGCCAGAGAAGTTGTTGCCGTTGAGATTGATAAGAAGCTTATTCCTATCCTTACAGAGGACACACTTTCTTATTATGACAATGTAACTGTAATCAATGAAGATATCTTAAAGCTTGATATCAAGAAGCTTGCAGATGAGAAGAATGAAGGCAGACCAATCAAGGTTGTTGCCAACCTTCCATACTATATAACAACACCTATTATTATGGGACTTTTTGAGAGCCATGTACCATTAGACAGTATAACTATCATGGTTCAGAAAGAGGTAGCTGACCGCATGCAGTGTGGTCCTGGAACTAAAGATTATGGCGCACTTTCACTTGCTGTACAGTTCTACGCCAAGCCTAAGGTTGTGCTTAATGTGCCTGCTAGCTGCTTCATGCCTCGTCCTAATGTTGATTCAGCGGTTATCCGTCTTGAGCGCTTCAAAACTCCACCTGTTGATGTTAAGAATGAACATCTTATGTTCAAGATAATAAGAGCATCATTTAACCAGCGCCGAAAGACTATGCTTAACAGTGTCGGCAATTCCGGCATCGGCATCACGAAAGAAGCTCTTACCAACGCATTAGAAACTATGGGACTTCCGCTTACTATCCGCGGCGAAGCTCTTACACTTGGGCAGTTTGCAGAGCTTAGTAACCTACTGGGTTAGTACAATGTTTCGTAAATAACTATACCAATCGCGTAGGATGTGGATTCGAGTGTGCAGGTAGATAACGTGATACCTATAAGTAGTCGCATTTTCACTGCTTTAATAGGTTTTTTTGCAGCAAAATTCACACAAAAAAGGTTATTTCTACACTAAAGACCTATATAACAACAAAAAACGGCTATTTAGTAGGTGTTTTCATGGTTTTATCAATAAAAACCACGTTAAAAGACCTACTAAATAGCCGTTTTATTATAATTTATAGGTTTCAGCCCAATTCACACAGTAAAATGGCTGGCCCCACCGGCAAATACACATACAAATCCGCCACCAAAGTCCTCAAAACCTTACTCTCCAAAAAGCAACCTTCTCGCATTCTGGTTAGTAATATCAATAACCTCCTGCGTATCAAGCCCTTTAATCTGCGCCAGCTTTTCTGCAACATATTTTATATTGCGGCTGTCGTTTCTTTTACCTCGGTTAGGCTCAGGTGCCATATATGGACTGTCTGTCTCCAGAACAATTCTATCCATCGGTATATAAGCTACTGCTTCCACAAGCTTCCTGGCATTCTTAAATGTAAGAACGCCGCCGATTCCTATAGAAAAGCCCATGTTAAGAAAATCTCTTGCTGCTTCCTTACTGTATGAATAACAGTGGATTATTCCGCCTGTATCCTGTCCATGATTGCTCTTTAATATGTCGATTGTATCCTGACATGCATCTCTTGAATGAATCATTACCGGCATGTGTGTGCGGTACGCAACATCCATCTGTGCTGCAAACCATTCTCGCTGCTGCTTCTTCTCAGCCGCCGCCACATCTGCATCATCTGACACATAGTAGTAATCAAGTCCGATTTCTCCAAGTGCAACAATCTTTCTTGCCTTAGATTCACCAAGCATGTTTTCCAGCCATCCAATATCCGATTCTTTCAATCTGACAATATCCTCCGGGTGGAAACCAATCGCTGCGTATACCTTTTCATATTGTGCAGCAAGTGCAAGGGAAGCCTCACAGCCCTGACGGCTTGCACCTACATTAACAATGTAATCAAGCTCCCCTGTATCACTAAGCATGCTGCTTATAAGTTCATCTCTGTCCTCATCAAATCTTTCATCATCATAATGAGCATGAGTTTCAAATATCTTCATATCTATCAGCCAATCTCTGCGCCTTCAATAATATCCTTATCAAGTGTAAGAACTGATAAGTTATCCTTATCATCCCATGCTGAGATAATCATTCCCTGTGACTCAATACCACAGATCTTTCTTGGCTTTAAGTTAGTACATACAACTAACTTCTTACCAATAAGCTCCTCTGGCTTATAGTACTTCTGGATACCTGATACGATAGTTCTCTTCTCATCACCAATCTGAAGCTCGAACTTAAGAAGCTTTGTCTTCTTAACAGCTTCACATGTAAGAACCTTGGCAACTCTGAACTGAACCTTTTCAAAATCATCAAATGTAATCTCAGGCTTAACTTCAACCTGTGGATATTCTGTAACACCATTAGCCTTCTTCTGAGCTTCCTGAATAGCCTCAACCTTTTCCTTAAGGTCCTTCTCGAAGTCAAGTCTTGCGAAAAGAATCTCTGGAGTCTCAGTAACCTTAAGTCCTGTTTCTCTTAAGCCAAATGTAGCAAGGTCATCAAAATCTCTTACTCCTGCCTCTAGATTAGCTGGGTAAAGCTGTGCAAGAATCTTATCTGTAGTCTCTGGCATGAAAGACTTAAGAAGATTAGCACCGATTGTAATACTCTCAACAAGGTTATAGAGCACTTCTGCTAATCTGTCCTGCTGTGCCTCATCCTTTGCAAGAGCCCAAGGCATTGTCTCGTCAATATATTTGTTACATCTCTTAAAGAGTGTGAATACTTCTGTGATAGCATCTGCTACATGAAGTGTAGCCATCTTTGCCTGAACCTTATCTCTTGTTGCTGTTACAACAGCCTTAAGGTCACCGTCAATTGCAGCATCCTCTACGCCAGTCTTATTAACAACTCCACCAAAGTACTTGTTAGACATTGCAATTGTTCTGTTTACAAGGTTACCAAGTGTGTTGGCAAGGTCTGAGTTCATACGCTCAACCATAAGCTCCCATGAAATAACACCATCATTCTCAAATGGCATCTCGTGAAGAACAAAGTAACGTACAGCATCAACGCCGAAGAGGTCTACAAGGTCATCTGCATAGATAACATTTCCCTTAGACTTACTCATCTTACCATCATTCTGTAATAACCAAGGATGTCCAAATACCTGCTTAGGAAGTGGCTCACCAAGTGCCATAAGGAATATTGGCCAGTAAATTGTATGGAATCTGATGATATCCTTACCGATAAGGTGAAGGTCTGCTGGCCAGAACTTCTTGTACTGCTCTGAAGAATTGCCATCAGCATCATATCCGATACCTGTGATATAGTTAGTCAGGGCATCAAGCCATACATAAACTACATGCTTGTCATCAAAGTCAACTGGAATACCCCATTTGAAAGATGTTCTTGATACACATAAATCCTGAAGTCCAGGAAGAAGGAAGTTGTTCATCATCTCATTCTTTCTTGAAACAGGCTGGATGAATTCCGGATGTGTATTGATATGCTCAATAAGCTTGTTGGCATATTTGCTCATCTTGAAGAAATAAGCTTCTTCCTTAGCCGGCTTAACTTCACGTCCACAATCAGGACACTTTCCGTCAACTAGCTGGCTCTCTGTCCAGAAAGACTCACATGGTGTACAGTACATGCCCTCATATGAACCCTTATAAATGTCTCCCTGATCATAAAGTTTCTTGAAAATCTTCTGAACCTGCTTCTCATGGTAATCATCTGTTGTTCTGATGAACTTATCATATGAAGTATTCATAAGATCCCAGATTCTCTTAATCTCTGTTGAAACATTGTCAACAAATTCCTTAGGTGTAATTCCAGCTTCCTCAGCCTTAAGCTCAATCTTCTGACCATGCTCATCAGTTCCTGTCTGGAAAAATACATCATAGCCTTCCTGTCTTCTGAATCTTGCAATACTGTCTGCAAGAACGATTTCATAAGTATTACCGATATGTGGCTTGCCTGATGTATAGGCAATAGCTGTTGTCATATAAAATGGACCTTTACTCTGTGGCATATCATTTCCTCCATAATCTATTATTTTAATTCATCGCTATAACGCAAATGTAGTGTGAATCATTTATCCGTAAACTTTATCATAGAAAAATTTACAATAAGTGTCAAGTCTGTATTAAGTATGATACAATATGTGAATAATAAATCAGTATTTCTTATAATATTAATTAAGACAGAAATGAGGATTAGTATGCATAATAAACAATTTTGCCTTTTACATCAATTTCTTAACAAGGCTGTGAGCCTGCTGATAGTTTTTATAATAGTAATTACCCTGTCTGGCTGCAGCCTGCCCTGGAATCAGAAGCAGATATCAGAAACTACTATATCTGCCGCCGAGGATAACGCTGATTTCACAGAATATGTAAACAACCTGTTTGCTGACCTGTTAAGTGCCGATATGGTGTCCCTGCATGCCTATGTCGAACACCCCAGGGATTTTGGAATTAACGATTATGAGATTACTCTTGGCCGCTACGACCTTGATAATCCCGATGACTCCTCAGATTACACCGACATAATATCAACTCTTAAATCATTTGACAGAAGCACACTCTCAGCAAAACAGCAGATAACGCTTGATGAGCTTCTTATGTACATGGAAAATGCGTTGGAATACAGTGATTTGTACATGTTTAATACACAGCTTCAGACAACTACAGGTATTCATGTCCAGCTGCCACTGCTTTTTGCCGAATACACATTTGAAGAAAAAAAGGATATTGACGAATATATTGAGCTGCTCTGCGATGTTGACGGATACTTTGAAAATATGTCCGCATTTGAGAAGCTTCGTGCTGATAACGGATATTTTATGGAAGATACCCTTGCCGACGAGGTAATCGAAAGCTGTAACTCATTCCTTGAGACTGCCGGTTCAGAAAACGGTGCATTGATATCAACCTTTAACGAAAAGCTCGCTTCTGTTGACGGACTTTCTTCTCAGGATATTGCAGATTATAAAGCTAAAAATGTGTCCGCCGTTAATGAACATGTCATTCCAGGATACCAGTCCCTTGTAAATGCACTTACTTCATTGAAAGGCTCTAACAGATATTCAGGCGGGCTATGCAATTATCCTGATGGTTCACGGTATTTTGAATATATACTCTCTTCGACACTTGGCTGGAGCAAATCTGTTGACGAATACGATAAGCTGGTTGATTCTTACCTCAAGAAATATATGCTTAAAATGCAGTCACTTGCGCTTAAAGACTCCTCTATTCTTGATAAATTTGACACATTTTCATTCAATATGACAGACCCGGTTGGTATTCTTACCGACCTTAAGAAAAGAATAACCGATGATTTTCCTGAGATTCCAGATGTGAATTATAATATCAAATATGTGTCAAAGGCGCTTGAGGACTACACCAGTCCGGCTATGTACTTTATTCCGCAGCTTGATAACCTTGATATCAATTCAATATACATCAATTCTTCAGGCACTTCTGCGAGTGAATTATATCCTACACTTGCACATGAAGGTTATCCGGGACACATGTACCAGACACAGTATTTTGCCGCAACCAACCCTGACTGGATAAGATACATTCTTGCACCAGGCGGATATGTTGAAGGCTGGGCATCATACGTTGAAGTTCTTTCTTATAATTATGCACAGACCGGCAACGATGCACTTAACAAAATGTATGCTGCTAATTATGCCACTGTCCTGTGCCTTTATGCAAAAGGGGATATTGGCGTTAATTACTATGGATGGAGTGAAGATGATGTTTACCGATTCATCAGCCAGTATGGTTTTGATGATAAATCAGTCGCCCACGAAATGTATTACGCATTCGTATCTGACCCTGGCAATTATTGCAAATATGTTCTTGGAATGTTAGGATTTGAGCAGTTAAAGACTAAGGCACAAAGCGAGCTTTCTGATAAATTCAATCTTAAAAATTTCCACCAGTATGTACTCGACATGGGGCCTGTACAGTTTGATATATTATTTAACAACCTTGATGCATGGATTAAAAAAGAAAAATATAATTAAACATTAAAAATGGGATGTTACCTTAACAATAGTCTGGTAACATCCCTTATTTATATGCTTCCACCCGGATAATAGCCGCCTGAACCATAGCCACAGCACATAGGCATACATATATTTGAACACAGGCAGAGAGCAACCCACGGAGCACAGCCTGTACAATATGTTGTAGATGACGGCCCCTGATACTGCGTTCTTCTTCCTGCATACCAGCTTCCACCGCTTGCAATACGCTGATACAACAGCTGATACTGCATATTGTCAGGATCAGAATCCAACGCACGCTTGGCATCTTCCAACGCAGTTGCTTCTTCTCCTTTTCCAAGATGTGCTAATGCACTATAGTAGTACCATCTTCCATCCCGGTCAGTTATGTTGTTAAGCACATTAATAGCTTCATCATAACTTGAATTATTAATATAATTAGCTGCCGCCCTCAGATGTACTGTTGTAGGATCATTACCACTCATATTATCATATCCATTGCCACCATAGCTTCCCGTATATCCGCCAAATCCAAATGGACCGAATCCCCAGAAACTTCCGAAATCTCCATATCCGCCCTGTGACTGGTTCTGATAATCACCGTCATAACCATAATGGTCTGAACGTCCTGTACCATAACGCGTCTGGCTGTATGACTGACTACTGTATCCGCCCTCACGCTCACGCATTATCTGGTTATAAGCCTGCTGTACAAGCTTAAACATCTCTTCTGCCTGATCCTTATTAGGATTATTGATATTAGCATCTGGATGATACTTTCGGCTCAGTGTTCTGTATGCTTTTTTCACTTCATCATCGGAAGCATCCCTTGATACTCCCAACACTTTATATGGATCTGTCATTATGTTCCTCCAACTGCTTACCGGCAGTGTCAATTCTTTTTCTTCTGGCGGCGTAGAACTTTGTCCATACACCTGAATATATGATATTTCTTAACAGTTCTGCATTAGCAAGAATCGGCAGTCTCTCAAAAGCTCTTGCACATCCTGCCATATATGCTTTAAGTATGTTTTCTGCAAATGTATCAAAATCCTCTACATCCTTATGATACTTAAATACGTTATAATTGTTCTTTTTCTCATCTTTTTCCAAATCATCATATGCATCTAACAGATATATGAATCTGCCAAGATTATTGCCAAGCACCCTTAACTCATCACTCCACTCATCATCTTTCATGGCAGCAACTTCACCTAACAGTATGCCAAACTGCTCTGCCGGCTTGTCAATGTTAGTTTCCTGTGCTTTTTCATATTCTGACAACTTAGAAAGGCTTTTCCTTATAATCTCTGCCTTCTGCGGATATTTCTTCTCAAGCTTTTTAATATCTTTTTTCAATACTCCGGCATAAGTTCTTTTCAAGACCTTTTTCTCATCGTACCAGTCGTCCATGCATTTGTAATATGTCAGAAGGACATTCATATCCGCAACATAATCTGAAACAACGTTACGCCTCACAGGATGCTTTCTTAATGGATGTGTGACGCAACGTTCCTCAGAGTATATAGTTTCCGGTTCATACAACCCTGTAAGAAGTATAACCAGAAATGTCATATCATAGCTTAAGGAAATCTGCCCCTTCAATCCATGCGCTTCTGCCAGCGAATCGCACAGACCACAATAGTATGAGCGGTATTTATCAAATTCTCTGAATTTAAGTTCTGGCTGATCAACAACTATATACCCATACATACTAAACTCATACCTCCATTTTCGCTTATCATATAACATTGAAAATATTCAGTCAATCAGCCTTTCAAAGATTAATAAATTATTAATACTATTTTTAGATATTATTCTTGTCATCAAAATCAGTTCCCCACAAAAGGAAACTTGTATAATCATCTAGCGAATTGACTGGACGCATTACATCACTCTCGTCAAGATTGCTGGCAAATTCATTCTCACCGTCATCATAACCTTTATCGCCCTGCCCATTATCGTATCCGTTTCTGTACTCATCTTTTTCATGATTATAGTCAAATGCTGGAAACATTATGCCACCTCCTTTCGAAGGTAGTATGTTAAGTTTCACCTGGTTTTATCCGATATAATATTCAGCTGATAAATGTGTATTCAATCACACTTGATATATAAGGAGGAAACTTATGCGGATTACATCACAGATGCTGGCAGCTAACCAGCTTAAAGCAGGCATTGAGCCTTCATCAAAGACTCTGCTTGATTACATTCAGAATGATGACAATGACAGCCTTACAAGCCTGCTTTCCAAAAAAATTGATACTTCAACATCTTCACTTAATAAGAAATTACAGAAAGACGCTTACAAGAATATTAAAGATGATGCTGATTCTGTTACAGAGAATGCAGCTAAATTCACAGATGAGAAATCTACTCTTTTTGCTGATGCAGAAAGGACCGGTGATTATTCTGCAATATATGCGGATATCAAATCTGTAGTTGATTCTTATAATAAGCTCTACAATACCCTTGGTAAAACATCAAGTTCTATCAACACTATGTGTTCTGACCTTTTAAAGGAAGCAGTTAAAGAGAACTCTGAAACATTATCTGCAGTAGGAATTGCGCTTAAAGAGGATGGTTCTCTTTCAATTGATGAAAATAAACTTAAAGCAGCTGATACAGATACTTTAAAGAAAGCATTTGGAACATCATCAGAATTTGCAAAGAGACTTGGAATTATTGGCTCTAATGTATCATCACTTGCAAAGGCTAACATTAATTATGTTACTAACTCATATACATCATCAGGTGCCGCCTCTAACTCATCAGATGATTTATATTCACTTATGACAAGTAAGTTTAATTCTCGCGGTTAGAATTTCTGATAGCGGATATGCATATATAATGTCCGATTTATTCAATATTGTATATTTTAAAAACCTCTCCATACCAGCATTTATAATGTCGGTATGGGGAGGTTTTAATATATAATAGTTATATATTTATTTTTGTTAATTCTACCTGATATCTAACTCTGGTGGAACATCCAGCTCGTGCGGAACTGGCGCACCGTTCTTCTTTCTCTGTCGTACACACTCGGTCAGCAGGTACTCTATCTGTCCATTAACAGACCTGAAATCGTCCTCTGCCCACGCTGCAATGGCATCATAGAGTTTAGCTGATAACCGGAGAGGAACCTGTTTCTTACCTGAATCTGCCATTAGTAAAGACTTCCTGAATTAACTACTGGCTGGGCATCTTTGTTTCCACAAAGGACGACTAAAAGGTTGGATACCATAGCTGCTTTTCTCTCTTCATCAAGCTCTATAACCTGTTTTTCTGATAATCTCTCAAGCGCCATCTCTACCATTCCTACAGCACCATCAACTATCATCTTTCTTGCATCTACTATTGCTGATGCCTGCTGTCTCTGAAGCATTACTGCTGCTATCTCAGGTGCATACGCAAGATATGTAATTCGTGCTTCTATTATCTCAAGTCCGGCATCTGCTACTTTGCCCTGGATTTCTTTTCTTATTCTTTCTGCTACAACTTCACTTGAACCACGAAGGCTTCCCTCATCTGCAATTCCATCTCCCGTTGTATCTACATTTTCTGCAACATCATATGGATACATGCGGACAATATTACGGAGTGCGCTGTCACACTGTAATGAAAGATATTCCTTATAATTATCTACATTAAACACTGCCTTAGCTGTATCTGTCACTTTCCACATAACCGCAATACCAATCTCAACAGGATTACCAAGGCAATCATTAATCTTCTGTCTACTGTTGCTCAGTGTCATTATCTTAAGTGAAATCTTCTTATTAGCTGACTGTGAATTATTTCCTGCTGCAATTGCCATTCCTGCAACACCTGCCATGCTAGCAAGATCAAGCTTATTTCCATCTCCTGTCACATCACCGCTCTGATTAAGCTTAGTTGACGCTGCCGGATTAACAGCAACACAAAACGGATTCACAAAGTAAAATCCCGCTTCTTTAATAGTTCCAACATACTTGCCAAAAAGTGTAAGCACAAGTGCTTCCTGTGGTTTTAATACCTTAAGACCGATAAAGAATATCCAGCCTATTGCTGCGTATACACCGCCTGCAACGATAAGTACTATCCATCCTGCTTTAGTCTCTGCCTGTTCAACCATAATCGAACCGACAATAATTGCTGCTATGGCTGCTGCGTAAAGTAATATAAACAGTGTAACCATTGCAAGACCATTCTTGCTTTTCTTCAAAACCTTTTCTTCCATATAAAAATACCTCCTAGACACTCTGATTATTGATCTTGTTATCGATTATTCTTTTAACAGTGTCTTTATTGATATTTGTATGATATCATTTTGATATCACATTGTCAAGATATTAACATTGTTTTATGATAACCATCCTGTTATCCTATAATTCTGGAAACTCTCAACCTATCAAACTTGTATTTATTATATCCTTATAGGCAGATAACCTCCCTTTCCAGGCATTCCACACACTTAATAACCAATATTCAACCTATCAATCAAACATTAACTAACTGCTTATAGGAATTTTTCATAAAATACGGAATTTTCTCACAGAATCTTCCTATAAGAAATGTAAAAATCCGACTACCTATAGGTATCATATTATAAATCACTATATTTTCAAATTCATAAAAAAGCTACCAATCAAAAAGGCAATATTGCGCATACCTATATCTACACAGATATTTATATGCATATATACTAAAAGGAATATTCACACCATCTGCAATGAAATAAACTCTCAACGCTTCCTGTGTAAATATTCCTTCTGCTACTGCAATTATTTACTGTATAAAAAAATAAAAGCCTTACAACCTAGGATTCCCTAAATCATAAGACCTTCCAATGCACCGCCAGGGGTTCGAACCCTGGACACCCTGATTAAGAGTCAGGTGCTCTACCAACTGAGCTAGCGGTGCGTAACTTATTTTGTTCTGTGCTTTTGTGTTGTCTCAAGCACAAGTGATATTCTATAGCAAGATTTAATAAAATGCAAGCACTTTTTTGTATTTATTTAAGAACAATTTATCTTTTTTTATAATTTTCTTGTTTTTTCATCATTTTACCATGTTTTTTATATTGATATGTGCCTTTATACCCCTTATAATTCTATTATATTCCCAATTTTAAGAGAAAATATTTATATTTAATATACATTTATTAAGAAAAGAGAGTTGATATGAAGTTAAAAAAATTCGAACAACAGCCAAAACACGTTGAGAATATCCCAATAGAAGCTATTAATCTTGATTCTGAACAGGAACAGCCACCAAAACCTGACAAGGCTGTTGGCAAGAATGTATTCCAGCCTAACAGCAAATATTTTACAATTGTTATATATGGTCTGCTTTTTGTGCTAGGTGCAATTCTTATATACAAGTTCATTGGTAACTGGCCTGCAACCGTCAAGTCATTGGGCAATATATTCCATATACTGTCACCATTTCTTATTGGTGCCATGATTGCACTTGTTCTTTATCCGTTTATCAAGACCCTTTATAACACGTTCTTCATGGGGGTATGCCATATCAAGTCCAAGAAAGCTGCCAAAATGCTTTCAATTCTTGTTGCTTACCTGATTGCTGTTGGCGCATTTGCAGTATTAATAGGCTTTGTTGTGCCTCAGATATACAAAAGCATTACAGAGATTGCCAATCAGGCTCCTGTATGGTACGAGAATATCCGAAACTGGTTCACTGAGTTTGAGGATAAGCACGCCAATTCTTCTATTGATTACAATTTCATTAATCAGAAGATTGAAGATGCTCTTCCTAAACTTGTTGACTACCTGACTGGTACACTTACCAATATGGTTCCTTACATACTCAATACATCCATGGCCATTCTTTCAGGTGTGTTAAACCTTATTATTGCAATTATTGTATCCATCTACATGATTTCTGATAATAAGAATATCTTTTATCATTTTAAGAGATTTTTATATGCCGTGCTTCCTAAGAAAACAGCAGACAATACACGCATCATCTGTAAGAATTGTGCAAGCATTTTTATTAATTATATTATCGGCAAATCATTTGACTCAATTATTGTCATGATTATCTGCTTTATTATCATGCTGATTCTCAAGCTGCCATATGCTGTTCTTATAAGCGTGATTGTCGGCATAACGAACATGATTCCGTATTTCGGACCATACATCGGTGGCGTGATTGGCGGTGTGATTATTGTTATCGCAAGCCCTATCAAACTTATCATATTTGTAATCATGATTGTCTGCATCCAACAGGTTGACGGTCTGCTTATTGGACCTCGTATAATCGGCAGTACTACAGGTCTTAAGCCTGTATGGGTTGTGTTCTCAATAACCGTAGGTGGGGCGCTGTTTGGCGTAATTGGAATGTTCCTTGGAGTTCCCGTATTTGCCGTATTAAGCTACCTGTTAAACATTACAGTGCAGCATTTTCTGGACAAAAGAAAAGTCACCGTGCAGCCTTATGACTCGCCCGATGACCTCTAGATTATTTTTTGGTATTAAGAATTCTCACGACATCGTCGAGGGAATTCTTAAATCTTACCACTCTGTAATTCGCACCTTTATGCACATACATCACTTCTGATACTTTCCTTGCAAATGCTTTATTCTTCACAACAATTCTCCAAAAGCCTTTATATAGTATATGCATTTATTATTAATGATTTCTTACTGCGATAAGTTTACAGATAGGATTGCCCATCTGTGAAAATCTTGTCTCATACTCTGTCATTACATTACCCTCGTTAAGTACAGAGTCATTATGTAAGTCAAATGTGACAACAGGAAGCTCCCAGTCTGCCTCTTTAATCTCTTCTAATGAAAAATCGAATAAATCTTTATTATCTGTTTTGAATTCCACCTGTCCGTCCGGCTTTAATATAATGTCATATCTTGCCATGAACTGTCTTGAGGTAAGTCTTCTCTTCGCATGTCTGTCTTTTGGCCATGGATCTGAAAAATTAAGGTATATTCTGTCTACCTCTCCATCTCCGAACACCTCACATATAGCCTCTGCATCCATTCTGATGAATCTTAAATTAGGAAGCTGAAGTTCGTCCTGTTTCTCAACAGCTCTTAAAAGCACGCTTGAATACTTCTCTATACCCACATAATTAATATCAGGATTATTTGCTGCCAGTGTTGTTATAAATGTGCCTTTACCCATACCAATCTCAATACGGATTGGATTATCGTTACCGAAAACCTGTGACCATGTGCCTTTCATCCCCTCTGGCTCTGTAAACACATATTCATTCTCTATCATTACTTCCCTTGCTCCGGGTACATTTCTAAGTCTCATACATTACTCCTATCTTATATATTAGCTCAGATTTCGGCTATGTCCGTGTGCGGTATAAGCTTGAATATGACAAGCTGTGCAGGAGTTAATGCCACCATCTGCATAAGTTCAGTGCGTGAAAGCACGTCCAAACGAAGTGCGTTTGATTTCACGCACTGTAATAGACTTTGCAGATGGCGGCATTTACTCATGCTAAGCGAAGTCATCCTGAAAGCACATGCCGCACACAGACATAGCCGAAATCTGAGTTTCCTATATATTATTTACCATAAATATCACTTTTTGCCAAGCGGGGTTTACTTATGTACAATCCTGGGCTACAATGTATTTGTATATTTTATTAATCGGAGGAATTATCTCTATAATGAAAAAGCAATTTTTAAAAGGATTACTTATAAAGATAACCAGCGCTGTATCTGCCACTGTTTTGGTATTCTCAGCTTTTGCAGCGGATACCCAGGCTGCAGCATACAACAAAGTCTACAGCGAGACAGACACAACCAGCACAGAGGCTGTATGGCCGGATGCACCTGATGTTAACTCAAGCAGCTGCATTCTTATTGATGCTGATACAGGTTCCATTCTTTTCGAGAGGAACTCTCATGAAAAATGTTATCCAGCCAGCACAACCAAGATTTTAACAGGGCTCCTTACTATTGAGAACTGTAATATGGACGATGTTGTAACATTTTCACAGTCAGCTGCTAACTCAATTAATGTATATGAGGATGCCAACTTAAGTTCAAAAGCAGGCGAGCAATTTACTGTCAACCAGCTTCTTCACGGACTTCTGCTGTATTCTGCCAACGAGATGGCTTATGCCCTCGGTGAACATGTGGCTGGCTCAATAGATGCATTTGTCGATATGATGAATGCCAAGGCAAAAGAACTTGGTGCTTTGAATACACATTTTGCCAATGCAAGCGGATTATATAATACCAACCACTACACAACGGCATATGATATGGCAATGATTGCAAGAGGGTGCTATAACAATGCTTCTTTTGTCAGCATTGATTCAACTGCCGATGCATATGTAATTCCTGCAACTAACATGTCTGCACAGCGTACAATAAGACACCGACACAAGATGTTAAAGGGTCGTGCCTACTATTATGAATACTGCAAGGGTGGCAAAACAGGATATACTGATGAATCACAGAATACACTTGTTACATTTGCAGAAAAAGACGGTATGCGTCTTATATGCGTTGTATTTAAGGAAGCCACAGATGAGATAAGATATGTTGATACAAGAACCCTTTTTGACTGGGGATTTTCCAATTTCCAGAAATCAACAACAACCGGAAGCCAGCTCGGAGCAATGTTCTCTAATGACAACTATTACAACTCGGCTGTTTTCTCAACTCTTTCACTAAACTTTGGACTAAATGCTTCATTTATCACAATACCTAATAAAAGTTCATTGTCAAATGTATCAATGACGGTTGATGATAATTATGACATGACCAATGAGAATGGTGTTATGACAACACATCTTAAGTTCTTATACAATGATAATACTGTCGGCACAACTACACTTAATATATCTGCTGCCGGAACAGATACCGGAAGCCTGCTGCCATACATTAATAATGATGTTTCATCATCTTATAAACCGAAAACATGTATCAGAATTAATATATGGATACTTGTTGGAATTGGTGCCGTTATTCTTTTTATCATCTACATTATTGAAGAACGGGCAAGAAGAAAAAGACAGAGAAGACACTATAACAGAAGAAGACGCAGATTATAATAAACAGAGGATTCGGAGCTAAACCCTGAATCCTCTGTTTTCTATATTATCAGTCTGTGTTTCATTACTAATTCCACCTTTTGAATATGTAAGGCCTGAATATACAGCCTGTGTATTCTTCATAAGCGGCTCAGAATCATCCTGTTTACTAACCTCATAAAAGGATGCCCTGAGTTTCTTTAAAAGCCCTGTAATTCTGTTAATCTCATTATTATCAAGACTTACAGATGCTGAAATAAGTGACCTCTTCATATGATTATATATTACAAAAAGATTAGCTGATATCTCATACTGCATATCAAGTCCGCATATAAGCTGGTCTATAACCTTCTGCGCCATATATATATTATTATGTGCCTGCTCAGCACTATCACTCTCACATGCATCATTAAGATATTCTATAGCCATATCATACAGAATCACAACAAGCTGTGATGCTGTAGCCTGTGTAATTCTATACTGAAATGTCTTAATTGTTTCTTTAGTCATAGCATCCCTTTCCTATATAACCATTGAATCTTAAACTACTGTAATAACTGTAATACCTGTGAAGGTCTTTCATTAGCCTGTGCAAGTATTGACGTAGCTGCCTGTGTAAGAACTGTTTCAGAAGTATAAGTAGTCATCTCTTCTGACATATCAGTATCTATCATTGTTGATAATGACTTGGTAAGGTTCTCACTTGAAACCTCAAGGTTATTAGTTGTATGATCAAATCTGTTCTCGTATGCACCAATTCTTGAACGTATTTTATTAGTCTTATTAATAGCTTCATCTACAGTAGATATCGCCCTTGATGCTGTATACTGAGTCATGACATTCATATGCTCCGTGCCAAGTGAATACGTTGTTATTGCCGGAATATCAATAACAATAACCTGATCCTGATTAGCACCTACATGTATGCTCATAGTTCCAACGTCTGTGACTTCCTGACTTATAGTTCTCGCTGTACCTGCACCTGCAGCTGACTGTCCATCATTGTTACTATCGTCAAATACAGTACCTGCCGCATTACCCGGAACATCCATTGAAAACTCTTTGTTATTAACATCTGTTACTGTAATTACAGTACCCTTTGTTGAAAGAATTGCCGAATCCGCAAACCCAATTCGCTTCCCATCATCTCCTGTAGCAATCTCTGCCTTAACATCGCTTCCTTCTACATATATACCATCTTGTGTTGCTGCCTGTGGCATTCCCAAAATATCTGCAAGCTCTGCATTATCACATGTTATATTCATCTTCTGGTCACTTCCATACTGGTTAGTCATAATAACAAGTGTTGAACCAGCATAATCGGCTGTTGGCACATAACCTGCATAATCAGTACCATTAGCTGCTGTATCATTATTAAGGTCTTTAACTGTAAATGCAGAACCACCTGTGATGTTAACTCCGTCAATAATCTTTCCCATCACCTTATCAAGTGTATCACCTTCGGAAATGCTTATCTTGTAACCATTAATGCTTATTGTTCCTTCCTGTTCTTTTGTTATAGAAGCTGTTGATGACATAGTAATACTTCCTGCTCCTACCGCTATAGCCTGTCTTGCGTCCTCAGTAACAGTTATTCCATATACACCTGCTGTATAGCTGTCAGATACAGAAAGCTGATTAACTCCCTGAAGGTCTGAATATACTCTTCTTGAAAGATTACCGTTAATAAGAGACTGTGTATTGAATTCTGTCTGATCAGATATTCTGTCAATCTCGTTATTAATCTGTTCTATCTCTTTCTGTATAGCTTCTCTTTCATCATCTGAATTAACATCATTAGCAGCCTGAACGCTAAGTTCCTTTAATCTTGTGAGCATACTCTGGATTTCTGTAATTGCACCTTCTGCTGTATTTAAAACAGAAACTCCATCAGCTGTATTATTCTGGGCCTGACTAAGACCTCTTATCTGTGCTCTCATCTTTTCAGAAATAGCACATCCTGCAGCATCGTCCTTAGAGCCATTTATCTTGTATCCTGATGATAATCTTTCAATTGATGTTGACAGATTATTCTGTGATTTCTGTAATGCATTGTTGGCAACAATCGCTGCCACATTAGTTCCTATTCTCATATCTTAACCTTTCTGTCTGTCCAATTTACCTGTTCATGCTCTATATATCGGACTTTCTGTGCAAATATTTAACCTGCAAGCAGTTTTACAATCTGTGCTGCAATTTCATACAGCTTATCTGTTGCCACACTGTCAGCCGCTGCTTCATAAGTCACATATGGCACGTCTGACGATTTTGTAATGTTGACGGTCACATTTGTAAATCCAAATCCTTCTTTTAAATTTTCTTCCATATCCTCAAGAAGCTGGCTTCCTTCATCTGAAACTGCTGTGTCACTGACAATGTACATACCAAGACTTTCTCTGTCAGCCTTAGCCTCAACAGAAACTTTTCCTAATACGCTGCTTAGCATGTTTACAGATATACGACCTTTATTGTCGTCATCCTGAACCAATGTAAGTTTCAGCATACCTGTACTTCCTGAGTCTGTTATATACGGTATTCTGTAATCATGCCTTAATGCCAGATTCTTAATATATCCGATTGTTCTGTCCTTAAGTCTTAAATCCAGAAATCCCTCGTAATTGACATCTATCTGTGTATCAAGGTCTCCTGCTTTGGAAAGAACCTCCTGAAGTTCTTCCTCTGTCTCATCTTTCATTTCTTCATACATAAGTGACAGTTTTTCTTTATGTCCGATTTTTTCAATCGAATCCCTTGCATAATCACGTGTTGTCTTAACACCTCTGATATCCGGGAACTGTCCGGATTCTAAAAATGCTTTAACAGCCTGTATGTTACCACTGTTTATTTCTGTATCTGCATTTCTTATCTGCCTCAATATATCAGCTCCTGCCTGCACTGCTGCCTGCTGTTCCTTAAGATATTCCTCATAATATTGTTCCTCGGCTGCCGCATCATAGTTATCCTCTAACTGTTCAATAAACATTTCAACGGACTGTTCTCCGATTCCTGATGAGTTATCCACATTCTTTAATGTATTCGGGGTAACTAATCCACCATTTGCCATAAATAATGCACTGTAATAGTTAGCAATTCCGCTTACCTCTGCCATTCCTGTATTCTCATCAATAACAGCGTCCATGTCATAATGCTTTCTTGAATTATATGCAGTCATAAGATTATTCATAGTGACCTCAGCTCCCTGCTTAATCAGCGCACCTGCTGCCACTCCGGCATCTCTGGTGAATATATTCATCATCTGGTATATTCCTATAAACTGCTTTCTCTGCTCTTTAGTAATACCATTGGTACGGTCAAGCTTATAAAGAAACTTTGAAAACTTCTCCTCATTATCCTTAGATGCTTTATCATTAGCCTCTGTAAGATATTCGTTGACTTCCTCAATTGAAGCATTCATTGGATTTACTCCGTCTTTTATCATATTAAGAACTGTCTCTGGTTTCATATTCTTAATAAGATTATTAATCATTGCATTAACAGATTTGACTATCTCTACATTTTCCTTTGTCATATCCATGTTATTAGCAGCCAGTACCTTTATTGCTTCCTTGTCCTCATCAGTTCCCTCAAGTCCAAGCTCCCTAATAATATCATCCGCACTTTCCTGTACTGCCTTCTTTAATGAATCACCGAGGTCGCCTCTTATCTGAGTTCCGACTGCCTCATAAGTTTCATTCATCTTGTCAAACATACTGGCAAATACACGCGCAGGATTTCTTACTATCTCATTCAATGTCTTTCTTGCTTCAAGAACATCTGTATATGCAATCTGCGCTTCTTCATACATTTCATCCGCCTGTTCATATTCCATAAGCATTGAATTAAGCTCATCTATCGGAGTTGTAAGAATAGAAATGTTATTCTTAACGAGATATATAGACGCATTTGCACTCATAAGAACTCTTGCTGTTACAAGCGTGTCATACGCCTTATCTGCTGCCTGCTGTACATCAGATGCCTGATTTCTAACTTCACTATTTCCTGTGCTTACTGATGCTGCACTGTATTCAATTCTGAAGCTTCTTGCATCCATCTCCAGCTTAAGGCTTGCTATTGTAAATGTTTCCCCTTTTGATACCACATTTGCAACATCTGAATACTCTGCCCTGTTAATAGTATCAAGAGCTGTCCTTATATCATCAACTGGTGAACCTGTAACGAGCGTATTCTCTGCCTTGCCTCCAAGCTTCATGTTATCAAGTATCTTATTAAGCATTTCATCAGGGTCAGCCTGAATCTTTTCAATATCTATCGCATCAAGCTGTGCCTTATATTCAAGATTTTCTTTAGTAACAGGAATCTGTGCATTAATAAATGCTCTTGCATCCGCAAGTGTATTATCATTAACCTCAAGACCTGACGAAGCAATTATCTTCTCAATTCCCGGCCTTAAAGCTTCAAAATCAGCGTCAGATATTGCATCTGCGCACTTTCCTATTGTAACGCCATCCGCACTGATACTTGATGAGGTTGCCGCCTGTGCCTGATATATTCCAGCAATTGAAGGCTCTATGCGATTAGCAACCATGTAATTCTTTGTGTTCTCTGATAATGGCTTTAACTCTTTACTCTTTTCAAGTGTGCCTTTAACCTCAGCAACACTTTCATCATTGGCAGCTATATCTGCTCCCTGCATACGGCTCTCGACACTTGCCGCTGTTGCTGCACTTCCAGTCACACTCTCAATCTTATCCTTGGAAACTGCTGTGCCATAATTAACATAATCATCAGAGTGCATCGCAAGTTCAATCTTAATTTTCTCAATAATATTAACCATATCATCTGGTGTAGCATCTGTAAGATTAAATCCGTCCTCATCTAGCTTTACCGCATCAGCACCTGATAACTTCATCATCAATGCCTTAAGGCTTATCTTTGCACTGGAAGCACTCGCCATAATCTGGCTCTTTACATCATCTGCCTCCTTAAGAAGTCCCTCATATGTATTGTCATTTGCAGCTGTCACACTGCCAGAGATTACTACTCCTGCAAATGAGCCTGCCACACCTTCACTTTTAACCGCCTTATTTTCTTTATAATTAATAGATGTTCCCTGTGCCGCAACATCTTTATTAAAATTCGCGCCTGAAACTGTATATGTCATATTCTGCTGCCTTTCTTATTTACTATCTGAAACAATCACTCATTGTCATATAATAAATATTTCGGCAGATATGGTGGGATAATTGAGAGATATATTATAGCAAATAAAAAGGAAGCTAATTCAGAATTAATAAAAATCCAAACCAGCTCCCTTTCTCTATATTATTCTCCTATATCTTCGTAGCATGAACCTTAGAAACATCACCGTTAAACTCATACACAGCTATTCCATACTTATGTAAGTCAATAAGCAATGACTGCGGATATCCATCACAATCTCCCTTAACGGCTGTAAGAGTCTTCTTCTGGTCAGCTTCATTATCTCCAAGAACCAGCTTATACTTAGTCTTGAACGGAACTCCTATTCTGAAGCTGTCTCTTTCAACTGGTGTAAAATTAAGTACAAAGAGAAGATTCTTCTTTCCATCCGGACTGATTCTCATAAATGATAAAACGCTATTATCTTTATCATTGGCATTAATCCATCTGAATCCTTCACTGCTGTAATCAGTAGCATACAGACATGGATAATTCTTATTAAGCTTCAGACACTTCTTCGTAAAATCCTTAAGTTCTGTATGACTTTCATCCTCTAACAGATACCAGTCAAGAGCACGCTTCTCACTCCACTCATTCCACTGACCAAATTCCTGTCCCATGAATAAAAGCTTCTTGCCAGGATGTCCGCACATATATGCATATGCCAGCTTAAGATTCTTGAACTTGTCCTCCCTGTCACCAGGCATTTTACCAAGCATAGAACACTTAAGATGTACAACCTCATCATGTGAAAGCACAAGAATGAAATTCTCGCTGTAAGCATACATCAACGAAAATGTCATCTTGCTATGATTAAACTTTCTGAAATATGGATCAAGCTTCATATATTCAAGGAAATCATGCATCCAGCCCATATTCCACTTAAATGTAAAGCCAAGACATTCCCCATTGTCAGGATCACCACTTACCATAGGCCATGCTGTTGACTCCTCAGCTATAGTTATTGCCTGTGGGAATCTCTTCTTTAACATGCTGTTAAAATGCTTTAAAAAGCTGATTGCTTCGAGATTACCGTTGTCACCATATTTATTAGGAACCCAGTTTCCTTCTGTCCTTCCGTAATCCAGATACAGCATTGAAGCAACAGCATCAACTCTTAAACCATCAATATGGAACTTGTCCACCCAGAACATTCCATTAGCAATAAGGAAGTTAGCCACTTCATTCTTGGAATAATCAAATACCTTCGTTCCCCAGTCAGGATGCTCTCCCTTTCTAGGGTCTGCATACTCATATACACAGCTTCCATCGAAATTAGCAAGTCCATGTGCATCCTTTGGAAAATGTGCCGGTACCCAGTCAAGAATTACACCAATTCCTTTTTCATGCATATAATCTACAAAATACATGAAATCCTTAGGTGTTCCGTATCTTGCTGTAGGTGCATAATAACCTGTTACCTGATATCCCCATGATCCATCATATGGATACTCTGCAATTCCCATAAGTTCAATATGTGTATATCCCATATCTGAAACATATTTTGCAAGCTCAGGTGCCAATTCTCTATATGTATAGAATCCGTCCTCTGTTCCATCATCTTTCTTCTTCCATGAGCCAAGATGACATTCATATATAGAAAGAGGTGCTTTAAGATGATTCTCTGTCTTCTTCTTCTCAACCCATTCAGAATCTTTCCATTCATAACCTGAAAGATCAGCAACTATTGATGCTGTCTCTGGTCTTAACTGTGCCTGATTAGCATATGGATCTGCCTTGTAAAGAGCCTCTCCACTCTGGGAAATAATAAGGAACTTATACATATCCCCTGCTTTAGCTCCCGGTATGAACAAATCATATATTCCACCATCTGAAATCTTCTTCATATCATAACCATATGCATTCCAGTTATTAAACTCACCTATAACATAGACTTCTCTTGCAGCAGGTGCCCACACAGCAAAATACACACCTTCTTTTCCGTCTTTTACTCCAACATGCGCACCCATTTTGTTATATATCTCATAATGAGTTCCCTGTCCAAAAAGATATGCATCCAGTTCTGTGATTGCCAGCTGCTCGTATTTTTGCATATTCTTCATAAAATCCTCCATTATATTATTATTATCCTACACGACACTTATGGGTCCCCTCAGATATCCCACTAATTAATAGTATATTACCACATTAGCAAATTAATTACTACATTTCATTAGCAAAAAAAATGTTCATTTCACATATATTATGTTATACTGTAAATCGCATTGAAATAAATGCTTTATATAAGTTAGAAAGATGAAAAGGAGTATTAAATTCTTATGATATACTATATTGTTAACGAAAGTTTCACTAACATAATAGCATTTGTCAGCATCCTGTTTGCTTTCGCATTTACAATAGCTGCAATTGCTCTTGGCAAGAATCTTCTTCCAAGAGATGCCGGAAGGGCTTATGCCATCAACGGAAGTAAATCAGTTGGAAAACCAAGAGGCGCCGGCATGATTTTCATTCTTACATTCACAGTCACATGTGCATTATTCGTAAACTTAAGTGCCGAGCTTATCATTTATCTTATACTTGTGCTTGCCGCAATGCTCAGCGGATACCTTGATGACAGTGCTTCATCACCATGGGGTAATTTAAAGAAAGGTCTTATTGACCTTGCAATATCAGTTATGGCGGCAGTTACTTACCTGCATTACAACCCTAACACATTTGACCTTGCATTCTTTGGAAAGACAGTAACTCTTAATCCAATTATATATGCAATACTTATTATTATACTTATATGGGTAAGTATCAATGTTACTAACTGTTCAGATGGTGTTGACGGCTTATGTGGTACACTTTCAGTTGTAACACTTGCTTCAGTGTATGTACTTTTTAAGTCATTTAATATTGAATCAGCTTACAGACACACCGTTCTTATTATGATTGTGTGTATCCTCGGCTACCTGTGGTTCAATGCATCACCAAGCAAGCTTCTTATGGGTGACGCCGGTTCGAGAGCAATAGGAATATTTATAGCATTTACATTCCTCAAGCTTCATGCACCGCTGCTTTATATTCCAATGGCACTTATAATTATTCTTGATGGCGGACTTGGTCTTATCAAGGTTTCATTCATGAGATTTCTTCACATCAACCTAATGAAGAACCTTCGTACACCAATCCACGACCATATGAGAAAGAATAAAGACTGGTCAGATACACAGGTTGTTTTCAGATTCACAATTATCCAGGTAATTCTTGGTCTTGCAGTAATATATGGATTAATGTTCTGATATTAAATATATTAAAATGGCATGTCAGTTGAATTTCTGACATGCCATTATTTCTGTTCTGAGAGTTTCTCAGCCTGACGCCGCCTGCGTCTGTGTTCTCTCTCTTTTATCTGCTTTTCATATATCTTAAGTGCACCCTTTTCATCAGTGTGCTTCATAATTCTGACTGCATAATATCTGCCTTCTTCGGTCTGTTTAACTCTGAAACGCCCCTTTATAAGTCCGTGTTCATCACATGTAAACAAGCCGTAATAGCATTTCGAATTAGTGGCAAACCACTTGACTGTTCTTGTCATAGTCCTGCCACATAAAAAGCATTTGCAGGAACGTACAGTTCTGTCGCTTGCAGCCTTGTCCCTTGTCGCAAATCCCTTTGAAATATACTTCTCATAAGTTCCAAAGTTAAGATATACCTCGTCCTTTCTTGACTCTGGAATTGTAAATGTATCTATACTGCAGAACTTCTTAACTCTGTCAAAATCCAGCTTCTTCATTATCTTGGCTGTATATCTTGCATCACTCATTGCTGAATGATAATGCTCATCTCCCTTGATTCCCTGCTCATCGATTGCAGATTTAAGATTCATGCGTGTCTTGCCATCTGAAAAATTAATACTGTAAAGTTTCTGAAGATCAAGATACAGAAGCGGCTTTGGGAAATTCTCCGGAACATCATAAAACTTCATATTTCGTCTTAATTCAGTAATATCCATGCTTCCCCATGTAACAAATGTATAATCTTCCCCGCACCATTCAAGAAATTCAGTAACACCCGATACGAAATCCGTTCCGTTAGCAAGGTCATTTTCTGTTATCCCTAATATCTTCTTGACTGTATTCTGCAGCTTTGTATACACCTGTGGCTTAATGGTACACTGCCACTCATCCACAATATCAAGCTTCTCATTAACCTTCGCCGCACCTATCTGTATAATCTCAAAAGGAAAATGATCCTCAGAAAATTGTTTTCCCTTGGCACTCTGATTCCACTCAAGATCCATAACAATATAATTCATAAACATTTTCCTCTGTTACTTATTCTAATCTCGTGATATCTACATATTAAAGCAAACATATTATAGCGTGTATATGGGCGTATGTCGATAATATTTTATGAAGATATTGCAATAAGCTACGCTCTTGCATCAAATGTATTATCTGCTCCTGCTGCTATATTATCACTTTCTTTGCTCTTTAATGCCTTTCTTTCTGCCGAATAAGCTTCATAATATGTTGTTTTTAAAGCAGAATTAACCTTTGTCTCCGCCTTTGTTTCTTTTGCCTGCCAGCCAACACCGCCTGTATATGTAAGTATCTCTTCTCCGTCTTCATTATATACATGAACTGCTGAACCAAAGCCTTTTCCCTGACACTTTGCCTCATACGGCTCTCCAAATAACATGCACAGCCATCTTTTATCCGCTTCCTGCACTTCTTTCATGACATATGCATTGCCAGAACCTGTCAGATAGCTGAATTTTCCAATCAAAGCAGCCCTGTCTGGCGCAACCTTGCTTATTTCTGACTTTCTTAAACTCTTAAATTCATTTCCCATATATTCATTGTTCTGTGCATCTTTTTTCGCCATTTCAGCAATTTTATCTTTTAAAGAGTCTGTCAGTTTCCATTTATTCTTTTTAGAAGCCGCAACAACACTGGTATCTGCGCTTCCCATTACATTAGATATATTCATGCCTGCCTCCTGAAACCACATTTTTACAAATGCTTCTTATTATCTGATATCGGCATAATTGTGTATATATTCCATAAGGTCGTTGTAAAATGCCCATTTTCTTCTCCGCCTCGTCTAATGCAGCATCATAGCTTGCATGGGTTCTTGTGCAACGCTCAACTATATTGTCCTCTCCATCTATGATAACCCCTCTGTAATACTCACACTGGTAATCTTTGTTCCAGACCTTTTCTACCTGTGGTGTGAATGTTCTTTCTTTTCCCTGCATATTTTCCCCTCCTGAAAGCTGGTCTTTATAATATTAACATATTGTCTTATTAAAACACAGTATACAAATTATTATTGTGTAACTATTGCTATAGATAATAAAATAAGATTGTAAACTCAAATTGAGGAGATGGCAGGCAAATTTGACCGGAATCAGATTAAACAGAATTGCTCTTATTTCAGAAGCTTTAAATTTACTTTTTATTTTATTATCAAAAGCAATCGTAGAAGCTATTTTTAGCGGAGTTACATCTGCTCTTAATACATTATTGATAATAATAGTTGTTCTCTTATTTTTAGTTGGAAGTGCTTTTTTAATCACATATTTGGTTCAGAAAAAATGGGATGTTAGATTCTTATGAGGCTTTTTCAGATATCATGACTGAGATAGAATTTAAACATTGGCAGGAGCGAAAAAAAACAAATATAAATATTTGCAGTTTTAAAAACAGATATGAGAGAAATCCCATATCTGTTTTTTCTTGTATATACAATTAAAAAGCAGCAACGATTAATCGCCACTGCTTATCCCTTCTTAATATAAATGTTCCCACCCAGAGTCGAACTGGGGATTGAGACTTAGGAGGTCCCCGTTATATCCACTTAACTATGAGAACAGCTTGGCTAAACACCAAGAGAGATTTTATCACAAAACATCAGCAAGGTCAATGATACCCTGAGATTAAAAAGAAACTGCCACCCGGCGATTACAATCGCCAGAGTGGCAGCTTCCATAAACACATTTATCGGATTAGTTTAATTATTGTAACTTGAACTTATCAATTGCCTCCTTAAGAGCCTCTGCAATATTATCAAGCTCAACTGTAAATTCGTTAAGGTCGTGCATTGTCTGCTCAACATCAACGGCTGATGCTGTAACCTCTTCAGAGGCTGCGGCAGTCTCAGTTGCTACTGCTGCAACATCTTCCATCTTGCTTACAACATTATTTCTATTAGTATCCATAGCTTCATTGAGCTGTGTAATATTATCAAGACCTTCCTTAAGTCCGTTAACTGAATCAGAAATTGTATTAAACAGTTCCTTAGCATCCTTAATAGAAACATTCTGTTCCTCTATAATACCAACTGACTCATCCATTGTCTGCTCAACCTGCTGTGACTTAATAGTAATCTCATTAACAATTTGTTTAATCTCGTCAGTTGACTGCTGTGACTGTTCAGCAAGCTTTCTTATCTCATCAGCAACTACTGCGAATCCCTTACCGCTCTCTCCTGCTCTTGCTGCCTCAATAGAAGCATTAAGTGATAACAGGTTAGTCTGCTCTGTAATTTCTGTAATGGCATCTGATATGAAATTAATCTTTTCTATACTGCTTACCATCTCAGATACAACTTCTTTAGAAATCTTAGAGTTATCAATTGAACGCTGTCCCTTAGTAATAAGTTCATCAACAATTGTAAGTCCCTTATTACTTAACTTCTGTGTTTCAACAGACATCTCACTGATATCAGTTACATAAGCCTTAGTTTCCTTTAATCTGTCTGCAAGATTTTCTACTTCCTGTGTTGCTGTCTGTGTACTGTCTGCCTGACCTGATGCACCAACTGCAACACTCTGTATAGCCTCTGAAACCTGACCTACAGTCTCTGTAGTAGACTTAGATACTCCTGCAATCTTAGCAGACGCATCTACTATAACTCCACTCTTTTCCTCAACACCCTTAATAAGAACTGCCATGTTCTCAACCATGTTGTTAAAGTTATTCTCAAGGTCTCCAAACTCATTCTTCTTCTTTACATCAATTCTGTCTGTTAAATCACCACTGGCAACATCCTTCATATGGCCAGAAACCTTCTTAATCTCCTTAGTCATAGAAGCTGTAACTGAAAGTGCAATACCAATTCCAATAACAAATGCTATAATACTGAATATAACAGTATTGCTAATCATCTTATTAGTTGTAGCAGATGTTTCTTTAGAACTGATAAAACCAACAAGTGTCCATCCTGTAACAGCATCCTTAGATGTTACTACATGTACCTTTTCACCATTAATGTTTTCATCAAATGAAAATGCTTTATCATAATCATCCTCTGTAAGACCTTTAACTGTACTCCAGCAATTCAGTCCTGATACTGAATCTGTTACATACTTGTTATTATCATTATTAACAAGTATATTACCATCTTCATCTGCAAGGACAACAAATCCTGTATTAAGAAGTCCGATACCCTGTACAAAATCTGTAATCTCAGAAAAATCAATATGCATACCCACAGTACCATAATTCGTTCCGTCTGAATGCTTAATTTCCTGTGAAACAGTAATTATTGTCTTATCAAAATCCTTGCTGTAATATGGCTTTGAAAAATAAGCATAAATGTTGTTTCTTGCCTTAAGACCTTTACAATCTGTGTACCATACTTCCTTAGTTCTGTCTACACCATTCTCAAGACCACCCTTACTAAGTGTCTTACCAGTCTCTGGGTTATATTCTCCCCAACCTGTAATCTCAAGATTAGTATTAGTAGCAAAGAACGCTCTTTCTGCACCATTAGTAACCTTAACTGATGCAATAAGAGAATCTCTTACTGCCTTAACATTATCACTTAATGTTCCCTGATCCTCAAGATGCTTTACTTCATTCTTTCTTGTAAGCAGGTCTACCGGCTGCGACAGAGTCTTAAGATATGTAGTAAACTGATTCTGTGCTTCATTCAAAGTCTGCTCACTTGTTACCTTCATGTTATTTTCCATTGAAGACGAAGTTGTTGTAATTGAACTTACCATAAGCATTACAATAGGAATTGTAATGGCAACAACGAAAAATAAAACAAGCTGAAAGCCTAATTTTCTGAAAAACTTCATAGCTTTCCCTCCTCGTTGATAATTAATAATATTTAGTTGACATTTCCGATTTCTTATATGCCTTGTATTATAATACCACATTTGTAATAATATGTAAATTTCTATATTAAATACAATTTATTATGAAATCATATATTTAACAACAATATCAGTCAGTAAACCTTACATTTCCCTGAAGCCATATCTGTCCTTTGAATCTGCGGCCTACGGCTGGTTCTCCAAGCAGATGTTCCTTATTAACTGCTGTAGTTATAATAAGACTGTTACATTCAAGAACCATAATAAATATCTTCTCACCAGTGTATATATTCTCCTCTTCACGCAGTTCAAGAATCTCTCCTATGACGGAATACTGGTCACATTCTACACCGCATGGCATAAATGTTGAGTCTACTATAGTAAATATATCTTCCTTCATGACACGGTTAGAAAGTTCATTGTATGTATCAATATCTTCAATTGTAAGGCTCTCAATTGCATCCTCATCTCCATTCTTTGCAGCCTGAATAAGATTCTTTCTTGCAATTTCATCCTGTCTGCTTTTCTTAGAATTTCTTTCCTTTCTCACCGGAAGCATAATAATTCCACCAAGCGACAGTCCTGTAAGTGCCACTTTTTTGTTTCTGATTGGTACTTTACCAATTTCGTTCTTTCTGTCAGGATTAAAATCATCCGCATTAAAATCCTTACCACTGTACAGATAATCAAGATAATCCATTACATTCTGAAGATAAAATATAAGCGTTACTCCTGTCTTTAATTCATCACATATAACTGCGTAGGACTCCTTGTCAAGATGTCTCTCAATAGTCATCTCCTCATTGTCACTTAAAGCCTTCCCCACAACAAACGGAAAATAATACTCATATTTAAAAACATTCTTTTCATATCTTCCATACACATACAATCCGGTTGAGTTGCTAAGGCGCAAGATAATAACGCCACGATCTAATTTCTCGTGGCGTATCACAAATCCTTCTTTTATGCTTTCTCTAATTCCTGTTTTTATAAATTTTGCCTCAGCCTCTGATGTCATATTATCAAATCCAAGGGTTCTTATATATAAATTCATAGCTGCTCCAATGCTCTATTCTGTATCTACTATAAACATAGTAAGCTGCTTTAATAAGTTATACTCTACATTTTCAGTATAAGGTGTTCCATCTGCATGCTCTGTCATTCTTATAACAGGTCTGTCAGCAGCTTCCTTATTCTGTCTTATAACTACAGCTTTTTCGCCATCACTTGTGTAAACTGTACAGCCGACAGGGTATGCAGCAACTGAGTCTAAGAATTTTGAAGCAATTGTAGGGTCATATTTTACTCCAGAATGCACTTTGATGTATTCAATAGCTTCATATATCTTCATCTTCTCACTGCCTATGCCACTTATCATACTGTCAAAATCATCACAGATAGAAACAAGCTTAACTTCTGGTTTAAGCCTGTCACCCTTATGCTGGAAAGGATATCCTGAGCCATCAATTCTTTCATGGTGAAAGAGAATAATCTCCTTTGCCACGTCAGGAAGCCATTCCTCGTCCTGCAGTGAGCTGTATCCAAATATAGTATGCTTCTTATATTCAACAGCATCTTTATTAGTCATCTTATTCTCACTAACATTAACATAAGGAACATTAATATATCTGAGTCCTATATCATGAAGTATTGCTCCCATCGCAATATTATGTATCTGTTTATTACTCATTTTAAGCCTTAATGCCATAATTGTTGACAAAGTACATACATTAATACAGTGTGTATACATGTCAGTACTTACATTCCTGATTTCAGTAATATTATTCACAACCTCCGGCTCTGCAATAACTGTATCAAGTATTCTCTGTGCCTCATTAACAATTATCTTAAGTTCTTCATTATGTTTATAAATGTGTTTTTCTAATATTTTTTTTACTATCTGCCTTGAATTATTGGCAGTTTCTTCAAGTCTGTATGGATATTCTTCCTCTTCCCGTGCCGTATCACTATCAGAAGTATTCTCCCTGACAATTCCCTCTTTTTCGTCTTTTATGTATACAGTTCTTACTCCAAGATTAATTGCTCTTTCAATAAGTTCTTCTGTCAGAGCAACATCCGCATGAATAAGAACAGTCCCCGAATGCGACAATATAGGAAAAGCTAATATATCGTTTTCTTTAAGATTATCAACACTAACCTGTTTCATAAGCCGCTCCATCCTTAACAAAAGATTTATTAGTCCCCCAGTTACTAGGTAAAAGATAGCATATTTTAATTAATATTACAATGAATATTGACTTATAATTATATTAGTGTTATATTGACATTGTTAAATTATTATCAATCAATATTACACGAATCAAGTTATGGAGGAAATGTTATGTCAAAGAATTTAACTGAGAATTACCCAATTGTTGACACAGTCGAAGCTCTTGAAGAAAGGCTTGCCGGTGTACGGGAGGCTCAACGCATCTTCGCAGCTTATACTCAGGAACAGGTAGATAAGATATTTACTGCTGCTGCACTTGCTGCCAATAAAGCAAGAATTCCTCTTGCCAAGCTTGCAGTTGAAGAAACTGGTATGGGAATTGTAGAAGATAAGGTTATCAAGAATCATTATGCCTCTGAATACATTTATAATGCTTACAGAGATACTAAGACTTGTGGTGTTATTGAAGAGGATAAGGCATATGGAATTAAAAAGGTTGCTGAACCTATTGGAGTTGTTGCAGCCGTAATCCCAACAACTAATCCAACTTCAACAGCTATTTTCAAAACTCTTATTTCACTTAAGACTAGAAATGGTATTATCATAAGCCCACATCCACGAGCTAAGAAATCGACAATTGCAGCAGCTAAGGTTGTTCTTGAAGCTGCTGTTGCAGCAGGTGCCCCTGATGGAATCATTGGCTGGATAGATGTTCCTTCCCTTGAGCTTACAGATACACTTATGAAGGAAGCAGATATTATCTTAGCTACCGGCGGACCTGGAATGGTTAAAGCTGCTTACTCTTCTGGAAAGCCTGCACTTGGTGTAGGTGCTGGTAATACTCCTGCTATCATCGATGAATCAGCAGATGTAATACTTGCTGTTAACTCAATTATTCATTCTAAGACATTTGACAATGGTATGATATGTGCTTCTGAACAGTCTGTAATTGTTGACAAGAAGGTTTACAAGGCTGTTAAAGAAGAATTTGCATACAGAGGCTGCTACTTCCTTAATAAGAGCGAGACAGAAAAGGTAAGAAAGACTATTATTATCAACGGTGCCCTTAATGCGAAGATTGTTGGTCAGAAAGCCCATACTATTGCTGCTTTAGCAGGCGTTACTGTTCCTGAAGAAACTAAAATTCTTATCGGTGAAGTAACATCTGTAGACCTCTCAGAAGAATTTGCTCATGAAAAGTTATCACCTGTCCTTGCAATGTACAAGGCAGAAGATTTTGAAGATGCTCTTTCAAAAGCTGAACACCTGATTGCAGATGGTGGATTTGGTCATACATCATCTCTTTATATTAATGTTGAAACACAGGCAGACAAGATTGCTGAATTCTCTGAAAGAATGAAGACATGCCGCTGCCTTATCAATACACCTTCATCTCACGGTGGAATCGGTGACCTCTACAACTTTAAGATGGCTCCTTCTCTTACACTTGGATGCGGCTCTTGGGGCGGAAACTCAGTATCTGAGAACGTTGGAGTAAAACATCTGCTTAATGTAAAAACTGTCGCTGAGAGGAGAGAGAATATGCTTTGGTTTAGAGCACCTGAGAAGGTTTACTTTAAGAAGGGCTGCTTACCTGTTGCCCTTGATGAACTTGGAACTGTAATGGGTAAGAAGAAAGCATTTATCGTTACTGACCAGTTCCTTTATAAGAACGGTTATACCAAATGTGTCACAGATAAGTTAGATTCTTTAGGAATCATGCATACTACTTTCTATAATGTAGCACCAGATCCAACACTTGCATGTGCTAAAGAAGGTACAGCAGCTATGAGACTTTTCGAACCTGATGTAATCATCGCAATTGGTGGTGGTTCTGCAATGGATGCTGCCAAGATTATGTGGGTTATGTACGAACATCCTGAGGCAGACTTCCTTGATATGGCTATGCGTTTCATGGATATCAGAAAGAGAATATACACATTCCCTAAGATGGGTGAGAAAGCTTACTTTGTCGCTATCTCAACATCTTCTGGAACAGGTTCAGAGGTAACTCCTTTTGCAGTTATTACTGATGAAACAACTGGTCAGAAATATCCACTTGCTGACTACGAATTACTTCCTAAGATGGCTATTATCGATGCTGACATGCATATGAATCAGCCTAAGGGACTTACAGCAGCTTCTGGTATTGATGCACTTACACATGCACTTGAAGCATACGCTTCCATTATGGCAACAGAATATACAGATGGTCTTGCATTACAGGCTATGAAGAATATATTTGAATATCTTCCAGCAGCTTATGAATTAGGTGCACATGATGCAGTTGCAAGAGAAAAGATGGCAACAGCTTCTACTATGGCTGGTATGGCTTTTGCTAATGCTTTCCTTGGAGTGTGCCACTCACTTGCACATAAACTGGGTGCATATCACCACCTTCCACACGGAATTGCTAATGCCCTTCTTATCACTGATGTAATGAGATTCAATGCTGCAGAGGTTCCAACAAAAATGGGAACATTCTCACAGTACCAGTATCCACATTGCAAAGCACGTTATGTTGAGTGTGCTGACTTCCTTGGAATTCAGGGTAAAGATGATGATGAGAAATTTGAAAACCTCATCAAGGCTATTGAAGAATTAAAGGCAAAGGTAGGAATTAAGAAAACTATTGCAGATTATGGTGTTAAAGAGGAAGACTTCCTTGCAACTCTTGATGAGATGACAGAAGCTGCATTTGATGACCAGTGTACTGGTGCTAACCCAAGATATCCTCTTATGAGTGAAATGAAAGCCATGTACTTAAAGGCTTACTATGGTAAATAATCATCATTATTATTTTAAGAAAGGAAGACATGTCATATGAAAAAATATTTAGCAAAATCTAAGTTAAAATCAGTATATGTAGAGAATGGCAAAGCTACTAAGGTCTTTGCCAAGACCTACAACAAATCAGATGTTTTATATGAAGCTCTTAATACTTCTAGAGTTGAAGACGCAGGCGTTAATATTCCAAAGCTTTTAGAGGTTGCTGTTACTGACGGTAAATGGTCTATCACAAGTGAATATGTTGAAGGTCCTACTCTTACACAATTAATTGAAAAATACCCTGACAAGGCTGATGATTATATTAAGAAAATGGTTGAATACCAGATATCTTTCCAGAAGAAGTCTAACCCACTTCTTCTGGTATTAAAGGATAAAATGAACCGCCAGATTAACTCTATTGAAGAACTTGATAACAGCGTTAAGTATGAACTTCTTACAAGACTTAATTCCATGAAGAATCATACTAAGCTTTGTCACGGAGATTATTGTCCTGATAATATTATTGTTACTGCTGATGCCAAGGGAAATATCAAAGAAATCACAGCAGTTGACTGGGTACATGCTACACAGGGTAATGCATCTGCCGATATTGCGAATACATTTTTACTTCTCAAATTACAGTTTGGTGACAAGAGTGATATTCCTGAAAAGTACATAAGTGCTTTCTGTGAATTAACTAACACAAAACGTTCATATGTTAATGAATGGCTTCCATTAGTTGCAGCAGCAAGACTTACTAAGAATAAAGAAGAAGAAAAAGAACTTCTTAATCAGTGGATAAATGTTGTAGATTTCCAGTAAAAGTTTTCCACATACCAATATAAACAAGGTTTTCCACATTAAAATACTGGTTTTTAACAGCATTTTAATGGATTTCCCACAGAATTAACACACTTATCCACAAAATTTGTGGATAACATTAAAAAAATGTGGATAAAACATATTCATTTAATATGTTTTATCCACATTTTTAATAATATCTATTTAGTATTCATATTACTTAACTGGTACTAATTCTGTCTTACCACCCATGTACATACGAAGAGCTTCTGGAATAAGAACTCTTCCATCTGCCTGAAGGTTATTCTCAAGGAAAGCAATAAGCATTCTTGGAGGTGCAACACATGTGTTGTTAAGTGTATGTGCAAAGTACTTGTTCTTGTCCTTACCCTGAACTCTTATCTTAAGTCTTCTTGCCTGAGCATCTCCTAAGTTAGAACATGAACCAACCTCAAAGTACTTCTTCTGTCTTGGTGACCATGCTTCAACATCAATAGACTTAACCTTAAGGTCAGCTAAATCTCCTGAACAGCACTCAAGTGTTCTTACAGGAATATCCATTGTTCTGAAGAAATCTACTGTATTCTGCCATAATTTATCAAACCACATCTTGCTATCTTCTGGTTTGCATACAACAATCATTTCCTGCTTCTCGAACTGGTGGATTCTATATACACCTCTTTCCTCGATACCATGTGCACCCTTCTCCTTTCTAAAACATGGAGAATAGCTTGTAAGTGTCTTAGGAAGCTCTTCCTCTGGTGTAATTGTGTCAATAAACTTACCAATCATTGAATGTTCGCTTGTTCCAATAAGGTAAAGATCTTCACCTTCTATCTTATACATCATGGCATCCATTTCATCAAAGCTCATAACACCGGTAACTACATTACTTCTTATCATATAAGGAGGAATACAGTATGTGAATCCTCTGTCAATCATGAAATCTCTTGCATATGAGATAATTGCTGAATGAAGTCTTGCAATATCTCCCATAAGGTAATAAAAACCATTACCAGCAACCTTACCAGCTGCATCCATATCGATTCCGTTGAATCTTTCCATAATATCTGTATGATATGGTACTTCAAAATCAGGAACTACAGGCTCACCAAACTTCTCAATTTCAACATTCTCGCTGTCATCTTTTCCGATTGGTACACTAGGATCTATGATGTTAGGAATAGTCATCATAATCTTATTAACCTTTTCATTAAGTTCCTTTTCAGAAGCCTCTAATTCAGCAAGCTTTGCTGCATCTGCACTTACCTGTGCCTTAACTGCCTCTGCCTCTTCCTTCTTTCCCTGTGCCATAAGAGCACCTATCTGCTTAGAAAGCTTGTTCCTGTTTGCTCTTAATTCATCAGCTTCTGTCTGTGTTGCACGAGCTTTAGCATCAAGCTCAATTACTTCATCTACAAGTGGAAGCTTTCTGTCCTGAAATTTATTCTTAATATTCTGTTTTACAATATCCGGGTTTTCTCTGACAAATTTTAAATCTAACATTACTCCTCATTTCCGTGTCCTATCATTGACACTATTTTATCAAATTTACCAAATGCTATTATGCACCTTTTTCTGTATATTTTCAATTACATTTTGTCTTTCTGCATTAAATCGTTAATTTCTTTACTTAATTCTTCGTCTCCCATACGTCCGGCCAGTGCCTGCTTAACAGCTTTCTCCTCTTCTTTACCAAGTTCAATATAAGACTTTCCATTAACTATTTCCTTAATATAAGCAAAACAGCCATCATTGCTGTGCATTACATTTACAACGTATCCATTGTCTTTCTTATCAAGCATACATAGCGCAAAGCTTAACTTTCCACCCATTTCATGGAATGCATCATACTTATTAACACCAACCTTCTGGAATGTAAGCTGCATCTTTTCATATATGTCCTTAATAGCTTCTGTATTATCTTGACTTGTCTTCTGAAGATTGATAATGTCATCGGTATATTTTCTGACCATTTTCTCCATGCTCTTTCCATCAGAGCCTTCCATCATCATCTCATACTTTTTCGTCATAGCACAAGCCTTGCATATTGCAACAATTGCAAGAACTATTGCTGCAATTGTTATTACAAGCAGACCTATAACTACATAAAGTGTGTCCACTTTAAATAATCCAAATACATCTAACATAATTTTTCCTTTCTGTATATTAGCTTATTAATATATTATTAAATTAGTTATATAGTATACATTATATATAAACTTAATTATTCATTAATTTTCTTTAACATATCATATATTCTTTCAAGCTCTGCCTGTGAATAATACTGAATTTCAATTTTACCCTTGTTATTATTCTTATTTTTGATAACTACTTGTGTACCCATGATTTTCTTCAATTTTTCTTCAAAATCTCTATATACAAAATCATTTTCTGGCTTTGTCTTTTCCACAGATTTATCTAACTTATCAATATTTTTAACAAGTTTTTCAACATCTCGCACATTGAGTTTTTCGTCAAATATCTTCTGTGCAACCATGTATTGTTTCTCTTTATCTTCAATACTAATAATTGCTCTTGCATGACCACTACTTAATTTTCCTTCGATTACCATTTCCTGAACTCTTTCATCCAGCTTTAATAATCTCAACGAATTTGTAATTGCGGTTCTTGATTTTGCCACCTTTTCTGCAACTTCGTCCTGTTTTAATCTATAATCTTTAATAAGCTGCTGATATGCAAGTGCTTCTTCTATTGGATTAAGATCTTCTCTCTGTATATTCTCAATAAGAGCTATCTCCATAACTTCCTGTGATGAATAGTCCTTAATAATAACCGGTACTTCTTTAACACCCGCAAGTCTTGCAGCTCTGAATCTTCTTTCACCAGCTATAATCTGATAATTTTTATCCATCTTTTTAACAAGAAGTGGCTGTAACACTCCATACTGTTTTATTGATTCTGAAAGTTCTATAAGAGCATCCTCATCAAATGCTTTTCTTGGCTGATTCTTGTTAGGCTCAATCTGAGAAATCTTTAATTTAGTTTCTGCAGAAACCGGAACTTCTTTAACAACCTCTTTTACCACTTCCTTAACAACTACTTTCTGATCATTAGTATCTTCTTCCTGAAACAGATTTCCAATGCCTTTTCCCAATCCTCTTGATTTACTTGTTTTAGTGTTCTTTGTTGGCATACTATTACAATCCTCCATTATATTTATTCTTCTCTTCCCATTACTTCTTCCGCTAATAACCTGTAACTCTCTGCACCAGTAGACTTTGGATCATATAGATTTATTGGTAGTCCGTGACTTGGTGCTTCTGCCAGACGAATATTTCTTGGTATAATTGTTTTGTAAATATTTTGTTTAAGATTATCCTTAACATTTTCGACTACTTGTAATGACAGATTTGTTCTTGAATCATACATTGTAAATACCACACCTTCAAGTTCAAGTTGTGGATTTAGTTTTTTCTTTACAAGATTAATCGTATGTATAAGCTGCGTTAATCCCTCTAATGCATAATATTCACATTGAATTGGAACCAGAACAGTATCAGCTGCCGTCATTGCATTAACAGTAAGCATACTTAATGAAGGAGGACAATCAAGTATAATATAATCATATCTGTCTCTTACTTCTAATATACTTTCTTTTAAAATATACTCTCTATTATCTACGTCAATTAAATCAATCTCTGCACCTGCAAGATTCACATTAGATGGAAGTATATCTAAATTATCAATTATATTTTCTACTATTGCATCTTTAATATTACATTCTCCCAATAACACCTCATAAACTGTTTTTTCAATGTCTGTCTTAGGCAATCCAAAACCACTTGTTGTATTTCCCTGCGGATCAATATCTATTATAAGAATCTTCTGTCCTGCTTCTGCAAGGCATGCCGCCAAATTTATAGCTGTTGTTGTCTTACCAACTCCACCTTTCTGATTTGCTATTGCAATTATTCTTCCCACATTACCCTCTTATTCCATATGTTCTATGTTTCACGTGAAACATAATTTCATATCATTTTATTTAATAAATAACTTTTTATCTTTTTTATTATAGCACACATTATTACAATGTGTTATAAAAAATTGTATTTTTTTTGTTTCACGTGAAACATAAAAAAGATATATATATTTCTATTTTGAAATATATATATCTTTTCATAATTTTAGTTTAACTATAATATGTAATATAAATATTAATAATCAAACTACTTTATACTAATTATATTATTTTTTATTGCAAATACTGCAGCCTGTGTTCTATCAGAAACACCTATTTTCTTAAATATGTTAGATACATGATTTTTTACTGTTCTTTCACTTATATTAAGTGTCAATGCGATTTCTTTATTAAATGCACCAGATGCAATCATTTTCAACACTTCCATCTCTCGTCTTGTAAGATCTGATACTTTTTCTTTTAATACATCTCTTTCTGCAAGACTGGAATTAAGTAATGGCATAAGAGAAGGTTCAATATATGTTTCACCAGAATAAACAGAAAATATAGCTTTCTTTAATGTATCAAAATCAGAATCTTTTAATATAAATCCGTCACATCCAATTTCTAATGCTTTAACCAGATATTCAATTTCATTATGTATTGTAAGTACAATAACCTTGCATAACATTTTTTGTTGTTTCATTATATTAAGAACCTGAATTCCATCCATATTAGGCATATTAATATCCAATAAAACAATATCAGGTTTTGTCTTATTAGTAAGATTGAGACATTCATACCCATCTCCTGCTTCTGCCACAACATTTATCTCTGAATCAGTTTCTAAAAGTTGTTTTAAACCTTCTCTTACCATTCTATGGTCATCAGCTAATAATATATTAACCGCCATAATTACACTCCTTTCTTACCAAACTGGTATTTCTATAAAAAAATCCGAACCATTATCATATATATATTTAATATTTCCATTTAATAATGCAACTCGTTCTTTTAACATTGTTAATCCAAATCCAGAATTTTTATTTTTATCATAAACAGTATTATAATAATCAAATCCTTTTCCATTATCCTTAAATTCAATAATCACATTGTTATCTTTAAGAGTAACGTTAATTATAATTTCTGTCCCGTTAGAATATTTAATTGCATTACTATTTAATTCATTTATAATTCGAAGTATTGATATAATAAGATTTGAATCGATACTTAATTCATCATCAAAATTTATTGATGAATAATATGTAATTACATTACTTTCTCTATTAAATTTATCAATCATATTCATAATAGCATTCTTAAATCCAAGATCATCAACACTCATTGGTCTTAATTCATATATTATATTTCTCAATTCATTAATTGATTCTTTTATCAATACAACTGAATTGTTAATTTCGAGTTTTGATCTTGTAATATCAGTATTAATAATTTGAGATATAAATTCCTGCTTATGTATTAACGCTGTAAGATTCTGCACAACACTGTCATGAATATCTCTTGATATACGTTTTCGGTCAAGTTCAATAAAATCAATTAGTTTGACATTATCATGTATAGAATCACTCATTGTTTCACGTGAAACATTGGAATCATCATCTGTTAAAATATTAATAAGTTCTTCAATTTTAGTTTCAACATCGTTTTTTTGATTATTCAAAAATTTAATTTTATTATTCAATTCATATTTTGAATCCTGTAATGTTTGTAACCTAATATTATCAGTTTGTTTTAATGAAATCAATGAATGAAATATATCTTCTGACCAGTCTTTTTCTTTATTTAACTTAATAAGATTCTTATCAACAGTTTTTAGCTCAATCTCTGTTGAATGAATTTCATTAGTAATATCATATAATTTTTTCTTATAACAATTTAATTCATTTTCAACATACTGTTTACATAAATTTGACATTATATTACTAACTCCATTCTTTGTTTATATACAGATAATTAATTTTTAATATTATATAAATATTCTTAATAAGATATTTCAGAAACTTTTAAGATGATAATACTCTATTAATCCCAATAAATAAAGTACTTTTTTACTATAAAGTACTAATTTATTTAAAAAACATCTCAAGAAGTGGTAATAATATATATTTTAGAAGATGCATTAACACAAATTATCATTGCCACACACAAAATAATGGAATATAATAATTTTATCTATAAGTGCGTTAGAACATTTTCTTTCGGGAAATTCAGGAGGCATCTATTATGAATAAATGGCAAAAAATAGGACTGGCAGTAGGTATGGGAACTGCTGTTATTACTACTACACACCTGATTAACAGCATAATATTCAAATCATCAACCGCTAATAATTATACAGGTAAAAGAATAAGAAGCAATTATCAGTGGAAGTTCGGCAATATTGCATATATAACTGCCGGCTCAGGTTCTCCACTTTTACTTATACACGATCTTAATTCTTACAGTTCAAGCTACGAATGGGAACAGACTATAAACAGTTTTGCTAAGAATCACAAGGTTTACGCTATTGATTTATTGGGATGTGGTCATTCTGATAAACCTAATCTTACTTATACAACATTTATGTATACACAGCTTATCAATGATTTCGTGCTCAATGTTATTCGTTCCAAGACTGATGTTGTTGCTACAGCAGGCTCAACACCAATTGTGATAATGGCTGCATTTAATAATCATGCACTGTTTAATAAGATTATTCTTGTTTCTCCTTTATCAGTTGAAGATGCTCTTAAAGGGCCTGATAACTTAAGTGGAATAAGAAGACACATTTTAAATGTGCCTGTTATTGGAACTTCTGTATACAACATTCTGTTTAACAGACCATCTCTTAGAAAGCTTCTTTCAAAAAATTTTATAGATGGAAGAATTCCGGCTGATTATATCAATGCATGCCATGAGAATGCACATCTTGGTGATGCTTCAGCCAAATATCTGTTTATCAGCACTGAATGTAACTTTACTACTGTTGCTATCTCAAAAGCACTTTCTGAGCTTGATAACTGTATATACATGGTTAACGGTATGCACAATAATAATGACGTTATTGATGAATATATCCACATCAATCCAGCAATTGAAAATGTTATGATTCAGGATGCCAAGAAGCTTCCACAGGTTGAACAGCCGACTGAATTCGTAAGACAGGCTGAGATTTTTCTTAATTAGTTATCCCTTATGAGATATTTTCATGAAATCCTGATAATCAACAGTTAACCAAAAATAAACCCATATTATCCACAATATGATGATTTACTAATCATTTTATGTGAATAATGTGGGTTTTCTTTATACTATATTGTGTATACATACTGCTTACGCAACTGGTTCTTTAGAAGGAAGTCCCGCTTTTCTTGGAAACTTTCCAGATGTAGGCTTAATCTTCTTGATATATACTAAAGAACGGTCAATATCAGTACCAGGAAGCTGAAATTTCTTCACTTCTTCTATCGTTCCGCCAAGAACACTGACTGCTTTCTTAGCATTTACTAATTCTTCATCAATATCTCCTGACTTATATGCCACAAAATATCCACCAACCTTTACGAATGGAAGGTTATATTCCACAAGAGTTGCTAAGTTAGCAACCGCACGAGAAACACTTACATCAAAATGTTCTCTTAAGTCATTATTTCTTCCACCATCCTCTGCTCTTGAATGAACTGTTTCTATTCCTGTAAGTCCAAGTTCTTCTATTACCTGATTAAGAAACTTTACTCTTTTATTAAGTGAATCAAGCAGAACTACATTAATCTGTGGATGTGCTATTTTTAACGGAAGCCCCGGAAAACCAGCACCTGTTCCAACATCAATAAGAGAAATCTCTTTCTTTTTATGTCCGATTTTTTCAATATCTAACACGAGACTGTCAACATAATGCTTTAAAAGAACTTCTTCGTAATCTGTAATTCCAGTAAGATTCATAAAGCTATTCCATTCAACCAGCAGCTTATAATACATATCAAACTGCTCGTACTGTCTGTCTGTAAGCTCAATACCTATAGAATTCAGATTATTCTTAAATGTTTCATTTATCATACATTTCTCCTTATCAATGATTAATGCTTTCTTCTAAGAGACTCCAGGTAAACAAGAAGCACTGATATATCAGCAGGTGAAACACCTGATATTCTTGAAGCCTGTCCAATTGAACGAGGTCTGAATTTATCAAGCTTCTGCATAGCCTCTTTTCTTAATCCGCTTATTTCTAAGTAATCAAGGCTGTCTGGTATAAGCTTATTTTCAAGCTTTTTAAAATGTTCAACCTGTCTTAACTGTCTGTCTATATATCCCTCGTATTTCAGATTAATATTAACCTGCTCACATACATCACAAGGCAACTCTGGTCTGTGCTTATCAATTGGAGCAAGAACATCATATGAAAGCTCAGGTCTTCTTATGAGTTCTGCAAGTGTAGCACCTGTTGTAAGCTCTGTACTTCCGTTATCTGTAAGTACCTTCTGTACTTCACTTCCAGTTCCTATATTAACTGACTTAACACGCTCAATTTCTTCATCAATAAGCTGAATCTTGCGGGTAAGGCGGTTCATTCTTTCTTCGCTTATAAGTCCGACTCTGTAACCATATTTAGTAAGTCTTATATCTGCATTATCCTGTCTTAATATAAGTCTGTACTCTGCACGGCTTGTCATCATTCTATAAGGCTCTGCTGTTTCCTTAGTTACAAGGTCATCTATAAGAACTCCTATATAACTTTCTGAACGGTCAAGTATAAGTGGTTCTTCCTTCTTAACGAAAAGTGCCGCATTGATACCCGCGACAATTCCCTGTGCAGCAGCTTCCTCATATCCTGAGCTTCCATTAAACTGTCCACCAGCAAATAATCCTTCAATCTTCTTGAATTCAAGAGAAGACTTTAACTGAACAGCGTTAATACAGTCATACTCAATAGCATAAGCATTTCTTACGATTCGGACATTCTCAAGACCAGGAACTGATCTATACATTGCATACTGCACATCCTCAGGCATTGAACTGCTCATTCCACCAAGATACATTTCATTAGTATACAAGCCCTCTGGCTCAATGAATACCTGATGTCTGTCTTTGTCTGCAAATCTTACAACCTTATCCTCAATTGATGGACAGTATCTTGGACCTGTTCCGTGGATATCTCCTGAATAAAGAGGTGAACGGTCAAGATTATCCATAATAATCTTGTGTGTCTCTTCATTAGTATATGTAAGCCAGCAGCTTACCTGATCTTTCTGTATGCTCTCAGGGTCTGTTTCAAATGAAAATGGCACAACTCTCTTATCACCGAACTGCTCTGTCATCTTAGAAAAATCCACTGACCTTTTATCAACTCTGGCAGGTGTACCTGTCTTGAATCTTCTCACTTCAATTCCATTATCAATAAGTGACTGTGTAAGATGATTGGCAGCCTGTAATCCGTTAGGACCTGTATGATAACTTACATCACCATATATACATCTTGCCTTAAGATATACTCCTGTACATAAAACAACTGCCTTAGCTATGTATTCTGCACCCGAAACAGTCTTTACACCACCAATTTTTCCATCATTAACAATAATCTCTGAAACCTCTGCCTGTCTTATATGCAGATGCTCAGTATTCTCAAGCACATTTCTCATTCTTCTGCTGTAATCGGACTTGTCAGCCTGTGCACGGAGTGAATGAACCGCAGGGCCTTTTGATGCATTTAACATCTTTGACTGTATAAATGTAGCATCTATATTCTTTCCCATCTCGCCACCAAGAGCATCTATTTCTCTTACAAGATGTCCCTTAGAACTTCCTCCTATATTAGGATTACAAGGCATCATTGCTATACTTTCAACGCTTACTGTAAATATAATTGTTTCAAGTCCCATTCTTGCAGCAGCAAGGGCAGCCTCACAACCTGCGTGACCAGCACCTACTACAACTACATCATATTCTTCTCTAATATTAGGCATATTACTTCTCCTTATCAACCTGCATTACTTACCCATACAGAACTTTGAAAAAATTCTGTTGGCAAGATCATCTTCAATCTCCTCTCCTATTATAAGACCAAGATTCTCATATGCAGCCATTAAATCAATAGTAAGGAAATCTTCACTTACCATGTTATCAATTCCATCAAGTACAAGCTTTAAGCTGTTCTCAGCCTTCTTTAAAAGTTCTTTATGTCTTGTACTTGTAATATATACATCTTCATTGAACTTAACTTCACCATTAAAGAACATACTTTTAACAGTTTCCTCAAGTTCTTCAATTCCTGTTTCCTGCTTTGCAGATATAGTAACTGTCTCACAATTGATTATTTTCTTAATATCTTCTGCTGTTGTAACCTGTGCAAGATCAGCTTTATTAAGTATTACAAGAACCTTCTTATCCTTGATAAGTTCCATAATCTCATAATCATTATCATCAAGTACTCTTGAAGAATCAACTACATATATTACAAGATCAGCGATTTCTGCAAGCTTCTTAGCCTTATTAACCCCAATGCTTTCAACAACATCATCAGTTTTTCTGATTCCTGCAGTATCAATAAGATTAAGAGTAATTCCAGACAGATTAATCATTTCTTCAAGAGTATCTCTCGTAGTTCCTTCTATATCAGTAACAATTGCTCTCTCTTCTCTTGCAAGTACATTAAGCAGGCTTGACTTTCCTGCATTAGTTTTCCCCAAAATGACTGTACGCACGCCATCATGCATGATTCTGCCATTATCGCATGTTTTTAACAAGTTATCCACATTATTAAGACAGTTTTCCACATCATTTTTAAGGTTATCTACATTAGCATCTATATCAAAATGTTCTGGATCATCAAGTGCAGCCTCAATAAATGCAACATTATTCAATATTATCTCTCTTATATTCTTAATCTTTTCAGATAACTTACCATCTAACTGATTAACAGATGACTTCAGAGCATAATCATTCTTTGCATTAATAATATCAATAACAGCCTCCGCCTGTGACAGGTCAATTCTTCCATTAAGAAATGCTCTCTTTGTAAATTCACCAGGCTCTGCAAGCCTTGCACCAGCGTTAAGTACCGCCTCTAACACCTTCTTAGTAACAAGAATACCGCCATGACAGTCAATCTCAACAATATTCTCTCTTGTATAAGTGTTAGGAGCTTTCATTACAATTACAAGTGCTTCATCAATTTCATTACCGTTATCACATATATTTCCAAAATGTACCGTATGACTCTGTACATTTGCAAGCTTAATATTCTTTTTTGACTTAAAAACTTTATCTCCAATAATAATTGCATCAGGACCGCTTATTCTTACAATACTAATTCCACCGCTTGACACTGTACTTGTAGATATAGCTGCTATTGTATCCTCCATTTCCATCCTCCATATAAAAAATGCTGTGATAATAATACCACAGCATTTAATAAAATCATATATCTAATTATCTGTTATATCTGTTATTATTCTCTCTTTCAAGATAAACAACAACATGTCTGAAAGGTTCTTCACCCTCACTTCTTGTAGAAACAAACTTATCTGCCTGAAGTGCTGAATGAATAATTCTTCTTTCATATGGGTTCATAGGCTCAAGTGAAACAGGTCTTCTGCTTCTCTTAACCTTGTATGCAATGTTCTTAGCAAGAGACTCAAGAGTTTCTTTTCTTCTCTTTCTATAGTTCTCTGTATCTAATTTAACTCTTACATACTTCTCACTGTTCTTGTTAATTACAAGACTTGTAAGATACTGGATAGAATCAAGTGTCTGTCCTCTCTTACCGATAAGAACACCCATGTTATCTCCTGAAAGATCTACATTAACGCTATTTTCTTCATCGTCAAATGTAATATCAGCCTTAACTTCCATGCTCATAGCACCAAACATGCTGTCAAGAAATGCTTTGATATCTTTTCTGATAACTTCCTTCTGTTCTTCTGTAAAAGGCTCTTCCTTTGGCTGTGCTTCAGCCTTAGGAGCTTCCTTAACTTCTGCATTCTTGTGATTATCAGCAGGCTTGTGTTCCTTTTTGAACTCTTTCTTAGGTTCAGACTTGAATTCCTTCTTAGGCTCTGCCTTTTTTAAATCATCAGTCTTCTTTTCAAATTTCTTTTCAACATGAACTGGTTCTTCTGACTTCTTAGGAGTCTCAACAGACTTAACTTCTGGTTCTTCCTGTTTTTCTCTTGCTTTAATCTTTGCAGGCTTAGAATTAAATATTCCTAAAAATCCTGAATTACCTTTGTCTATAACTTCATAATCAAGCTTATCACTTGGAATACCAAGCTTAGTGCAGGCATTAGTTATAGCTTCTTCAACAGATTTTCCTGTAACTTCAATATATTCCATTACTTAACCCTCTCTATTTTCTTTTATCGTTGACCTCATTGTATCTTGATACCATACCAACCTTATCAGCAAGACTTCCTGGTTTAGCTGCCTTACCGCTTGCTGCTGCGGCTTCCTTTAATTCCTGTATCTTCTTATCGTTAGCTTCTTTTCTTTCCTGAAGCTTCTTTGCTCTGTCAGCACTTGAAGAAGCAGAAGAATTCTTATTATTATTCACATTCTTAGTACTTACAGAAGCACCTTTAACGATAGTTTCTGCTGGAAGTCCCTTCTTGGCTCTCTTCTTATTACGTTTTTCAACATTCTTTTCTACAATCTTATCTGTTCCAATCTTATCATAATATCTGTTAATAAAGATAGTCTGGATTGTCTGTATAACAGCAGTTGCAATCCAGTAAACACCAAGACCTGAAGGAAGACTTATTGCAAGAAATGCTGACATAAGTGGCATGAAATAAGTCATCATCTTCATAGATGCTGCTGCTGGATTATCACTGTCAGGCTGCTCCATGCCAGCCTGTGAAACCTTAACAGATATAAACTGTGTAACACCTGCAAGAATTGGAATTAATATAGCTATATGAAGACCAAAACCTGGATTCTGAGACATGTTAACGCCTAAGAAAGTATTCATATGGTTAATCTTATCAAGATTCTGTGTAATCATATCAGAAAATGCTGGAAATGCTTCTTTTAACTTAATCCACTGATCTGAAGTAAATGAATTAAGTGTTGTTACAGCTGTACTTGTATTACTCCAGTCAACAGTTCTGCCATATATCTCATTAAGTCTATCAGCATATCCTGATACAGATGTGATACCATCAGCACCATTAAGTCCAAGTATATTAAGGAAAAGTACCTTAATCTGTGAAATATAAAGTGGTATCTGCTGGAATACTCTGTAAAGTGCAAAAAGAATAGGCATCTGGATAAGAAGCTGCACACAGCTTCCCCACTGTGAAACACCATATTTTTCATAAACAGCCTTAGTTTCTGCCTGCATCTTCTGCATAGCTACTGTATCACTGTTCTTTCCCTTATACTTCTCCTGAATAGCCTTTATCTCCGGGTTCATAACTGACTGTAACTTAGTCATCTTCTGCTGCTTAATCTGTAATGGAAGCATTAACATTTTAACAAGCAGAGTAAAAATAATGATTGCTATTGCAATATTACCAATTCCTATTGCATTAAGACCCTTGAAAAGGATGTCTAAAATGCAACCAAGTAACTGTGCAATTGGCTTAATAATACTCAAATTGTCACCTCCGCATAATATAGCACTATCCAAATATTCAGTTGTTTATTGCTTTTTTCTTTTCCCATATCTGCCTACTGGCACAGGATCAAAGCCATAAGCGTTCTTATTAAATGGATTGCACCTTAATATTCTTTTAAGTGCCAACCACCCACCTAAGAAAACTCCATACATTTCAATAGCTTCAATTGCGTATTGCGAACATGTTGGAATAAAGCTGCAGTATTTTCCTCCTTTATAAGGAGATATTGCGAGCTGATATAATCTTATCATCTTAAGAACTATGAACTTGCCCGCATTCTTTAACTTAATCTTTATATCCTTCATATTAACCGCCTGTTTAATCCTGCTTATAAAGCTTATGAAGTTTCAATAAATGAATCATTGATTCCTTAGTTTCAAAAAAACCCTTATCTTTCAAACTGGCTCTGGCTACGACAACATAATCATATCCATCGGGTATACAGTCTGTACTAAGGCGGAATGCCTCTCTTATCAGTCTTGCCAGTCTGTGTCGGACAATACTATTCCCGACCTTCTTACTCACAGATACACCTAATCGTTTAGTATCCGTTCCATTCTCAGAAATATACATTATAAGATTCTTGTTAGCAAAAGACTTCTTATTATTGTACACCTTTTTAAATTCCTGATTACTTCTTAATGTTTCAAAATCCTTATATTTCATACCATTCACCATTCTTATTAATTAAAATGTTGCTTAAATTTAATATTAATATAATCTGAAAAAAGCAGATGAGAAACTCCCATCTGCCAACAAAATCAAGAAAATATTAATTAAGCTGAAAGTTTCTTTCTACCCTTAGCTCTTCTTGCTGATAAAACTTTTCTTCCACCTGCAGTACTCATTCTTGATCTGAATCCATGAACCTTAGATCTCTGTCTGTTCTTTGGCTGAAATGTCATCTTCATAGTCTATGCACCTCCTTCATTACCATTGTAGTTTATTATGGTAAGAATATTTTCATATAAAAAATTTCAAAACACAGAACTGATTATATTGTGTAAACATTATAAAGTCAAGAAAAACTTGATAATTACTGTATTTATTTTTATATATACTAATTCTATAAAAAACGCTTTCAACAGGTTTTTCACAATCCAGTAATCCGCATAAATAGGACATTTTTAATATTTTTTAATAAGAATATAAAAGAGTTTTCCACAAAATGTTGATAACTTGTGGAAAACTCTTTATAATTACGTTAGTTATTAACGATATTTTTGAAAAAGTGCCTATTTTCGACCTTTTTCGCGTTTATAATATTTTCCACATTCATGTTAATACATTTTTATCCATAAAATTATCAACAGGGCTTAATCTGCCCAAATATTGAAATAATTTTCTAAATGATATATTATATAAAGGAATGTATTTTTATGATTGGACAGGCTAATTAACAAGCCAGAAAGGCCTAGAATTTATGGATGAATTACAGACATTGATTGATAAATGGGATTTAATTCTCTCTACTTTTAAAGAAGAACACGAAATTATTGATGTTTCTTTTAAAACATGGATTAAACCCCTTAAAATATATAAACTTGACGGCAATGTTCTTACTCTTACTTTCTCATCTTTAGAAGATGACGCTTCTACTGATGAAAGGAGCATTGTATATATTGAAAAACGTTACCTCAAGTTTCTTGAAGTTACCGTATGTGAAGTAATGAACAAAGAATATCAGGTAATTATTATGTCATCTGCTGAGAAAAAGGAAGATGAATTAAAGAAAAAGACATCTTCAGTTTCTACTGATAATAGTCTTGCTTCACAGAATCTGAATCCTAATTACACATTTGACACATTTGTAATAGGTACTAATAATAATCTGGCTCACGCAGCATCACTCGCTGTTGCCGAAACACCTGGACAGATATATAACCCTCTGTTCATATACGGAGGTGCCGGACTTGGTAAAACTCATCTTATGCAGGCTATTGCACATTTTATTATTGCAAGTGACCCATCTAAGAAGGTTTTATACGTAACTTCTGAGACATTTACTAATGAACTTATCGAATCGGTTAAGACTAACAAAAACACTGAATTCAGAAATAAATACCGTAATATTGACGTTCTTCTTATCGATGATATTCAATTTATAATAGGAAAGGTTTCTACTCAGGAAGAATTTTTCAATACCTTTAATGACCTTTATCTTTTAGGAAAACAGATTGTTATATCATCTGATAGACCACCTAAGGAAATGGAAACTCTTCCTGACAGATTAAGAACACGTTTTGAAAGCGGACTTCCGGTAGATATCCAGATTCCTACATATGAAACTAAGATGGCTATTATTAATAAGAAGTCTGAAGCTTTAGGAATTGATTTTCCTTATGAAGTTAAAGATTATGTTGCAACTAATATTACTTCAAGTATCAGGGAGCTTGAGGGAGCGCTTACCAAGCTTTCAGCTTATTCTAAGCTTTCCCACACACCTCTTACTGCAGAGTTTGCTGAGAATACACTTAAGGATCTTATATCTCCTTACTCTAAGAAAGAGATTACACCAGAACTTATAATTGATGTAGTTGCTGAACATTTTCACATTAAGCCTGAAGATATAATATCTCATAAGAGAAGTGCTGATATAGCTTTTCCTAGACATATTGCAATGTATCTGTGCAGGCAGATGACACAGACTCCTCTTGAAGCTATAGGTAAAGCTTTAGGTGGTAGAGATCATTCTACTATATTATATGGTTCAGAAAAGATTGCTAAAGAAACAGCTAATAATGAAACTACCAAGAGCACTATTGATATATTAATAAAGAAACTTAATCCATCTTAAAAAGTTTTCCACAATGGTTTTAGGATAATTTGTTAATTAGATGTTATTTTTATGTTGAATGTTCTTTATAACTTTTTTTAAAATTTATGTATATTTTTTTTAACTTTAATTTTTCACATACATTGAACATTAAATTTTGTGTTTTCTAACATGGTTATTATTTTCATATATCCAGTGTTTTTAAGGCTTTACATACTTTTTAACAATTTAACAACCCCTAAGACTACGGCTACGGCATTTATATATTTATATATAGCTCTTCTCCACTACAATTTTATCGAAAGGAAGTTATCAACATGAAATTAGTTTTTACTAAATCTAACTTAAACAAAGCTGTAGGTATCGTAATGAAAGCTGTACCTACAAGAACTACTATGAATATTCTTGAATGTATTCTTATTGATGCTACTACCAATGAAATCAAGTTCACAGGTAACGATATGGAACTTGGCATTGAAACTATAGTAGAAGGTGAAATTATAGAAAAAGGTAAGATTGCCATAGACGCTAAGCTTTTTTCTGAAATTGTAAGAAAGTTGCCTGATAATGATATTACTTTAACTACTGATTCTAATAATAATGCACTTATTACATGTGAAAAAAGTAAATTTAATATAGCAGGAAAATCTGGAGATGATTTTTCTTACCTTCCTGCTATTATTAAAGATAAGATGATTACACTTTCCCAGTTCCAGTTAAAGGAAGTTATTAATCAGACAATATTCTCTATTGCTATTAATGATAATAATAAAATGATGACAGGTGAACTTTTTGAAGTAAATGAAGGTACACTTAAAGTTGTAGGTCTTGATGGTCACAGAATTGCTATACGTAATATTAAGCTTGAAGGCAGATCTGATGACGTAAGAGTAGTTATTCCAGGTAAGACTCTTCAGGAAATAAGCAAGATTCTTAATGCTGATGCTGAAAGTTTTGTTAATATTTACTTTACTAACAATCATGTATTATTTGAATTTGACCAGACTCATGTTGTTTCTAGACTTATAGAGGGTGATTATTTTAAGATTAGTCAGATGCTTTCTAACGATTATGAAACTAAAGTATCTATTAATAAAAAAGAATTTCTTGATTCTATTGACAGAGCTAATCTTCTTATAAGAGAAGGAGATAAGAAGCCAATTATTATTAATATATTAAATGGTTTATTACAGGTAAATGTTAACTCTGCAATTGGAGCTCTTAACGAAGATATTGATATTGATAAAGAAGGTAAGGATATTATGATTGGTTTTAATCCTAAGTTCCTTATGGATGCATTAAGGGTTATCGATGATGAAAATGTGACTATGTATCTAGTTAATCATAAATCACCTTGCTTTATCAGAGACAAGGAAGAGAATTATATTTATCTTATACTTCCTGTTAACTTCACAGCTTAACAAGAGAAAGGAAAGTTATGGAAGAAATAATTTTAAGAGATGATTTCATCAAACTTGGACAGGCAATTAAAGCTGCCGGATTAGTTGAATCAGGTGTTGAAGCCAAGATTGTTATTCAGGATGGTGAAGTTAAGGTTAATGGCGTTGTTGAAACACAGCGTGGAAAAAAACTTTTTGGCGGAGAAGTTGTAGAATACAACGGCTCCAGTATTCTTATTAAAAAATAGGTGTTAATGTGATAGTCGAATCTGTTGAGTTAAAGGATTACAGAAATTATGAATTTCTGGATATGAATTTCAATGAGCATGTAAACATAATATATGGTGACAATGCCCAGGGAAAGACTAACATATTAGAATCAATATATATGTGTTCAACTTCTAAGTCACATCGTGGCAGTAAAGACAGAGAAATAGTCAGATTTGGAGAAGATGAATCGCATATTAAACTAAATGTCTTAAAGCATGGTATGAAATACCGCATAGACATGCACCTTAAGAAGAATAAAACCAAGGGTATAGCAGTTAATGGTATTCCTATAAAAAAAGCTGTTGAACTTTTTGGAATTATTAATATTGTTTTCTTTTCTCCGGAAGATCTTAATATTATAAAAAACGGTCCTTCAGAGAGAAGAAGATTTATGGATATGGAACTTAGCCAGCTTGACAAGATATATCTTAGTAACCTTGTTAATTATAACAAAGTACTTAATCAGAGAAACAAGCTTCTCAAAGATATAGCATTTTCACCATCAGAACAGCTGATGCAGACTCTTGATATATGGGACATGCAGCTTGTTAAGTATGGAAGCCTTATTATTAAAGGCAGAAAAATTTTCATAGAAAAGATTAACACAATAATCAGTGATATTCATTCCAGACTTACTGGTGGTATTGAGAATATTAAAGTATGTTACGTTCCTGATGTTGATGTGAATGATTTTGAAGAAGAAGTAAGAAATTCAAGACAAAAGGATATTAAATACAAGGTTACAGGCAAAGGTCCTCATAAGGATGATCTTATATTTTTAATAAATGACAATGATGTGAGAAAATATGGTTCACAGGGACAACAAAGAACAGCTGCACTTTCACTTAAGTTATCTGAGATTGAACTTGTGAAACTTGTAATTAAAGATACTCCGGTACTTCTTCTTGATGATGTTTTGTCTGAGTTAGACAGTAACAGACAGAATTTTCTGATAAACAGCATTGGAGATATACAAACGATTGTTACATGCACCGGACTTGAAGAATTTATTAATAACAGAATGAATATCAACAAAATATTTAAAGTAACAGATGGTCATGTAGTTAATGAGAATTAATTACATTTTGCTTTGTAAAACAAGGAGGAATTAAAGTGGCAGATCAGAATGCAGAGAAGAATTATGGTGGAGACCAGATTCAGGTACTCGAAGGTCTTGAAGCTGTAAGAAAAAGACCTGGTATGTATATTGGAAGTACATCAGGAAGAGGACTTCATCATCTTGTGTATGAGATAGTTGATAATGCAATTGACGAAGCTTTAGCAGGTTTTTGTACACATATTGAGGTTATGATTAATAAAGATAACTCTATCACTGTAATTGATAATGGTAGAGGTGTACCTGTTGATATTAATCATAAGACAGGAAGACCTGCCATTGAAGTTGTATATACCGTTCTTCATGCCGGGGGTAAATTCGGTGGTGGAGGATATAAGGTGTCAGGAGGACTTCACGGTGTTGGTGCATCAGTAGTTAATGCTTTGTCTGAATGGCTTGAAGTTCAGGTAAAGAGAAATGGACACATTTATCAGCAGAGATACGAAAGAGGAAAGATATGTTATGACCTTAAGATAGTAGGTGACTGCGATATTGAGGATACAGGAACTCAGGTTACTTTTCTTCCTGATTCAGAGATTTTTCAGGAAACAACTGTATTTGAATTTGATATTCTTATGCACAGATTAAGAGAAATGGCATTTCTTACTAAGGGAATCAAGATTACTCTTACAGATTTAAGAGAAGGTCTTGAGCAGCAGAAAGTATTCCATTATGAGGGTGGTATCAAGGAATTTGTTCAGTATCTTAATAAGAGTAAAGAACCTTTATACAGCCAGATTATTTATTGTGAAGGTGTGAAAGACAATGTTCAGGTTGAAGTAGCATTCCAGCATAATGATGGATACAATGAGGTTGTCGATTCATTTGTTAATAATATTAAGACACCTGAAGGTGGTACACATCTGACTGGTTTCAGAAATTCACTGACTAAGACTTTTAATGATTATGCAAGAAAGAATAAGATTCTTAAGGATAGTGATCAGGGACTTTCAGGTGATGATATAAGAGAAGGTCTTACAGCAATCGTATCTGTTAAGATTGAAGATCCGCAGTTTGAAGGACAGACTAAGCAGAAGCTTGGTAATACAGTTGCAAGGGGAGCAGTTGACAGTATAGTAAGTGAACAGCTTACTTACTTCCTTGAGCAGAATCCTGCAGTTGCAAAATCTATATGTGAAAAATCGTTGCTTGCACAGCGAGCGAGAGAAGCTGCAAGAAAAGCAAGAGACTTAACAAGAAGAAAGACTGCACTTGAAAGCACTTCACTTCCTGGCAAGTTAGCTGATTGTTCAGATAAAGATCCTAAGAATTGTGAGATATATATTGTTGAGGGAGATTCAGCCGGTGGTTCTGCAAAGACTGCAAGAAGCCGTGCTACACAGGCAATCCTTCCACTTCGTGGTAAGATTCTTAACGTTGAGAAAGCAAGACTTGACAGAATACTTGGAAATGCAGAGATTAAAGCGATGATTACTGCATTTGGTACAGGTATTCATGAAGATTTTGATATAAGCAAGCTTCGTTATCACAAGATTATTATTATGACAGATGCCGATGTAGATGGTGCACATATTGCAACACTTCTTCTCACATTCCTGTACAGATTCATGCCCGATCTTATAAGAGAAGGCCATGTATATCTTGCACAGCCACCACTTTATAAAGTTGAGAAGAATAAAAAAGTGTGGTATGCCTATAATGATGATGAGCTTAATGCAATCATGACTGAGATTGGAAGAGACCAGAATAATAAAGTCCAGCGTTATAAGGGACTTGGTGAGATGGACGCAGAGCAGTTATGGGAAACAACAATGGACCCACACAAGAGAGTATTATTAAGAGTTAATATGAATGAAGATGATGATTCAGAACTTGATGTAACATTCTCAACACTTATGGGTGACAAGGTAGAGCCAAGAAGAGATTTCATAGAAGCAAATGCTAAGTTTGTAAAGAATTTGGATATTTAACAAGCAGCGCATAAGACAATATCGGAATATTATGTGCGTGCTTGCACGCTAAATAATATTGTGATGTTGTCTTGTATGGTGCGACTAGCACCATTCGTAAAATCGTCAGATTTTACGAATGCGCGTGATTAGGATTTACGCATGGCGTATTCCAGATTTATACATTGCGTTAATTAATAACTTCACGGAAAGGAATTATAATAATGGATGAACATATCTTTGATAAAGTTCAAGAAGTCGATATGCAGAAAACCATGGAAAACTATTATATAGATTATGCCATGAGTGTTATCGCTTCCAGAGCACTTCCGGATGTAAGAGATGGTCTTAAGCCGGTACAGAGAAGAATTCTATATTCAATGATAGAACTTAACAACGGTCCTGATAAGCCACATAGAAAATGTGCCCGTATCGTTGGTGATACAATGGGTAAATATCACCCACATGGTGATTCATCAATTTATGAGGCATTAGTAAAGCTGGCTCAGGATTTCAATACAAGATATCCACTTGTTGACGGACATGGTAACTTTGGTTCAGTCGATGGTGATGGTGCAGCCGCTATGCGATATACAGAGGCTAGACTCAGTAAGATATCTATGGAGATGACAAGAGATCTTAACAAAGATACTGTAGATTTCATACCTAACTTTGATGAAACAGAAAAAGAACCTACAGTACTTCCATCAAGATATCCTAACCTGTTATGTAATGGTACATCAGGTATTGCCGTAGGTATGGCTACTAATATTCCACCTCATAACTTAAGAGAAGTTATAGGTGCTGTTGTAAAGATGATTGACAATAAGGTGGAAGAAGACAGAGACACAACAATTGAGGAAATTCTTGATATAGTTAAAGGTCCTGATTTCCCTACAGGTGGAACAATCATTGGCAAGTTGGGAATTGAAGAGGCTTACCGTACAGGAAGAGCCAAGATAAAGGTAAGAGCTGTAACTAATATTGAACCGATGAATAATGGTAAGAACAGAATTGTAGTTACAGAACTTCCATACATGGTTAATAAAGCAAAGCTTATCGAGAAAATAGCAGAGCTTGTAAGAGATAAGAAGATTGATGGAATCACTGATTTAAGAGATGAATCTGACAGAGAAGGTATGAGAATTGCCATTGAGTTAAGAAGAGATGTCAATCCTAACATAATACTTAACCAGTTATACAAACACACACAGTTACAGGATACATTTGGTGTAATTATGCTTGCATTAGTAGATAACCAGCCAAAGGTACTTAACCTGTATGACATGTTAAAGTATTACCTTCTTCATCAGGAAGAAGTTGTTACCAGAAGAACAAAGTTTGATCTTAATAAGGCAGAAGAAAGAGCCCACATTTTAGAGGGCTTAATGATTGCTTTAGATAATATCGACAGAGTTATATCAATAATCAGAGGTTCTGCAAATGTACAGATTGCCAAGGAAAGCTTAATTGCTGAATTTGCACTTTCAGAAGCACAGGCACAGGCTATCGTAGATATGCGTCTGAGAGCTCTGACAGGTCTGGAAAGAAGCAAGCTTGAAGCTGAGTTGAAGGAACTTCATGAAAAGATTAAAGAATACAAGGCAATTCTTGCAGATAAGAAGTTGCTTCTTGGAGTTATCAAGACTGAAATTTCAGAGATAGCAGACAAGTATGGTGATGACAGAAGAACTTCTATCGGATATGATGAATACGATATTTCAATGGAAGACCTTATTCCAGATGAACCATGTGTTATTGCAAGAACTAACTTGGGTTATGTAAAGAGAATGACACCTGATAACTTTAAGAGCCAGCATCGTGGTGGTAAGGGAATAAAGGGAATGCAGACAATTGATGATGATTATATCAAAGATTTATTCATGACAACATCACATCATGTACTTACATTTTTTACTAACACAGGACGAGCTTATAAGTTAAAGGCTTATGAAATTCCTGAAGCATCAAGAACTTCAAGAGGAACTGCAATAATTAATCTTTTACAGTTAGCACCGGGTGAGACAATCACAGCAGTAGTTCCTGTTAAAATTGATACACTTCAGGATACAGATTACCTGTTTATGGCAACTAAGAAGGGTATAGTTAAAAAGACACCTGTTAAAGATTTTGCCAATATAAGAAAGACAGGAATCCAGGCAATTAACTTAAGAGAAGATGATGAACTTATAGAAGTTAAACTTACAGATGATCAGGCAGAGATTCTTATGGTAACAATGCTTGGACAGTGTATAAGATTTAAGGAAACAGATGTAAGACCTACGGGACGTTCAGCAATGGGTGTTATAGGTATGAGTCTTATGGATGAGGATGAAGTTGTTGGTGTTCAGGTAAGTACCCAGGGAGATACTATGCTTATAGTTTCTGAAAATGGTATGGGTAAGAGAACAGACATTGACGAGTATACAGTTCAGCATCGTGGTGGTAAAGGTGTCAAATGTTACAAGATAACAGAAAAGACAGGTAATGTCGTAGGAGCTAAGGCTGTAGATGATTCAAGAGAAGTAATGCTTATTACAACAGAAGGAATTATAATCAGACTTCAGTGTTCAGATATATCTAATCTTGGAAGAATAACATCAGGTGTTAAACTTATTAACCTTGATGAAGGAATTAAAGTAGCAACAATTGCCAAAGTAAGGAAGCAGCCTGCTGATGAAGATGGTAAGGATGCAGAGGGCTTTGAAGAAGACACAGATAAAACAGTAGAATCTGAAGATTAATCTTAAGGAAACTGCCACATTTATATATGTGGCGGTTTCCTTTTTAGCAGGAGATAACATGGCTTTAATTAATATTAATTATGAATCAAAAACACTTGGTATGCCCGTTATGATTAATGCAATTATTCCTCAGGGAAGAGGCAGTTATAAGACTTTATATCTTCTTCATGGAATGGGAGGAGATTATACAACATGGATTACGAAATCCAGAGTGGCAGATTATGTAGATAATACTGATATAGCGGTCATAATGATTTCAGGTGATAACAAATGTTATGTTGATAATGTACATGGAAGAAAATATTTTACATTTTTAACAGAAGAACTTATAGAAACCTGTACTAACTGGTTTGGGTTATCATGTGACAGAAAAGATCGTTACATAGCAGGAATGTCAATGGGTGGATATGGAGCAGTACATGCTGCACTTATTAAGCCTGATGTATATGGCAAAGTGTTCTCATATTCAGGACTGCTTGATATAGAGAAAAGATTTGACAATCCACAGGGAATAAATACATATCAGATATTTGAGGACAGAGAAAAATTATCAGATAACCGATTTGATATAATGAACTGTTTAAAAGAGGATAATTTCAAGACAAATGTGGAAAATTATCCGGAATTTTACATAAGATGTGGATTATATGATCAGATACTTACAATGAGCAGACAATGGAATAAATATGCATCAGATGCAGGACTTAAAGTGAATTATTATGAAACTGCCGGCAGTCATGATTTTATTTTCTGGGATAAATGCATACATGAGACAGTTAATATAATAAAAGGCCAGTCGTACAGGATGGAGGATATATATGGCAACAGTAATGAATGTTAATCACTTTTCTATATATCTTAAGCGTAATATGGAATGCACAGTTATTCTGCCATCAGATATAAAAAATGATGAGAAGCTTCCTGTATTATGGTTATATCATGGAGGCAGTGGTGATAATACCGCATGGCTGTATCATTCACCAATAACAGAATATGTTGATGATGGCAGGTTTGCAGCAGTACTTCCAAATGTGCAGAATTCATGCTTTGTTAATATGAATATTGGAGATAAGTATGAGTCATACGTTGGAAAAGAATTATTCAATATAATTATGAATATGTTTCCATGTTTTTCTGATAAAAGAGAGAATAATTACGTATCAGGATTTTCTAATGGTGGATACGGATGTCTTCATATTGCACTCAGATATCCTGAAAAATATGGAACTGTAGGAGCATTTTCAGCAGGTGACAAAGCTGATTCAGAATTTCTTAATGATGGAAGTGAAAAGTCAATAAGAAGAATAGAGCTTTATGGTGATGGAGACCTGCATAAAACAGAATATGGAATCACATATCAGGCAGACAGATTAATAGAGCAGAAAAGTGTAAAACCTGAAATATATCATGCCTGCGGAGAACTTGATCCATGGATAGACATGAATCATATATTGAGAGATTATTTCATGAGCCATATTGAATACAATTATGTATACGATGAAATTGAACAAATCGGACATGAATGGAAATTCTGGCGTGAAGAATTAAAAAGGTTTTTAGTATTTACTGGATTAATTAATAATTAAAATACAAGAAGGGAATTGGGAATGAGAGAGGTTAATGTATCAATAATAACAGACAACATTAAAGAAATGTGCATAGAGGCAAATCATTTTCTCACAGATGATATGAAGAATGTTTTTGAAAAAGCAGTAAAAAACGAAGAGTCTGCGCTTGGAAAGCAGGTTCTTGGACAGCTTGAAGAAAACTTAAAGATTGCAGGAGAGGATATGATACCTATATGCCAGGATACAGGAATGGCAGTAGTATTCATTAATGTTGGTCAGGATGTCCATCTTATAGGCGGAGATATCACAGATGCAATTAATGAGGGTGTAAGAAGAGGATATGTTGATGGATATTTAAGAAAGTCGGTTGTAAAAGATCCTATCTACAGAGAGAATACCAAAGATAACACTCCGGCAGTAATACATTTTAACATAGTTCCAGGAGACAAGGTCGACATAACAGTTGCACCTAAGGGATTCGGAAGCGAGAACATGAGCAGAGTATTCATGTTAAAGCCGGCAGATGGAATAGAAGGTGTAAAGGAAGCAATACTTACAGCAGTAAAGGATGCAGGTCCTAACGCCTGTCCTCCGATGGTAGTTGGTGTAGGAATCGGAGGAACATTTGAAAAATGTGCTTATCTTGCAAAGAAGGCATTAACAAGAGATTTGAATGAAGAATCACCAGTTGAATATGTCCGTGACTTAGAGAAAGAAATGCTTGAGAAAATCAATAAGTTAGGAATAGGCCCTGGTGGACTTGGCGGAACTCAGACAGCACTTGCAATTAATATAGAGACATATCCTACACATATTGCAGGACTTCCGGTTGCAGTAAACATTTGCTGCCATGTAAACAGACATTCACACAGGGTAATATAATCAGGGAGGCTAATCATGGATAAATATATTAATGCACCAATAAGTGATGAAGATGCAAAGAGTCTTAACTCAGGAGATTATGTATACATAACAGGAACAATATATACAGCAAGAGATGCAGCACATAAGAGAATGGCAGAAGCTCTGTCAGCTGGACAGCCACTTCCAATAGACATGAAGAATAATATAATATATTACATGGGACCATCTCCGGCAAGAGAAGGAAGACCAATAGGTTCAGCAGGTCCGACAACAGCAAGCCGTATGGATAAATATGCACCAGACCTTCTTGATTTAGGACTTAAAGGAATGATAGGAAAGGGAAAGCGTTCACAGGCAGTAATTGATGGAATCGTAAGAAACGGTGCTGTGTACTTTGCAGCAGTAGGAGGAGCAGGAGCAATTCTTAGTAAATGTATTAAGAAATCCACAGTCATTGCTTATGATGACTTAGGAACAGAGGCTATAAGAGAACTTGAAGTGGAAAACCTTCCTGTAATTGTAGTAATTGACAGTGAGGGAAACAACCTGTATGAAACAGCTATAAAAGAATACAGCAGAGAATAAATAATAATGTATAAATATTAAATAAAAGCCCCTTGACAATATCAGGGGGCTTTGTTAGAATAATAAATGCGTTTGACGCAGAATTTCATATTAAGAGTTAAACATATATGGTTTAGGGCTCGCATTCATGGAATCTGGAGTAGTACTCAAGAGGCTGAAGAGGCGCCCCTGCTAAGGGTGTAGGTCGGGCAACCGGCGCGAGGGTTCAAATCCCTCCTGCTCCGTTGACAGAAAGAAAAAGACAGTCAGAATATTCTGGCTGTCTTTTTTCTTTCTATTATTATGATATGCAGAAAACAATGAGTACAAGTTATTCACAATATTTGCAAAGTTATAAAGGAAATGTGGAATATGACAGAGAGACAGAAAATGATTAGTGGACAATTATACAAGTCAGGAGTAAAGGAACTTGTTAATGACAGAATGATATGTAAAGAACAGTGCTATGACTTTAATGCATTAAGACCATCACAGACAGAACAACAGTCTGCTATGATTAAGAAGATATTCGGTAAGGTGGGAGCTAATTGTTTTATAACAGCTCCATTCTGGTGCGATTACGGATATAATATAGAAGCAGGTGAAAATTTCTACGCAAATCACAATCTTGTAATACTTGACTGTGCCAAAGTAACATTTGGTAATAATGTGTTCATAGCACCAGATTGTGGTTTCTATACAGCAGGACACCCTGTTGACGCTGCAAGCCGTAATGAAGGATGGGAATATGCTTATCCTATTAATGTAGGTAATGATGTATGGATAGGTGGAGGGGTAAAAGTAATGCCTGGAGTAACTATAGGTAATAATGTTGTAATAGGTGGCGGAAGCGTAGTTGTAAAAGATATACCAGACAACAGTATTGCAGTAGGTAATCCATGTAAGGTAATAAAAAAGATAGAATCAGGCAAAGCAAGGGAATATAATATAGAAGAAAAGCAGATATAACTTGTATATAAATGTGATGAAAACCCCTATATATAGTGTATTTAAAAGAAATTACAACTTTTTTGAAAAAAATTGAAAAAAGTTGTTGACAATGTGTGCACCTGATGATATTATATACAAGTCGCCGCGGTAAGCGGTAACAAATAAGACTTAAAACACCAGATAAATACTGGGTTTGAGCGATACAGATCTTTGATAACTGAATAGAAAGACAACCTTGAAATTCTTTGAGAATTTTAAAATGATTCATTAATGAATCTTGCGAGTATCGAAAGATACACGAACCTAAACAGTAAGTTTTGGTAAAACTATTTAAGCTAGTTAGTTTATAACTGACGAGGCAAACTTTTTATGAGAGTTTGATCCTGGCTCAGGATGAACGCTGGCGGCGTGCTTAACACATGCAAGTCGAACGAAGCATTTAGAACGGATTACTTCGGTTTGAAGTTCTTTATGACTGAGTGGCGGACGGGTGAGTAACGCGTGGGTAACCTGCCTTGTACTGGGGGATAGCAGCTGGAAACGGCTGGTAATACCGCATAAGCGCACAATGTTGCATGACATGGTGTGAAAAACTCCGGTGGTATAAGATGGACCCGCGTCTGATTAGCTAGTTGGTGAGATAACAGCCCACCAAGGCGACGATCAGTAGCCGACCTGAGAGGGTGACCGGCCACATTGGGACTG
>ERZ836760.42-NODE-42-length-189216-cov-7.691728_pt1 | contig 189216 bp, 157 predicted proteins | sample MGYA00519941_ERZ836760 | MGnify/ENA primary metagenome ERZ836760 (study PRJEB31850, sample SAMEA3708807) | human gut metagenome | biome: human gut; feature: human-associated habitat; material: faeces | place: China | collected 2014 ... | reverse complement strand
AAGACACCACCCTTTCACGGTGGTATCAGGGGTTCAAATCCCCTTGGAGTCATTTTTTGTTCTTACTCTGAATAGAATATAATATGGCGACATAGCCAAGTGGTAAGGCGTGGGTCTGCAACACCCTGATCACCAGTTCAAATCTGGTTGTCGCCTCTAACTTAGAACCTCAGAAACCTTGATTTTACAAGGCTTCTGGGGTTTTTGCTTTTCTAAAATTCTTGGTGCAAATTGGTGCAAGGTATTTTTGTAGGCTAGATCAACCTAAAACGCTATTCATTTTTAATAAAGTTTCTTCTTCCGGTGTTACTGAACGAAGGTAGTGCGTTGTCATGGCCAGAGTAGTATGTCCTAACATTTTTTGAAGCTCTGGAGCACCGACACCATTTTTATACATAATGGAGGCAGTTGAGAAGCGGACTTTGTGTGATGAACGGTATTCGATTCCCAATTCCTTACAGCATTTTTTCAACCGTCGATTAAAAGTCACAGTGGCTAATGGTACGCCGTCATGCACAAATAGGAATTCGCTGTTTGGGTTTATTTCTCTGATTCGTTCCAAAAGTTGTTTGGCGGTAGCTGTCAGAGGAATAAACCGTCGCCCTTCTTCTTGATGTCCTTTAATATCCTCTATAATTTCATTATCATCATTGATAAAACGCTGGATATAGATATAATCGCCTTTTATGTCAGACCATTTTAATCCTTTTAGTTCCCCAATGCGTAAAATCATATGAAAGTCAAATTTCAAGGCTAGGGAATACAGATCATCGTTCGGAAGATGTGCTATGATCTTCAAGCGTTCTTCTTCTGTAAATGGAAGTATATTATTATTCTCTGCTTTATAACGGAACTGTTTATAGTTAATATCACGCAGATAATTATGCTCAATGATTTCTAATTCAATAGCATAATAGATAATTCCATTTAAGACACTTTTCATGTCATTAAAGCGTTTCCTTGTAATTTCTCCGCCCTTGGTAACCTCACGAAAGAATTTGATAAAATCCTTTGGCTTTAGTAATCGTATTGGAACCTTGGATATGGGTGTATCTTTTAAGTATGCATTCCAAAGATAGCTATTTTCTTTGATTGTTTTAGGGGATACACTGGCTTGTTCCTCACGCCACTTTAACCATTGAGGGTATAAGGTCTCTAAGGTTGAATTACTTTCTCCAAAATAAAAATCATAGAGTTTAGTATACAAATCAGCTTCGCTTTTTCCGCTTACTTGCTTTTCTTCGCCGTTTTCGCTTACTCTGGTAATGAAACGACCATCTTTCCTTTCGTAAATTTTTCCAGTGTGTACTGAATCGACTTTCTTTTTCTTTATCATAAACAGTTGTTCTGGAAACTCTGATGAGGAAAGCATACCACAATTTACTATTTCTTGGAAGAGATAAAAATCAAGATTATCCATTGTCAAATATCCTTATGGCAACGGAGTGCAACCATTATATTATTTTTGGGATTTATAAATAGATTTGTTTTTAATTTTAGAATTGAATTGATATTTTCATGTGTTTAGTATGATTGTTTATTTATTGGGTTTTTGGCTATGTTTGTTTTGGCTGTTTTGGTTTTTGGTGTTTTGTTTGGTTGAACCATTGCGTTGAAAACTGGGGTTAATAAGTTGCTTGTAAATTTGGCTTATGTAGGTGTTGTTAAAATCTCGTTCGGGATCAGAGATCTTAATAGCAGATTCATGTACCTTTTGATAATTCGCATTGGACAGTGCGTCTAATGCGTCTCCATAACTCATTTTTTCTATGGTAGGTTTCTGGATTCCACGGCTATATCGGTAGATATTTAAGCCTACAGGGAGAAGCTTCAGCCGGGCTCCTTTAATGATATGTTTATTGTTACCTTGTTCTGTTAGGACTTCACGGAGTTCTCCTTGTAATAGATCAGAGGTTAATGGAATGCCGCTTTCAATGTCCAGATCAGAAAGATAGGCGGTCAGATAAGCTCCTATATTGTCTATATTTCCATTTAGAGATTTTATGCTTACGAATCCATGGCTCCATAGTTCTGATAGTTTTTCATTTTCAATAAATGGAGGAATCTGGGGGAAAATGGCTATCATGTGTAGATGAAAGGCTCCTCGTCCTTGAGCTTCTACACAAACAATATATTCATAAGATAGCTCATATTCTTTCTTTACATACCGCCGTAATCGCTTATTGAAATCACGGAAATCGGTATATAATTTTTCTGTATCTCTCATATTTTCACGGTAAGTCAATGTGATAAAACGCACTTGTTGAATATTAGAGGGCGTTACATTTGTGTTGATTAGGTCTCGCAGATTCCGCATGGTTTTTTCAAGGCTCCGTATGTTTCCTGTACGATCATGAGCATGGTAAACAATTTTTCTGACTTCGCCGGTAGAGACAACCATATATTCATGTGCTGATATTGGTTTGATGGTTGCACCAGAATTTTGTCTGTCTAATATGGTGATCTGTTTAATATTCCCCATGGATTTTAGAGAAACAGGTCTCCGATCATCAATATATTTTGGTACATCTATTTTTGTTTTTTTAATCATGGCATAATATAACCTGTTAATCAAGTTAAAGGAGCACCCTGCAAGCAGGGCACTCCCGGAGGCCTTTAGGCTATTGCTTCGCACCGCCTGACGGCCTCCTGTTTACAGCTTCGCATATAACTTCATGTAGTTTATTCGTATTTCTGGGAAGAACAGAGCGTATTTTTTTGATTCCGTTATCGGTAATCATATAACCAATGCCCGTTTTACAAGGGGTTATAAAGTCTCGATATTCGTTTGCGATCATTGCCACAGCCTCCTTATTATTAGCAATATTCCCCATTAAGAAACGGATATTATAGTTATCTCTGGCTCCATTCTCAAAGAAAAACGCATCTGCACGCTGGAGAGCCGTTATCACAGAAATATTTAGGGCTCTTGAAAGATTTAGAATTCTAGCCATTTTATTTTTCAACAAGTCTCCTTCTTTTTTAGGCAGAGATAAGATCAGACTGCTAAGTTCGTCCACAAATAGAATGATTGGTTGTTTGAAAGCATCTGGATTATGGAGGCGATTTTCAAATAACTCAAAAAATTTTTCCAGACCTTCAGGAGCCTTGTCAACAGGGTAGTAATTACTACATTTCTCACAAAAGCGAAAGTCAATTCCTTTTGGATCAATCAAATATATAACAGGTTCTTTTAGGTGCAAAGATAATTTCCCCAATAGGGAAGTGGCAAAAACAGTCTTACCACTTCCGCTGGGGCCTACGATCAAGCACCGTTGTCCCATGGTAAAAAATTCATCTAGGGTAATCCACCGCTCGATTCCCATGGAACAAAGGTTCTCATCAAGACAAACTTTTAGTCGCTTCATCGGAAGTCAGGATCGTCATATTGATCAGTAAAATGCGAAGTTCTCATCATTATAGCCTGTTTTTTGCTGTCAATATAACGAGATACATTCTCGTTGTCGCAGACAAGCAGAACGATATGCCAAGCACCTCCCGCAAAACTGCATTCATCGATAAAAATTTTGGGGTAAAGCCGACCATTGAATTCAACGGTTGGTCTTCCTAAGGAAAGTTCTCCACTCGCCAGTCGTTCTTCGATGTGGATTGTGAGATATTCGTGGAAGTCCGCCATTGATAATGGTTCGCCATCTGCCATGATCTTAAAACGGTAGATGAAAATGTTTTTTCCAGAATCAAACCCTGATGGGATCAAATCTTTCAGATCAGAATAGCGGAGCGGCGAAATCACATTGAACTGTTGCGAGTATTCCGTAAAAATCTGAAAAAGAGCTTTTGTCAAAAGTCGCTCAAAAAAGAGCATGTTGTCATTGACTGGGAGATTTTTTACTTCGGGTTTATTCTCTTTCTTTTTCAGAAATGGAGGGATGATCATACAGGCGGCAATTCCGATTATAACGAGAATTTCTTGATGAATCGTTATATAGCGGATCAAGGCACCTATACCCCAGATGGCTCCTCCCACGAAGGGGAGGAGGATGAGGCAAAAGCGAAGCAGACCGGGAATATCTTCGTCCTCGATATATTTCAGAAATTTTTTCCATATATTATTCATCTACTATCACCAGCCTTTCTGCGGAGCAGGAGATTTGGGCGGAGTTTTTAGTAAAATAAATAGTGCCGATAAATCCTTCAGCCTCCACCAAAATAACTGTATTAGAACTGGCGATTTCTTCATTGGAGATGATGGGGGTAAGTTGGGGAACCTTAACGGAGATTTTATCATAGCCAGGAAGGCGTACAAGGGTATAGTTAAGTCCCAACTGCTTCTCCGTTCGCTGTCCATCCTTATATTCATACCAAGGACGGCTCTCTACGAGGATAGCTCCACGGGGGAAAAACTGATTAAATGTCAGCTTGAAATCCATACTTTATTCCTCTTTCTTTCGTAATTTTTTAAGTATTTGGGAACTAAAAAAGCTCCCCGATCCCATCGAGAAGCAAGCAATAAAAAACGTCGAACTCGAAGGAAGCTAGAAGATTTTTCAATCCTATCTGAGTTAGGATTGGCATAAAACACATCTGTTTGTGTTTTTAAAATCTAGTTATCTATCTCAATGATAGACTATCCATACGAGCCGAGCGGCACGTGAGCGTATTCAGAAATTAGGAAATTAAAACTATATCATCAAGAAAACCTCCAAATATTAATAAAATTAGTATAGCATATTATCGGGAAAATGGCAACAAAAAGTTTATAAAGTATATTTTTAATATATTATTTCATTTAATTTTCAAAAAATTTCTCTATGGGGACTTGTAGAATCTGGGATAGGCCATAAAGTTCAATATCCGTTACTGTACGAGAACCATCTTCAATACGAGAGATAGAACCTCTACATATATATACGGCCAATGTCTCAAGCTTCGCAGATAATTGTTGTTGACTCATTTTTCGTTCTTTTCTATACTGTTTGATTTTTTCTCCTGTAAGATTGTTTTTTGTACCATCAATGATCCTTGGCATATTTCACCTTCCATTCACAATAGTGTCTTGTAATAAGACAATTACTATGGTATAGTGAATGTGATAAAAAGTTGTCCTATAACAGGACAAATAGAAAATTTAGGAGGGCTTAGAGATGTTAAAAAAAGTTTTACTTGCAACAATGTTAATTTCTTGCTCTATGACATTTTCGGCAATGGCAGGAACTTGGCAGGCAGGAACCGGAGCAGATCAGGGAAAGTGGTGGTATGATAATGGTGATGGTTCCTATGCTAATAACGGCTGGCAGTGGATTGATGGTAATGGAGATGGAACAGCGGAAAGCTACTACTTCGATAATATGGGATGGTTGTTAACCAATACTACCACACCAGATGGTTATACAGTAAATGCAGATGGAGCATGGGTAGAGAATGGAAGAGTGCAGGAAAAGACAAATGCAATAGAAGTCGCACCAATTAGTGAAGGTGATTTCATTGTAGCTGGTAATAATTCTGTTACGACGAATACAGAGGATCATAGTATTTTGACAAACTGGGAGCTTATGGGACAGTCTGCATATCCGACTACATATCATGTATTTATTGCAGGAGATGCTTTAACAACAGCACGCGGAATTACTTTTGGAAATTCAATGGCAGATGTGACAGCGAAATATGGAGAGTCTGCTCCTCGGAGTTACAGCAATAGCTCTGACAGATGGTATCAATTAATGGTGAATGCGGGATATGCTGACGCAAACACAATAGCTACTTCATCTAAGGTGATAGAATATAAGAAATCACCTTATGGAATCTGTTTTTATTTTGATCAGCAAGATATGTTAATTGGGGTTGTGTATTATAAAGATACAACTATGATAGAAATTCCCGATAATGCTATGGGAATCTATGATGGAACTTATCAGTATATTCAATCAAAGGCTTATTATAGAAATGCTCCTAATCAGGATTATCAACTTTTTAGAGAAACCCCCATATGGAATGGGGAATCTTATGATGAAGCTTTGGAAGCTCGCTATCAGTTAGGCCAAATAGCTGATTTTTCATTTGATGCAGTAATAAAAGACAGCAGTCAGAATGGTTTTTCCATATATTATCCCGCAATAGCAGATACGGAAGAAGATATTAAGCGTTTTACCAAAAAAGGAAATAATTATTGTATGGATTGGTATGCTTGGGCGGGACAGCGCTATTCAGCTACAGATGAATCTGTATACATTGAACTTGAAAATAATACTTTGACGGTAGTTGAACATTTTATATATCCACAGGTAGATGAAAGCAATCCGGCATATTCCATGAGCGGAAAAGAAATGATATTGAAAACTATTTATACAAAATAACAATATAGTCAAGAGGTTGATGGACAAGAGCGTCTATCAACCTCTTCTCAGTATTGTGGGGATCTCTCAAACACTACAAAAACCTGTCAAGAACAGGCTTTCGTTTGCCATGCAAATTCTTGACAGGTTTTCTGGTTGGTGTAGAAGTAAAGATTTGAAGCGGTGAACTTGGTGCAAACTTGGTGCAAAAGAAATCAGAGTTCCCAGAAACCTCCTTTCTACAAGGTTTTATTAGAGTGTTTTTAGTTCAAATCTGGTTGTCGCCTCTGAAGGAATCACAGAAATGTGGTTCTTTTTTTGTATAAAAAGCTTTTAAAATAAAGGAATTTCGGCCATTTTAGTAATTATTACTAGAATTAACCGAAGTTCCTTTTTTTAGTGGGAAAAGCCGTTTTGGAACAGGTTGGTACACTATAAATCGAAAGATAGTGTACCAATAGTGTACCGGAAAGCAAGAAAAAATGTAGTTCAGAAATTTTTCTGGGCTATCCTGATACTACCTTTTCCATAAGTAATTCAGGTAAAGATCTAAAACATATGATGGAGATACTTGGTGCAAGTGGAGAAGCTTTCAAATTACAATCTCTCGTGTTAAAAAAACGAATATGGACATGATTGTTGTAGGGATGTACCTGATTGTAGAGTTAAGGCTGCAGATGTGCTATAATAAAACCGCTGCAGGAGAATATAAAAGAGAATAAAGGAGGATATGGAATGATAGTAATGCTTTGTGTCGATGACAAATATGGAATGATGTTTAACTGCCGCCGTCAGTCTCAGGACAGAGTGCTGCGGGAGCGGATGCAGAAGCTGACTGGTGGAAAGCCCCTGTGGATGAATGCATACAGCAAGAAGCAGTTTGAGGACAGCTCCAATATTTGTGTGTCGGAAGAATATCTGGAGCATGCAGAGACAGGAGAGTATTGTTTTGTGGAGGATCAGGATATTACTCCTTATGCAGCGCGCATTGAAAAGATAATACTTTTCCGGTGGAACAGAACATATCCTGCAGATGCTTATTTTAATTTTGAACTGCTGTCTTCCGGGTGGATATTAAAAGAAACAGAAGAGTTTGAAGGCTCTTCTCACGAAAAAATTACTGAAGAGGTTTATACACGATGAGAAATGCAATGAAAAAGAAGCTCCTTTCCCTGTTGTTTGTTTTGATGCTGTTTTTGTGCAGCTGCGGCTCCGGATCCGATTCTCTGGCCGGTTCTCGTCCTGGCAGTCTGGTTTTTGGAGAAGGGTCATCAAATGGTGAATTTTCCTATGATCAGGTACCGGAATATGACGGACAGCCCTATGCTGTGATTAATAACAATGTGCCGTATTTTAAGGAGTCTGATTTTTCAGAAGAGTCTTTTGAACAATACAGTGAGCTGGATGAGCTGGGACGGTGCGGAACAGCGTTTGCCAATGTAGGCATAGATTTGATGCCCACGGAAGGCAGAGGGAATATCGGACAGGTAAAGCCCAGCGGCTGGCAAAGTGTGAAATATGATTTTGTAGATGGAAAATATTTGTATAACCGCTGCCATTTGATTGGATTTCAGCTGACTGCGGAAAATGCAAATAAGAAAAATCTGATTACTGGAACGCGGTTTATGAATGTGGATGGAATGCTGCCATTTGAAAATATGACAGCAGATTATGTGAAGGAAACGAAGAATCATGTTTTGTACCGGGTAACGCCTGTTTTTGAAGGGGATAATCTGGTTGCGTCAGGTGTTTTAATGGAGGCCCAGTCCGTTGAGGATCAGGGGGAAGCGATTCAGTTTAATGTTTTTGTATACAATGTTCAGCCAGGAGTAGAAATTGATTATGCGACTGGAAATAGCACATTGGCAGGGAATAGCGGGACGACAGAGGAGTCTTCTATTCAGGAGTATGTGCTGAATAAAAAATCAAAGAAATTCCATAATCCGGATTGCGCCAGTGTAAGCACGATTGAAAAAGACAACAAAGAAAGCTATAAGGGCGCCAGGGAGGAATTGGTAAAATCCGGATATGAGCCCTGTGGCCGGTGTAAGCCGTGAAATGCAGCAACATGAGAAGAAGATAGAAATTGGCCGATATGACAATGTTCGGTTTTGAAAGAATCTATATTTGGTGATGAAAAAGTCCTTGATTTCAAGGGCTTTTTTTCCAGGGGGATTCTCAGAGACGGTCAATAACGTCAACAAGGGCCTGGATGAGGCGGGTATATTTTTCGTACTGCTGTCCGCCGTATTTCTTGGCTTCGGACAGAGACTGGAGAAGAATAGGAGCGTTTTTAGGCAGCTCGTCACGCAGCAGGTAATCTGCTCTGACAGAAAAGGCCTGACAAATAGAAACAAAGGTTTCAAGTGACATTTTCTAATTCGTTTTCCAATTTCGTAATAATCTAGCTTATTCAATGAAAGTTCTCCTGTTAAGTAATTCAAGTTTATTTTACCGATGTGGCGAAGAAAAGATAATGAACTATAGGAATTATTATTATCTATAAGAATTGAGAGGTAGAGGGATAGATGACTTTGAGATAAACTTATCACTGAACGATAGACTATTGAGCAAATAAAAAGGAGAGGGTGCCATAAAATTACCTGATTTGATAATTTTGTGGTACCCTCTTCCGGTTCAAATTTTATTTTTTCAATTCTTCTTTTTTGATATCATTTCTCTCTTCTTTAATCTCCCAGTGAATCAGGAAGGTCAGCGCCGCCCGCAGGGCAATAATGCCGGCGACGGTGCCGATTTCCTCCCACTGGCGGACAATGACGGTTCTCAGAATCTCGCTGCCCAGCTTAAATTCCAGTCCCATGGCCAGTCCCTGAGCCAGGACAATCTTCGTATCAGGATGTCTCCGGAGGTATTTGGTAAAGCCGATAATGCCGGATACAATGATGATTCCCACTCCAATAAATTCAAAGATGATAATCGAAAATTCAACAATATAATGCAGCAGCACTTCCAGTGCTTCCATAACAGTTCCTCCTTTTATGGCTGTGACAATGTATTTTGATTTGGTGCGAAAAAGAAATCCTTTTTTGTAAACTGGCAGATGCTGTCGATAAAGACCTCGGCACTGAACTGATCGGCATGCTCGATGTAGCAGGTAACAATGTCAAAATACAGATCCGCAGTCAGGCTGGTGAAAATCTGTGCTGGAATTTTCAGCCGATAGCCCTGCTCCTCTGCCGCCAGAACCTTGTCCTGAAGAATCTGAATCAGCCCCTTGCGAATAATGGGGATCAATTCCCCTTCCTTGTTGGCATTATAGATTTTCTGATACAGAACCCGGTTTTCCTCAATGTGCCGGAGTAAAATGGTCAGAACCTCCTGCATGGAATCGCTGTCCATAAAGTAAATGACATCCTCTGACAGTCCGATCTCATCGAGAAGCAGTTTCAGACAGTAGTTGAGAAGCTCATATTTATCTTCAAAATACCGGTAAAAGGTAGAGCGCGAAATCAGAGAGGTGCTGCAGATGTCCGTCAGGGTCACCTGTTCAAAGGGCAGAGCGGATAACTGTGTCAGCAGCGCTCCTTTTAACAGGGCATAGGTGCGTCGTGCGGTAATGTGTCCCTTCTGTTCAGTAAAACGTCCCATTACAAATCCCCCTTAAATGTTTCAATCTGGACAAAAAAGCGTAAAGTGTTTCATTTGAAACGTCTTAAATAAAAGTGATACTTGAGTATTTTAGCATAAGAATGGATAATAGTGCAATAAAACAAGAGTGTTACCGGAGGTTTTTATGAATATTTTACGGAATAGATGGAAACAAATGCAGCTGCGGCTGTTATTAAGTGTCTTAGTTTTGATGGGAATTGGCGCTGGTTTTTGTGAAGCAGCGTGGGCTGATGCAGCTGTGGAAGAGGTGGAAGAGCCAGGGCGGGAATCAGCCCGCGGCAGCTGGCAGCAGGAGGAAGGCGCCTGGTATTTTATTCTTCCTGATGGAACAAAAAACAGGGAGGATGTGATCTGGCAGAATGCGCTGTATGCGTTTTATTATGACGGCTCTTTAAAGTCAGCTCAGTGGATACCCAATACAGGCGGAGGCGCATATCCTGTATTTTGCTATGATGCAGAAACGCAGGAGTTGTTCGATCAGCTGAATGAAGAAAAGAGGGATATCTTTTTTGAGGAGCATCCAGAACGAGTGGACAGCTGGGACGGAGATGAGAAGATACAATACGATCGCTATGCTGGTTTTCTGATGGATGCAAGACTGAATGAAGCAGCGTCTCACAGACTGGAGCTTGCTCTGGAAAATGGATATTCCGGAGATTCTATACCGGGGGAGGGAACCCTGAAGGAGTATCTGGAAACCGTTCCTTATCGGAAAAATGCGGCTGCTCAGGAGCTGTATATCCGGGGAAGAGAGGATGCAGAGGACGCCTTTTCCAGAATCATGGCAAAGACACAGACGCGGTATGATTCTACAGAGAAGCGGAGATATTCCCTGGGATATTACCGGCGGATAGGCATGGCCCATGCTGAGAAGGACGGTGAACAGTATTTTATGGTGATTCTGATGAGATAGAGTGAGGAGTGAAGCTTATGGACAGAAAGTGGGCAGACAGCCTGAGGGAAAAGCTGCATTGGAAAAAGAAGAATAAAACAGAAAATGCTCAGGAATCAGGAGATGGGCAGAGCAGAACTCCTGCAGAGGTTCTTGCCAGATTTATTATTGAGAAGCGGGCGCTGATTGAAAGTATTTTTGCGGCAGGGTGTATTTTTTCGCTCATTGCCATGTGCTTTGTAAATGTCAATTATGATTTGACAAAATATGTGCCCTCCTATACTCAGTCCAGCCAGGGGCTGGATAAGATGAAAGAGGAGTTTGGATATCCGGGAACGGCACGGCTGATGATTAAGGATGTCAGCCTTTATGAGGCGAAAATGTATAAGGATCAGCTGGCTGCAGTAGATGGAGTGGATCAGATTCTCTGGTGTGATACAACCGTGAATGTCTATGCCGGGGAGGATTTTGTCAATCTCGATGATATTAAGGATTATTATAAAGATGGCTGCGCAGTTATGGATATTACGTTTGAAGAGGAGTCGGATTCTCCCAGAACGGAGCGGGCCATTGACGAGATGAAGGCCATTACCGGAGATAAGGGCTGTTATGTGGGAATGGCAGTGCAGAACAAGTCTTTGATCGAGACAACAGCCAGAGAGATGGGCAGAATCCTTGTTGTTGCAGTGCTTATGATTCTGGCAGTGCTTTGCCTTGCCACAACCGCCTGGACAGAGCCGATTCTGTTTATGATGGTGATGGGCGTGGCAGTTCTTCTGAATAAGGGAACCAATATTTTCCTTGGAACGATTTCTTTTCTGACGGATAACGTGGCGATTATTCTTCAGCTGGCAACCTCCATGGACTATTCCATTTTCCTTCTGGACGCTTTTATGAGCTGGAGAGACACGGGACTTTCTGAGGAAGAGGCCATTGTGAAGGCGGTTGAGGAAGCGATTAATTCGATTTTTGCCAGCAGCCTGACAACAGTAGTCGGTTTTCTGGCATTGGTGACCATGAAGTTTAATATCGGCTTTGATATGGGACTGGTGCTGGCAAAGGGAATTGTATTCAGCCTTCTGTCTGTGGTATTTTTCATGCCAGCCATGATTTTAAAGTTTACGAAATGGAATGACAGGACAAAGCATCGCTCCTTTTTCCCGGATTTTACGAAGATGGGAAAGGGCGTATTTAAAATCAGATATGCTGTTTTGATTGGAGTTCTTCTGATTACGCCTCCGGCTTATGTAGCTCAGGGCATGAATCATTTTCTTTATGGAAACAGTGCAGTTGGAGGTGCAAAGGGAACGCAGGTTTATGAGGATGATCAGGAAATTACACAGAGGTTTGGGCGCAGCAATATGCTTCTACTGATTTATCCGAACAATGATATGGTGGCAGAGCGGAGACTTTCTGATGAACTGGAAGCTTTGCCTTATGTAAAAAGTGTAACTTCTATGGCAAATACTCTTCCAGAGGGAGTTCCGGAGGAGTTCCTTCCAGAATCAGCTACGAGCCTTCTTCACAAAAATGACACTGCCCGGATGCTGATATACATAAGAACAAAGGGAGAAAGTGATATTGCTTTCCAGTGTACGGATCAGATTCGGGATATTATGAAGAAATATTATCCGGAAGAGTCCTATGTGGTGGGGGAGACTCCGTCTACTCAGGATATTAAGGTTACGATTACAGAAGACAATACCCGAGTGAATGTGCTGTCGCTGCTGGGCGTATTTATGGTTGTTATGTTCAGCTTCCATTCCGTTTTGATTCCTCTTGTGGTCATGATTCCTATTGAGGTGGCAATTTTCCTGAATATGGCGATTCCGTATATTCAGGGTGTGGATATGGTGTATATGGGCTATATCATTGTCAGCAGTATTCAGCTGGGCGCGACTGTGGATTATTCTATTCTGCTGACTAACAACTATATTGCAAAGCGGAAGCTCCTTCCGAAAAAGGAGGCCTGTATTGAGGCGGTTACCCGCTCCTGTTCGTCTATTTTTACTTCGGGAACGATTATTACTCTGGCAGGCTACATTGTGCATTTTATTTCTACGACAGCAGCGATTGGAGATCTGGGACATCTCATTGGCCGGGGCGGTCTGCTTAGTGTGATGCTGGTTCTGACCCTTCTTCCGGCGCTTTTGGTACTCTGTGATCGGCTGATTATTGAAAAGGACTGGAAAAAGCCGGGAAGAAAAATCAGAGAGCATTACGGGGTGCGCCGTCATCAGTTCCACGAACGGGCGGAGCGGATTCGAGAGTTGGGAAACCGATGGAAAAATGAGCGGGATGTGTAAAGGACAGGAGGTAAGGACATGGAATATAAATATAAAAGAATCGGAGCCGGAGCGCTGGCAGTTGTGATGGCCTGCACTGGGATCCAGCTTCCTGCATATGGCAAAGAGGCCGCTGTGACAGTGGATGAGGCCATGTATGTGAATCTGGATTATTATGGAAGACTGGACACAGTCAATGTGGTAAAGAGCTGTAGTCTGAACGGGCAGAAGACATTTACTGATTATGGAAATTATCTGGATGTAATCAATATGACAGATTATACAGAGCCTCAGTTGGAGAAGGGCTCTGTAACCTGGAATTTTCCGGAGCAAGAGTCAAATCGTTTTTATTATAAATGTAAACTGGATGCAGAGCAGGTAGAGCTTCCTTGGAATTTTGATATTTCTTATAAATTAAACGGAGTCCCTGTTAATGGAGAACAGCTGGCGGGCGCATCGGGGTTGGTGGAAATTCACATAGATGCCAGGGCAAATGACCATGCGCTGGAGTATTATCGCAACAATATGATGCTGGCGGCTGGGGTGATGGTGGACTTGAATGACTGCTACAGCCTGGAGGCAGAGGGAGCGCAGATTCAGAATATGGGAAGTCAGACTGCTGCGGTATTTACAGCTTTGCCGGGGGAAGACGGAGACTACACCATACGAATTGGTTCAGACAGCTTTGAAATGAACGGTGTATTTATGGCAATGATTCCCGGAACAACGGACTCGCTGGAACATGTGGTGGATTTGAAGGACGCGAAGGATACCTGGAAGGAGTCTGGCGATCAGTTTTATGACAGTATGGAGCAGATGGCCCTTTCTGTTGAGGCTATGCGGGACAGTGTAAATGAGCTGCAGAAGGGTCTGGGTTCTGCTGAGGAAGCAAGAAAGGTCTGGAGTGGTTCTAAGGACAGTATTCTGGCAGGAAATGATCAGGTGCTGGAGGCATTGACTCAGGTATCCCAGCAGATGGAGGTAATGATTCCTCATATTGAGACGGCGAAGGAAGCGGCAGATGTGGTTCATGACAGTATGGGGGATATTGTAAATTCCATGCGGGAAATGCAGGATCCTTTACAGAAGCTGAACCATGCTCTGAAGGGGATTCAGAGCGGAGCAGAGGATCTGTCTGGAAATGTTTCTGCACTGAATGCTCTGATGCAGCAGCTGATTGCGTTGGATGCCGAGCTGCAGGCAAGTGAGCAGGTATACATAACAGAGCTGGGACAGCTGGCAGGCAGTTTGGAGCAGATTGGAAAGGACTATCAGATGCCGGAAACAGAGAAAGAGGAGGTAGCGCTGGAAAATGATCTTCCTCAGACTGCAACATCCTCCGACGCAGCGCTCAGAACGGGACTTGGGATTTCTTCTCATGAGGCGCCGAGGGTAGGGGCAGGTGTTACCATGGATACGTCAGAACTGATTCAGGCACTGATGCAGAAAAAAGCAGCTCTGGAAAAGCTTTCTGCAGCCAGCAGTAAGCTGGCTTCTCAGATGAAGGAACTTTTGGAGGATGGGGCAGATGCTTCCCGGTATATGGCAGAGCTGACAGAATGTCTGGATTTTCTGATAGAAGACGGGACAGCACTTTATGATTCGCTTGATATGTATTATCCAGATTTGCAGGCTTCTCTTGATGATACAGAGGAGCTGGTAAACAGAACGACAGATGCATTGAATCAGGGAATCAGTACAGCGGCGATTCTGCAGCAGACCTTGAAGGAAAGCAGCAACCATATGGATGCGGCAGCCAGAGACAGCATTCGCGGTACGATGGATATGCTGGATAAAAGTCTGAGTGTGTTAGACAGCACGACAGCCATGCGGCAGGCAGGGCGGACAATGAAGGACACTCTGGACAGAGAATGGGACGATTTGGAAGAGGATACACGATTTTTAAATATGGATCCAAATGCAGAGAAGATTTCTTTTACATCAGAGAAAAATCAGGAGCCGGAATCTCTGCAGATTGTTCTGAGAACAGAAGAAATCAGCCTGGATGATGATGATGAACTGATGGATGCGGAGGCAGCAGCAGGGGAAATCACAGAAAGTCCTCTGCGAAGAATGTGGAATGTGTTGGTAAAAATGTGTAAGGCAATTGTAGAAATTTTTAAAAACAGATAATGGGGTGAGTTTCCATGAAAGAAGAAAAATTCAGAATTATTACGATTGGACGTCAACTGGGATGTGGAGGCAGCCAAATTGGGCATGAGGCAGCTAAACGTCTGGGCATGGAGTGCTATGACAAACGACTGATTGAGCTGGCATGCAGTTATGGAGAGGTGGATCTGGAGCGAATGCAGGGTGTTGATGAAAAAATGCCAAACCCATTTCTTTATTCTGTTCCAAGAGAAATTCAGAACGAAAAAACCGGTCGGGGCATTGCGGTAAATGATATGATGTTTAATTTGCAGTCAGAGGTTATCAGGCGGCTGGCGGCAAGAGAATCCTGTATTATTATTGGACGATGTGCAGATTATGTACTTCGGGACGTTCCGGGAGTAACCACTATTTTTCTTCACGGAGATATGGAAAGCAGGATCAAACGGGTTGAGGAGAAGCGGAAATTGGAAAAAAATCAGGCTGTCAGCCTGATCAAAAAAACAGACAAGGCGCGGCGCAATTATTATGAGTGTTATACTGGAAAAAGGTGGGGAGCCCGAGACAGCTATGATATAACTTTAAATACAGCAAGATTGGGACTGGAAAAATGTGTGGATCTGATTTGCCGGATCTATGCAGGAGGAGAGGCAGAGCTGGTTTAAGCCGAAAAACAGTGGGGCAGAAAGGCGAGGAAATAGAAGCGTGAAAATGGAAACAGCAGTGCTGGCTCTGGCAGCTTCCGCAGCTTTGTCTCTGACATCGATGGGGGCAGCGGCGGGCGAAACAGAGAACTGGCCATATCAGACAGAGGTTCAGGATGAGGGACAGAGGGAAACAGGGCAGCGAAGAAAGATAGGGAAAATCCACCTGATTTTTGACGCGGATCTGGGGATTGGAAATGATGGAAAACAGGTTTTGGTAACGGCGGATGGAAGCAACAGGGAGCGATACTCTATCGAAGATATCCAGGTGGTCAATGAGGAGTGGGAATTTTCCAATGCAAATCCTCCGGAGCTGGAAATCACCCTGGTTTCTGAGGACGAGGATATGTGGTATTTTTCTTCTGCTTCATCGTCAAGTTTTCGATTGAAACTGGCAGACACATCAAAAACCAGATATGAAAAGGTCAGATTTGTCAGCGCCAAAAGGCAGGAGAACAACAGCGTTCTGACTTTGCGGGTTCAGCTCCTTTTTGACAAAGACGCAGATACCAGAAAGGCGCCGGCGATCTCTCAGTCAGCCGGTTTTGGCTGGGATCTGGAGAAAAAGGGGCGGGCCTTCTGGAATCCGGAGTCCTCCGCCCGGTATTATCAGGTACAGCTGATTCACAACGGAGGAGCTGTGGGGATTGTCCGATCGGTTTACCAGAATTATTATGATTTTTCGGAACAGGTGACTGAGCCGGGGGCATACCAGTTTCAGGTGAGGACGGTAAGTGCAGCCAGTCACAGCAAAAGTGAGTGGACTGTGTCAGACGTGCTGACTGTAAAAACAGATGGAAGCTTTGTGGTGGCAGAAGAATATGCCGGAGCCGGATGGCAGAAGACAGCAGACGGACTTCGCTGGTGGTGGAGAAATGAGGACGGCACCTGTCCTGTCTCCCAATGGATGGAACAGGGGGGCCGGTGGTATTATTTTGATGACCAGGGCTATATGGCTACAGGATGGCTCTGTCTGGACGGTCTCTGGTATTATCTGGATCGGGAAAATGGAGATCTGTACGTGAATTGCTGGACTCCGGATCATTACTGGGTAGGGCCGGACGGCGTATATGTACCTGGAAAATAGAAATACTGCATATACTTGTATATTCTGCACATATTTTTTTGCGCATACTCCTGAAAATGTGCTATACTGTTGAAAAGAATGAGTGGGTTTTGCATCACAAAACTACAGAGATACACAGGAGGAAGGAAAATGGAGATGGGCAGCGGACTGCTGGTGGAACAAAAACAGGCCTTGTCAGTGGGGCAGGTGCAGTCATTGAATATTCTGGCGCTGAATAATCAGGAACTGGAAGATTTTTTGATGAATGAATATCTGGAGAATCCCATGCTGGAGAATTCCGGAGATAAAGAAAATGAAATGTTTACGGATATGGAAAAGATGTATGAGAAGGGAACCTCGTTCCGGGATCAGTATCTGGAAAATCCGGAGGAAGAAGAGCAAAGCCGCAATGATGTAAGAGCGAGAACAGAAAATTCCCTGAAGGAGTATCTGCTGAATCAGCTGGATCGGGGAAGTCTTTCCCAGCGGGAGTGGGAAACGGCAGAGTATTTGATTGATTGTCTGGATGAGAAAGGATATTTTCTATATCAGACAGAGGAGCTGGCGCAGAATTCCGGTTATGAACAAAAGGAGCTGGAACAGTGTCTGGCAGTGCTGAAGGAGCTGGAACCAGTTGGAATATTTTCTTCCAGTCTGGCAGAATGTCTGGAAAAGCAGCTTCGTGTAAAGGGCGTTGAGGATGAGACGTTGTTTGTTCTTCTTCGGAATCATATGCAGGAACTTATGAATGGTCAGATTGGAATGATTTCCAGAAAGCTTCAGGTTTCTACGGTACAGGTAAAAGAATATATTCATTTGATTGGGACGCTGAATCCAAGACCGGTGATGGATATTCAGAAGGATGACACCGAGTATGTAGTGCCGGATATTCTGATTGTTCGCCAGAATGGTCAGTGGGAGGTAACACTGAATGACGGCTGGATGGGAGAATATCGATACAATGATTACTATATCCGCATGATGGAGGAGACAAAGGATCCGGAGCTGCAGGCTTATTTTCGGGAACGCCTGGAGCGGGCCAGATTTGTAGTGAATTCGGTAGAGCAGAGGCGCAGAACCATTGTCCGTATTGTAGAGGCTGTTCTGGAGCTGCAGAAGGACTATTTTGAGGAAAACGGCAATTTGGCCCCTATGCAGCAGGAGGATATCGCGCAGCTTCTGGGAATCCATGTTTCTACAGTCAGCCGGGCGATTAAGGGAAAATATATTCAGTACCGAAAAACCATTCCCTTAAAAGCTTTGTTTACTGCAGGGATTTCAGACCATGAAGGAGACGGGTCTGTTTCTTCAGATACCATAAAACAGCGGCTCCGTCAGATGATTGAGGAGGAAGGGAAAAAGCCTCTCAGTGATCAGAAGCTGGCAGAGCAGCTGGAAAAGGAAGGAATTTCCGTATCCCGCCGCGCAGTGACAAAATACAGAATTCAAATGAATATTCCAGATTCCCGGCAAAGAGGAATTCTGAAATAAAGAAATCAGGCGCAGAAGAGCGCAGCAAACAGATGAGAAGTCGTCTGCCTGCTGTGCTTTTTAGTGTCATAGGAAAGTGCGTCCTATGACATAAAAACGCTCCGCGAGGATCGCCATGCGTTGGAAGAGAATTTTGTTGCAGAAGCGACCCGCCGCAGGCGGAGAAGCTCGCGAGCGAGCTTCTTTTTTAAAAATTGTCTGCTGTCATGACTTTTCCTGCCAGAACTTCTTCGTAGTCTTTCAGGTTGCGCAAAAGGAGCTCAGGTGTATTTAGTCCGTAGGGACATTTGGAAGCACATTTGCCGCAGTGGAGGCATTCCTTGATTTTCATCATCTGTGCCTGACCCTCAGGAGACAGGTGAGAGGCTGAGGGAGAACGGCGCAGCAGCAGAGACATGCGGGCGCAGTCATTAATCTTAATGCCTGCGGGACAGGGCATACAGTAGCCGCAGCCGCGGCAGAAGCTGCCTGACAGCAGTTTTCGATCCTGTTCAATCATAGCTCGAATAGGCTCCGTCATAGCTGGAGGTTCCTTGATAAAAGAGAGGAACTGCTCCAGCTCTTCTTTTTTCTGGATCCCCCATATGGGAAGGACATTATCGTACTGATCCGCATAGGCATAAGCGGCTGCTGCATTGGTGATCAGACCGCCGGATAATGATTTCATGGCAATAAAGCCCATGTTCTGTTCCTTACAGCCCTGAACCAGAGCCAGATCCTTTTCTGTTGCCAGATAGCAGAAGGGGAACTGAAGGGTGTCGTAGAGCCCGGAGTCTATGGCCTCCTGAGCAACCGACAGACGATGGTTGGTAATTCCGATAAAGCGGATTTTTCCCTGCTCTTTTGCCTTTAAGGCAGCATCGTAAAGACCGGATTCATCTCCGGGTTTCGGACAGAAGGCAGGATTGTGGAACTGATAAATATCAATGCAGTCTGTTTTTAAAAGCTTTAAACTGGTTTCCAAATCCTTCCAGAAACCATCTGCAGTCTGAGCAGCTGTTTTAGTAGCCAGATAGATGTGGCTGCGCACATGGCTCAGAGCGTATCCCAGCTTTTCTTCGCTGTCTGTGTAGGCGCGGGCAGTATCAAAAAAGGTAATTCCTCCGTCATAAGCCCGCTGCAAAAGAGAGGCGGCCTGTTCTTTTGTAATTCTCTGAATAGGAAGAGCACCGAAGCCGTTTTTATTGACGGCAATTCCGGTTCTTCCAAGGATAACCTCTGACATTTTTTTCCTCCTCATGTACTCAATTTTTATAGAAAGTCTAACATGGATCTGCTGTTTCATCAAGATAAAATGCCCGTTCCATAAAGACAGATGTCGCTGCTGTAAAGGATAAAACTGAACAAAAATAAAAGAAATTAATGAAAAATGACGAAAAATATCGAATACGACTAAAAGAAAAATGACAAAATGCCAGTTGACGATCCGATAAAATCGAGTTAATATTTTTATCATAGAGTTTACAAAAAACTCAGAATAATAAAAATTCTAAGAAGAGAACAAGTAGGGACAGAATGCGTGTTACAGAGAATCGTCGGTGGTGAGAGACGGTCACAGCGCTGGCCGGAAAATCATCTCTGAGAAGGGAAGCCGAACGCATGGCAATTAGGTTTCCACGGGTGTTTCCCGTTACAGAAACCGCGTATGCTGGTACGCTTTGATTCGTACTTGTTTCACTTAGGAGACAGGGTGGTTGCGGATATGGATTCCGTCCCTATTTCAGGGGCGGTTTTTTTTTACCATAATACACTGTTTAGGTAATGCGATGCCGCGGTAATGTATAAAATACTTTGGCGGAAGAGAGGACGGATTCAAAGATGTTCTGCAGCAGAAAGAAAAGGAGGATGTAGGTATGAAAATGTTCAAAAAAGTCATGAACGGACTGGCATTTGTGGAAAAGCTGATTCTCGCTGTGTCCACGCTGCTGATTCTGGTACTGACAGTAGGAAATGTATTTTCCAGAAAGGTAATCCATCAGTCCTGGTCATTTACAGAGGAGCTGGTGGTAGCTGTCTTTGTTCTGATTACGCTGCTGGCTGCTGCATTGGCCTGCAGAGAGGGAGGGCTGGTGAATCTGTCTCTGGTAACGGATCGTTTGCCGGCCCGTATGAAGAGAGGATTTCTTTTGGTAAATACAGTTCTTAGTGTATGCTTTACCAGCGTGCTGTTTTACTACGGCCTGGAAAAGGTGCTGGCTCAGCTGGAAAACGGAAAACGCACCTATGTGCTGAACTGGCCGGAATGGATTTTCTGGTCCTTTGTTCCCATTGGAGCCGCCTGTATGATTCTTCACTTTATTGAATTTTATCTGGACACCTGCGCCAGAGAGAAGGAGGACAGCCAGTCATGATCAGTGTAATCTTATTTCTCTCATTTTTTATTTTCCTGCTGGTAGGTATTCCCATCGGAATCTGCCTGGGACTTTCCGCAATCTGCGCAATTTTGTATTCAGGAACCTCTCTGACCATTGTTGCGACTAATATGTATTCCGGTATCAGTAAATTTTTGCTGTTGGCGATTCCGTTTTTTGTACTTTCCGGCAATATTATGGCAAAGGCGGGAATCTCCAGACGCCTTGTAAAATTTGTCAATACCTGTGTAGGGCACCGCAGAGGCGGAATTGCCATTGTATGTGTCATTGTAGCCTGCTTTTTCGGAGCAATTTCCGGTTCCGGTCCGGCTACAGTTGCTGCTCTGGGAGCAGTTCTGATTCCTGCGATGATTGAAGAGGGCGGTTTTTCTGCTCCCTTCGCTACAGCGCTGATGGCAACCTCCAGTTCCATCGCCATTGTGATTCCACCCAGTATTGCTTTCGTAGTGTACGCCTCCATTACAGGAGTTTCCATTGCAGACATGTTTTCCGCAGGAATCGTTCCCGGTATTCTCATGGGCGCTGCTCTGGTTCTGGTTGTTATGTGGGAGACAAGGGTACACAATATTCAGCCAGTTCAGGAGAAAACCAGTATGAAAGAGCGCTGGGAAGCATTTAAAGACGCGTTCTGGGGATTTCTGATGCCTGTGATTATTCTGGGAGGAATTTACGGAGGAATCTTTACTCCTACAGAAGCTGCCGCAGTGTCAGTTGTTTACGGTCTGTTTGTAGGAATGGTGATTTACCGGGAGGTGAAGCTTTCCGACCTTTGGGAGCTGACCATTGATTCAGCAAAAACCACAGGCGGAATTATGCTGATTGTAGCCTGTGCATCTCTGTTTTCTTTTGTATGCACCCAGTTTGGAATTGCTCAGGCGGCATCAGAGCTTCTGGGAACCATTGCAAAAAATCAGGTTACCTTCCTGCTGATTGTTAATGTGATTTTCCTGATTGCAGGCTGCTTTATCGATGCAAACTCTGCTATGTACATTTTTATTCCTATTATGCTTCCCGTGTGCAGAGCGCTGGGATATGATGTTGTTGCCTTTGGTGTTGTTGCGACACTGAATCTGGCAATTGGGCAGGTAACTCCGCCGGTGGGCGTAAATTTATTTGTCGCAATTTCAGTGAGGCTGAAAAAGGGTATGGAGGTTACGCTTCCTCAGATTTCCAGAGCAGTGGTTCCCCAGATTGCAGCCAGTGTGGCTGTGCTTCTTGCAGTGACCTTTATTCCTTCTCTGTCTGTGGCTTTGCCGAAGCTTCTGTCAGGAAGCTCCTACACAGGCTTAACGGCTGCTCAGACAGACAATGGCCAGAAAAACCAGGTGACTGGAGATTATCAGGTTCCGGATTACAGCGATCTGGGATGGGAAGAGCAGACCTGGAACTTTGCATGTTCTCCAACAGAAACCAGTACCTGGGCAGAAGGCGGAAGAAAGTTCGGGGAGATGATGGAAGAGGCTACAGGCGGAAAGATTCATGTGAATGTATATGCTGCGGATCAGCTGACCAACGGAAACCAGTCCGAGGGAATTCAGGCGTTGATGGACGGAGATCCGGTTCAGGTATCTATGCATTCCAATCTGATTTATTCTGCATTTGACCCACGGTTTAATGTGGTTTCTCTGCCTTATCTGTTTGAGTCTTCAGTAGATGCTGATGCGAAGTTAGACGGCGAGGCAGGAGAAATGATGAAGGGGATTTTGAAAGAGTACGGTCTTCACTGCATGGGAATTGCAGAAAACGGGTTCCGTCAGCTGACCAACAATGTGCGGGAAGTAAAAACGGTGGACGACATGAAAAACCTGAAAATCCGCGTGGCCGGATCCAATCTTCTGATGGAATGCTACCGGAGATGGGGCGCAGATGCCACCAATTTAAACTGGTCAGAAACGTATACGGCTCTTCAGCAGAAAACCGTAGAAGGACAGGAAAATCCGCTTCCGTCCATTGATGCAGCCAGTGTTCAGGAGGTTCAGCCCTACTGTTCTCTGTGGAATGCAAATTATGACTGCCTGTTTTTCTGTATCAATCAGAAGCTGTATGACAGCCTGACTCCAGAGCAGCAGGAGGCTGTGGACGAGATTGGCCAGCTGGCGACTCAGTATCAGCGTGAAATCAACCGCTCCGGCGACAATGATATTATGAGCCGGTGGGAAAGCAGAAACGGAGTAGAAATCACTCCTTATGAGGAGATGGATATTGATTCCTTTAAGAAGGCAGTAGAAGGAATTGACGAATGGTATATTGAAGAGCTGGAAAAGCAGAATTACCAGAATGCAAGGGAACTGGTAGAGGCTTTTCGGAGCTAAAATGAAAAAGAAAGAAAAATAAAAACAGCGTTTTTTCAGGCAAAGCCGGGAATCATGTCGGCTTCTGCCTGAAGGAACGCTGTTTTTCTGCTATTGCTTCGAGAGGGGGAATTGTATATAATGAAAAAGAAGTTTCCACAACAAAAGGGCGAAAAAACATAAAAGCGATAAAGAACAGCAGGAGAAAATAATGAAGAAAAACGAACCTGAGAAAAAACGATTTCCGATTATGGCGGCAGGCGCTGCAGTGCTGGCGGCCTGTCTGGTACTTCCGGCAGTGATAAGCAGAATAGAGAAAGAGGATGTCATTACTTCCGCGCAGCTGGAGAAAGCGATTGATATCAGTCAGCTGTCAACAGCGGAATTTGTGTATAATGGAATCGCGGAAAAGTATAATGAAGAGCACCCGGAACGGGTGGACTGCTACATTGCCTACAATGCAAGCGTGAAGGTTGGAATTCAGATGGAGGATGTGACCTTTGAAATTCAGGAGGAAGAAAAGACGGTGACTCCGGTGCTTCCGGATATTACGGTTCAGATTGCAACTCTGGATGAGAACTCGCTCAGCTATATTCCGAAAAATCCGGATGTTCCTCTGAAGGATATGCTGATCCTCTGTAAGGAGGATGCCATTCGGGAGGCAGGAGAGTCGGAAAAGCTGTATGAAACAGCAGAGGAAAATCTGAAAATGGTGATGGAAGCTCTTCTTTCACCGGTTCTTGAGAACGCAGGCTACTCCCTTGTATGGCAGGCTTCAAAATGACAGAAGAATGGAGGAGAACTATGAGAGGATATAGGACAGCAGGAATACTTCTGGCGTTGTCCGTAAGCATATGCAGTTTGACCGGATGCGGAGAAAAGAAAAAAGAGGCGGATTTTTCCGGAATTGCTTCGGTATGTGAGCTGGCAACCCTGAAATGTTATTATCATAATGTTGCAAAGGCAGAGACGGAGGCCAGCGGACTGTTTAAATGGCTTGGCACAGGATATAAGAAAATATGGACAGAGTACAGCGGGATTGTAGAGTTGGGAATTGACGTAAACCGTGTGTCCGTTTCCAAACCGGACAGCCGGGGAGTGGTAAAAATTTCCATTCCTGACGCAGAGATTCTGAATGTAGATCTGGATGAGGCATCTATGGGAGAGCCGCTGACAGATACAGGATTTTTTACAAAAATCACCAAAGAAGAAGAGACGGCTGCCTTGGCTGAGGCTCAGAAAAATATGGAGGAGACAGCCAGAAGCAACAGCGCTTTGCTGGCTCAGGCAAAGGAACGGGCAAAAAATGTAATTGAAGGCTATGTGAAAAATGTGGGTGAACAGCTGGGCGAAAAATATACCGTAGAATGGACAGAGGCTCCAGCCGGAGCCTCAGAAAGCGCAGGTGCAGAGGATAAGGGATTATGAAAATAAAGCTTCCTCTCTATTTCAAATTTATTTTGGGATATCTGGCCTTCGGTCTGCTGGGATTTGCCACGATTTCTACCTTTTCCTCAAGTATTATGTATGGACATCAGCTGGAATCCTATTCAGAGACGATTTATGATGAGGCAAATCTGATTGCTTCGTCATACAGCAGCGTATATCAGGGGAAAAATAATGGACAGACCAAAAAGCAGAATATGGATACGGCATATCTCCAGCTTCAGGCTGTGGCAGATTTTGCAGGAGCAGAGATCTGGATTGTCAACAGACAGGGAATCGTGGTAACAGACAGCAGCCGCTCAGCCAGGGCAGGAACAGAGATTCCCGGATTTGATCCAACGGCAACAGGAAACCGCCAGTATTCTGTCAGTGATTATTATGGACTGTTTCCCTATGATGTGATGACAGTTTCCGCGCCTATTACAGGAAATTATAATACCTATGGATATGTGCTGGTTCACATGCCTGTTTCCAGAATCCGGGAGGCCAGCAATAAAAGTCTTGATGTAGTTTATATTTCTGCGGCTTTTATTTTTGTACTGTCCCTGATTATTCTGCTGGTATTCCGCAAAACCGTATCCATTCCCCTGAAGAAGATTACGGAAGGGGCAAACGAATATGCGGCGGGAAATCTGGAATACCACATTGAGCTGAATTCCAGAGATGAGATGGGATACCTGGCGGCAACACTGAATTATATGTCCAGTGAGCTGGATAAGATGGAGGAGTACCAGCGGAATTTTATTGCCAATGTTTCTCACGATTTCCGCTCCCCTCTGACTTCAATCAAGGGATATCTGGAGGCGATTATTGACGGAACCATCCCTCCGGAAATGTATGAAAAATACCTGACCAGAGTAATTTCAGAGACAGATCGGCTGACCAAGCTGACCCAGGGAATGCTGACGCTCAATTCCTTAGACAGCAAAGGATATCTTTCCCGGACTAATTTTGATATTAACCGGGTGATTAAAGATACAGCAGCTTCCTTTGAAGGAACCTGCGCCACAAAAAACATTGTGTTTGAGCTGACTTTTTCCGATACTATCCAGATGGTTTATGGAGATTTGGGGAAAATTCAGCAGGTGCTTTATAATCTGATTGACAATGCCATTAAGTTCAGCCATGCAGACTCTGTTATTTATATTCAGGCTTATGCAAAAAATGAGAAGGTTTTTATTTCTGTAAAGGATACAGGGGAGGGAATTCCTAAAGAGAGTATCAAGAAGATCTGGGAACGGTTTTATAAATCCGATCAGTCCCGCGGAAAGGACAAAAAGGGAACTGGACTGGGGCTGGCAATCGTAAAAGAGATTATCCAGGCACATGGGGAAAATATTGATGTAATCAGTACAGAAGGCGTTGGTTCGGAATTTATTTTCTCCCTTCCCCGCTCCACAAGCTTGTAGAAAAGGGAGAAAAAATGAAAATTTAATTGACATGAAATTAACGATATGATAAGCTGGAGCCGTATCCATGCGTTAAAGACGTATTTCATTTGGGAGGAAAGAAAGATTATGAGAAAATCAGGTAAGAAACTGGTTTCCGCAGTGATGGCAGCAGCTATGGTTCTGTCCCTGGCAGCATGCGGCGGCAAAACTGCCGACACAACAACTGCAGCAACAGAAGCAGCCACTACAGAAGCAGCAACTACCGAGGCAGAGACAACTGCAGCAGAAGAAACGGAACCGGCAGGCGAGAGCCAGCAGGCAGATATCGTAGTAATCGGAGCCGGCGGAGCTGGTATGACTGCAGCGATTCAGGCAGTGCAGGATGGAGCAACGGATGTAGTTGTTCTGGAGAAAATGCCGATTACCGGAGGCAATACAACCCGTTCTACCGGCGGACTGAATGCCTGTGCAACCAAGTATCAGGAAGCAGAGGGAATCGAGGATTCTGTTGATCTGTTTGTAGAAGATACCATGAAGGGCGGCAAGGAGTTAAACAATAAGGAGCTGGTTACTGTTATGGCAGAGAATTCTGCAGCAGCAGTAGACTGGGTAAATGAGATTGGCGGCGATTTAAGCGTTGTAGGCATGTTCGGCGGAGCAAGCGTAAAGCGTATTCATCGTCCTACCGATACTTCTGCAGTAGGACCTATGTTGGTAAAGGCTCTGAACAATAAGATGGCAGAACTGAACATTCCGGTTCTTCTGGAAACTACTGCAAAGCAGATTCTGGTAAATGACGAAGGTGCTGTATGCGGCGTTGTTGCTGCAGATAAAGACGGCAAGGAAATGACCATTGACTGTACCGCAGTTATTCTGGCAACCGGCGGCTTTGGTGCGAATGCAGAGATGGTAGAAGAGTACAAGCCGGATCTGGCTGGCTTTGGTACCACCAACCATGCAGGTGCAACCGGCGACGGCATTACTATGGCAAAGGAGCTGGGCGCAGAGTTCGTAGATATGGAGCAGATTCAGACCCATCCTACTGTAAATCCGGAGACCCAGACCATGTATACTGAGGGTGTGCGCGGAAACGGTGCGATTCTGGTTAATAAAGAAGGAAAGCGTTTTGTAAACGAGCTGGAGACTCGTGATGTAGTATCTGCAGCAATTCTGGAGCAGACAGACGGTCAGTGCTACCTGGTATTTGATCAGGCAGTAAGAGAGAGTCTGGCAGCGATTGAGTCTTATATTAAGAAGGGCATTGTAGCAGAGGCAGATACTCCGGAAGCACTGGGCGAGGAGATTGGCGTAGATGGCGCAGCTCTGGCAGAGACTCTGAAGGCTTATGCCGGATATCAGGCAGCAGGCAAGGATGACGAGTTTGGCCGTGAGAGCATGGAACTGCCGCTGGATCAGCCGAAGTATTATGCAGCTCTGTGTGCACCGGCTATTCACCACACCATGGGCGGTGTTAAGATTAACACAGCATGTGAGGTTCTGAAGGCAGATGGAAGCGCAATTCCTGGTCTGTTCGCAGCTGGTGAGGTTACTGGCGGCGTACACGGTGCAAACCGTCTGGGCGGAAATGCAGTAACTGATATCGTTGTATTTGGCCGTATTGCAGGTACCGGTGCAGAGGCTTATGTAGAAGCTAACGGCGGTCATACTGAGGCTGAGATTACCGCAGACGGCGGCGAGGCAGCTGCAGCTCCGGAGGTTCAGGGCAGCTATAAAGACGGCGTTTACGAGGGAACCGGCAAGGGCAACAACGGAGATATTACTGTTGAAGTAACCGTAGAGGGCGGAAATATCGTATCTGTTACCCTGAAGGAGCACGGCGAGACTGAGGGTATTTATGAAGCAGCAGAGAAGAGCGTTGTTGCTGACATTATTAAGACTCAGAGCGCAGAAGTAGATGCAGTATCTGGCGCAACCAATACCAGTAACGGTATTATGGAAGCAGTAACCAATGCTCTGGCAGAGGCAAAATAAAAACTTTAAAATAAGAATCAGGGAAATAAAATCCTGAAACAGGAAAAAGGAGCTGCAGCTCCGGTGGTAATTTCAAATGTTACCGCCGGAGCGCAGCTCCTTTTAACGTTTTACTTCGAACTTGTAGCCAATTCCCCAGACCGTAGTTAAAGCCCAGTCTGCGTGATCCTTGATTTTTTCCCGCAGCCGTTTAATGTGTACATCTACCGTGCGGGTGTCTCCGATGTATTCATAGCCCCAGATGTGATCCAGAAGCTGTTCTCTGGTAAATACCTGGTTGGGAGAGGACGCCAGAAAATAAAGAAGCTCCAGCTCCTTGGGGGGCATTTCCACGGAACGTCCCCGGTAAGTAACAGAGTAGTTCGTCAGATTGACAACCAGATCCGGATATTCCACGTATTTGCCCTGGTGGCTTTCTGTTGGAACAGACGGAGCCGGAACGGCCTGATATCGCCGCAGGACAGCCTTTACCCGTGCAACCAGCTCCTTGGAATCAAAGGGCTTGATCATATAATCATCTGCTCCCAGCTCCAGTCCCAGAACCTTATCAAAAATCTCGCCCTTTGCAGAAAGCATAATAATCGGCACCTGAGAAATGGTTCTCAGTTCCCGGCAAACCTGATAGCCGTCAATTCCCGGCAGCATCAGATCCAGAAGAATCAGATTGGGACGGAAATCCGGGAATATTTTCAACGCTGCTTCTCCGTCATTGACAATCTTCGTTTCGTAGCATTCCTTCATAAGATAAAGAGAAATCAGTTCCGCAATATTCTCATCGTCATCTACGATTAAAATCCGCTGTTTTTCAGCCATTTGTTGTGACCCTCCATGTTCAATATACAGTTTTTCAACAGTTATTTAAAAACAACAATCGTAACGCCTGCATCGCCCTCTCCGAATTCTCCAAGGTGGAATTCTTTTACAATTTTGACCTTTCGTAAATGCTTGTGTATGCCGGCACGAAGAGCTCCGGTTCCTTTTCCGTGAACCACCCGAACCTGAGGAAGATGGGCAATATAGGCATCATCCAGATATTTATCCAGCTGCGGAATCGCCTCATCTACAGTCAGACCCAACAGGTTGATTTCCGGAGAGACAGAAGCAGACTTGGAAATTTTGATTCCGCTGCTTGAGGTGCCTTTCCGACGGTTTTCCAGACCAGGACCGCTGACAGAGTTATCCGGAAGAAGCTCCAGATCGTTTAAGTTGACCCGTGAACGGAGAATTCCCATCTGTACAAACAGATTGCCCTGGGCATCTGGAAGGGAGCTGACTGTACCCTTTAGGTTCATGGACAGAACCCGGACTCCGTCGCCTAACCGCAGGCTCTTGGGATTGATGGTCTTATGAGGCTTGCTTTCCTGTCTGAGGGAAAGCTTGCTGTCTACCTTCTTTAAATTATCCCGAAGCTTGGTGCGCTCCTGCTCCAGTGCCTTGGTATCCACACCAGAGGAGGAGGCCAGCTTATTGATATTTTTAATGGTGCGGTCTGCTGTCTCCTTGGCTTCGCGGAGAATGCGCTGGGCTTCTTCGTTGGCAGAGCGGATGATTTTGTCCCGGCGTTCATCGAAGCGTTCTTCCTTTTTCTCCAGGCTAGATTTCAGGCGGGCGATCTCAGCTTTGTAGCTCTGAATTTCCTCCCGCTCCTTTTCGATGGTAACACGGCTTTCTTCCAGATGGCTGATAATATCCTCGAAGGTTTCGTCCTCCGCCTCCAGATGATTTTTGGCATCGTCGATAATATAGTCCGGCAGTCCCAGCTTTTTGGAAATAGCGAAAGCGTTGCTCTTTCCCGGAATTCCAATGAGAAGCCGGTAGGTGGGGCGCAGAGTAGCAACATCAAATTCGCAGCAGGCATTTTCTACTCCTGAGGTGCTGAGCGCATAGACCTTCAGCTCGCTGTAATGGGTAGTAGCCATGGTGCGGCACTTCATATTGTGCAGGAAGGTCAGAATGGAAATGGCCAGGGCGGCGCCTTCGGTTGGATCTGTACCGGCACAGAGCTCGTCAAAGAGACAAAGAGAGCGGCTGTCTGCCTTTCCCAGAATATGGACAATATTTGTCATATGGGCAGAGAAGGTACTGAGGCTCTGTTCAATGCTCTGCTCATCGCCAATGTCTGCAAATACTTCTTCAAAAACAGACAGCTCAGAGCCGTCAAAGGCTGGAATATGAAGACCTGCCTGTCCCATAAGGGTAAAAAGGCCGACTGTTTTTAAGGAAACCGTCTTACCGCCGGTGTTGGGACCTGTTACAATCAGCTGATCGAAATCATTTCCCAGCCACAGAGTAATGGGCACTACCTTCTGCGGATCCAGAAGGGGATGGCGGCCGTCCTTAATGTGGATACGCCCCTGGGTGTTAAAATGGGGCTGACTGCATTTGTAATGGCGGGAAAGAGCTGCTTTTGCAAAAATAAAGTCGAGCTGTGTGAGAAGCTCCAGATCCAGAGCCAGTACTTCGGTATAGGGCGCCAGTTCGTTGCTCAGGGAAGCCAGAACAGCCTCAATTTCCTTTTGTTCCTGGATTTCCAGGGTACGCAGCTCATTATTTAACTGGATCACTGCCATGGGCTCGATAAAAAGGGTAGATCCTGTGGCCGACTGATCATGTACCATGCCGTTGACCTGACTCTTGTATTCAGACTTAACCGGCAGACAGTATCTTCCGTCCCGCATGGTAATCACCGCATCCTGCAGATAGGTGCGGCTGGAGTTGAGAATGCTGTTCAGCTGAGTGTGAATCCGGTCATTGATGCCTCGCATGGAACGGCGAACCTGGCGAAGTCCTGGGCTGGCGTCATCGCTTACCTCATCTTCTGAGAGAATGCACCGCTTAATCTCTGTGTTGACAGGGGTTAAGGGCTCCAGCGCCCGAAACATACCGTCTAAGGAGTCATCGGGAAATTCCTCGGATTCTTCGTGACGGCCATAGGCCCGGGCCCGGGCTGCGGCTGTCAGAAGAGAGCTGACAGACAAAAGCTCGAGAATGCTGAGGGCGCTGCCGATTTCCAGACGTTTCAGAGAGTCGCGGATATCACGGACGCCGGAAAAGGACAGGCTGCCCTTTAAGCGGATCCGGGAAACGGCATCGGTAGTTTCGGTCTGGGCCTGCACAATGGCTTCGTAGTCTGTGGCAGGCATCAGATTTTTACATAACAGCTTTCCGGGAGCTGAACCGGCATACTCGGTAAGCTGACTGATGATCTTATGGTATTCCAAAGTTTTTAATGCTTTTTGATTCATATATTTCCCCATTCCTGATTTCTTGATTGGATCTGGCCGGAGGCCCTGGTTCCTTTACGATTATAACACGATTTCCCGGCACAGTGAACTTTTTCTTGCACATTTGCCTTAACAAACGTATAATGGAACTAATTAGGTAAAACGGGAAAACGTCAGAAGGGGGAAGTCTGACGAAAAGGGAGGACGCGAAGTAAGGAGGTTTTAATATGCCTGAAATACGTGATCCGGGAAGGGAACAGGAAAAGAAGGAAAACCGGCGGTTTATCAGTGAAAAGGTGGTTCGTCCTGCAAGAACCAGACGGCAGATGGCAGAACGGGGTGTGGTTCTTGTTCTGGCAGCTGCCGTATTTGGAGCCGTGGCGGCGGTGAGCTTTGCAGTGACTGTGCCGATGGCAGACCGTGTTTTTGGAGAGGAACCGGCTACGGAGCCTCCGATTTCCATTCCCAAGGATGAGCCTGCGGACACATCTGCCGCAGAGACAGTACAGACCGAGCCTGAGACAGAAAGCGAGCCCATCGAGGACCAGGTTCAGTCTGTTATTGAAAATTATCACTATACGATAGAGGACTTGAATTCTATTATAGGAAGCATGAGAGTTCAGGCCCAGAAGATAGATAAGGGTATCGCTGTGGTTCATTCTGTACAGCAGAAAACGGACTGGTTTGATAATCCTGTGGAGACCTCTGGTCTCTATGCAGGCGCTGTTATTGCAAAAACCGGTCAGGAACTTTTGATTTTAACGCCGGAAGCGGCTGTGGAGCAGGCCGATTCCATCAAGGTTTCCTTTTCTGGTGTGAGTGATGTAGACGGAAAGATGAAGCAAAAGGACAGTGTGGCAGGTCTGGCTATTGTCAGCGTTTCGACGGAAGCAATGGAGCCGTCGGTTTTAGACTCTATTCAGGTTCTTCCTCTGGGCAATTCCTATATGCTCAGGGAGGGCGAGCTGCTGATTGCGGCAGGAGGACCGGCTGGGATGATTCATTCCATAGATTATGGTACGGTTTCTTATGTCCAGAAAAATGTCCAGGTTACGGATCAGCATTGCCGTCTGTTATATGCGGACATTATGACAGATACCCGCAGCGGAACCTTTCTGTTTAATACAGCAGGAGAGCTGGTAGGATGGGCGCTGGAGCCTCAGACAGAGGGGGATGGGACAAGAGAGCGGAAAGCAGCTGCGGTTATGGGGATCTCTGATTATAAGGGAATTCTGGAAAAGCTGACCAATGGTCTTGGAATACCGTATTTTGGAATTGTAGGACAGCCGGTATCAGAGGCATTGGCAGAAAGCGGGCGTCCGAGAGGAATTTATGTCATTCATGCAGTGGCGGACAGTCCCGCCTACAGTGCAGGCATTCAAAATGGGGATGTGATTACTCATATAGATGGTCATGACACAACAAATATGAAGGAATTTCAGGGAATTGTAGAAAATCTGGAATGCGGACAGGTGATTCATGTGACTGTGGCCCGCAATGGCAGAGACGAATTTACACAGCTGGAATTTCAGGTGACGGTTGGGGCCAGATAAGAGTCAGAAAGTCCGGCGCTGCACAGAGTGGCAGAAGCATTATGAAACATAGAACAGTTACGAATATAGAAAGAGGACAATTATGAAATATCTTGACAGTTTAAGGGAAGGAATGCGCATTTCGGAGGTTTATCTTTGTAAAACAAAGCAGATTGCGCTGACAAAGGCAGGGAAGGAATACGGAAATCTGATTCTTCAGGATAAGACAGGAACAGTAGATGCCAAAATCTGGGATCTGGGTTCTCCGGGAATCGGCAATTTTGAGGCTATGGATTATGTCTGTGTAGATGCAGATGTTACGATGTTTATGGGTTCTAATCAGCTGAATGTTAAGCGGATCCGCAAGGCCGACGAGGGAGAATATATTCCGTCAGATTATTTGCCGGTTTCTTCCAAGGACATTGGAAAAATGTACACAGAACTTCTGGGAATTGTGGCATCGGTGAAAAATCCATATCTGCGGAAGCTTCTGGAGAGTTATTTTGGGGATCCGGATTTTGCAAAGGCATTCCGGTTCCACAGTGCGGCAAAGAGCGTTCATCACGGCTTTGTAGGAGGACTTCTGGAGCATACGCTGAGCGTGGCAAAGATGTGCAGTTATTTTGCAGAAGCTTATCCTATGCTGAACCGGGATTTGCTGTTGACAGCGGCTTTGTTCCATGATATTGGAAAGACGAAGGAATTGTCTACATTTCCGGAAAATGATTATACAGATGACGGACAGCTGCTGGGCCATATTATTATCGGTACAGAGATGATCAGTGATCACATTCGCGAAATTCCCGGCTTTCCGCCTAAGCTGGCTTCAGAATTAAAGCATTGTATCCTGGCCCATCATGGAGAGCTGGAATATGGTTCTCCGAAAAAACCGGCAATTCTGGAAGCGATGGCATTGAATTTTGCAGATAATGCAGATGCAAAAATGGAAACTATGATTGAGGTACTGCAGAATGCGGGAGATAATCAGGGATGGCTGGGATATAATCGCCTGCTGGAAACCAATATCAGAAAAACCTCAGATGGGGAAGGCGGAAAGAGTCGCTGAGCCAGAAATCTGGAGGGAGAAGGCAAAGCAGCAGAGCGCAGACGGAGCGCCAGGGAAGAGGCGAAGCTGCAGAGAAGAGACGAAAGCACAGAAAACAAGCGAAGCTGCATCGAAAAGGGCTGCCAGAAAGTCCGGTATCCGGAACTTCTGGCAGCCCTCTTCAGGAGGTATACGTATGTTGTATGGTTTATATGTAAACGTTTCAGCCGCGGAAAGGGGAATCACATCGGCGAAACGACTTGTTGTTGGGCGACCCGGCAACGGTTGCGCGCTGTTTGCCGCCAGGCCTTTTATATAAGCGAATAACGAACCTTCTTTGTTCATTATTATGATGCAGATCCTAAGCTGTCGTTCTGTTCCGTCCTGCATCATGGTTATATCATACCGAAAAAATGTGTCTAAAGTTTGAGAAGATTCTAAAGTATTTCCAAAATTTGGGAAGAAATTATAACTTTTTTGGGAGCAAATGTTAAGAAATTCATATAAAGACAGGGAGAAGCTATGGATTGGAAGAAAAATGATGTATTTCAGACAATAATTGAGGATATGAGCGACAGTGGGGAAGGAATCGGGAAAACAGATGGGTTTACCTGGTTTATTAAGGATGCTGTCATTGGTGATCGGGTGGAGGCTAAGGCAATGAAAGTAAAAAAATCTTACGGCTTCGCCCGGCTGCTGCAGGTGCTGGAGCCTTCCGACAAGAGAATAGCCCCTCTTTGTCCAGTGGCCCGTCAGTGCGGCGGATGTCAGATTCAGGCTATGGATTATCAGGAACAGCTGCGCTTTAAAGAAAATAAGGTCTGCAGCAATCTGCGGCGAATCGGAGGTCTGGAACATCTGATTTTCAGAGATGAGGAAGGCAGCCTGCGGAATGAAGAGGATGGAACTACCAATGCATTGCGGAAGGAAGAAAGCATTGAATCCGGTGCGATCTCTGTTTATCCGATTATGGGAATGGAGAATCCCTGGCGTTACCGCAATAAGGCACAGTTTCCCTTTGGAAGAAGCCGGGACGGCCGGATTATTGCCGGATTTTATGCCGGTCGGACCCATTCTATTATAGAGACAGAGGACTGCCTTTTGGGAGTAAGGGAAAACAGCACAATTCTTCAGTGTATCCGTGAACACATGGAGCAGTATAAAATTGAGCCCTATGATGAAGCGAATCACAGGGGACTGGTTCGTCATGTTTTAATTCGGAAGGGATTTCGGACTGGAGAGCTGATGGTGTGCCTGGTGCTGAACGGAGAGGTGAAAGCCCTGACAGAAGCGGACGTGCTTGTAGAGCGGCTGAGAGGGCTGTTTGGAGACGGAACGGCTGTAACAAGCATTTCTGTCAGCATCAACCGGGAGAAGACAAATGTAATTATGGGCAGCAGGATCGTGAATCTTTTTGGGCCAGGATACATTACGGACTATATTGGAAATGTGAAATACAGAATTTCTCCGCTGTCTTTTTACCAGGTAAATCCGGTGCAGACAGAAAAACTGTACAGTACAGCTTTGGAATATGCAGAGCTGACGGGAAAGGAAACTGTTTGGGATCTGTACTGTGGAATCGGAACGATTTCTCTGTTTCTGGCCCAGAAGGCAAAACAGGTCTATGGCGTGGAAATTGTGCCTCAGGCCATTGAGGATGCCCGCGCCAATGCCCGACTGAACGGTATGGATAATGTAAGCTTCTTTGTGGGAAAGGCAGAAGAGGTACTTCCGGAACAATATGAGAAGCATCAGGTATATGCCGATGTGATTGTGGTGGATCCGCCGCGGAAGGGCTGTGATACCGTCTGCCTGGATACCATTGTAAAAATGGGGCCGAAGCGGGTTGTGTATGTAAGCTGTGATTCCGCGACCCTGGCCAGAGATGTGAAATATCTGGGAGAGAGGGGATACCAGGTGGAGAAGGTGCGGTGCTGCGATATGTTTGGGCATTCTACGCATGTGGAGACAGTTGTGAAACTGGAGCGGAAAAATTAAACAGCGAGAAATATTCTTTTTCTATTATATAATGCTTGAATAGCAGGGAATAATGAAAATAATACAAAAATATCGGATAAATATATATTACGATTAGAAATGGAAAAATTCGCCTGAAAAAAGGCGAGGTAAATCAGAAAATAATCAATTTTGTAAGCTCGGCATTACTGATAAACTATAATTGTCACAATAAGGTGCTTTGGGGACAAAAGCTGGGGGTAAGGGGGGAGTATACCTAGGGAGTAGTTCAGAAAAAGCAAGTGGAAATCCAAAAAGGAGAAGGTGCATGATGTATTTGAAGCAGAAAATGCGCAGGGGTATCAGCGCAGCGCTGGTAGCAGCCATGACGGCAGGAAATATCCTGACAGTACCGGCGGCTCCGACAGAAGAAGGCATGCCGAACGTGAAGAACACTGTGGAAACAGAAAGTTATCAGGCGGAACTGAATCTTTCTGACGGAGAAATGGTGTTCAAAAACAAGGTTCGAGGAGAAAAGGAGTGGAATACGGCAGATAAGGCCATGATTCCGGGGGCGACGATGTTTCTTGAGGGAGATAACAGCGCCCGAAAGGCAGATATGACTGCCGCAAATGTACTAAACAGCATGGATGCAGACGGGGGAGCAGCAGGCATGCAGATGAGCGGTGAACTGTCCGGTGTGAAGTCATGGTTTTTCTTTGACAATGAGATTCTTTGCCTTGGTGCAGACATTGCCAATACGGGAGATACGACAGACAAGATTATTAATGTTGTAGACAACGTGACAGTAGAAAAAACAACCTATGCCGGACTGACGAACCCGGCGAACGGCTATCGGAATATTTTGAAGGCATCGGTTGATACCAATGAGAAATACAGCTGGAAAAAAATTGTAGATACTGCAACTAAGGGAAGCCATGCGAGAAACTGGCTTACAGCTTCCGGCATTGAGGATTCACAAAAGTCACTGGAATGGAGCTATGTATTTGGCGATACTATTACCAACTCTAAGGTGTTTTATCGTTTCCCAACAGAGGGAACCGGCGAGGTAAAACAGTTTGAGCTGTGGACGCTGCCGGTAAACGGCGGTTATCAGTACACTCTGGGAGCTGGAAAAAAACAGGGTGATTTTGCCAATAATGCGCCGGCAGAAACAGAAAACAGAGTTCTGGAGAATACGGGAGCTATTCAGGCTGCTGAAAATGAATCTGAGGGGACTCTGGCTGTTAATAAGTGGACAGACGGCGAGGTGAATCTGAAAGGAAAAGTGGCAGAGGTTGCTTTAAATGAAGCGGCATCTGTAGTAATTGAGAAGGACGGCGCAGCTGGCAAGGCATTGATTACTGTGGCAAAGCCAGAGTCAGGCGCATCTTCACAGATTACCCTGTCAGCAGCTCTTGATGCAGAGTCTGCAAAGGAACTCGGCTCTTTAGGAGCAGCAGAGGTTACCACAGATGGGGGAACTGTGACAATGAAGCTGGATACGGCAAAAATGAGCAGTCCGGTTTCTGTAGAAGTTCAGTTAAAGAAGATTGATGTGGTAACAGGAGAGACCATCACTCTGGTAAGAGGGGATGAGGTGAAACTGGAAACACCTGAGGAATTAACAGGAAATGTTACCTGGAGCACAAAATTTCTGAAGTATGATGGAACCTATCTTCGTAATGTAGGCTCATCCAAGAAGAAAAGAGAGCTGAAGGAAGGAGAGGCGGATGGCACTCGTAAGGCTGGAGACGCGACAGCGGATCATCTGCTTTCCGTAACCGGAGTACAGGACGGAGCCATCCTGAATGCCAAGAATAAAGGTGAGATGGTTGTTGTTGCAGCGGATGAAAGCGGCAAGAGCAAGCAGTGGAAGGTGAAGGTTCTGCATGAGGATCCGGCAAATCTTCCAGAAGCAGGGCCGGAGGACTATGCAAAGATCCGTACAGCCTGGAAGGAGTCTCTGATTGGAACAAATCTGACAGAAGAGGATGGCGGACAGGAGATCCTGGATATCATCAATGCAGAGGCAGAGGGGTATTGGAATGCCTATGCCTATAAGGGACAGGAAACCTGTGAGGATGTTCCGTGGAAAGGGGACATTGGAGGAGGAAAAGAGAATCCGGATGTTCCTTACGAGGACGACGCAGTGGAATTCCGTCCTGCATTCCAGAAGGTTCTGTCTATGTGTAAGGCTTATGCGTCAGAAGGCGGAAAGCTGTACCATAATCAGGACATGCTGAAAGATATTATTCATATTCTGGATTATATGTGTACCCGTTGTTATGTTCCCAAGAGCCAGACCGATAACTGGTGGACCTGGGAAATCGGAATGCCAAAGGATCTGATTCCGGCTCTGATTCTGATTTATGACGAACTGTCGGAAGAACAGATTATGAAATATACAGAGGCGCTGTATTTCTTCCAGCCGGATCCTTACTGGGAGGGCGCAATCAACACAGCAAGCACCCATGTAAAGGGATATCGAGCAGCTCAGGGCGCCAACATCATCGACTGTTCCACAACGGCAGTTGGTTTGGGCGCTTTAAGAGAAGATAATGAGCTTGTTTATCTGGGAATGATGGCCTCTTCTCAGACCTTTGTAATTCAGCAGGTAGAGGACAGTACGAAGCTGGCAGAGGAAGGCTTTAAGAGCGGCTTCTATCCAGACGGCTCCTATATGGATCATGGACGTCTTGCTTATCTGGGTTCCTATGGCGTTGAATTCATGAAGGGCGGAGTAAAGATCCCGTCTCTGATTGGCGGAACTCCGTGGCAGTATCCGGAAGAGGTTCAGAAGAATCTGGAATATTATATTGTAGAAGGCTTTGGAAACGGAATATACCGGGGAATGATGTTAGACTGCCTGAAGGGCCGTTCTGTAGCCAGACCTGGAGGAAGCAACCGGGCAGCTGGCCGGGAGGCTATGATCTGCATTCTTCAGATGGTAGATTCTCTTAGCGCAGAAGCAAGAGCAACGACTCTTCCTATGCTGAAATCCTGGCTGGAAGAGGACGAGGGCTTTATTGATTCTCTTCAGGGCGCAGAGAATATGGCAATTAAGAAGAAGGCAAGAGAAATTCTGGAAGACTCTTCAATCGAAGGATATGTGGCACCGGTACATAAGTCCTATCCTCTGATGGATCGAGCTTTCCACAGAATGGATGATTATTTATTTGCAGTTTCCATGTTCTCCGAGCGTACACAGAATACGGAGATTATGAATGATGAAAACAGGTTTGGATGGCATCAGAATGATGGTATGACCTATATCTATGATCGCGATGACATGTATACAGAGAATTTCTGGAATACCGTGAACCCGCTGCGTCTTCCGGGAACAACGGTTGCAGCTATGAAGATTGATAATGGCGCACCGGACAGCTCTGGATTTATTCAGAAGGGCGACTTCCTGTCTACAGAAAGCTGGGTAGGCGGAAGCAGCATCGGAAATTACGGTATCAGCGGTATGGCATTCAGCGGAAAGATCAAAGGCGCAGAGGGAGATGCATCGACAACCTATGCTCCAGAGTTAAACGGCAAGAAGTCCTGGTTTATGTTTGATGATGAGATTGTCTGTCTGGGTGCGGATATTAACAATAAGAACATGAACGTTCCGGTAGAAACAACCATTGACAACCGGAAGCTGGATCAGGATGGAAACAATGGATTCCTGGTTGACGGACAGGAAATGGATCTTCCTGTAAAAGAGGCAAATGTTAAGGAGCTGGCAGACCGCAGCGTGGATGTATCAGGCGTTGCCTGTGAGGACATTCGCTGGGCTCATGTAGAGGGAACGGAATCTGCAGGAACCGGTTATTATTTCCCGGAGGAAAATACAGAGATTCAGGTACGTCGGGCAAAGACAACCGGAAGCTGGCGCGATATTGGAACCTTTGATGGAGAAAGCACGGAAAATTATCTGGAAATGTGGTTTGACCATGGGGAAAATCCCACTGGAGCATCCTACAGCTATGTTCTTCTGCCGGAAACTGACGCGGGAGAAACAGAAGCCTATGCGGCAGCGCCGGAGATTGCTGTTTTAGCCAATAATAAAGATGCGCAGGCTGTATACCATAAGGGTCTGAATATAACAGGCATTAATTTCTGGAATAAAAACGGCGGATCGGTAAATGATGTAACCAGCAGCAGCGCAGCATCTGTGATGCTTCAGGAGTCAGAGACAGGCCTGCTGACCGTAGCAGTTTCTGATCCGACTATGAAAAACCAGGGAACCATCCAGATTACTATTCGCAAGCCGATTGCTTCTGAAGAAAAGCTGGATGAAAATGTATCCTGTGAACAGAAGGAAGATGGAAGTGTAGTTTTAACCTTCCAGATGAAGGGAACCAACGGCGCCTCCTCCATGGCAGAGCTTCAGCTGCAGGCGTCTGTTTATCCGGCAGCTGTTCGTCTGGAAAATGGTGAGAGCCAGCAGTTTGAGGTTCGTGATTATGGTATGGGAATCCAGGAAACATCCTGGTCTGTATCTGGAACAGAACAGGAACTGGCAGAGGGTACTACAGTAGATGAAAATGGACTGCTTCAGATTGACGAGGAAGAGGCAAATAATGCCCTGGTTGTAACTGCAGATACAGATGCAGGAGCAGAGCTTCAGGCATATGTATCCTTAGGCAGCCCGGCGTCTGCAGAGCTTCCGCAGGAGATTCAGGATCTGAAAATCACCATAAGGAATGCTCTGAAGGCAGCAGAAGAAAATGGAACAGATTCTGAAGAGGCCAGAGAGGCTGTGAAGCTTGCAGTAGAAGAAATTGCGGATACAGACAATGATAAGCTGATTCGCTACATGATGAATGACGTTCTGACAGTTTCTGAGCTGTATCAGGAAGCATTCGCAGGAACTGAGTATGCAGTGGACGAAGCAGAAGAAGTATCTGAGGATGCCGCAGAGCTGAATCCGGCAGAAGCTCAGGGTATGGCTTTAAGTATTCTGCCGTCTGAGGCAGAAGGTCCTTCCAGAGCAGTTCTGGTGATTGGCGAGGCTGAGGAAGAAGACAGACCGACAGCAACACCGTCTAATGCAGAGATTCTCGATGAGGAGGATGCAGACATTGTAGACGAGGATGAGTGGATTCTGTCTGAGGACGAGGAAGCAACACCGTCTAATGCAGACTTCGTGGAGAATCGCAAGGCCACTGCGTCAAATGCAGATACAGAAGAAGATGCTCCGGCAGCAAAGGCAACGGATTCCAATGCAGAAGAGCCGGATAAAAAACCGGTAGTTCCGGAGAAGCTTGGCGGCGTAAAAGTAGATGCAGATCACTGCTATAGCTTTGGAACGCAGTTGTTCCTGGAAAAGGAAGACGGAGAGAGAAACAGACTGTCTATGAAGGCTCCGATTCGCCTGGAGGTAGCTCTTCCGGAGTGTATTGATCCGGAAAGAAAGATAGTGGCAGCAGTATTTGGTGAAAACGGAAAAGAATATCCTCTGACCTGGAAGCTGGAAGATGATCGCCTTGTTCTGATGCTGAGCCGGACAGGTACTATTGTTCTGGCAAATGCAGAGGGAGAAGAACCGGAAAATCCGGAAACAGAGCTGTTCCACGTTGTCATTGATCCGGATATTCCAAACGGTACAGTAACTGCAAACCGCCTGGAGGGACCGGAAGGAACGGAGATTATCCTGAAAGCAGTTCCTGATTCCCGGTACAGACTGAATGCACTGTATGTAAACGGCAAAAAGGTAAAGACTGCTTCTGACGGAACCTATCGCCTGATTTTGCGTGAGGATATAGAGGTAACTGCTGAATTCAGAAGAAAGAGATCCGGCGGTTCTGGTTCCTCTGGCTCTTCATCACGAGGTCCGGCAGTGTCTGCTTCCGGAATCTGGCAGAACGAGGGCGGCAGATGGAAATACCGCCGCGCAGACGGCAGCTATGAGACGAACAGCTGGAGTCTGATTCAGAATACGTGGTATTGCTTTGATGCAGAGGGCTATATGAGAACAGGCTGGTATTTTGAGACAAAGGATCAGCACTGGTATTATCTGCTTCCAAGTGGTGTTATGGCAACAGGCTGGCAGAATATTGATGGCAAGTGGTACTTCCTCAATGACATTACCCGTGGAAATACTGGCTGGACCCGCCAGGAGTCTGCATGGACTGTGAATCAGCAGCAGAACCCAGGAATGCCTCAGGGAGCGCTGTATCAGTCTGGCATGACACCGGACGGCTATCAGGTAGACAGCCAGGGTGTCTGGGTACAGAAGTAGGAAGGATTTACGGATTATCAGTTCTCGGGAATATCGATTGATATAAGAATGCAGTATTAAAACATGATAAAGAGAGGGTATATGACATCGAGGTGTTATATACCCTCTTTTTTTACATTTACCGATATGAAAAAAGGTGAGGAAAACCATAAAATAATCAATTTCATAAATCAGGCAGTGATGGTAAATTAGTACTGTTGCTGTAAAGTGCTATAGAATGAGCCGGGGGGACTCAAAGAAATGCAGCATAATTCCAAAAAGGAGAAGAGTATGATGTATTTTAAGCGGAAAATGCGCAGAGGAATCAGTACGGCACTGATTGCGGCCATGACTGTGGGAAACGCACTCACAGTTTCTGCAGCTCCAGTAGGAGAATGGGATCATAAGGCCGAACTGCTGCAGGGGAATGGAGCAGAAGCCTATGGAACAGAACTGGTGCTCGTGAATGATGGTGTGGAGCCGGACAACACAGGGGCAAAAGAAAATGGCCCCAAGGTGGCAACAGAAGACCAGGTGACACTGGTAATCGGTGAGACGGCAGAGCTCACAAAGCCGGAAGGATTTTCAGAAAATGTTACATGGAGTACGAAATTCCGGAAGTATGACGGAACCTATCTTCGCAATGTAGGTTTTTCCAAAATCAAGCGGGAACTGAAAGAAGGCGAGCGGGATGGCGACCGTGTGGCAGGAGATGCAACAGCGGATCATCTGTTGGCTGTAGAAAAAGCAGAAAACGGAAATGCACAGATTACAGCTAAGCATAAGGGCGAGATGGTTGTAGTTGCGTCTGATGATAATGGAAATACAAAACAGTGGGATGTGAAGATTCTTCATGTGGATCCTTCTGAGCTTCCAGAGGTTACGGCAGAGGATTATGCAAGAATCCGCAGAAACTGGAAGGAGTCTCTGATTGGCACAAATCTTTTGCAGGAGGATGGCGGAGCCGAAATCTTAGCAGCTTTGAATGAGGAAGCGCAGACCGCATGGGATGCTTATGTATACAAAGAGGGAGATGTATGCGAGGGAATTCCGTGGAAGGAAGACGAGGGCGCAAAGGGAAATGCAAACATTCCTTATGAAGATGATGCTGTAGAATTCCGTCCTTCTGTAAAGAAGCTACTGGCAATGACCAAGGCATATGCAGCAGAGGGCGGCGCATTATATAAGAACGAGGCGCTGCTGAAGGATATGATAGAAATTCTGGATTATCTGTGCGGAAAATGCTTTGTGCCCAAGAGCCAGACAGACAACTGGTGGACCTGGGAAATGGGAATCCAGAAGGATCTGATTCCTGCGCTGATTCTTATCCGGGATGAGCTGAATGAAGAGCAGATTATGAAGTATACAGAAGCGCTGTATTTCTTCCAGCCAGATCCCTTCTATGAAGGTGCTATTAACACGGCAAGCACCCATGGAAAAGGCTACCGGAAAGCACAGGGCGCTAATATTATTGACTGTTCCACAACAGCAGTAGGATTGGGCGCGCTGAGAGCGGATAATGAGCTGGTTTACCTTGGAATTCAGGCGTCTTCTCAGACATTTGTAATCCAGGAGGTAGAAGACAGCTCCAAGATAGCGGAAACTGGTTACAAGAGTGGCTTCTATCCGGACGGCTCCTATCTGGATCACATCAGTGTTCCATATCTGGGCGCCTACGGAATTGAATTTATGAAGGGCGGCGTGAGAATTCCGGCTCTGATTGCAGGAACTCCGTGGAAATATTCAGAAGAGGTTCAGAAGAATCTGGAGTACTATGTTGTAGAGGGCTTCGGAAACGGTATGTACAAGGGTATGATGCTGGACTGCCTGAAGGGCCGTTCTGTATCGCGTCCTCAGGGAAGCAATAAGGCTGCCGGACGGGAAGCTATGGTAATCATCCTTCAGATGGTAGATTCTCTCAGTGATGAGGCGAAGGCACAGACACTTTCTGCGCTGAAATGCTGGCTGGAAGAGGATCCTGGCTTTGTTGAAAGCCTGAAGGGCGCCGAGAATGTTCCGATTAAGCAGAAGGCGCTGGAAATTCTGGGAGATTCTTCCATCGAGAGCCATGTACCTGCAGTGCATAAATCCTATCCGTTAATGGATCGAGCAATTCACAGAACGGATGATTATCTGTTTGCAGTCTCCATGTACTCTGAGCGAATTCAGAACTCTGAGATTATGAACCATGAAAACCGGTTTGGATGGCATCAGAGCAATGGTATGACCTATCTTTACGATGGAGATAAGCAGTATACGGAGAATTTCTGGAATACGGTCAATCCTCTGAGACTTCCGGGAACTACAGTTGTTCCAGTAAATATCGGAACTGGAAAGCCGGACAGCTCTGGCTATGCGCAGGGCGGAGACTTCCTGGGCACAGAAAGCTGGGTAGGCGGAAGCAGCATTGGAAACTACGGTATCAGCGGTATGGCATTTACCGGAAAGAACCGAGGAATTGCAGGAGACGCATCTGTTACTTATGCGCCGAAGCTGAAGGGTAAAAAGTCCTGGTTTATGTTTGATAATGAAATTGTTTGTCTTGGCGCAGGAATTACAAACGAAGGAATGGATCTTCCGGTAGAGACAACGATTGAGAATAAGAAGCTGAACAAAGACGGAGAGAACCGTTTTGTTGTAGATGGAGAGACAGAGAACCTTCCTGTGAAGGAAGCAGATATTAAGGAGCTGGTAGATCGCAGCGCAGATGTATCAGGAACTGTTTTTGATCAGGTAAGATGGGCTCATCTGGAAGGAAATGAAACTTCCGGAACAGGATATTATTTCCCGATGGAGAATACAGAGATCCAGGCTCGTCGTGGAAAAACCACAGGAAACTGGAGTGATGTAGGTACCTTTGAGGGAGAAAGCACAGAAAATTACCTGGAGCTGTGGATTGATCACGGAAAGAATCCAAAGAATGCAGATTACAGCTATGTACTTCTTCCGGAGAAAACAGCAGAAGAGACAGAAGCTTATGCGGCAGCTCCTCAGATTGCTGTTCTGGAAAATAGCGAGAGCGTACAGGCTGTATATCATCAGGGCCTGAACATGACCGGAATCAATTTCTGGAATAAAAACGGTGGAACTGTAAATGATGTAACCAGCAGCAGTGCGGCATCTGTGATGCTTCAGGAATCAGAGACAGGCCTGCTGACCGTGGCAGTTTCTGATCCGACTATGAAAAACAAAGAAACAATCCAGATTACCCTTCGTAAGCCGGTTGCTTCAGAAGAACGTCTGGATGAGAATGTAACCTGTGAACAGAAGGCAGACGGAAGCACAGTGCTGACCTTCCAGATGGAGGGAACCAACGGCGCTTCTTCTATGGCAGAGCTTCAGCTGGGGGCATCGATTGCTCCGGCAGCAGTTCAGCTGGAAAAGGGCAGCTCCCAGGAGTTTGAAATCCGTGATTACGGTCTGGGAATTCAGCAGACAGAATGGTCTGTACAGGGAACAGGAGTTTCTCTGGCAGAAGGTACTGCAGTGGATGAAAACGGAGTGCTTCTGATTGACGAGGAAGAAAAAAATACAGCTCTGGTTGTAACTGCAGAAACAGATACCGGAGTGACCTTCCATGCATATGTATCTCTGGGAAGTCCGGCATCTGCAGAGCTTCCGCAGGAGATTCAGGAACTGAAAATCACCATAAGGAATGCTCTGAAGGCAGCAGAAGAAAACGGAACAGATTCTGAAGAGGCCAGAGAGGCTGTGAAGCTTGCTGTAGAAGAAATTGCGGATACAGACAATGATAAGCTGATTCGCTACATGATTGATGATGTTCTGGCTGTTTCCGAGCTGTATCAGGAGGCATTCGCAGGAACGGAGTATGCAGTGGAGGAGGCAGAAGAGATATCTGAGGATGCCGCAGAGCTGAGTCCAGCAGTTGCATATGGTATGGCTTTAAGTATTCTTCCATCCGAGGCAGAAGGTCCTTCCAGAGCAGTTCTGGTGATTGGCGAGGCTGAGGAAGAAGACAGACCGACAGCAACACCGTCTAATGCAGAGATTCTCGATGAGGAGGATGCAGACATTGTAGACGAGGATGAGTGGATTCTGTCTGAGGACGAGGAAGCAACACCGTCTAATGCAGACTTCGTGGAGAATCGCAAGGCCACTGCGTCAAATGCAGATACAGAAGAAGATGCTCCGGCAGCAAAGGCAACGGATTCCAATGCAGAAGAGCCGGATAAAAAACCGGTAGTTCCGGAGAAGCTTGGCGGCGTAAAAGTAGATGCAGATCACTGCTATAGCTTTGGAACGCAGTTGTTCCTGGAAAAGGAAGACGGAGAGAGAAACAGACTGTCTATGAAGGCTCCGATTCGCCTGGAGGTAGCTCTTCCGGAGTGTATTGATCCGGAAAGAAAGATAGTGGCAGCAGTATTTGGTGAAAACGGAAAAGAATATCCTCTGACCTGGAAGCTGGAAGATGATCGCCTTGTTCTGATGCTGAGCCGGACAGGTACTATTGTTCTGGCAAATGCAGAGGGAGAAGAACCGGAAAATCCGGAAACAGAGCTGTTCCACGTTGTCATTGATCCGGATATTCCAAACGGTACAGTAACTGCAAACCGCCTGGAGGGACCGGAAGGAACGGAGATTATCCTGAAAGCAGTTCCTGATTCCCGGTACAGACTGAATGCACTGTATGTAAACGGCAAAAAGGTAAAGACTGCTTCTGACGGAACCTATCGCCTGATTTTGCGTGAGGATATAGAGGTAACTGCTGAATTCAGAAGAAAGAGATCCGGCGGTTCTGGTTCCTCTGGCTCTTCATCACGAGGTCCGGCAGTGTCTGCTTCCGGAATCTGGCAGAACGAGGGCGGCAGATGGAAATACCGCCGCGCAGACGGCAGCTATGAGACGAACAGCTGGAGTCTGATTCAGAATACGTGGTATTGCTTTGATGCAGAGGGCTATATGAGAACAGGCTGGTATTTTGAGACAAAGGATCAGCACTGGTATTATCTGCTTCCAAGTGGTGTTATGGCAACAGGCTGGCAGAATATTGATGGCAAGTGGTACTTCCTCAATGACATTACCCGTGGAAATACTGGCTGGACCCGCCAGGAGTCTGCATGGATTGTGAATCAGCAGCAGAACCCAGGAATGCCTCAGGGAGCGCTGTATCAGTCAGGCATGACGCCGGACGGCTATCAGGTAGACAGCCAGGGTGTCTGGGTACAGAAATAAGAGATAGGGCTTTGAAATTGCAGCAGCCTCTCCGGAAAGAAGAACTCTGGAGAGGCTGCTGCCTGTTTCATAACTACAGGCGAATCGAAAAAACTATCTGTCAGCAGAAGAAAAACAGAAAATATGTTTTATAATAGCGTGACTTTCATGACTTTCAGACAATCTTTCAGAAAAAATTCGCCTGTCGCATACAAAAGTAGCTGGACAAAAGACACTTGCTTGTGCTATACTTAGTGAAATCAAAAAAGGTGACTAGTTTTACAGGAGATCCGGCGGATGTGTTATTTTTTGCCAAATTTGATTTCTGTATGCTCGCAGGAGTATATTGAAATAAATACAGACACTTATAAGGAGGAGAAAAATGAAAAAGCGTTTCTTAAGTCTGACAATGGCAGCGGCAATGGTATTGTCTCTGGCAGGCTGTCGCGGCGCAGAGCCGGCAGCAACAACAGCAGCACCGGCGACTGAGGCAGCAACTACTGCAGCAGCAGGGGAATCAGCAGAGGGAGCTGAGACCAAAGCAGAGGAGCAGAAAGAGGCTGAGCCTTTTAAGATTGGTATTCTTACCGGTACAGCATCTCAGGGTGATGAGGAGATTACTCAGGCCAACAAGATGAAAGAGAAGTACGGTGACATGATTGTTACCGCTACCTATCCGGATAACTTTACCACTGAAACCGAGACTCTGATTTCCAATGCAGTAGCAATGGCTTCTGATCCAGAGGTTAAGGCAATTGTTTGGTGTCAGGCAGTTCCGGGAACCGCAGCTGCAATCGACAAAGTACGTGAGACCCGTCCTGACATGATCTTCATTGCAGGTACTCCTGGTGAGGACCCGGGCGTTATTAACCCGAAGGCTGATATCGTTCTGCAGGTTGACGAGCCTGGATGCGGTACTGTGATTCCGCCGCAGGCAAAGGCGCAGGGTGCAAAGACTCTGATTCACTACTCTTTCCCGCGTCACATGAGCTACGCTCTGATCGTTGCACGTCACGAGAACATGAAGAAGTACTGTGAAGAGAACGGTATCGAGATGGTTGACGTCACCGCTCCGGACCCGACCGGTGACTCTGGTATTACCGGTGCTCAGCAGTTCATCCTGGAGGATGTTCCGCGTCAGATCGAGAAGTACGGCAAGGACACTGTATTCTTCACCACCAACTGTGGTATGCAGGAGCCGCTGATTCGTTCCGTATTTGAGAACGGCGCTATCTACAGCTTACAGTGCTGTCCGTCTCCGTTCCACGCATTCCCGGCAGCTCTTAATATCGACATGGCTGGTCATGAGGCTGATGTAACCTACATGATGGAGCAGCTGCAGGCCAAGGTTGACGAGTACAACATGGGCGGACGTGTTTCCACCTGGGGCGTTCCCTGTAATATGCTGTTCGTAAATGCAGGCGTTGAGTATGCAAAGAAGGTTCTGGAAGGCGAGACCAATGGTGTGGTTCTGGACGAGCAGGTTCTGCGTGACACCATCCAGGAATGTGCAGAGCAGTATACTCCGGATGCAAAGATGACCATTGCTCACTATGTAGATGACAGTGGCAATGCTAAGGACAATCATTTCCTGGTTATGTCTGATTTTGTTACTTTTGAATAAAGAACGGCTGAAACCATATTAATTCAGGAGCAACAGGGTTTCGCCAACAGACGCATTACGGCGAAAGTTGGCGGAACCTTTTCCTGTATACAGAACGGTTGAAAGGGACGGCGGTTCTGTACAGGAGATGCTTTCTGTAAAGAAAAAGCGTTTCGCCTGATGGGGAGTGCAGAGAGGAACTCTTTTTCCTTACAGGAAGTGCCCTGTGAGACTTATAACAAATGAATGTAGAAAGAGGTTATTGAATTGGAGAACACGAACGAAATCTATGTCCTTAAAATGGACAACATTGCCAAAGAATATTACGGCAACCGTGTTTTAAAAGGAGTAAACCTGCATATTCGTCCCGGCGAGATTCATGCGCTGATGGGAGAGAACGGAGCAGGAAAATCCACACTGATGAATATCCTGTTTGGTATGCCTGTGATTCACAATACGGGAGGATATGAGGGAACGATTCAGGTAGGCGGCGAGGATGTAGTCATCGATACCCCCTTAAAGGCCATGGAGCTGGGCATCGGTATGGTGCATCAGGAATTTATGCTGATTCCGGGATTTACTGTTACAGAGAATATTAAGGTTGGACGTGAAATCAGTACGCCGAACCTGGCAAGCCGTCTTTTTGGCAAATCCATGGAAACCCTGGATACAAAGGCCATGAGAAAGGATGCCAAGAAGGCGTTAAAGACCATAGGACTTCAGATTGAGGACTATGTGAAGGTGGCAGGTCTTCCAGTAGGATATATGCAGTTTATTGAGATTGCCCGTGAGCTGGATAAGACTGGTATTCGGATTCTGGTATTCGACGAGCCGACAGCAGTTCTGACAGAGTCTGAGGCAGATCGTCTTCTGGAAGCCATGCGGGTGATTTCATCCCAGGGCATTGCTATTATTTTCATTACTCACCGTTTGGACGAGGTTATGGCAGTGGCGGACGGTATGACCATTCTTCGAGATGGCGAGTTCGTTGCAAGAAAAGAGATTAAAGATACCAACGTAGTTGAGATTGCAGAGCTGATGATTGGCCGTAAGGTAGAGAAGCTGGTAGATGAAAGCTCTGAGCCGGATACCCGTAAGATCAGTGACAAGGAGATTGCTGTAAGTCTTCGCAACTACAAGGTAGATATGCCTGGTGAGCAGGTAAAAGGAATTGACCTGGATATCCGGAAAGGTGAGATTTTCGGTATTGGCGGCCTGGCAGGACAGGGTAAGCTGGGAATTCCCAATGGAATCATGGGGCTGTACAAGGCATCTGGCGAGGTCAGGATCAACGGCGAGCTTCTGAATCTGGATAAGCTGGGCGATGCCCTGGAACACAAGGTTGCCTTTGTTTCTGAGGATCGTCGGGGCGTAGGTCTTCTGCTGGATGAAAGCATTGAGCAGAATATTATCTTCTCTGCCATGTACACCAATGGCAAGTTCTTAAAGAAAATCGGCTGGATGCATCTTTACGATTCTGCAGCAGCCAAGGCTCATGCAGAAAATATGGTAAAGACCCTGGATATTCGCTGTACTGGAATTCGTCAGGCAGCAGGAAGGCTGTCAGGCGGAAATCAGCAGAAGGTGTGTCTGGCTCGTGCGCTGACTCTGGAGCCGGATATTCTGTTTGTATCAGAGCCGACCCGTGGTATTGATATCGGTGCGAAAAAGCTGGTGCTGGAGTACCTGACAAAGCTGAACCGGGAAACCGGATTAACAGTAATTATTGTTTCCTCTGAATTAGTAGAACTGCGGTCCATTTCTGACCGGATAGGCATCGTTTCTGACGGAAAGCTGGCATGTATCCTGTCTCCGGATGATTCAGATGCAAACTTTGGACTGGCAATGTCCGGAGCATGGAAAGGAGGTCAGAACAATGGATAATCCATTAAAAAAGATGATAAATAAATTCGGCCTGCCGCGTATTATTATTGCAGGATTCTTTATTCTGCTGGTTATCGGGGCATCAGCCTTTCAGATGAATATGCCGCAGTTTTTCGGTGATATCCTTCGCCGCTGGGGTATGTTTGGAATTCTGGCCCTGGCTATGGTGCCTGCGGTTCAGTGCGGAATTGGCCTGAACTTTGGTATCTCCATGGGTATCGTAGGAGGCCTGCTGGGCGGTATTATTGTCATTCAGCTGAATATTGCACAGAATCCGTCTCTGGTAGCCATTCATCCGCTGTTTGCAGCCTGGGTGGCAATTCTGGTGGCAATTCTGATTGGTGTGGTTCTGGCTACGGGAATCGGCTATCTTTATGGACTGCTGTTAAACCGGGTAAAGGGCTCTGAGATGACAGTTACCACTTATGTGGGATTCTCTGTTATCGCATTTATGAATATGGTCTGGATGCTGCTTCCTTTTGATAATGGTGAGCTGATCTGGCCCAATGCCGGTAAAGGTATGCGTAATACCATTTCTCTGGCATCTTCTTTCAGTGAGGTTATGAATAAGACAATGGCTTTCGGAATGGGTGATTTCCTGTTCCCGACCGGTCTTTTGCTGTTCTTCTTCCTGATGTGCTTCCTGGTATGGCTGTTTATGCGGTCCAAAACCGGTATGGCAATGACTGCTGCAGGCGCCAATCCCATGTTTGCCAAAGCAGCAGGAATCAATGTAAATAAGATGCGCCTGATTGGAACCACCATTTCCACAGTGCTGGCGGCAGTCGGTATTCTGGTGTACGCGCAGGGCTTCGGTTTTATGCAGCTGTATAACGGACCGATGATGATGGGCTTTACCTCTGTAGCCGCAGTGCTGATTGGCGGTGCAACACCGAAGAGGGCATTGATTGTTCATGTACTGATTGGTACATTCCTGTTCCAGGGTATCATGACGCTGGGACTTCCGGTTGTAAACCAGATTATTCCGGAAGGAAACCTGTCCGAGGTTATGCGTATGATTATTTCCAACGGTATTATTATCTACGCTCTGACTCAGGCAAAGGGAGGTGACGGCCGTGAATAAGAAGCTGAAGGATATTCTGTTTCAGAATAAAGTAGTAATTCTGTTTATATTATTGTGTGTAGGCGCAACCATTGCATCAAAGCAGCCGCTGACTTTTGTTATTCCGGAGCTGTTTACTCGAATTGCGCGTAACTCATTTATTGTACTTTCCCTGATTATTCCGGTTATTGCCGGCATGGGACTGAACTTTGGTATTGTTATCGGAGCCATGTCTGCGCAGATTGCTCTGTTTCTGACAACATACTGGGGTCTGACCGGTTTCGGCGGATTTCTGGTGACGGCAGCTCTGGCAACTCCGTTCTCTGTTCTTTTTGGTTATCTGGTAGGTAAGCTGTTTAACCATATGAAGGGCAGCGAGATGATCGGCGGTCTGGTGCTGGGATATTTTGCAGAAGGAATTTATCAGTTTATTTTCCTGTTTGTATTCGGCGGTATTATTCCTATGGTAAATACCAAGCTGATGATTCCTACAGGTGTTGGTGTTAAGAATACCATTGACTTAAAGGATACCGTAAAATATGCTCTGGACAATGTTCCCATGCTGACGATTCTGGAGGTTGGTTTCTATCTGTTCCTGATTGGAACGGTTTGCTCCCTGGCCTTTAAGCTGGCTAAGAAGCAGGAGAACAACTGGAAGAAAACAGGAAGCACGGTGGCAGCAGCAGTTGTGATTTATGGAATCAGCTTTATTGGTCCGGTTGAGCGGTTCTTATCTGCTGACCGTCTGCTTCTGCTTTCTGCAGTGGAGCTTTGCTGTCTCCTGACTGTGATTGTTCAGGCAGCGCAGTTTGTAAAAGCAAAGCTGGCGGCCAAATCTGAGGAAGGCGGCGAGCCGTTTAATACCAAAAAAGCTCTTGGATATATCGCGGCAGCAGCAGTCGTATATGGTCTGACCTATATTCCGGCCCTGTACAAGGTGCTGATTATGGTGAAGCTTCCGGTTATGACTTACCTGTGTATTGCAGCTCTCTGCGTATTTAACAATGTTCTTCTGAAGACCCGTCTGGGCCAGAATATGAGAACGGTAGGTCAGAGCCGTGCCGTGGCAAACGCTTCCGGTATCAACGTAGACAGAACCCGTATCATTGCCATGATTTTCTCAACGGTATTGGCGAGCTGGGGACAGCTGATCTTCCTGCAGAATGTGGGAACCCTGTCCACCTACGGCGCTCATACTCAGGTGGGACAGTTTGCGATTGCAGCTCTTCTGGTAGGAGGCGCTTCTGTACAGAAGGCTACCAATAAGCAGGCTCTGCTGGGTATTGTCCTGTTCCATACACTGTTTATCGTATCTCCGCTGGCTGGTAAGGAGCTGTTCGGCGATCCGGTCATCGGTGAGTATTTCCGTGTATTCGTATCCTATGGCGTTATCGCTATGGCACTGGCTATGCATGCCTGGAAAAAGGCAGTTAAGCCGACTGAGGAGTCTGAAGAGAAGGAAGAAAATAATGAGGGAGTACATCCCATGGCAGGCTGATAAAAAAGACCTGTATCAAGAAAGGCCGGAGTCGGAAGACTTCGGCTTTTCTTTTCGCCAGTTTTACTTGCGCATGAGCGGGAACAGGAGTAGAATAGAAGCAGTAATACAGCTGCTACGGCTAATCTGAAGAAGGAAGGTACAAGACATGAAAGATGTAAATTGCGCATACTGTATGCAGGGAGATTTGGTTGCAAAGTTCGCTTACCCTATCTGTAAGATGGATACAGGCTTTCTGTATGTATTTAAGGAGCAGAGTCATCCGGGACGTCTGATTCTGGCTCATGACAAGCATATCAGCGAGATGATTGAACTGACGGACGAGGAGAGAAATGCATTTTTTGCAGATGTGGCAAAAGCTGCCCGCGCCATTCACAAGGTTTACCATCCTAAGAAAGTAAACTACGGCGCTTACGGAGATACCGGCTGCCATCTGCATATGCATCTTGTTCCCAAGTATGAGGGTGAATTCGAGTATGGCGGAACCTTTGAGATGAATCCGGGAAGAGTCGTATTTGACGATGCCCAGTGCGAAGAGATTGCGGAGAAGATTCGTCAGGCTCTGTAAAACGGTTATAATTATGAAAAATAAAAATTCGTCGGAGAAACGAAGCTGTGCGTATAAAAGCACCTCTTTGTCTCTCCGGCGAATTTGTCTTTCGGATGTTCCGAAAGAAAGGAAGTGTAGAAATAGGCAAATCGTTAATCCATAATAGAGATTTTCAGAGCTGCCCGGCGGTAGAATTTCCAGAAGATGATGGCTGGAATACCTGCGACAAGAGCCAGGGTGGAAACGCCTCCGATTACTCCATATAAAATAGTAATCATCCAGATTAAAATACTGTTCATAAGACAAAATCTCCTCTCTCAAAATATGGATTTATGTGAATGAAATATCGGCAATCACTGTTTTGTATTTTAGACGGTAATCCCTCAGATGAAAATAGGTTTTCCGGACTCTTAACGGAACCTGTATGATTTGTTGACAAAAATCATATAATCAGAGAGGAACCTTAACAGAATTTTGATATATGGCCTGGAAAAGGAAAAAACTATCGGTGTACCTGAAAAATTTTGTGATTTAAAAAGTGTAAAATCCATAAACTTTCTGGATTTCTATGGAAAATTAACAAAATAATATGGACAGGATTGGTGATAATAATGATAAATTTGTGACAATCTTTAAAGTGTTGTACAATCTGAATGTTATTTTTACGAAATTCCTATGAATAATGGACAAAATAAAAAGTATTGGGTATAATAGTAGGTACATGCAAAAATACAGAGAAGGGTGGACAGTGATGCATTACAAAAAAAGTGTATTTCGGAGCCTTGCGATGATAACGCAGCTTGGCCTGTGCATAATCACACCTGTCTTTCTGTGTGTTTTCATTGGATATCAGGTGGACTCCCATCTGGGGGGAAGTGTGATGATTCCAATGGTGATTCTCGGTGTGCTGTCAGGGGGACGGTGTGCCTGGGGGATGGCAAAGCGGACTCTGGAACAGGAGAAGAAGGAGGACGAACGCATCCGAAAGGAGAGCAGAGCTCTGACATCAAGAACGGGAATCAGCAAGCCAAAGCAGTCCAGCCGTATTTTTGCGGCAGGACAGTCGGAGGAACCGAAGAATAGAATGAAGGAGGCAGACGAAAGATGATATGGCTTAGCAGACCAACAAAACGGCTGCTTCTGGAGATGTCTGTAGGAGTGATCCTGTGGAATGTGATTCTGGCGGTTCTGGCAGTCCTGTTTCTTCCCGGATTTTCCTATCCGGTAGTTCCGGTAATTCTGGGGCTTATAGTGGGAGCGGCAGGTGCCATGATGATGCTGGTTCATATGGCTGTCATAACAGAGCGGGCCCTGGACAGTCAGAGTGAAAACTACGCCAGCAAGCTTACTGTGGCTCAGAACCTTCTCCGGAAGGTAATGTTTGTAGCTGCCCTGTTTTTCTTCTGGCGTGTGCTGAAGATTGACCTGCTGGCAGCGGTGCTGGGAGCCATGGGAATGAAGGCGGGAGCTTATCTGCAGCCGCTGGTCCGCAAAATATCGGGATATCAGGAGGAGCCTGCAAAAGCCATTCTGGAGGAGCTGGAAGAGCCGTCAGAGACGGAGAATCAGAAGTATCCGGGAGCAGTTTAGTTCAGGCAGCTCTGAAAAACCGGTAGAAAAGTATTGGAATACAGAAGAAAGGAGGACAGTGTATGAGAATAGGAATGGGAATGCTGATGTCCAATGAACCTGACTTTATGATACATGGCGTTTTTGAGTATCATATGTTCGGACAGGATTTTTGGATTACAACAACCACCATTGGAATGTGGATTGTCTCTGCTTTAATTCTGCTGATTGCATTTCTGGCAAACCGGACCCTGAAAAAGGCAACGGATGAACCGGGGATGTTCCAGAATGCGCTGGAGATGGCCTATGAAGCCCTTGCCAATATGGCTGGCGGTATTCTGGGCGGCAATGCAAGAAGGTTTATCAACTATATTGGTACGATTTTCCTGTTTATTTTGTTTTGCAACCTGAGCGGTATGCTGGGACTTCGTGCGCCCACTGCAGACTATGGCGTTACATTTCTGCTTGGTATGGTCACCTTCTTCATTGTGAACTACCAGGGAATCAAAAACCGCGGCGTGCGTCATTTCACAAGCCTGTTTGAGCCTACGCCTATTTTGTTCCCGATTAACTTAATCGGTGAGCTGGCCAACCCGCTATCCATTTCCCTGCGTCTGTTTGCGAACCTGCTGTCAGGCGTTATCATTATGGGACTGTGGTATGGAATGATGCCAATTTTCGCAAACATCGGTATTCCGGCAGCACTCCATGTTTACTGCGATTTATTCTCAGGATGTATCCAGACGTACGTATTCTGTATGCTTACGATGGTATATATTAATGATAAGATGGAATAATGGCGGGAACATGCAGTGAAATACAACACTTCATATTTTACGTTTAAATTGATTTAGGAGGACTACATTTATGAATATTTCAGGACAGGACTTTATCTTTGGTTGTTCCGCAATTGGTGCAGGTCTGGCAATGATCGCCGGTATCGGACCTGGTGTTGGACAGGGTATCGCAGCAGGACACGGCGCTGCAGCAGTAGGCCGCAATCCGGGCGCAAAGTCTGATATTACTTCTACCATGCTGCTTGGTCAGGCAGTAGCCGAGACCACCGGTCTGTACGGCCTGGTTGTTGCAATCATCCTGATGTTCGTTAAGCCGTTTTCCGCTTAATAGACAGAACAGACAGGAGAATGTAGCGAAAGGAGGCTAAAGACTTGGACAGACTGATAGGATTTGACCCGCAGCTTCTGCATGATGCGGTGCTGACTGGTATCAATATCTTTATCCTGTTCTTTGCACTGTCCTATCTGCTTTTCAATCCGGTTCGTGACGTGCTGGAAAAGAGAAGACAGAAGATTGCCGGCGAACTGGCTTCGGCGGCGCAGGATCAGGCGTCTGCGGCAGCTCTGAAAGAAGAGTATGAAGCAAAGCTTAGGGACGTGAACAAAGAAGCAGAGAGCATTCTGGAAACCGCACGGAGAAAAGCAAAAGCCCGTGAGGAGGAAATGCTGGAAGAGGCCAGGGCAGAGGCAGCCAGAATCATTGAGCGGGCAAACCGTGAGATTGAGCTGGAGAAGAAGAAAGCTGTTGACGACATGAAACAGGAGGTTGTCAACATTGCTGCTCTGATGGCTGAAAAGGTTGTAGGCTGCTCCATGAATGGAAAGATTCAGGATGCGCTGATTGATGAGACTTTGAAAGAGATGGGTGAGAGCACATGGCAAAGCTAGTGTCAAAGGTGTACGGCGATGCATTGTTTGAGACCGCCATGGAAAATAATAAGGTGGACACCCTTTATGAGGAAGTAAACGCCCTGATTCCCATTTTAAAGGAGAACCCGGAGCTCCTTGCTCTTCTTGGCAATCCTCAGATTGTGAAGGAGGATAAGGTAGCGATTATCCGCCAGGTATTTGAAAACCGGGTGGAAATCGAGCTGATGGGCTTTTTAGCAATCATTGTCGAAAAAGACAGACAAAGTGAGTTGATTCCGGTACTGGACTATTTCATCCAGCGGGTGAAGGAGTACAAGAAAATCGGCGCCGCTTACGTGACAAGCGCGGTGGAGCTGAAGCCGGAGCAGAAGGCAGGTCTGGAAAAGAAGCTGCTGGAAACAACCGCCTATGTGGCCTTTGAGATGCACTATTCTGTAGACCCGGCTCTGCTGGGCGGTATGGTAATCCGCATTGGAGATCACGTAGTGGACAGCAGCATTAAAACACGGCTTTATGAACTGAAGAAGGAGCTTTCCAGTCTTCAGTTAGCATAAACAGTCAGAAAGGAAACTGCAAAATGAATTTGAGACCAGAAGAAATCAGTTCGGTAATTAAAGAACAGATTGCGAAATATTCTACCAAACTGGAAGTCTCGGATGTCGGCACAGTTATCACGGTTGCGGACGGTATCGCCCGTATCCATGGTCTGGAAAAAGCCATGCAGGGTGAGCTTCTGGAATTCCCGGGAGAGAACTACGGCATGGTCCTGAACCTGGAGGAGGATAACGTAGGTGTTGTTCTGTTAGGTGACAGCAGCAGCATCAGTGAAGGCGACATTGTAAAGACCACTGGCCGCGTAGTTGAGGTTCCGGTAGGCGATGCCCTGACCGGCCGCGTGGTCAATGCTCTGGGACAGCCGATTGACGGCAAGGGTCCCATCGAGACTGAGAAATTCCGCCGCATTGAGCGTGTGGCACACGGTGTTATTGAGAGAAAATCCGTAGACACCCCCCTTCAGACCGGTATCAAGGCGATTGATGCCATGATTCCGATTGGAAGAGGACAGCGTGAGCTGATTATCGGTGACCGTCAGACTGGTAAAACTGCGATTGCCATTGATACCATTATTAACCAGAAGGGCCAGGGAGTACACTGTATTTACGTTGCGATTGGCCAGAAGGCTTCCACAGTAGCCAATATTGTAAGAACCTTAGAGGAGTTCGGCGCCATGGATTATACTACTATCGTAGTATCCACTGCTTCCGATCTGGCTCCTCTGCAGTATATTGCTCCTTACTCCGGCTGTGCGATCGGTGAGGAATGGATGGAAAACGGAGAGGACGTGCTGGTGGTTTATGATGACCTGACCAAGCATGCAGCTGCTTACCGTACCCTGTCCCTTCTGCTGAAGAGACCGCCGGGACGTGAGGCTTATCCGGGCGACGTATTCTACCTGCACTCCAGACTGCTGGAGCGCGCATCCCGTCTGTCGGATGACTTAGGCGGCGGTTCCTTAACCGCTCTGCCGATCATCGAGACGCAGGCGGGCGATGTATCCGCATACATCCCGACCAACGTAATTTCCATTACCGATGGTCAGATCTACCTTGAGACTGAGATGTTCAACTCCGGCTTCCGTCCGGCTATCAACGCTGGTTTGTCCGTATCCCGAGTAGGCGGCGCGGCACAGATCAAGGCAATCAAGAAGATTGCAGCGCCGATCCGTGTGGAACTGGCACAGTACCGCGAGCTGGCAAGCTTCGCCCAGTTCGGCTCCGAGCTGGATGCAGCAACCACCGAGCAGCTGGCACAGGGCGAGCGCATCCGTGAAGTCTTAAAACAGCCTCAGTACCAGCCGATGCCGGTTGAGTACCAGGTAATCATCATTTACGCAGCAACCAGAAAGCATCTTCTTGATATTCCGGTTGCAGATGTGCTGGCATTTGAGAAAGACTTATTCAAATACATTGACAGCAAGTACCCGGAGATCCCGGCAGCAATCCGCGATACCAAGGTTCTGTCCGAGGAGAACGAGGCTCTGCTTGTAAAAGCGATCAAAGAGTGCAAAGAGCAGCGCTAGATAAGGCAGGTGAACGATCATGGCATCGATGAGAGATATTAAACGCAGAAAAGCAAGTATCCAGAGCACCGGCCAGATTACCAAAGCCATGAAGCTGGTTTCTACAGTCAAGCTGCAGAAATCCAGACAGAAAGCAGAAGGCTCCAAGCCTTATTTCGACTTGATGTATGAGACGATCTCTTCCATGCTGAAAAAGTCAGGAACCATCGACCACAAATACCTGCGGGCAGGCAATACGGATGGAAAGGCGGTCATTGCGATCACTTCCAACCGCGGCCTTGCCGGCGGCTACAACAACAACATTGTCAAGCTCATCGCAGGAAATGAGGCGCTGACTCCGGAGAAGACCCGGGTTTACGCCATTGGCCGCAAGGGCCGTGACGGACTGGCTAAGAAGGGCTATGAGATTGCCGAGGATTATTCCGAGGTTATCGACGAGCCAGCCTACCAGGATGCAGCAGATCTCACAAAAGAGCTGTTAGCCGCATTCGGCCGTGGAGAGATCGGTGAGATCTATCTTGCATACACTTCCTTTAAGAACACCGTAGTTCATATTCCGAAGCTCATCAAGCTCCTTCCGTTTACCATGGAAGAGAGCAGCGAGAGCGAGACTTTGAAAGCCGAAGCCCTCATGAACTACGAGCCGAGCGAAGAAGAAGTGCTGGATATGATCATCCCGAAATATATGAGCAGTCTGATCTTTGGTGCGCTGCAGGAAGCAGTTGCCAGTGAAAATGGCGCGCGTATGACCGCCATGGATTCGGCAACCAACAATGCAGAAGAAATGCTGGGCAAGTTAGAGCTGCAGTACAACCGTGCGCGTCAGGGTTCCATTACCCAGGAGCTTACGGAGATCATTGCAGGCGCAAATGCGATCAATTAATCCGTTTTGGCAGGGCCTGGTGCTCTGCTGAAGCGATCGCGCTCCAAGGAGTGCATTCGAGAAAGAATTATGAAGGAGAAGCAAGATGGCAGAACAAAATACTGGTAAGATCACACAGATCATCGGTGCGGTCATGGATATCAAGTTCTCCCAGGGCAAGATTCCGGAAATCAACGAGGCAATCCGAGTTCCGCTGGAAGACGGCGGCAGCCTGACCGTTGAGGTTGCGCAGGATCTTGGTGACGATACCGTAAGATGTATCGCAATGGGAACCACCGATGGTCTGAGACGTGGTATGGACGCCATTGCAACCGGCGCGCCGATTTCCGTACCGGTTGGTGAGAATACGCTGGGCCGTATTTTCAATGTACTGGGCGAGCCGATTGACAATAAAGAAAAGCCACAGGTGGAAGAATACCTTCCAATCCACAGAAAAGCTCCTACCTTCGAGGAACAGTCTACCCAGACTGAGATCCTTGAGACCGGTATCAAAGTCGTAGACCTGCTCTGCCCTTATCAGAAGGGTGGTAAAATCGGTCTGTTCGGCGGTGCCGGTGTAGGTAAGACCGTCCTGATCCAGGAGCTGATTCGTAACATCGCTACCGAGCACGGCGGATATTCCGTATTCACCGGTGTAGGTGAGCGTACCCGTGAGGGTAACGACCTGTACCACGAGATGCAGGAGTCCGGCGTATTGGACAAGACCACCATGGTATTCGGACAGATGAACGAGCCCCCCGGAGCAAGAATGAGAGTCGGTCTGACCGGACTGACCATGGCAGAGTACTTCCGTGACAAGGGCGGAAAAGATGTGCTGTTGTTCATCGACAACATCTTCCGATTCACCCAGGCCGGAAGTGAGGTATCCGCACTGTTAGGCCGTATGCCTTCCGCAGTAGGATACCAGCCTACATTACAGACAGAGATGGGTGCGCTCCAGGAGCGTATCACATCCACCAAGAACGGTTCCATTACTTCCGTACAGGCAGTCTATGTGCCTGCGGATGACCTGACAGACCCGGCACCTGCGACCACGTTCGCACATCTGGATGCCACCACGGTTCTGTCCCGTTCTATTGTAGAATTGGGAATTTATCCCGCAGTGGATCCTCTGGAGTCCACATCCCGCATTCTGGATCCCAGAATCGTAGGTAAGGAGCATTATGAGACCGCCCGCGGTGTACAGGAGATCCTGCAGAGATATAAGGAATTACAGGATATTATTGCTATCCTCGGTATGGATGAGCTGTCCGAGGAAGACAAGCTGGTCGTATCCCGCGCCCGTAAGATCCAGAGATTCCTGTCCCAGCCCTTCTTCGTGGCAGGACAGTTCACCGGTCTGGAAGGAAAATATGTACCTATCAGCGAGACCATCCGTGGATTCCGTGAGATCCTGGACGGTAAGCATGATGATATTCCGGAGAGCTACTTCCTGAATGCCGGAAGCATTGATGATGTACTGGCAAAGGTTCATGCATAGCATGAGAGGGGAGTACAGATATGGCAGATAAAGAATTCACACTTCGTATCATAACCCCGGAAAGAGTATTCTATGAGGGAATTGTGGATATGGTAGAATTCAATACCACGGAAGGACAGATTGGTGTCCTTCCGGGCCACATTCCCCTGACGGTGATCGTGAAGCCGGGTATCCTGCATATTACGGAGAAGGACGGAGAGAAGGAAGCAGCATTGCATTCCGGATTCGCCGAGATCCTTCCCGAAGGAGTTATCATTCTGGCAGAGATTATCGAATGGCCGAATGAGATCGATGAAAACCGTGCGGAGGCAGCATTGCACCGTGCGGAAGAGAGACTGCGCAGCAAGACGCCGGAGACGGATATTGCCAGGGCAGAGACGGCATTGCAGAGAGCAATGGCGAGAATTCAGGTGCTGCGATAAGCTTCGCAGCACCTGTTTTTCACTTTATAGAGAGAAAATGCATATGTTATAAAAAAGCATGAGGCATTTTAAAATGGTAGCAAGACCGTTTTTTATGACATTGCCCGGATATCCGGGGAGAATGGATGAAAACGAGATCTTAAATGATCTGGAATATCTGCAGCAGACCTATCCCGGAGAGGTCAGATGCTGTCAGCGCAGAATTGCGGAAATATTGGACAAATACGACTATGAAGGAAGCATGATCTATGATGAATATCCGGACCGCCTGAGTCTGTTCCGGATAGCGGATACGATCAGCACGATCCTGGAACAGGAAGCGGAAAAAGTATCAAAGGATCTGATCCATGTGTTGGTGTGCAATGAGATCTACAAAAGGAGACACGGTGGACGACGGGGAATGATTGCGTTCTTATAGGAAAGCGTGCTATAATATGCGCAAAACATTTGAAAAACAGGATAAACCATGGAAGAACTGAAAATACTTTTACAGAAAATTTTGAATAAAGATCTGCAGCAGATCATCCTGAGCAACAGCCGTCATCCGGAACAGACCCAGAAGGTAAAGATCCGCCCGGTGCTGATCCGGGAGGAACTGTTGTTCCAGGAGACTGCTTACAGAGGAACTCAGGTGTTTCACGAGAATTTTACAGCAGAACAGCTGACGGACCGGATCTGCACCGCCTTACAGGAGCAGTTCCGGCAGGGAGAATTCTCAGCGAAGACCCTGCAGGCCACCGCTCTGGTCAGCAAAAAGGGCAAGCTGACACTGAAGGTGAAAAACAGTGGCAAGGCACTACGGACGGAGGGGGCGGCTGCTTCTGAAGAGGAGGAACTGCAGGCACTGGCTCACAACCGTACCAAGCATTATATTTTAGAGGAAGGAAAACCGGTGGATTTCCTGGTAGGACTGGGCGTGCAGACCCCGGACGGCCGGGTGACCAGGGCGAGATTTGATAAATTCCGTCAGATCAACCGGTATCTGGAATTTATCGAGGATGTGATCGATGAACTGCCGAAAGACCGTACCATCCGCATTATTGATTTTGGCTGCGGCAAATCCTATCTTACCTTTGCAATGTACTATTATCTGCATGAATTACAGCATAGAGATATCCAGGTGACCGGACTGGATCTGAAGACCGATGTGATAAAACACTGCAATGAACTGGCGGAAAAGCTGGGGTATGACAGATTAAAGTTCGAGAGGGGAGACATCAGTACCTACGAGGGCACAGATGTGGCGGACATGGTGGTGACCCTGCATGCCTGTGACCTTGCCACAGATTATGCGTTAGACAAGGCGGTAAAATGGGGGGCCAGAGTCATTCTGGCGGTTCCCTGTTGTCAGCATGAACTGAACCGGCAGATAAAATGTGATCCTTTAAAACCAGTGTTAAAATACGGCATCATCAAGGAGCGCGTGGCAGCACTGCTCACCGATGCTCTGAGAGCAAATCTGCTGGAACAACAGGGCTATGAGACCCAGATCCTGGAATTCATCGATATGGAACATACCCCGAAGAATCTGTTGATCCGGGCAGTGAAAAAGAATGGTATGCGCCCGAAGAAAAGCGCAGATATCGGTACTGTGGAGGAACTGCTCCATGTGGCACCGACACTGGAAAAATTGCTGAATAATGAATGAGTGAAGAATCAAGAATGAAGAAAACGATCATTAGAATTGCCGTGTGTGTTGTAGTATTTCTGGCATCAGCACTGATCATCGGCAACATTATGAATCAGGGACATAACAATATGACCATGGAGATGGCTCCGGCCACTCTGCCTATGATCACCATGGAAAGCGGCGGTGTGGCATGCAATGAACTGCACGGAAATACCGTGGAGATGGATGTGGCTTACCAGAAGGACTGCATTACTCTGCTGGGGGAGGGCAGACAGGCGAATTTCACCGTGGATACGTTCGGAAGAGAAATTACGGGGATCTCGACAGAGGTTCGCAGCATCGACGGCAGCCGGCTGATCGAGAACAGTGAAGTCACCGGATGGAAGGCAAATGGGAAAAGCTTTTCCGTTTCCCTTACGTTAAAAGACCTGATCGACACGAATACACAATACAGTCTGACCCTGATCCTGGAACTGGAAGGGGAACAGAAGGTATATTATTATACGACTATTTTATGGAATGATGATGTGCATATTTCGGAAATTCTGGAATTTGCGACAGATTTCCACGGAAAATTATACGACAAGGAAGTGGCCAAGGAACTGACGAAATATCTGGAACCGAATTCCAAGCTGACAGATAACGGCACTTTTCATAAAGTGAATATTCACAGCAGCTTTCAGCAGATCACCTGGGGCAGTCTGGAACCGGTCCAGGAGGACGCGGCTTCCATCCGGCTGACACAGATCAGTGGGAATGTGGCCTCTCTGCTGATGGATTTTGTGGTATCCACCGGAGAGGGCAAAAATAAGATCTACTACAATGTCGAAGAGTATTACAGAGTCAGATATACTTCGGAGAGAATGTATCTGCTGGATTATGAGCGTACCATGACACAGATCCCGGATACTACCCGGATGTATGCCAATGACAAGATCCTTCTGGGAATCACGGATGAAAATGTGGATATGATGGAGAGCGCGGATGGCAATACCGTGGTGTTCTCCGATATGGGGCAGTTACTCAGCTATAATGCGGCTACCAACGGACTGACAGTGATCTTCTCCTTCTATGATAAAGATAATGCCGACCGGCGGACTCTGTATGACAATCATGGCATCAAGATTCTGGATGTAGACGAGGGCGGTAATGTGAAATTTGCCGTGTATGGTTACATGAATCGCGGAAGACATGAGGGAGAGACCGGCATTCAGATCATCAGCTATGACAATTCGCTGAATACGATCGAGGAAGAAGTCTATATCCCATATTCCAAGAGCTATGCGGTGCTGAAGGATGAGATGGAACAGCTGCTGTACCGGAACAGACAGCAACATGTATATTTTTTCCTGGAAAACGGTGTCTATGATGTGGATCTGGAGAATCGCAGCGCTGAACAGCTGGTAAGTATAAGACAGGATGACAGCCTTCAGGTATCGGAGAACCATGAGATCATCGTATGGCAGGAAGGGGATGACATCAACCACAGCAACCAGCTGAATGTCCGGAATCTGAATACCGGAGAACAGACAGTGATCCGGGCGGAGGACGGTGAGGCTATCCGGCCGCTTGGCTTCATGGGAGAAGATATTATCTACGGCGTGGCCAGGGAGAGCGACATCCGGACAGAGAATTCCGGACAGATCTTTTACCCCATGTATAAGGTCTGCATCAGCAATTCTTCCGGAGATAATCTGAAGGAATACGGACAGGATGGCATCTACATCGTGGATTGCGCCATCGAGGGCAATCAGATCACCCTGTCGAGAATACAGCGTTCTGAGAACGGCAGCTATCAGGAGATCCTGGATGACCAGATCATGAACAATGTGGAAGAAGAGCCGGGACAGAATAAAGTAGTCACGGCGGATATTGATATTTATGAGAGATATGTGCAGATACAGACCAAGACAACCATTGATACCAAGACTATCAAGGTGCTGAATCCGAAGGAGGTCGTATTTGAGGGCGGAAGAGAACTGACACTGGATGCGGTCAGCGAAGTTTCCAGATATTATGTATACAATGCTTATGGGGTACAGGGCATTTACAGTGCTCCCGGGAAAGCGGTGAAGGAAGCCTACGATTCCGCCGGGGTTGTTGCGAACGACCGAGGCATTACGGTATGGCTGAAGGGCAATCGTGTCAGCAGAAACCAGATCATGGCAATCAAGGAAGAAAGTGTCACGGACCAGAAGAACAGCCTGACGGTATGTCTGGACAATATCCTGCGGCATGCCGGAATCACCCGCAACACCGAATATGACCTGGCGCAGGGCAAGACGGCAATACAGATTCTGGAAGAAAATATGACAGGCGTACAGGTACTGGATCTGAGCGGCTGTAGTCTGGATGCGGTACTGTATTATGTGAATCAGGATATTCCGGTACTGGCGATCCTGGAGGATGGCGAGGCGGTGCTGGTGACCGGATTTAATGAATTCAACGTTGTCATCATGGAGCCGTCCACCGGAAAGTTGTACAAAAAGGGAATGAACGATGCTACAACATGGTTCGCGGAGAACGGCAATCATTTTATTTCCTATATGAAAATAGATAATTAAATACAAGTGGACAGCAAAAGGCGCCCGGAACCTGTGAAAGGATCCGGACGCCTTTTTGGCGGGATGACCGCTTATTTCTGTACGTCAAAAATGTATTTGCGGTATTTCTGTAACACGGTGCGTAACAGCATGCCGAGCACTCCGCAGGAAATGATCTCACCGATACCCACAGTCAGCATGAAATAAGGAATGCCACCCTCTAAATGATACACATAAGCCAGCACGAAAGGAACGATGATGGTGTTGGCGATGATGGGAGGCAGGGGAGCCAGCCATTTGTTCTTATCACGCAGCAGATATGTGCCGAAGGCACCGATCAGGGTTGCGAGACTGCCGAAGATAATGTCGAGCAGCATACAGCCGGTCATGGTATTGCTGATGATACATCCCAGGAAAAGTCCCGGTATGGCAGCAGGGGTAAATACGGGAAGAATGGTCAGGGCTTCCGAGAAGCGGACCTGAATGGCATAATTTGCCAGTCCCAGAGCGTTGGCTAACATGGTCAGCACAACATAGAGAGCAGCAATCACCGCTCCGTGTACGAGGTACAGTACTTTCTTGTTCATTTGTTTTCTCCTTTAGTTTTTATTTACGTGTGGAAGGTCCCGAACACACGAATGGATTTCCGAAAAGCCTTGATTTCAGGGCGTTTCAGCCTTATCAGTATATCAGTATTCCGGAAAAAGTCAAGCCCGGGTACAAGGATTTTTGTAAATGGTGAATTTTATTGACGAAATCAAAAGAGAGTGTTAGGATAATAAAAGAAAAGAGTGTTACCGTACAGCAACGGTTCACCTGGTTTTTAGTTACAGATCAAGAAAGCAACCTATTCCTGGCGAGGGCGGTTGCTTTTTTGATGTTTATGTTTCCGTGCAGTCTGTACGATACTGATAAGCGTTACGATGATACTGATGATCGTAACAACAATACCGACAATGCCTACCACTGTTTCCAGCATCTTATGTACCTTTCAATAGATTTCCCATCTGTATCACCTCCAATAATACTGGAAGCTCTCAAAATGTCATCATTTTGGCGAAAGGTGAACCGCTTACCGTTTTGGTAACACTCCATTTTTATTATAAAATACAATGCCGGGAATAGATACTTTAGATTCGGAAAATAAGTAACGAAATATGCCATGCGGAAATTGGCTGTTTTCCCGAAAATAAAATTTGTGCAAAATAACCAATAGTTGCATTTTCTGCGTAAAAATGCGAAAATATAAGTTAACGCATTGATTGCAAGAAAGTAAGGAGAAAGCTATGTATATTATCGCAGGGCTGGGAAATCCAGGCAAAGAATATGAAAATACCAGACATAATATCGGGTTTGATGTCATAGACAGATTAGCAGAGGAAGAAAATATCGCCGTCATGGAGAGCAAGCATAAGGCACTGATCGGCAAGGGCTACGTGGCAGGGCAGAAGGTGATCCTGGCGAAGCCCCAGACTTTCATGAATCTGAGCGGTGAGAGCATCCGGGAGATCGTGGATTATTACAAGGTGGATGACACCGCGGAACTGATCGTGATCTCCGACGATATTAGTCTGGATGTGGGACAGATCCGTATCCGCAAAAAAGGCAGCGCCGGTGGCCATAACGGCCTCAAGAATATCATCAAAATGTTAGGGCATGATACTTTTATCCGCGTGCGTATGGGCGTGGGAGAGAAGCCGAAGAACTTCGATCTGGCAGACTACGTGCTGGGACATTTTCCGGCGGAGGAACGAAGCATCATGGACGAAGCGGCGAAGACGGCAGCAGAAGCTATCCGTATGATCATCACTGAGAATGCGGATGCAGCCATGAACCATTTTAACAGTAAGAAAGCGTAACGGTTGTATAGTAAGAGGAAAAAGCGATGCAGGCACTGATTGCGCCACTGAAAGAACTGGCGGAATATGATGAGATCCGGAAAGTGACCAGACAGGGAAAAGGAACCGTAGCTCTGTCAGGCTGTGTGGACTCCCAGAAACTTCATATGATCTACGGACTCAGCGATGGCCTGAAATACAAGGTCATCGTTACTTATAGTGACTTAAAGGCCAAAGAGATCTACGAGGAATACCGCTTTTATGACAGAAATGTCATGCTGTATCCGGCGAAGGACCTGATCTTTTTCCAGGCGGATATCCACGGCAATCAGCTGGTGCAGGAGCGGATCAAGACCCTGCGCAGAGTCGTGGAGGGTAAGCCGGTCACCATTGTTACCACCTATGCGGCACTGATGACACCGCAGGTATTGTGGGAGGAGAAAGACATCATCCGCACCGAGCGGGGCGGCAGTCTGGACGAGAGCAAACTGGCATCCAGACTGGTGGCTATGGGATATGAGAAAGCCTATCAGGTGGAAAGCCCGGGGCAGTTCTCCATCCGTGGCGGCATTGTGGATATCTTTGATCTGACGGAGGAAAACCCCTATCGTATCGAACTGTGGGGAGATGAGGTTGAGTCCATCCGCAGCTTCGACATCCTGAGCCAGCGTTCCATTGAGAAGCTGGAAAGCATCACAGTCTACCCGGCCACAGAATTCGTACTGTCGGAAGAACAGATCCGCAAGGGCATCACAAAGCTTGAGAAGGAAGCTGCAAAGCAGGAAAAGATATTCCGAGATGCCCACCAGCCGGAGGAGGCCCACAGGATCGCCACACAGGTCAGTGAACTGAAAGAACAGCTGTTGGAATTCCAGAGTAAGATCAATCTGGAAGGATATATCCGCTATTTTTATGAAAATACCGTAACGATGCCGGAACTGCTGGCAGATATGGCGGGGCGTTCTCTGGTCTTCTATATTGACGAACCGGCGAGAGTGAAAGAGCAGGCGGATGCCATTGAGCTGGAATTTCGGGAGAGCATGGAACAACGTGCCAGAAAAGGTTATGTGCTGCCGGGACAGATGAACATTCTCTACAGTGGCGAACAGGTAGCGGCTACTTTAGAGAAAAATGCCGTGGTGACCCTGGCTACCATGGAGACCAAGTACGGATATTTCGAGAAAGAAATGCATGTGGATATTGCTGCCCGCAACATCGCCCCTTATAACAACAGCTTTGAAGCCCTGGTCAAGGATCTGAAAAAATATAAAAAGAACGGCTACCGGGTGCTGCTGTTGTCCGGTTCCCGTACCAGAGCCAGACGTCTGGCGGAGGATCTGCGGAACACCGAGGATGCCGGACTGACAGCAGTATACACAGAAGACCCCATGAGGGAAGTACAGCCGGGAGAGATCCTGACCTATTACGGGCATGTGAACAAGGGCTTTGAGTATCCCTGGCTGAAATTCGTGGTGCTGTCCGAGAGTGATATTTTCGGAGCGGAGAAGCGTAAGAAAAAGAAGAAAAAGCTCTATCAGGGGCAGAAGATCAATGATTTCAACGACCTGAAGATCGGGGATTATGTGGTACATGAGACCCACGGACTGGGCATCTATAAGGGCATCGAGAAGGTAGAGGTAGACAAGGTCGTCAAGGATTACCTCAAGATCGAATACCGGGACGGCGGCAATCTGTACATTCTGGCCACCGGACTGGATGTGATTCAGAAGTACGCCTCCGCCGATGCAGCGAAGAAGCCGAAGCTGAACAAACTGGGCGGCAAGGAATGGGAACACACCAAGACGAAGGTACGCAGTGCCGTCAGCGCCGTGGCGAAGGATCTGGTGGAATTATACGCTGTCCGACAGCAGAGCGAGGGCTATGCTTTTGGAAAAGATACGGTGTGGCAGCGGGAGTTCGAGGAAATGTTCCCATTTGAAGAGACAGAGGATCAGCTGAATGCCATCGCGGACACCAAGGCGGATATGGAAAGCCATCGGATCATGGACCGCCTGATCTGCGGAGATGTGGGCTACGGCAAGACCGAGATCGCCATCCGGGCCGCTTTCAAGGCTGTGCAGGAGGGAAAACAGGTGGTCTATCTGGTGCCCACCACCATTCTGGCACAGCAGCATTACAACACCTTTGTGCAGAGAATGAAGGATTTTCCCATCAACATCGCATTGATGAGCCGCTTCCGTACGCCATCGGAGATCAAAAAGACGGTGAAGGATCTGGAAAAGGGCATGGTGGATATCGTGATCGGTACCCACAGAGTATTATCTGCGGATGTGAAGTTCAAGGATCTGGGTCTGCTGATCATTGACGAGGAACAGCGTTTCGGTGTGGCCCATAAGGAGAAGATCAAGAAATTAAAAGAAAACGTGGACGTGCTGACCCTGACGGCAACCCCCATTCCCCGGACACTGCATATGAGCCTGATCGGTATCCGGGATATGAGCGTGCTGGAAGAGGCCCCCAATGACCGACTGCCGATCCAGACTTTTGTCTGCGAATACAATGACGAACTGGTGAGAGAGGCCATTGTCCGGGAAATGGCCCGGGGCGGACAGGTCTACTATGTCTACAACCGGGTGAACAATATTGCGGATATCGCGGCACAGATCGCAAAGCTTGTGCCGGAAGCCAACGTTGCATACGCCCATGGACAGATGAAGGAACACGAACTGGAGCGGATCATGTTTGATTTCATTAACGGAGAGATCGATGTGCTGGTGTCCACCACCATCATAGAGACCGGACTGGATATTTCCAATGTCAACACGATGATCATCCACGATTCGGACAATCTGGGATTGTCCCAGTTGTATCAGCTCAGAGGCCGTGTGGGTCGTTCCAACCGGAATGCCTATGCTTTTCTGATGTACAAGCGGGATAAGATGTTAAAAGAAGTGGCGGAAAAGCGGCTGGCGGCCATCAAGGAATTTACGGATCTGGGCAGCGGCTTCAAGATCGCCATGCGTGATCTGGAGATCCGCGGCGCCGGTAATCTGCTGGGATTAAGTCAGCACGGACATATGGAGGCCGTGGGATATGACCTGTACTGCAAGATGCTGAACGAAGCGGTGCAGAACCTGAAGGGCATTCATACGGCAGTGGATTTCGCTACGGTGATCGATCTGGATGTGGATGCTTACATTCCGGCGGAATACATTGTCAACGAGACACAGAAGCTGGATATTTACAAACGGATCGCCGGCATCGAGACGATAAAAGAGCGGGATGAAATGAAGGATGAACTGTTAGACCGCTTCGGCAACATCCCCAAGGCAGTGGACAATCTGCTGCGGATCGCCCTTATCCGTATGGCGGCCCACGGTCTGGACATGACGGAGATCAAGGGCAAGAACGAACGCATTACCTTCAACTTCCGGCCGGATGCGAAGATCGATCCCCGCAAGATTCCGGATTTCCTGAAAAAGCATAAGGATGAATTAAGCTTTACTGCTTACGGCAATCCGTTTTTTACCTATAAGTATAAAAAGACGGGACTGGTGGAGACCGATGCGGAGCTTTTGATGGGCAGAACCGAGGAATTATTGGAAGAAATGAAAGAATTGGTGCTGGAAACAGAGCCGGTTCAGAATAATTAAGAGAGTTTTATAGGACTTTAAAAATGATACCTTTTTATCAGAACAGGGAACGAAAGGATTCTGATAAGGAGGTATTTTTTATGAAAGGATATGTGACTGCCAGCGGATATATGGGATATGTGGAGAATGAATATATCTTATTTGCCAGCGAGGATGATTATTTTGAATATGTGGATTCGTTAAATTTTTAATTAATGTCCAGTGTCTTTACCGGGGCTGTGTATATGTGATATAGTACAAATGTAAAGAAAAAATGTAAGGGGTTTCAACGCTGCACTGTAAGGAGTAACGGTGAAATTCTGATAAAGCATTTGGCAAAATATGCAGATGGGAGTTTATATTATGGAACTGACTGAGAAGAAGGAATTTGACCTGCTCTCCCTGGGAGAGATCATGCTGAGATTATCACCGCCCGACAATGAGCGTATTACCAGAGGCGACAGCTTCAGCAAGCAGGCAGGAGGCGCAGAACTGAATGCCATTACCGGTGCGGCAATGCTGGGATTGCGCTGCGGTATCATTTCCAAGCTTCCGGCCAATGACCTGGGTGTATATATCAAGAACCGTGTACGTCTCTGCGGTGTCAGCGATGACTATCTGGTATACGATGATGACAAGGATGCCAGATTGGGCGTGTACTACTATGAGAATGGTGCTTACCCCAGAAAGCCCCGTATTGTATATGACCGTAAGAATACCTCCATCAACAAGCTGACCGTTGATGACTATGATGACAAGATCTACAGCGATACCCGCTGCTTCCATACCAGCGGCATTACACTGGCGCTGAGCCCCGAGCTGAGAGCAACTGCCATTGAGATGATCAAGCGTTTCAAGGCGCAGGGAGCCATCATCTCCTTTGATGTGAACTTCCGTGGGAACTTGTGGACCGGTGCTGAGGCGAAGGAATGCATCGAATCCATTCTACCTTATGTGGACATCTTCTTCTGCTCCGAGGACACGGCGCGTCTGACCTTCCTGAAGGAAGGCGATGCCAAGAGCATTATGAAGAGCTTCACGGAGGAGTATCCGATCTCCATCGTGGCATCCACACAGCGTATTGTACATAGTCCGAAGCGTCATACCTTCGGTTCCATCATCTACAGTGCCAAGGATGATACCTATTATGAGGAAGCACCTTACACCGATATCGAAGTCGTAGACCGCATCGGAAGCGGTGACGCTTATATCTCCGGTGTCCTGTACGGATTGTTGGCACATCCCGGTGAGTATCAGAGAGCACTGGAATATGGCAATGCCATCAGCGCACTTAAGAACACCATCCCCGGTGACCTGCTGTGCACCGACTTAAAGGAGATCCAGGGGATCATCAAGGAGCACAAGTCCACCGGACGTATTGCGGAGATGGACCGCTAAAGCATTTACACTTCTTATCTGATCGAACAAATAGAAAACACAAAGCTCTGCCATGTTAATTTAAGTGCATGGCAGGGCTTTTTCTGTTTATTTTTAACAAAATTGAACCTAAAATATATTAAAAAGTCTGCTGTACAAGATTAAATTAGTTTGATATACTAAAGACTGATATATTACTAAAAGCAGGATGTTATCAGACGGAAGATTCGAGAAACGGAAGGGAGACAGCAATTTGGAAAAGGAAGACCATATCCGGCAGAAAGAACAATGGAAACAACTGTCTCCTTCTGAAAAATGGCAGTATTTTATGGACTATTATCTGTGGGTTACCATAGGTGTGGCAGCGGGGATCGCTATTGTTATTTTCCTGATCGTACATTTTGCCACCAAGACCAGCTTCGCCATGGGAGTCATGGCAGTGAATACGGACGGAGAGCACATCGAAGCCACCGGTCCGGATTATTTTACGGATTTCCTGCGCGAACACGGTGTGATATCCAAACGGGATGTGGTGAACCTGAATTATACGATCTGGATCGATCCGAACTCGGATTCCGATGTGGATTCCACGAATCTCAGCACGATCCAGGTATTGTTCATGACCCGGTCGGTGGATGTGTTTTTTTCTGACGAAGAGTTTTTGAAGCTCATGGGCGGCACGGATTATCTGGCGGATTTAAGGGATTATCTGCCTAAGGAACTATTGGACAGATATGAAGATCAGCAGATCATGGTGTTAAATACCATGACGGGAGAAACGATTGTGGCGGGGATCCGGCTTGAGAACAACGAATGGGTAAGGAAGACCGGATGGTATCAGGAGACCGCAGCCGTGGGGCTGGCGGATGGCATGAAGAATCCGGAGCTGGCAGTGGCACTGTTGGAGGAGATCCTACAGTAGTTCCGTCACGGCTGCCTGCGCCTGCGGCAGATGATGCGCTGTGGGAACGTGGATGACAGAGCACGATGGGAACAGAAAGACATGGAGTATAAATAGGGCATGGAAAACATGGACGCAAAAGGAAATGACAGAAAACACTATCGGGGAATCGAGAAACAGACGGATAATCCGTTTTTGAACCTGTATCACATTGATGCCCTGGGACGGGACGGAACGCCGTTTCATTATTATTTTGCGTCCCGAAATGATGAAAACAATATCAAACACAAGACCCATAGTATGCGCCCCGAGGGCATGGCGGTCTACGCAGTGACAGAGGACGGAGAGAAACTGGTGCTGGTGCGTCAGTACCGGTATCCCGTGAATGATTATCTGTATGAATTGCCGGCGGGACTGATCGAGCCGGAGGAGACCGCTTCGGAGGCCGCCTGTCGGGAAATGATCGAGGAGACTGGCTGGAAACTGGAAGTCTACGAAGGCGGAGAACCGGCTTTCCGAAGAGGATTTTTCCTGGCACAGGGGCTGACAGACGAGAGCGGCAGCATGATCTTCGGAACCGTGACAGAGAATGTGGGACAGCAGATGGAAAATACCGAGGATATACAGGTGATCCTGGCAGACAGACAGGAAGTACTTCGTATCCTGCGGGAAGAACGGGTGTCCATGCGCTGTGGACTGATGCTGATGCAGTTTTTGAAGACAGAACCGGAAGCACCATTTGCTTTTTTATATTTGTGACAGAACCCTTGGGCGATTTATTATTCGGAAATGCCCGGAAGAACCGATATTGTGAAAACGGCTATTGGTTATTAATTTTTATAAAGGAAGAGGTAAATTATGGCAATCAGATACATCGAACAGGACAGAACCTTCTGGTTGGACACGGAACACACCAGCTATCTTCTGGCAATTGTAGATCAGGAGAATTTTGTGGGACACGTATATTACGGTCAGAAATTGCAGTATACCGAGAATACACCTGCACCGGTATATTTGCTGCGTACGGGAGAAGCACCCTTCGTTCCGTCACAGAATAACAGAGAGCGTGTGTCATTTCTGGATTCCTTCCCCATGGAATATCCGGGAAACGGACTGGGAGATTACAGAGAAAGCGCTATTTCCGTACGCACGGCACAGGGACATGTGGGAGTGCAGCTACAGTATGTCTCCCACGAGATCGTAAAAAAGAAGCCCACGCTGCCCGGACTGCCCTCCACCTTCCCGGGGGATGAGGACTGCGACACCCTGATCCTACATCTGGCGGATCCGGCCATCGGTCTGGCTGCAGACCTGATCTATACTACATTTGAAGAGGAAGATGTGATCACCCGCAGTGTGATCCTGAAAAATATGGCAGGGCAGCCTATTTATGTGACAAAAGTTATGTCTGCCTGCCTGGATCTGGACTGCACGGATGAAAAGTATGACATTCTTACGCTGCACGGATCCTGGGCGAGAGAGCGTCAGATGGAGAGAAGAAGTCTGATGCACGGCAAACAGAGTGTTGGCTCCGTGCGGGGAGAATCTTCCCATCAGGAGCATCCCTTTATAGCACTGCTTTCTGCGGATGCTACGCAGGATGCCGGTGAAGTCTACGGTATGCACTTTGTATACTCCGGCAATTTCCTGGCGCAGGCGGAGCTTTCCCAGTTCGATTCCATCCGTATGACTATGGGCATTCATCCGGAGAACTTTGTCTGGAAACTGGAGCAAGGCGAGAGCTTTGCGGCTCCGGAAGTCGTTATGACCTATTCTGCGGAAGGTCTGGGAGGCATGACCCGCCATTACCACGATATGTACCGCAATCATCTGATCCGCGGAGAATACCGGGATAAAAAGCGTCCGATTCTGATCAATAACTGGGAAGCTACGTACTTTGATTTTAACACCGATAAATTATTAAAGATTGCAAAGCAGGCATCAAAGCTTGGGATCGAAATGTTGGTCATGGACGATGGTTGGTTCGGACACCGTAATGATGACAGCACGAGCCTGGGTGACTGGAAGGTCAATGAGCAGAAGCTGCCGGGAGGTCTGAAACTTTTGGTGGATCAGGTAAATGCCATGGGACTTAAGTTCGGTATCTGGTTCGAACCGGAGATGATCTCGCCGGATTCGGATCTGTACAGAGAGCATCCCGACTGGGCAATCTCCATTCCGGGTCGTGTAGGAAACCTGTGCCGGAATCAGTATGTACTGGATCTGTCCCGGAAGGAAGTCAGAGATCATGCTTTTGAAAGTGTGGCGGCAGTGCTGCACAGCGCCAATATCGAATATGTGAAATGGGACATGAACCGTCAGCTGTCGGATCTCGGAAGCATGGATCTCCCTGCAGACCGTCAGGGAGAACTGTATCACAGATATGTGCTGGGTGTGTATGAATTACAGGAGAGACTGCTGCAGGAATTCCCACATCTGCTTCTAGAGAACTGCTCCGGCGGCGGAGCGAGATTTGATCCGGGTATGTTATATTACAGCCCGCAGATCTGGTGCTCCGATGATACGGATGCCATTGAGCGGTTGAAAATTCAGGAGGGCACGATGTTATTGTATCCGCTGTCCACCATGGGTGCCCATGTATCGGACTGCCCCAACCACACGGTGGGAAGAGTCACACCCTTCGAGACCAGAGGGCATGTGGCGCTGGCAGGCACCTTTGGCTACGAACTGGATATCACGAAGATCCCGGAGGAAGACCGACAGCAGATTCCCGCTCAGACCGCCATGTATCACAAATACAACGATCTGATCCGCAGAGGGGATTATTCCCGGATTGCATCATTTTTGGAAAACGGTAATTATGACTGCTATCAGGTGACATCCAAGGATCAGAAAGAAGCGTTGGTAACCTATGTACAGGTACTTTCCCGACCGAACTTCCACAGTAGGAGAGTACGTCTGAAAGGCCTGGCACCGGAGAAACAGTATCGCATCGAGGAGACCGGGGAAATCTTTGGCGGCGACGTGCTGATGCAGGCAGGACTGCTGGTGACACCTCTGTGGGGAGACTACCGCAGCAGGCTGATCCACCTGACCGAGGTGTAAAATTAAGGCAGTGACATGCCTTGACAAACGATTTTTAGAAATCTAATATGGAAGTATAATTGACGATTTATCGGGAAATGTGTAAAAAACAGCGATAAGGAGTACAAGATTATGGCAAAAGCAGTAAAATTAGCAGATATCGCAGAGAGAGTTGGAGTCAGCACAGTAACAGTGTCCAAGGCACTGTCCGGACAAAAGGGTGTCAGCGAGGAAGTCCGGGAGAAGATCCGCAGTATTGCGGAGGAACTGGGCTACCAGCAGCCGTCAGCGGCAAGAAAAAGTCAGAACCAGAAGAGCTACAATATCGGTATTCTGATCTCTGAGAGATTCCTTGATAAATATGAATCGTTTTACTGGCAGATGTACCAGGCGGTAGCTACCAGAGCCACGGCAAAGGAATGTTTTACCATGCTGGAAGTCATTGGATCGGTGGAGGAAGAGAGCAGCAGAATGCCGAAGCTGGTACAGGAACGCAAGGTGGATGGCATTATCGTTATCGGTAAGATGATGGATACTTACCTGCAGCATCTGAATACAGAAGCCGGGATCCCGGTGATCTATCTGGATTATTATAACGGAAGGGAAGCCAGTGACTCTGTTATTTCCAACAGTTATTACGGCACTTATGAACTGACCTATTATCTGTACCGGATGGGACACCGCAGGATTGCTTATGTGGGAACGCTGCTTGCCACCGAGAGTATCACGGATCGTTATTTCGGTTACCAGAAAGCATTGCTGGAACTGGGGCTGGAACAAAAGAGAGAATGGGTGCTGGATGACCGTCATATTGAGACCGGCAAGATCGATACCGTGAACATGCTGCAGATTCCCAAGGATATGCCCACGGCCTTCGTATGCAACTGCGATCTGACCGCCAGCTTACTCATCAAGAAGCTGAGAGAGAACGGATACCGTGTGCCGGAGGATATTTCCGTGGTAGGTTTTGATAACTATCTGTATCCCGGCCTCAGCGACATCCGCATTACTACGTATGAAGTAGATATGGGAGAGATGGCGAGAAGAGCCCTTCATAATATGATCAAGAAGATCACCAGTGATAATTATAAGTCCGGAGTTACCGTGGTGGAAGGCCGACTGGTACTGAAGGACAGTGTGTCTCACGTATAGACTGCGGTGCATTCTGCCGGTAGACGAAGGGTGTGACACCGGTGTGCTTTTTGAACAGGTGGATGAAATGATTGGTATTGTCGATGCCTACCATAGCCCCCACCTCGTGAATCGGATTATCCGTAGATAGGAGCAGTGATTTTGCTGCTTCTATTTTTTTCCCTTGAAGATATTGCAGCGGGGAAGTATGGAATGTAGCGGAAAATTCCCGACACAGACGGTAGCGGCTGATGCCCAAAGTCTGCTCAAAGTATTCTAAAGAGTGATTTTCAGCATAGTTTTCCTCAAAATCCGCTTTCATGGACAGCAGATAAGCAGGAATGGGCTTCACATCCCGGGAGACGGACAGGGCGGACAGCATCAGTTCTGCGAACATGTCGGTCAGCTCCCGGTGAAGCTGTATCTGCTCTGCAGGAGTCGGGATGAATGAAAATTTGGTCAGCTGCTGCATCCGCTGTGAAACGCAGGAGCCGATGGGAATCGGGTAACAACAGGTAAAAGCAGCCTGAAATATGCTATAATAAGAAGAAAGCTCCGCTCCACTTAAGAAAAACATTTGAAAACGCCACTTTCCCTGCAACAGCCGGAGGGAGAAGCCCTGACTGCAATCTAAAAACAACAGATGCTCGTGATCCAGGACCACCTCACTGTCCCGGGTGGTAAGGAGAGCACTACCCTCTAAGGTGTAGAGCAGCAGATAAGAAGGAAATGGGTTCCATTCATAATAAAAGGGATCTGACAGGCGGAATTCTCCACCGGCCAGAGGCAGTAAAAAGCCTTTTTCTTCCAGGGATACTTTGTAGATCTGTCCCAGCAGGATCTCCGGGGAACGCTGCCCCTCCACATCGGAGGAAGTGTGCTTCAATGCATTGAGAAAAGTGGTGGAAATGTTCATACAAAAACCTTGCCTTTCCGCAATCTTCAAACTTCGGCTGCTTTAGCAGCTTGTGCAGGAACAAAACTTCATGTGAAAAATTTATTTTTCACACTAGAAACATGCTTTTTTGAAAAAATTAATTAAGCTTAAATACATTATAAGCCATTATTTGAGCTGTTTCAATGACAAAGGATGCAAAGAAAACAAAATTAGTTAATTAAATCAGCTAATTTAACTCAAATTAATTACTTTGATTGTATAATATGTACAAAACATAGGAATAGAACTTGTGAAAATAGAAGATAATAACGAAAATAGCAAGAATAAGAGATTAAAAACAAGAATAGTTGATGATTAATTAATGTGATCATGTATAATTAAATTAAGTTACAAAACAGTAAACGCTATCAAATGTAACAAAAAACAAGGAGGCTAAATCCTCTCCTCGTCAGAGGACTCGGATTTTCCTTCGGAAAACTAGGAGGATTTCTTATGAAGATGAAAAAGTTTTTAGCTCTTTCCACAGCATCAGTCATGGCACTGTCTATGGCAGCATGTGGAAGCACAGACAACGGCGGCGCCGCTGAGAGTTCTGCAGTAGCAAGCACCACTCCCGCAACCGCAGAAGCTTCCAGCGAGGCTGCAGCACCTGCAGAGGTTACCAGCCTGAATTACGCAGAGCTTACTTTGGGTGAGGATTACACCGACCTTACCACGACCATTAAGGTCCTGACTAACCGTACCGACCTGTTAGAGGACGGCGCAGCAGTTCCTTTCCAGACTTACATTGATGCATTCAACGAGATGTATCCCAACATCACTGTTGATATTGAAGGTATCACCGACTATGCAAGTGATACGCTGCTTCGTCTGCAGGGTGGTGACTGGGGCGATGTTATGTTTATCCCCGCAGTTGACAAGGCTGACTTAAGCACATACTTCCTTCCTCTTGGAACTACTACCGAGATGGACGGACAGCTGAACTACTACAACCAGATGTACGAAGGCACTGTATACGGTGTTCCTTACACCGCAGGTGTTAGCGGTGGTATCGTATATAACAAGGCAGTATTCGAAGCAGCAGGAATCACTGAGATGCCTAAGACTCCCGAAGATTTCATCGCAGCATTAAAGCAGATCAAAGAGTATGACAGCTCCATCATTCCTCTGTACACCAACTACGCAGCTGGCTGGGCAATGGGCGGCCAGTGGGATCCCGCTATCAGCGGCAGTGCTACCGGAGACAGCACTTATATGAACCAGAAGTTACTGCACACAGCCAATCCTTTTGCTGATCCCGGCGACGGAACAGGCGCTTACAACGTATACAAAGTAATGTACGATGCAGTTGCTGAAGGCCTTACCGAGGAAGACTACTCCACCACGGACTGGGAAGGTTGTAAGGGTATGATCAACAATGGTCAGATCGCTTGCATGGTTCTTGGCTCCTGGGCAGTTCCTCAGATGAAGGAAGCCGGTGACAACGCTGACGACATCGCTTATATGCCTTTCCCTATTACCCTGACCAGCGGTAAGCAGGCAGCATCTGTAGGCCCTGACTACAGCTTTGGTATCAATGCAAACACCACCGAAGACAATCAGGCAGCAGCTCTGTGCTTCGTTAAGTTCATGACAGAAGAATCCGGATTCTCCTATGACTGCGGCGGACTTCCCGTTGCTATCAAGGATACCAGATTACCGGATTTCTACGCTGCATTCAAGGGTATCGACTTCGTAGTGGATGAGCCTGCGATCGAAGGCGAAGAGGATCTGTTAAACGAGCTGAACGCTGAAAGTGGTCTTAACATCAACAACAACGGTGAGACCAAGATGCAGGAGCTGGTAGAGTGTGCAGCAGATGGTTCCAAGACCTATGATGAGATCATCGACGAGTGGAACGAAGAGTGGACTTCCGCACAGGAGAGCTGTGGTGTAGAGATCCAGTAATTAATAGGTAACTAATTTAATCTTCTGAAGTGAGAGGGAACCATTTATCCGGTTCCCTCTTATCTAAGAGAGAAGGGCATGGAGGTATTTCGATGGGTGCAGAGACAATGAAGAAAACAAAAAAACCCTTCAGCATGAAAAAATGGGTAAAGAGCAGGAACGGACAACAGACCATCGTCATACTGTCCTTCATGATCATTCCCCTGCTTTTGCTGTTCGTGTTCACCTATCTTCCTTTTGGAGAGATGGTAAAATTCAGTTTTTATAAAATGAAATATGCTACCCCGGTAGACAAAAGACAGTTTGTAGGATTTCGGAACTACATCGACGTATTTAAGAAAGATGAATGCTTCAGTGCTTTGAAGCTGAGCCTTTATTACATGGCAGGCGCAATGGTGCAGCTGGTACTTGCGTTGTACCTGGCAACGATCCTTAGCTTTAAGACCAAGTTTGGCAATATGTTCAAGGGATTCATGTTCTTCCCTTATCTGATCAGCGGTATTGCCATTGGATTTATCTTCAAATTCTTCTACACCAGAGGATTTGTATTCGATACGGTATTACAGTGGTGTGGATTTAACTTAGAAAGTCTTCCGTTCTGGCTGAAGGACAAGAGCGTTAACAATATCTCTTTGGTGGCTTCCTCGGTATGGCGTTATTACGGCAACAACATGGTACTTTTCATCGGTGCCATCATGTCTGTGGACTCCGAGATGTACGAGGCAGCAGAGCTGGACGGTGCCAATAAATTTCAACAGTTTATACATATTATCTTACCCAGCATTAAGACCATCGTTACGCTGAACGTGATCCTGTCTATCACAGGTTCCCTGAGTGCTTTCGATCCTCCCTACGTTATCACCAAGGGTGGCGGCGGAACCGCAACCTACTTCGTATTGATGGACAAGATCGCACATACCAACCAGCAGGTAGGTCTGGCGTCTGCTATGGCGGTGGTACTGTTACTGATCATTTTTGCAGCAACAATTTTACAAAAGCTTTTCTTCAAACTGGTATTTAGAAGCTCCGATGCGGACAATGAAGAATACACCAGAAGAAAACGTCTCAGAAGAGAGAGAAGATGGAAGAAGGAGGCAGTGTAAGATGGCAAAGATGAAAACCAACCACAAACATTACAGTGTAGGCGCTGTCATCTGGATCGTTATTAAGTATTTTAGTCTGGTATTCTTCTCCTTCGTGGCACTTTTGCCCATCGTATCCTGCGTCATCACGGCGTTCAAGACCGATGCGGAATATCAGAGCACCAATGTTATGACATTGCCCGAGAGTTGGTTGAACTTCTCCAACTTTACGGATGCTTTTACCCGTGCCAACATGGGAAGAGCTTACATGAACTCTGCAATTATCCTGGTATTCGTACTGTTAGGATCCATCCTGGTAGGAACACAGCTTGCTTATGTACTGAACCGATTCAAGTTCCCCGGCAACGGCCTGATCCGCAGCCTGTTCCTGTTTGCAACCCTCCTTCCCGGAATTGCCATGCAGGTCTCTGTATACCAGATCATGAGTAACCTCGGATTTATCAACCATCTGTACGGTTACATCATTATGAGTATGGGTACGGATGTTATCTCTATCTACATCTTCATCCAGTTCATGGAGAATATTTCGGTATCGTTGGATGAATCCGCATTTATTGACGGTGCTTCCTACTTTACCATTTACTGGAAGATCATTCTTCCGCTTCTGAAGCCCGCCATTGTGACTTCTATGGTATTAAAGGGCGTAGGCGTGTATAACGAATATTATTGCGCCAGTCTGTATCTGCAGGACAAGAGGACTCTCGGTGTGGTTGCAACCTCCCTGTATACTTTCACCGGACCTCTTGGAAGCAAATACAATCTGATCTGTGCAGGTGTACTGATGTCTCTGCTGCCTGCCCTGATCGTATTCCTGCTCTGTCAGAAACAGATCTACAGTGGAATCACCTCCGGCGCTGTCAAAGGTTAAATTCAAAGGAGAGTGCGGAACATGAAAAATGCGGAAACCATGAAAATGAGAGAAGAGATCAAAAAGCATCTGACCGAAGGAATCATTCCTTTCTGGAAAGGGATGCGGGATGACGAGTTCGGCGGTTATTACGGTTTTCTGGACTACGATCTGAATCTGGATAAAAAAGCAGAAAAAGGCTGTATCCTGAACAGCAGGATCACCTGGTTTTTTTCCAACGCATATACACTGTTGAAGGACAAGAGTCTGTTGGAGGAAGCAAAGCACGGCTACGCTTTCCTGAAAGACCATTGTCTGGACAAAGAATATGGCGGTATCTACTGGTCGTTAAACTATGACGGAACCCCGAAGGATACCACAAAACATACCTACAATCAGGCATTCTGCATCTATGCGCTGTCCTCTTACTATGAGGCCAGCGGAGATGCGGAAGCCCTGGAACTGGCAAAAAAGCTGTTTGCGCTGATCGAGACCACCTGTATGGACGAGGTGGGATATCTGGAAGCTTTCACCAGAGATTTTAAGCCCGAATCCAACGAAAAACTGTCGGAGAACGGTGTGCTAGCAGATAAGACCATGAACACACTGCTTCATGTATTTGAAGCCTATACGGAACTGTACCGGGTATCCGGCGATGAAAAAGTGCGCAGACGCCTGCTTTGGATCATGGATCTGTTCGCTGAAAAGGTCTATAATCCCAGGCTGCACAGACAGGAAGTATTTTTTGACAAGAATTACAATACCATTCTGGATCTGCATTCCTACGGTCACGATATCGAGACAGCATGGCTGATCGACAGAGGCTGCAAGGTACTGGATGATCCGGAACTGACGCAGAAGATGTATGCCATCACCAGAGACCTTACCGCGCAGATCTATAAGGTGGCATTCGACGGACACTCTCTGGCCAATGAATGTGACAGAGGTGTCGTGAATATACACAGAGTCTGGTGGGTACAGGCGGAGACCGTGATCGGTTTCTTAAACGGCTATGAGAAAGAGCCGGAGAAAACGGAATATCTGGAAGCCGCAGAGAAGGAATGGGCATTTATCAGAGATCATGTGATCGATAAGAGACCCGGTTCCGAATGGTTCTGGGAAGTGGATCCGGAAGGGAATCCTTATCCCGACAGACCTATCGTGGAGCCTTGGAAATGCCCTTACCATAACGGCAGGATGTGCATGGAGGTCCTGCAACGTATTCCTGGATAGGTCGTGTAACGAAGACCTCCAGGAGGTTATGAAGCGTATTCCAGAATAATTGATTTATTTTAAGAGAGGATACCTAATATGTTAGAGCGTTATTACATAGAAAAAGAGAAGCAGGAGAAGCTGCTTTCCCGGAAAAATGTAAAGTCTGATTTCTACAACGGTATTTATGACCGTTATGAATATCCGGTTCTGACCAGAGAACATATTCCCCTGACCTGGAGATATGATCTCAATCCCAAGACAAACCCCTATTTCATGGAGCGTCTGGGTATCAATGCAGTCATGAATTCCGGAGCGATTGAATTAAACGGTAAGTATTATCTGATAGCCCGTATCGAGGGAAATGACAGAAAGTCCTTCTTCGGCGTGGCGGAGAGTGACAACGGTGTCGATGGATTCCGTTTTTGGGATTATCCCATCTTGTTAGATGACACCTGCCCGGAAGAGACCAATGTCTATGACATGCGTCTCACCAAACATGAAGATGGTTACATCTACGGTGTGTTCTGTTCCGAAAGCAAGGATACTTCCGTAAATGATCTGTCCGCAGCAGTAGCGGCTGCAGGCATTGTAAGAACCAAAGACTTAAAGCACTGGGAGAGACTGGAGAATTTAAAGACCCTTCGTTCTCCCCAGCAGAGAAATGTAGTGCTGCATCCGGAATTCGTGGATGGCAAGTATGCTTTCTACACCAGACCGATGGATGATTTCATCGAGACCGGAAGTGGCGGAGGAATTGGTTTCGGACTGTGTGACGATATCACTCATGCAGTGATCGACGAAGAGCGCATGACCAGTCTGCGTAAATATCACACCATTACCGAGGCCAAAAACGGTGCGGGCGCTACCCCCATCAAAACAGACAGAGGTTGGATACATATCGCACATGGAGTACGTAATACCGCAGCTGGTTTACGTTACGTCATTTATGCTTTTGCAACGGATCTGAAAGATCCTGCAAAAGTGATCGCAGAGCCTTCGGGTCTGCTGATCGGTCCCAGAGGGGAAGAGAGAGTGGGAGATGTTTCAAACGTAGTATTTACCAACGGTGCTATCGCGAATGAGAAGGGGGAAGTCTTTATCTACTATGCATCCAGCGATACCCGCATGCATGTGGCAACTACTACTATAGACAAGCTTGTGGATTATGTATTCAACACCCCTTCTGATCCAGGAAGAAGCGTGGAGTGTGTGGCACAGAGATGTGAACTCATCCGCAGAAATGAAGAGTTCTTAAAACAGGAAGCAAGATAAATAATACAGAAATGAGGTAACTCGAATGAGCAAAGTTAAGATGATCAGCCCTGCAGTACCTAATGTACCCTGGCAGGATAAACCGGAAGGACATACCGGTGCACCGGTATGGAGATACAGTGAGAACCCTATTATTGGCAGAAATCCTGTAGAAGGAGTAGCCAGAATCTTCAACAGTGCGGTAATGCCTTACGGTGATGAATTCATCGGCGTGTTCCGCGGTGAACAGGTCAACGGTATTCCCTATATTTATTTAGGACGCAGCAAGGATGCTATTCACTGGGATTTTGATAAGAATAAGATCCAGTTCGTAGATGAAGAAGGCAAGCCTTTCATGCCGATTTATGCATATGATCCCAGACTGGTAAAGGTAGAAGATACCTACTATATCATCTGGTGTCAGGATTTCTACGGCGCAGCCATCGGTATTGCGAAAACCAAGGATTTCAAGACGTTTACCAGAATCGAGAATCCGTTCCTTCCTTTTAACCGTAACGCCGTACTGTTCCCCAGAAAAGTACACGGCAATTTCATGATGCTGTCCCGCCCTTCCGACAGCGGACATACGCCCTTCGGTGATATTTTCGTCAGTGAGAGCCCCGATATGGTATTCTGGGGAAAACACAGACATGTGATGGGCAAGTCTTCCGAATGGTGGGAGTCCTTAAAGATCGGTGGCGGTGCAGCTCCCATTGAGACTTCCGAAGGGTGGCTGTTGTTCTATCATGGTGTGAGCGGAACCTGTAACGGTTATGTCTATTCCATCGGTGGAGCGATCCTGGATATTGACAACCCGTCCATCGTAAAATATCGTTGTGAGAACTTCCTGCTGACACCGGAAGAGTGGTATGAGGAGAGAGGATTTGTACCGAATGTATGCTTCCCCTGCGCTACCATCCATGATTCCGAGAGCGGCAAGATCGCCATTTACTATGGCGCAGCAGACAGCTACGTAGGGCTGGCATTTACGACCATCGATGAAGTGGTTGACTATATCAAAGAACACAGCGTGGTTACAACAAGCGATACAGAAGAAGGCAGAAGATAGAATCGAGGGACCCGCGATGAGCGGGTCCTTTGCGGTTTTGGAGACAGCGTATGATGGAAAAAGAGGAATTATATGCCAGAGTGGAGACAACGGAAAGCTTTTCGATAAAACTGGAACAGATCCTGCCCTGGCAGGACGGTCAGTATGCAGAGGTATTTCTGGGCATCCGGGATTACGATGAGATTTCCGCGAAGATGAGTGAGGAAGTGAAAAACAGCCTTCTGTACCATCTGGGGACGCACATTCAAAAGCACCTGAAGGGACAGGAAATGGTGTGCCATGTGAAAAAGGATGAGTTCCTATTGCTGTTGGACAATCATGTGGAAGCTGCTTGGGAGAAAATCGGTCATATTATGATCATGTTCGAAGCTATGATCGGAGATAAATACCCCGATGTATCGATCAACCTGTACAGCGGCATTTATTATCTGGAGTCCAGAGGATACCGCCCGGAGGAAATTTTCCGCATCGGCAAGACTCTGAAAAACAAGGCGAAACGTTATTGCACTCTGGAAAACAGCATCTATGAGAACCGCAAGAGTGCGGGGAACATCATTGATAAAGAAGCCGGAATCCTGAACCGGGGCAACCTGACCAGACTGAAAGGTTTTATGAACCGTGCAGCCAAAGGAGAGCGGCTTACGGTAGGATTTATCGGCGGTTCCATTACCCAGGGATTTTCCGCTACGGATCCGGACAAATGTTATGCGGCAAGGACATTTGGCTGGCTGAAAAAGGTATTTCCCAATACGGAATTTGATTATGTGAACGCCGGAATCGGAGCTACCGATTCCCAGTTCGGCGCGGCGAGAGTACAGGAAGACCTGCTTCAGCGGCTGCCGGATCTGGTATTTGTAGAATTTTCCGTGAACGATCACAGTACGCCGCATTTCTGTGAGACCTACGAAGGCCTGGTGAGGCAGATTTATGGCAGTGCGAGCGCACCGGCAATGGTGCTGATCCATAATGTCTATTATGATACCGGTAAAAGTGCGGCATATTATCATGCGCAGGTAGGACGACATTATGATCTGCCCTGTATCAGTATACAGAACAGCATCTATCCGGCAGTGGCAGCAGGAAGACTTCCGGCAGAGAAGATTACTGCGGATTTCCTGCACCCCAATGATCTGGGACATGAACTGGTGGCATCCGTGATCACGAACTTTCTGGAAAAGGTGATCCATGATAAAACGCAAGAGCCGCAGGAAATTTTCCCGGCTCCGCTGACAGAAAATGCCTATGAGCATTGCATGAGACTGCAATATTCTAATTCCACACCGGGGAAGAGTGTTTTTGTAGAAGATATGACACCGCAGAGAGATATCACGGATATTTTCCGCAACGGATGGAGCGCCGGGGAAAAAGGAGCTTATCTGGAGTTCGCTTTTCGGGGAACCGGTGCCGCCGTGCAATACCGCCGAGTGAAGGACGGGCCTGCACCCATTGCCACGGCAGTGGTGGATGAGAACCCTGAGACGGCGTGCGTGTTGGACGGAACCTTCGATGAGACCTGGGGAGACAAAATGCAGCTGACAACGGTGGCAGAGCACCTGCCTTATGGGGAACACCGGGTGAGAATCGAGCTCACGGAGACACACGAGAACGATAAGGCCGGATTTTATCTGGTGTCATTGATTGTATCCGGGGTAAGAACAGAAACAGAAGCGGAATAGGCATAGTACGGAAGTCAGGTAGACAGATCGGAAGAAATGTGTTACATATCAGATAGAATATTTTTCCAGAAACGGACGTTGCAAAGCTAAGTAGCGGAATAACGGGAAAGATGCAGTGCAATACATAGTAAGTATCATGGGAAAGGATAGATGATCATGAACAAAGATATTATTTTTTTAACACCGGTGTGTACCCACAATATCTGGGGCGGTACCCGGTTAAACAGAGAATTCGGGTACCCCATCGAAGGAGACGATATCGGTGAGTGCTGGGGTATCAGCGCCCATCCTAACGGAGACGGCACCGTGGCAAGCGGCGCTTATAAGGGAATGAAGCTGTCCGAGCTGTGGGAGAAGCACCCCGAGTTGTTCGGAGACACGGGAATGGATCGTTTCCCGCTGCTGATCAAGATCATTGATGCAAAGGACGACTTAAGCATCCAGGTGCATCCGGATGACGCTTATGCGAAGGTACATGAGAACGGATCCCTAGGCAAAACCGAGTGCTGGTTCATCCTGGATTGCAAGGAGAACGCCACGCTGGTAGTCGGCCATAATGCGAAGACAAAAGAAGAACTGGAACAAATGATCCACGAAGGCAGATGGAAGGAATTCATCCGTGAGATCCCCATTAAGCCCGGGGATTTCATCCAGATCGATCCCGGCACCGTGCATGCCATCAAGGGCGGTACACTGCTCTTAGAGACGCAGCAGAGCAGTGACATTACTTACCGCGTGTATGATTACGACAGATTGAGCAACGGCAAGCCCAGACAGTTGCACATCGTACAGAGTATCGATGTGATCACGGTTCCCGCAAAATCCGCAGAGAACAGTGTGGTGCATACCGAGAAGAAGGACGATGCCATTCAGCAGCTGATCCAATGCCCTTACTACACCGTATACCGCATTGATGTGGAACACCGTGTGGAGACCTGGCAGGATAAGCCCTTTGTTCTCATGAGCGTGGTAGAGGGCGAAGGCACCCTGAACGGTACTCATTTAAAAAAGGGCGATCATCTGATCCTGCCCGATGGCTACGGCAAGGTAGAGTTACAGGGCAGGATGCAGATTATCGCATCTACGATCTAAGTTTACGCCAGATCAAAAGCCGGTAAATGACAGCTGTCTTTAAAACTGATTTACTTTCCAAGTACAACGGATAGCTTGATTTCTTTTTCTGTTTCGCTCAGGTCGAGATCACCGCCGTCGGAGACGGTCACGCGCAGCTCATAGAGCACGCCGTCTGTCAGCTCCGTCACATTTGCTCCGGTCTCGTCTGTGAGCGACCACAGTTCAGAGCCAACCTTTTCCAGCTTGCCGTCTGCACCATAGGCGTAGAGCGTCAGATCGGAGGCACTGCCGGACAGGTTGTTCATGCGGAAGGCTACCATGGTGTTGGGATGCACGTTGCAGATGGTCGCGGTGTTGTGCCAGCTTGCAACCGTACCTTCACCGCCATCCTGCTCAAACTGATCCTGCGAAAGAACATTTCTTGCAGCCTGATCAAGATCAACCTCACGGTACGGAAGCTCTGGCAGGTACACAAAGCGATCCTGCAAACGCAGCAGTTCCAGATAGCCTGTCGGGCAGTAGAGCGTATTTCCGTTGCTGCCGGTGTACATGCCGATGGCCATATTATTGTAGCCGTATTTGTTGGACACATCCATCGTGAAGACGGTTTCGCCTGTTGCAAAGTCCAAAATAATGTACTGCCACATGCCGGTATCCAAATCCTGTACGTAACCGTAGATATAGCCTGTTGCAGTGGAGAGCTTCATGATCGCCGTGTCGCGCAAATCGTTCCGGCTCCAGACGCTCTTCATTTCATAGCCATCGGCGGTTTTTAGGGTGTCCACCCGCTCAACGCCCGGGGCGATCATAACATTACCCTTCATCAGCCAGTTCTGGTCATAAATGTTGGCGTAGCTCTGAATCGAAGAGTCATTGTCAGGGTCGGCAAGACCTGCGTTACCAGCGCCGAACCAGTTGCAGACGATCGTGCTGACGGTGCCTTCACCGTCGTCATAAACGATTGCAGAGTTCTCAACCGCCACCTGATACCCATCGGGCAGATCATCCAAAACAGGCATGCTGGCTACGACCTCTCCGGTCTTCATGTCGAGCGCAAGAAGCTTAACGGGGTCTGCGTTGTCGGTGAACAGTACAAGGTTTGGTGTCAGTGTGGGCGAGCAGCCGCCACCCCAGGCAAGGCCGCCGCCGGTAGTCTTATCGCCATCATGACTGACCTTCGCACCGACACTCTCATATGGCGTGCACCACACAACGTTCACACCTTCTTCCGCGCGCAACAGATAGCAGTTCTGGTTCGTCAGAATGACCGCACCGTCTTTGGAGGCAGCAATGCCGTTTTCTGCGCCCTCGCCAAGGGGCAGCCCGTAAACAAAGACAGCCTTTGAAAGATCGGTTTGTTCGCCATTCAGAATCGATTCTATCGCTGTGTGGGCAATGTAGCCGAGAACACCCTGCTGCTGCCGCTCGGGATAGATTCGGAAGCCGCCGGTGGCGAACCAAAGGTTTCCGTCGTAGTCAAAGACCACGGACAGAAGATTCTGTGTCAGCTCTTTGCCGAGCGCGGTCTCAGCAGCTGCCTTGATATCGATATCCAGAACCTTTTCAAATTCCGGAATGACGCTGCCATCTTCCTCTGTCGTACGCAGTATCAGTACATGGTTGTTGCTCGTCGGGCAGACGACACGGTTTTTAGAGTCAAGGAATGTGTAGGAACTCTGGATGACGTAACCGCCGCCATCATGTTGCATCGGTGAAAAATAGCCGAGCGTCTTCGTCTCTGTTGCATTCAGATCACGGATGGCGATGCCGCCGAGCAGTGGCACGACCGCGTGACCGTAGTTGTCAAAGTAAATCGCGGGTGAGGCGTTCGGGTTCGTTGTCTCAAAGGAAACATTGAGTTCCGGATAGATGCCGAGCGGCAGAATTTCATCCGTTGAGTCGGTGTTGTAGCCGTCGTGATGGATGTTTGCATCACTTTTTGCCATATAAGGGTTTTCATCCACGTGTTTGGGTTGTAAAGCCTTCACGGGCAGTGCACCGGATAACGGTGCAGAAGATGTTGTTTCGTCCTCTGCCGGTATGGGCGTTCCACCACAGGCCGCCATAGACAGGCACAGTGTTCCCGCCAGAAGAAAGCTAAATACAGAATAAATCTTTTTTCTCTTTTTCATCGATAATCCTCCTCATTGTTATGTTTGTTGTGATCCGCTCGGAATAAGGCAGACGTTTTTTTCCCATCTGACCATGTAGAAAGTCCCTGCTGAAACGCTTCTTCTGTTATTGGCTCTAACAGAAAATAGTCTACACGCAGCCGAAACGCATGCAGGGAAAAATCCAGATCGCTGCACCAGATGATGCGCATTTCGGGAAAAAGCGTCCGCAGATGCTCCACCGCATTCAATCCTGCTACCCCCGGAAGTGCGATCACAGTGCAGGTTGGCGCATTTATACGCGCCACATCAAAGAACAACTCCTGCCCACGGTAACAGTCCATTTTGGGAAACAGACCGCGTTCAAAGCAGAACCGTGAAAGCTGCTCTATATAAAAGGCTTCCTGTGTTTCACTACTTGTCAGCACGGCAATGTGGTACACGGCACTCCCTCCTTTCTGCCGTCATTGATGCTTTCTGCTTGTCAGTATACGGATATGCAAACGCTTTTCAAGCCGTTTGGCACGAAACCCTCAATTCCGTCACGAAATCTGAGTTTTTCATTGTGCCGGTGTTGGACAGGTATGATATAATTTAGTTGGAATTTTTTACAAAGGAGTCAGTCCGATATGAGAATAGCAATAGTGGATGATATCGAGACCGAACGTGCGCTGTTGAAAATGCGGCTTGAGCGACAGCTGAGCTTGTACGGTGTAGAGACGGAGATCTTAGAATTTGATAGCAGCGAGAGCTTTCTCGCAGCAGAAAAAGAACGGCACTTTACTGTGGCATTTCTGGACATTTACATGAAAGGATTAAGCGGCATGGATGCCGCAAAGGAACTTCGGAAGACGGATGCAGACTGCTTTCTGATCTTCACCACAACATCTACCGATCATGCGCTGGAGGGCTTTCAGGTGCGGGCATTTCACTATCTCGTGAAGCCCTTTTCCGAGGGAGAACTTGCCGGTCTGCTTACTGAAATGCTCGCTAAACTTCCGCGTCCGGAGCCGATTCTGACGGTGAAAGTCAGTGGCAGCGACGTTCGCCTTCGCTATAGGGACATTATCTTTGCCGAGCATTTTGCCCATATGATCAACATTCGCACGACTGCCGGAAAAACGCTTGCCACGCGGCAAAGCTTTAAGGCATTTACCGAGCCGCTGAAAAAAGATCCCCGCTTTTTTGTCTGCGGCCGCGGTACGATTGTCAATTTAGAACATGCCGCTGATTTTCAGGCCGCCGCTTTCTGCATGACCGACGGCAGCCGCGTATATGTCAACCAGGAACTTTTGAAGCCTGCCAGGCAGGCATTTATGGAATTTCTGCTGCAAGGGGGTGTATGAGATGAAAGATATTCTGCGTCCGATTCTGGAGCTGTCCGTCGTACTCCCCGGTCTTTTACTTGCATATTTCCCTGTAAAATCCTATCTGAAGCAGTCCCCCGGAAAGCTTGCCGCCCGGATTCTCCCCCTGATGGCAGGATTATGTATCGGTGGTGGGATCGTCTGCTATCAGTTGCATGCTTCCACTGCGTCTGCCCTGGCAGGGATCACATTGCTTGCAATTGGGCTATATACCGGAACACTCCAAATCTCCCGCTGGAAATCCGGAACAATTGCACTGACTGTCTGCGCAGTATTTGCATGCATCAACAGCTTGTCCCGGGCTATCAGCGCTGCGATTGCTCTGCATATGCAGCTGCCATCGGACGAACCGTGGTTCTGCCTTGCAGCCTGTGTATTATATAATGTTGTTTGCTGGATTTTCGTGCTGGCTGCGTTCTATCCGTCAACCCATGCAGTGCGTGTGATGGTTGAGGACGATAATTTTGCGCAAACGTGGTATGTGTTCTGGGTCTTGCCGCTGGTGTTCATTCTTTTGAACCTTTTTATGATCCCGCGCTATCAGACGACGCTTAGGATCGGTCGTGTATTACAGGGATATATTGTGATAAGTATTGCACTTCTTTTGCTTTTGCTCTTGTTCAACGCAATTTTCCTGCTAATGGCCACCAGTCTTAACCGCAACGCGAGATTACAGCAGGAAAACCAGCTTCTTTTCCTGCAGCAGCAGCGCTATGAGAATCTCAAAGCTGCCATCGAAGAAGTGCGGCAGGCGCGGCATGATATGCGCCATCAACTGAATCAAATTTCTGCACTGGCTGAGACCGGCGATCTGGAAAGATTGAAAAGCTACCTTGAAAAAAACATTTCCCGCATCCCGGATCTCGGTATACACTTCTGCGAAAACTGCGCAGCAGATAGCGTCATCGGCTATTATTGTGCCCTGGCAAAGCGCGAAGGCATTCCCTTTTGTGCAAAGCTCGATCTGCCGCAGACTCTTCCAATCGATGAGATCAACATGTGTCTGGTCTTGTCCAACTTGTTGGAAAATGCGCTCGAAGCCAGTATCCGCACTGCACCAGACAGACGGCAGATCAAAATCACTGCATATCTGCATGCCGGGCGGCTGCTTCTGATCGAAGTGGAGAATGCCTATGACGGCGAAATCAGGGAGAAGGACGGTGTTTTCCGATCCTCCAAACGAAAGGAAAACGGCGTCGGCATCCAGTCTATCCAACATATTGCAGAAAAAAGCGGCGGTGCAAGTACGTTTACCTATCAGAATGGTGCTTTCTGTGCTAAAGTTATGCTCTGTGGATAAATGCACATAAAAGCACCGGCAAAAATTTCAAGGACTATGTCAATCAGATCCGCCTGAAACATGCAGTCACACTGCTTCTGGACACTGACAAAAAAGTCTACGAGATTGCCATGAATGTAGGCTTTGGCGATGCCAGAGCATTTAACGATGCCTTCCAGAGGGCCTACGGGGAGACACCGGCAGGGTATCGGAAGAGATTGCGGAAGTGAAAATAGTAGTTGTGGCAATAGTTTTCGTAAGATATAATATATTTCGGGAGAGAATTTCGGAGAAGGTCTTGTAGAAAGGATAAGACCTTATGCATAATACACTGAAAAGAGCTGTAATAGCGACAAATCAAAAGGCACAATATGATGCGAAAGTCAAAAATCTGCTGGGGCATAAAATTATACTGGCTCATATACTGACCAGAACAGTAGATGAATTCAAGGGGATGAATCCCAGGGAGGTGATCCCCTATATAGAAGGAACACCTTATATCAGCAAGGTGCCGATAGAACCGGGGATGACCAATCACGAACAACAGGGACAGCAGATTATCGGTCTGAATACGGAAAACGTGGAAATAAACGAGGGACTGATAAGATTTGACATTATTTTTTATGTCCGGTTACCATCTGAAGATAGCAAGGATGCCGGATTGACACAAATCATCATAAATGTGGAAGCACAGAAAGATGAACCGACGAGTTATGAGATTTTAAATCGTGCGATATTTTATGCGAGTCGCCTGGTATCATCCCAAAAGGAGCGGGATTTTGTTAAATCCGGTTATGATGATATTAAACGAGTTTATTCCATTTGGATATGTATGAATATGGAACAGAACAGTATGAACCATATTCATTTTGTAAATGATGCTGTAATCGGGAACCATGAATGGAAGGGAAAAATCGATCTGATCAATATTATAATGATTGGGATTGCAAAAGAACTTCCGGAACAGGATGAGAGATATGAATTGCACCGTCTTCTGGGAGCACTACTGTCGCAGAAACTGACAGTAGATGAGAAAATGTCGATCATGGAAACAGAGTACGATATTGAGTTGGAAGAAAATTTGCGAAGGGATGTGAGTACAATGTGTAATTTGAGTGAAGGAATCGAAGAAAAGGGAATTGCAATCGGTGAAGCGAGAGCAGAAGCAACAATGATAGCCAGGATGCATAAAAACGGAATGCAACCGGAGCAGATTGCGGCGGTCACAGAGAAAAGCATTGAGGAAGTAAGGAAAATCATAGCTGATTGTGAGAATGGATAAAGCAAAAGTGATACAGGAATGGCAGATCGCTGCTGTTCCTGTTTTTTTCTCAAATTCTTTCTTTTAACTTTATTGCAGTGATGCGATTGAGTGTATATAATAGAATCGTTATGTAATGCAGTACTTTAGAGAAGGAATAAATCACAATGGATACCATCAGAGGTAAATTTTTGAAGCAACATTTACTCTCAGACGAGTTTTTGGATCTGATCGAGAAGAATAAGCGCCCCATGGACGAGCTGATGTCTTATTATCAGTGTGCCATCATGGAGGTGGAGACGAAATTCAAGGTGCTGAATCAGGAGTATTCCCTGGAATATGACCGCAATCCCATCGAGGGGATCAAGACCCGGGTGAAGTCCTACGACAGCATCCTTAGGAAGATCCGCCGGAAAAATATTCCCATGACGCTGAAAGGCATTGAGGAGAATATCCGTGACATCGCCGGTGTCCGGGTCATCTGCTCTTTCCCGGATGATATATACGAGCTGGCGGAGAGTTTTTTACGACAGGATGACATTACCCTGATCGAGCGCAAGGATTATATAAAGAATCCCAAGGAGAGCGGTTACCGCAGCCTGCATCTGATCGTGCAGGTGCCGATCTTTTTACAGAATACGAAGAAACTGGTCTATGTGGAGGTGCAGTTCCGCACCATAGCCATGGATTTCTGGGCAAGCCTGGAGCACAAGCTACAGTATAAGAAAAACATCCCGGAAAGTCAGGCAAAGTTTTTAAAGGATGAGCTGTATGACTGTGCACAGCAGAGTGCGGCGCTGGATAAACGGATGCAGAATATCCGGAATGTCATTGCGGAGAGTGAGACTAAGGAAGAGGAAAAACAGGATTTCCTGCCGATCTTTTTGCGGGAAAACAAAGGGTAATTAAGCAGCCTGAAGGTATGTAGATGATGGAAAGGCGAGAAGAATTGTATGAAGATCAGAGATATTTTGAATAAAGATACAGCAACGATCTCTTTTGAGGTATTTCCTCCGAAGAAGAGTACGGATTTCGGAAATGTGGAGGTAGCAGCACTGGGGATCGCGGCATTGCAGCCTGCTTATATGAGCGTGACTTATGGCGCCGGCGGCAGTACCAAGGGACATACCATTGCTTTGGCAGGAGAGATTCAGAAGCAGCACAATGTGCCTACGGTAGCGCATCTGACCTGTGTCTGTGCTGACAGGAGCAGTATCGGCGCAGCTCTTACAGAAATGCAGGCAGCAGGGATCGAGAATATTTTAGCTCTGAGAGGAGATATTCCCAAGGATTTCGACGGAGAAGTATTTACAGATTTTACCCACGCATCGGATCTGGTGCGTTTTATTAAGGAAAGCGGAGATTTCTGCGTGGGCGGCGCCTGCTACCCGGAGGTGCATCCCGATTCTGCTAACAAAAATGCGGATATTCAGGGACTGAAGGCAAAGGTGGATGCCGGATGTGAGTATCTGACGACCCAGATGTTCTTCGACAACAATATCTTCTTCAACTTCATGTACCGTGTGCGGGAAGCAGGGATTACCGTGCCCATCGTTCCCGGCATCATGCCCATCACCCGTGGCGTGCAGGTGAAGAATGCCGTAAAACTGTCCGGTTGTAATGTGCCGGAACGATTCAAAAATATCGTAGACCGCTTCGGAGACAATCCGGAAGCCATGAAACAGGCGGGCATTGCCTATGCCACCGATCAGATCATCGATCTGCTGGCCAATGGCGTAAAACATATCCATGTCTATTCCATGAATAAACCGGATGTAGCAGCCGGGATCCAGAGGAATCTGTCGGAGATTCTGAAGGCCTGAGATAATGAACGCAAGTGAGCCAATACATTGACAGATGAAAAAGATGTACTATTATCTAAATCAGAGGATAGTACATCTTTTTATGTAGTGCTGAGGAAAGAAGCAGAATTGATGGGTGACGTGAGAAGGGCAGGATTTGTCAATGTGGCAAAATGTGTGGAAGAAGGAGCTGGAGAGGATGAAACAGATATCTGAGGCAGCGAAAAAGGATCAGATCCTGCATTATTTCAAAACCCAGTGGCCTGTGCTGCTGGCGGTAACAATCTCCGGTCTGATCTATAACCTCGGACTGCTGGCAGGACCGTGGTTTGAGGGCCGGATGACGGGATGCCTGGTGGACATTCTGGGTGGGAAAGCAGGATACCGGGATATGCTGGTGCTGGTGACCGCGTATGTGATGTCTATTGCCATCGTGCAGATCTCCCGTTATATTAAACGTTTTTATGTCAGACGATTTGCTAATAATGTGAATCGTGACATGAAAGAGACCCTTTACCACAGCCTGGTGCACAGAAGCCGTGCCGAACTGGAAGAAGAGGGTGCTGGAAATGTCATGACCAAGGCAATCCTGGATGTGGATGACTGCGCGGAGGGGATGAGGAAATTTACCACAGAGATCTTCGATACCGGTGTGGCACTGGCGGCATATGTGGGAATGTTGTTATTCTATGACTGGCGGCTGGCAATCTTAGGTATGTTGTTTTTACCGGCGTCATATGTGCTGGCGGAGAAGATGAAGCGTAACGTGCAACGCACCGGAGCAGCTTATAAGGAGCAGTCCGGAGATTTAAGCGACGCAACACTGGACAGAGCAACTAACGCTGTTACTTACCGTGTCTATGGCAGAGAGAAAGAGCGGGAGCAGGCCTATGAAGAGAATCTTGCCGCTTATGAAAAATCTGCTGTGAAGGCCAATATCTGGAGTACCGCATTTCCGCCGCTGTACCGGATCATCTCCATGATCGGCGTACTGTTTATCCTGTATTTCGGCAGCAGAAATGTGCTGGGCACCGGCTGGAAATCATGGGATGTGGCAGCGTTTACCACGTTTTTATCCTGCTTTTTGAAGTTAGCCGTGAAATCTTCTCATGCCGCGAAGCTATTCAATGCAGTACATAAAGCCCAGGTCTCCTGGAAGCGCATCAAGCCACTGATGAAGGAAACCACTTATGAGGACGACGGCCTGGTACAGAAGCCGGGAATGCTGGAAGTATCGGATGTAAGCTTTGTTTATCCCGGCGGAGAGAAGATCTATGAGGACTTCAATCTGTCCGCTTTCCCGGGACAGATCATCGGTGTCACCGGAGCAGTGGCGTGTGGTAAGTCCACATTGGGTAAGACCTTCCTCTGTGAATACCCTTACGAAGGAAGGATCCGTTTCCACGGCAAAGAATTATCCGAAATGACTAAAGCGGAGCGCACCGGCATGATAGGATACTTGGGACATGATCCGGAGCTGTTCAATGACAGTGTCCGTAACAATATACTGCTGGGCGATGATGACGATCCGGAGAAGTATCTGAAGGCAGTCTGTTTCGACGGTGAGGTGGCAGAGATGGAAGAGGGGATGGACACCATTGTGGGAAATGGCGGCGTCCGGCTCTCCGGTGGTCAGGCACAGCGGCTGGCATTGGCGAGAACTCTGTGCCATAAGCGTCCGGTCCTGATCCTGGACGATCCGTTTTCTGCGCTGGACCGCAAGACGGAGGAAGAGGTTTTTGCCAATCTGCGGAAGTTTACAGCAGACAGTATCGTGATCCTGCTGTCCCACAGACTCTATCTGTTCCCCGAAATGGATCAGGTGCTGTGGATGGAGGATGGAAAAGTGACCGCGGGAACCCACGAACAGATCCTTGAAAAGTTCCCGGAGTATGCGAGACTGTATGAAGCACAGGCGGATGGCACCGATGCACACAGTACGCAGGAGGGAGGTCCGGATCATGCAGAAAAATAAGAGACAGAATGTGAAAAATGTCCGCAGCGTGATCCGGCAGACTGTGACAGACTATGCAGGGTTGTCACTGGGAATCGTGCTAGCAGTCGCAGGTGCCATTGTAACCGCGCTTTTGCCGCCCTGGATCCTGGGAAGTATCGTGGATACGATCACCGCAGGAAACACAGTTCCGGTTGCATTGGTGATACTATATTTTGCTTTTACGGTGCTCACCGGTTTGACCGAAAGCCTTCGGGAAGGTCTGCTGACGGTCTTCGGCCAGAAGATCACCCATGCACTGCGGAGCAGCATGATGGAGAAATATACGAACCTGACGGCAGGGGAACTGACGAAGCAGGAGCCCGGTACTATCGTATCCCGGTTCGTAGGAGATGTGGATACGGTGGAGAACCTGTTCACCTCCGGAATCATCAGTATGTTCGCCGATGCCTGTAAGATTATAAGTATCCTGGTGGTGATCTGGTTAAAAAATAGAGGACTGGCGATTGTACTTTTGGTTCTGCTTCCATTTCTGTATTGGTTCACCCGGACGGTGCAGAAAAACATGCTGAAAGCCCAGATCGAGAACCGTCGTGCTGTGGGTAGAGCCTCCGGACATGTGCCGGAGACGCTGCACAATATCCGTACCATTCATACGCTGGGAAAAGAGCGCTACATGGAGCAACGCTATGATGAATATATTGCGGAGAGCTACCGCGCGGTAGATCGCACGAATTTTTATGATGCCATTTATTCCCCGGTGATCCTGATCCTGAATGCTATCGTGGTGGCGGTTGTGATGCTGTTTTCTGCCTCCGGTAATGCAAAAGTGCTGACGTTGTTCGGTATGTCTGCAGGTACAGCGGTAGCGGTAATTAACTATATCTCACAGATCTTTACCCCTGTGGAGAGTCTGGGAATGGAGATCCAGACCATACAGTCCGCCATTGCGGGCGTGCACCGGATCAATGAATTCTATGCGCTGGAGGAATTGCCGGAGAAAAATTCCGGGGAAAAACCGGCAGAACCACGGAATAGATCGGAAAATCCTTTTGTGGAACTGCAAAACGTGACCTTTGGCTATGAGGATGATGATCGTAAGATTTTGCAGGCTTTAAATTTTCAAGTGTATCCCGGAGAACAGGTCACTCTGTCGGGCAGAACCGGCGCAGGGAAAAGTACCATTTTCAAATTGCTGTTGGGACTTTATCAGCCGAGAGAGGGTAAAGTGTTGATTCAGGGAAGAGATGCCATTCAGATTCCGGAAAATGAAAAGCGCAGACTGTACGGCTATGTGGAGCAGACTTTTCACAGAGTACCCGGTACCGTGAAGGAGCAGATCACGCTGTATGACGATTCTTTTACTATGGAAGAGGTACGGGAGGCCGCAAGGATTGCGGGACTGGATGCAACGATAGAACAGCTGGAAAAAGGCTATGATACGCCATGTACCCCGGAGATATTTTCCCAGGGACAGTGGCAGCTCTTATCCATTGCCAGAGCGGCCGTGGCGAAACCGAAACTCCTTCTGCTGGATGAGATCACGGCGAATCTCGATGCACAGACGGAGGAAGAGGTGTTGCAGGCACTGAAGCGTGCTTCCGAGGGACGTACTGTCATTTCTATTTCTCACAGGGTCAATGCAGAGACAGGACGGATTATATACATAGGCTAAGATACCATACGGATTATAAAAAAACCCCCACGCTGGTGCGAGCACAGCGTGGGGGTTCGTTTTAGATCTTGGCATTGTTACATCGTAATCCATCCGAAGGCATTTGCCACAGAGCTCAACAAGATAATAGCAGCAAACACCGGGCAGAGATATTTGATCATAAAATTGAAGATCTTTTTGCGGCGGAAAGTACTTTCTCCGTGCATGACTTCTTCCTCGATGGCTTTTAAACCGATGACACGGGACACCAGCAGGCAGATCGTGATAGCGGCGATGGGCATCATCACGGAGTTGGTCAGGAAATCGAAGAAATCCAGGAACTGCATACCGATGATCTTCACAGCACCAAGCGGTCCGTAGCCCAGTGAGGATAACGTTCCCAGTGCCAGCATGATCACACCCATGATCACGGTAGATTTTTTACGACCCCAGCCAAGCTCGTCCTCGAAAGTAGACACAGCGCTTTCGGTAAGTGCAATGGAGCTGGTCATGGCTGCGAACAGTACCAGTACGAAGAACATAATACCTACGAAGGTGCCCATTCCCATGCTGTCGAAGACCTTGGGAAGTGTGATGAACATCAGGGAAGGACCTGCCTGTAAGGTATCGGGATCTCCACCGGAGAATGCGAACACGGCGGGAATGATCATCAGACCTGCCATGATGGCAATAGCGGTATCGAAGATTTCTACATTTTTCGTGGAGCCTTCAATGGAGACATCTTTTTTCATATAAGAGCCGAAGGTGATAAGAATACCCATGGCAATGGACAGAGAGTAGAACATCTGACCCATGGCAGCGACCACTGTCATCCAGGAGAAATTCGCGGGATTCGGGATCAGGAAATACTTCACACCGCTCAGTGCGCCCGGTCTGGTAACGGAATAGACTGTGATGACCACGGACAGCACTACCAGGATCGGCATCATAATGCGGGATACGCGCTCGATACCGTTGCGGACACCGGCGTAGATGATTCCCAGAGTACACAGAGTGAATACGATAAAGCACAGCTCTGTAGAAACACCATTGGAAATAAACGTGGAAAAATAACCGTCTGCTGCCAGATCATGTCCGTGACCCTTGGCATATTCCACCAGATATTTGATCACCCATCCTCCGATGACGGAATAATAAGGAACGATCAGAATAGGAATAATAGCGTTGATCCATCCACCGAAGGACAGCCATTTAGACTTTCCGAAAGAATGAAACGCGCCGACGGGACTTTTACCGGTCATACGACCCAGTGAAGTCTCTGCCACGATCATGGTATAACCGAAGGTCAGCGCCAGGATAATATAGATCAGCAGAAAGATACCACCGCCGTATTTGGCTGCCAGATACGGGAAACGCCAGATATTGCCCAGACCTACCGATGCTCCGGCAGCCGACAGGACGAAACCGATCTTGCCGGAAAATGAGCTTCTTTTATTATTTTTATGATTCATAGTTTTCAACACTCCCATAAAAAATTTGTCGTAAACAGAATAAGTGTAACATAGAAATAAGGAAAATACAGTACGAAACAGTCTGATTGAGAATGAAAAAATTCGATAATGCAAGAGTAAAAATTGAATGGATGCATTTTAATTTTAATATAAAACAATCATTCTGAGGGAAAATACAGAACTGCTATAAATATAAGCCAGCAATGGCGCTGCTGAATGACGGTGTATCTGGCAATTTAAAGTATATTTTTTCCTGCATTTCGCATACTAACTGCAACGTTAATGATTAGTAATGCGAGATGATGATTTATCTTACGCAATATATCATGGAGGAAAAAATGATGAAAGCAACCGGAATTGTAAGAAGAATAGATGACCTGGGACGTATCGTGATCCCGAAGGAGATCCGCCGCACGTTACACATCAGGGAGAGCGATCCATTGGAGATCTTCACCGACAGGGAGGGACAGGTGATCCTGAAAAAATATTCACCTATCGGAGAGATGACCACATTTGCCAAACAGTATGCGGAAAGCCTGGCACAGGTGTCGGGACATGCCACACTGATCGCGGACAGAGACCAGTTCATCGCCGTCTCAGGAGGCTGTAAGCAGCTGTTAAATAAATCCGTGAGCCGTCAACTGGAAGAGAAGGTCAATAATAGAGAGACTGTGATTGCCGCAAAAGGAGACCGCAACTATGTCAACATTGCGGAAGACATTGCCGTGGACTATGCCTGGCAGTTGATCACGCCGATCATCTGCGAAGGGGACATCATCGGAAGTGTGATCCTGTTGGAAAATGACGGGAAGAGCAAAATGGGAGAAGTGGAGCAGAAACTGGCTCTGTCTGCGGCGGGCTTCCTGGGCAGACAGATGGAACAATAAATAATTACTTTGTTTATTTGCAATTTGGAATAGAAAAGTGCAACCAGTTGCAAAAATCTTTTCCAAAAATGAAGCAAGTATATTGATTTTCAGTTAAATTATCCATATAATAGAATAGAAAAGTGCAACCAGTTGCAAAAATCTATTCCAGGGAGAAAATATATGGATATTCGCAGAGATTTCTATTTGGAAAAGTTAATAAAAAGAAAGAGCAATGGATTAATCAAGGTGATTACCGGGATCCGCAGATGTGGTAAGTCTTATCTGCTGAATAACATTTTCTATCATCATTTGCTGGATTCCGGTGTGGAAGCAGACCATATCATACGGTTTGCCTTTGATTCTGCGGATGATCTTTACCTGATCGGCGAAAGTCTTATTCAGATCGAGAAGGAAAAGAGGGGTGCGGATCCGGAGAAATTTATGGCATATATCCGGTCGAAAACTACAGGAGAGGGAATATATTATCTGCTGTTGGATGAAATTCAGATGCTGGATTGTTTTGAGGCTGTTTTGAATGGATACCTTCGTAAAGAGAATATTGATGTGTTTGTGACGGGAAGTAACGCAAAACTGTTGTCAAAGGATATTGCTACGGAATTTGCAGGCAGGGGTGATGAAATTCATATGTACCCTCTCAGCTTTGCTGAATTTATGTCTGTTTATAACGGAGATAAATATACCGGGTTATCTGAATATATGCTTTACGGTGGAATTCCATTAGTGGTTCTGCGGGATGGTGCCGGGGATAAGGCAACAGCGCTGCAGAATTTATTTAACGAAATTTATATCCGTGATATTACGAAACGGAATCGTATAAAGAATATTGGGGAATTGGAAGATCTGCTAAATATTCTTTCCTCTGCGATCGGTTCGTTGACCAATCCGGAAAAACTAAAGAACACTTTTAAAACCGTGAAGAAATCTAAAATTACTTCTGCAACCATAAAGAAATACTTGGATTACTTTGAAGATTCTTTTTTGATAGAGTCAGCACAGCGTTATGATATTAAGGGAAAGTCATATATAGAGACTCCTAAGAAATATTATTTTTCTGATTTGGGGCTTCGGAATGCCAGAATTAATTTCCGGCAGTTGGAGCAGACACATTCCATGGAAAATGTAATCTATAACGAACTCCGGATGCGGGGATATAGTGTGGATGTAGGTGTTGTCCCTATCGCAGAAAAAGATTTGGAAGGAAAGGTAAACCGCAGGCAGCTGGAAGTGGATTTTGTCTGCAATCTTGGTTCTGTCAGATATTACATTCAATCGGCATATTCTCTTCCGGATGAAGCAAAGCGGACGCAGGAAATCCGACCGTTCCGGAAGATTGATGACTCTTTTAAGAAAATTGTCATTACAAAAGATATTGTGCAGCCATATTATGATGAATATGGTATTCTGACAATCAATATTTATGATTTCCTGTTGAATCCGGACTGCCTGCAAGGTTAAAGATAACAAAATCAGAAACAAATAAAAAACGGTCGTAACCGGGTTAAGATACCACCTGGTTACGACCGTTTGTCTTACCGATATATAATTTCTCATCAGCTTCTTTTAATAATGTATGAACATCTTTGTCAGACTCACAGACCAGTCCGAAGGTCATATTTATCTTCACGTGTTGCCCCTCGTAGAGTGTATCCAGTTCGTGGATTTTGTCCATGAGAAGCTCCAGTTGTTTCCGTGCTTCTGCAAGATCTACATTTTCAAACACCAGTAGAAATTCCTCACCACCCCAACGCGCGGCAAAGCCACGGCGCCACATATGCTGTTTCAGCAGGGCAGAAACATTTTTCAGTACGGTATCCCCGCATTCATGACCGTAGGTATCGTTAACCTTTTTGAAAAAGTCAATATCTCCGATGGCGAGCGCAAAAGAATGGCGGGAGGATCTGGCTTCCTCGAAGATCTGCCGCAGCTTTTTGTCTCCGCTGCGGCGGTTGTACAGCTCGGTCAGGGCATCCTGCTCGATCATGGTACGAAGAGAACGCTGCATGGACAGGGCACAGCGACCGATATCACCTAACTCATCACTGCGCTTTGTTACGGAATGATCCAGTGTGGCGTTCAGATTCCCGGAGGCTACTTCCGACAGGAAACTATGGATATGGAGTAATACAGCCACGAATCTTCTGGTGTAAAAATAGATGCAGACAGATACGAGAGCCACAAAACCGATGATCAGCCACGTCAGCGGATAGACGTAATTCTGAATGGATAGGGAGACTGTTTCACTGGGTCTGCCCACAAAAAGCATTCCGACGACGCTGCCGTCCTGATTGCGCAGAGGTATATAGTAGGAAAAATAAGCTTTGCCGTTGATGAGGGTATGAGTGTAGAAATGGTTTTCGCCGGTGTTCAAAACATCCCGGATCACAATATCGGGAGCACCGGAACCGACGATGCGTTCACCCTGGGCATTATACAGGGTCGTCAGAATGCGGGTATCCTGATAGAACAGGGTGATGTCCAGTCCGGTATCCTCTTTGAACTGATCCAGAAGAGAATAGTCCCTGGTGATATCCGTCTCTCCTTTATACAGAAGATAAGCAACATCTCCCTCCAGGTGATAATCGCCGGGATAGGCAGCGTTCAGAAGTGTAGTGGCACTTTTCGTGGCATCATACAATTCACGTTCCACTTCCTGATACATAGTTTTTGTGAACCATTGGGAAGTGAAAAACAACATCGCAATTCCCAGCGCCAGTAAAGGAAGCAGTCCGATGATCTGCAGAGTATATGATATTTTACCGCTGCTTTTTTTCTGTGTATTTTCCATAGAATTCCCTGCCCCTTCCGATAAGATCGGTACACATTAAAGTATAAAAATATTATATGAAATAAATGTCGGAAAAGCAAGAAAGAAAAGCTTTATAAGCAAATCTCAACATCCGGCTTGACAACGCAAAAAAATGAGATATATAATAGCGGTATATCAAAAATGCATTGACGAAGAGAGTAACTTTTCCGCAGAAAGGCAAAGCGAGCCGGTGATGGTGAGAGACCGGTGCGAGTAGGGGAATCGTGAAAATCACTTCTGAGCTGTCAGAACAAAAGCCCAGGTCAGTAGTTCTGAACGGAATCCCGCCGTTACCGGGAAGCATATCACTCCTATATAATAGGAAGTATGTTGTAAGAGGTGGTTAACGAATGCATGAGCTTCGTCCTGTTACGGGACGGAGCTTTTTTTGATACTATTCAGGAAAGCATCGAAGTTGCGATTTTGTGAATGAGGCGCTGAATAGTATGATGCTGTAATAAGAAAAGAAAGGAAGCACAGTATGTACAAGCAGGTACCCACAAGCCTGAATTTTGTAGACCGCGAGAAAGCAGTCGAGAAATTCTGGGAAGACAACGACATTTTCAAAAAAAGTATGGAGCATCGTAAGGAAGGCGAAACCTATACCTTCTATGACGGACCGCCTACCGCTAACGGTAAGCCTCACATCGGTCATGTAGAGACCCGTACCATCAAGGATATGATCCCCAGATACCGTACCATGAAGGGATATATGGTTCCCCGTAAGGCCGGCTGGGATACTCACGGACTTCCCGTAGAACTGGAAGTCGAGAAGATGCTGGGTCTGGACGGTAAGGAGCAGATCGAGGAATACGGTCTGGCACCTTTCATTGACAAATGTAAAGAGAGCGTCTGGAAATATAAGGGAATGTGGGAAGATTTCTCCCGTACCGTTGGTTTCTGGGCGGACATGGATAACCCTTATGTTACCTATGATGACAATTTCATCGAGTCCGAGTGGTGGGCACTGAAGACCATCTGGGACAAGGGTCTGTTGTACAAGGGCTTCAAGATTGTTCCCTACTGCCCTCGCTGCGGAACCCCGCTGTCCAGTCACGAAGTGGCACAGGGCTATAAGGCAGTCAAAGAGCGCTCCGCTATCGTACGTTTCAAGGTAAAGGGCGAGGATGCATATTTCCTGGCATGGACCACCACTCCCTGGACCCTTCCTTCCAACGTTGCACTGTGCGTGAATCCGGAGGAGACCTACCTGAAGGTGAAGGCTGCTGACGGTTATACCTATTATATTGCAAAGGCATTGGCAGACAAGGTACTGGGCAGCCTGGCAGAAGAAGGTAAAGCAGCTTACGAAGTACTGGAGACTTATGTTGGTAAGGATCTGGAGTACAAGGAGTATGAGCCTCTGTACAAGTGTGCGGGAGATGCCGCTGAGAAGCAGAAGAAAAAGGCACATTTCGTGACCTGCGATGATTATGTAACCATGACCGATGGTACCGGTATCGTTCATATCGCTCCTGCTTTCGGTGAAGACGACAGCCGTATCGGACGTAACTATGAGTTGCCTTTCGTACAGTTCGTAGACGGCAAGGGTGACCTGACCGCAGAGACTCCTTATGCCGGTAAATTTGTAAAGGATGCAGATCCTTTGGTATTAAAGGATCTGGATGCAGAGGGCAAGCTATTCGATGCACCGAAGTTCGAGCATGATTATCCTTTCTGCTGGAGATGTGATACTCCGCTGATCTACTATGCAAGAGAGTCCTGGTTCATCAAGATGACCGCTGTGAAGGATGATCTGGTACGTAATAATAAGACCATCAACTGGATCCCCGCTTCCATCGGTGAGGGACGTTTCGGCAACTGGCTGGAGAATATTCAGGACTGGGGCGTATCCCGTAACCGTTACTGGGGTACTCCGTTAAATATCTGGGAGTGCGAATGCGGACACCAGCATTCCATCGGCAGCCGTGAAGAGCTGTACAAGATGAGCGGCAATGAGAAGGCGAAGACTGTAGAATTCCATCGTCCTTACATTGACGAGATTACTATCACCTGCCCCGAGTGCGGCAAGCAGATGAAGCGTGTTCCCGAGGTGATCGACTGCTGGTTCGATTCCGGAGCAATGCCTTTCGCACAGCATCATTACCCGTTTGAGAATAAGGAACTGTTCGAGCAGCAGTTCCCTGCCAACTTTATCTCCGAGGCAGTGGATCAGACCCGTGGATGGTTCTACTCTCTGCTAGCGGAATCCACCCTGCTCTTCAACAAGGCTCCTTACAAGAACGTTATCGTTATGGGCCATGTACAGGATGAGAACGGTCAGAAGATGAGTAAGAGTAAGGGCAATGCAGTAGATCCTTTCAACGCACTGGAGACCTACGGTGCAGATGCCATCCGTTGGTATTTCTACACCAGTTCCGCACCCTGGCTGCCGAAGAGATTCTCCGGCAAGGCCGTACAGGAAGGACAGCGTAAGTTCATGGGTACCCTGTGGAATACCTACGCATTCTTCGTACTGTATGCGAATATTGACAATTTTGATGCTTCCAAATATACACTGGAATACGACAAACTGCCCGTAATGGATAAGTGGCTGCTGTCCAAGCTGAACTCTACCGTTGCAGAAGTAGACAGCAATCTGGACCAGTACCGTATCCCTGAGGCTGCCAAGGCTTTGCAGGACTTCGTCGATGAGATGAGTAACTGGTATGTAAGACGCAGCCGTGAGCGTTTCTGGGCAAAGGGCATGGAGCAGGATAAGATCAATGCTTACATGACGCTGTACACCGCACTGGTGACCATCTGTAAGGCAGCCGCACCCATGATCCCCTTCATGACAGAGGATATTTACCAGAACCTGGTAAGAAGCAATGATGCATCCGCTCCCGAGAGTATCCATCTGTGTGACTTCCCGGTAGTGAACAAGGATCACATCGACAAGAAGCTGGAAGAGGATATGGAGGATGTACTGGATGCTGTCGTTATGGGACGTGCGTGCCGTAACGAGGCTGCCATCAAGAACCGTCAGCCCATCAGCAGAATGTATATCAAGGCAGATTTCACCTTAAGTGAGTTCTACCAGGAGATCATTGAGGATGAGTTAAACGTCAAGGAAGTGGTATTCACCGATGACGTACGTGACTTTACTTCCTATACCTTCAAGCCTCAGCTGCGTACCGTAGGACCTAAATATGGCAAACAGTTAGGCGGCATCCAGAAGCACCTGGCTGCACTGGACGGCAACGCAGCCATGGATGAACTGAATGCAGACGGCGCATTAAAGTTCGATGTAGACGGTGTGGCTGTGGAACTGACCAAGGACGATCTGCTGATCGACATGGCACAGAAGGAAGGCTATGTATCTCAGGAGGACAATAAGATGACCGTTGTGCTGGATACCAACCTGACACCGGAACTGGTAGAGGAAGGCTTCGTATACGAGATCATCAGCAAGATCCAGACCATGCGTAAGGAGAGCGGCTTCGAAGTGACTGATCACATCCGCGTATCCATCAACGGCAACGACAGGCTGTCCGAGATCGCCCGGAAGAACAAAGACGCCATCAGCGGAAAGGTTCTGGCAGACGAACTGACAAGCGGTGCGGAATATGCCGTATCCAAGGAATGGAACATCAATGGCGAGAACGCAGTGATCGCTGTGGAGAGAGTATAAAAGTTTTGCAATAAAATGCCGGAATAAAGAGATTCTGTGGTTTTCCCAACGGGGAGGACCGCGGAATCTTTTCTGTTTCGGAAAAACATTTACGAAACTTACGAAAACCGGCGAAAACAGTTGGAATGCGCATGGAAGTTTGTTATAATATTACCTGTATTTGGTTAAGAATATGGATGAAATCATAACGCTATCCGGTGCGGAATATCTTGAGAAGAGTACAGTACCGGAGAGGCAATAGAGAGGAGAACACAGGTGAAAAAATCAGTAGCAGCCAGCGAGAAGCCGGTAAAGGCAAAAGAGTTCGACAAGGAGCTCTTCAAGAGAAGTGTGGAATATAATGTGCGCACCCTGTATCGTAAGAATCTGGAAGAAGCAGATGCACAGCAGATCTTCCAGGCAGTATCTTATGCGATCAAGGATCGTATCGTAGAGAACTGGATGGAGACTCAGAAGGCATATGAGAAGGAAGATCCCAAGATGGTCTACTACATGTCCATGGAGTTCCTGATGGGAAGAGCACTGGGTAATAACCTCATCAACTTAAAGGCATATAAGCCCGTAGCAGAAGCTTTGGAAGAACTGGGACTGGATCTGAACCTGATCGAAGACCAGGAGCCGGATGCAGCACTGGGTAACGGTGGTCTGGGACGTCTGGCAGCATGTTTCCTGGATTCCCTGGCAACGCTGGGATATCCCGCATACGGCTGCGGTATCCGTTATCGTTATGGCATGTTCAAGCAGGAAATCCGCGACGGTTATCAGGTAGAGGTTCCCGATAACTGGCTGATGAACGGCAATCCTTTTGAATTGCGCAGACCCGAATACGCCAAGATCGTAAAGTTCGGCGGTTATGTCAGCGTACACACCGATGAGAATGGCAGAAATGTATTTACCCAGGAAGGTTATCAGTCTGTTAAGGCAATTCCGTTTGATTTCCCCATCGTGGGTTATGGCAATGGCATTGTAAACACCCTGCGTATCTGGGATGCGGAGCCTGTAGAGTGCTTCCAGCTGGATTCCTTTGATAAGGGCGATTACCAAAAGGCGGTAGAACAGGAGAACCTGGCACGTAACATCGTAGAGGTTCTGTACCCCAACGACAATCACTATGCAGGTAAGGAGCTGCGTCTGAAGCAGCAGTATTTCTTCATCTCCGCATCCGTACAGGAAGCTGTAGAGAAGTACATGAGAAAGCATGACGATATCCATAAATTCTATGAGAAGGTTACGTTCCAGCTGAACGATACCCATCCTACTGTAGCAATCGCAGAGCTGATGCGTGTGCTGATGGATGATTATTATCTGACCTGGGAAGAAGCATGGGAGATCACCACCAAGACCTGCGCTTACACCAACCATACCATTATGGCGGAAGCATTGGAGAAATGGCCCATCGAACTGTTCTCCAGACTGCTTCCCAGAATCTACCAGATCGTAGAGGAGATCAACCGCAGATTCGTTCTGGATATCCAGCAGAAGTACAGCAATGTACCCGGCGTGGATGTACAGGAGAAGATCCGCAAGATGGCCATCATCTATGACGGACAGGTGAAGATGGCAAATATGGCTATCGTTTCCGGTTACTCAGTCAACGGCGTGGCAAGACTGCATACCGAGATTCTGGAGAAGCAGGAACTGAAGGACTTCTACGAGATGTTCCCGGAGCGCTTCAACAACAAGACCAACGGTATTACCCAGAGACGTTTCCTGCTGCATGCGAACCCTCTGCTGGCTGACTGGGTAACGGCTCATGTAGGTGACGATTGGATCACCGATCTGCCTCAGATCTCCCGCCTGAAGGTATATGCGGATGACAAGAAGGCACAGCAGGAATTCATGAACATCAAGTACCAGAACAAAGTACGTCTGGCAAAATATATTCTGGAGCACAACGGTATCGAAGTAGATCCCAGATCCATCTTCGATGTACAGGTAAAGCGTCTGCATGAGTACAAGAGACAGCTGCTCAATATTCTGCATGTAATGCACCTGTATAACGAACTGAAGGAGCATCCGGAACTGGATTTCTACCCCAGAACCTTTATCTTCGGCGCGAAGGCAGCAGCCGGTTACCGTAACGCAAAGCTGACCATCAAGCTGATCAACTCCGTAGCGGATGTGGTGAACAACGATCCTGCCATCAATGGCAAGATCAAGGTTGTATTTATCGAGAACTATAACGTATCCAACGCAGAGATCATTTTTGCGGCAGCGGATGTCTCTGAGCAGATCTCTACGGCAAGTAAGGAAGCGTCCGGTACCGGTAACATGAAGTTCATGCTGAACGGTGCCCTGACTCTGGGAACCATGGACGGTGCCAATGTGGAGATTGTAGAAGAAGTGGGCGAGGAGAATGCATTCATTTTCGGTCTGTCCGCACAGGAAGTTATCAACTATGAGAACCATGGCGGATATGATCCCATGGAGATATTCAACAACGATCAGGATGTCCGCAAGGTACTGATGCAGCTGATCAACGGAACCTTTGCACCGGGAGATCCCGAGCTGTTCCGTCCGCTGTACAACTCTCTGCTGAATACCCAGTGCACCGCCAAGGCAGACACCTACTTCATCCTCAAGGACTTCAAGTCCTACGCAGAGGCACAGAAGAGAGTAGAAGCCGCTTACCGCGACGAAGACAACTGGGCTAAGAGCGCGATCCTGAACGTGGCTTGCTCTGGCAAGTTCACCTCCGACAGAACCATCCAGCAGTATGTGGATGAGATCTGGCATCTGGATAAAGTGGTACTGAAGTAGCATAGCTACGAGCCATACAAAAATAGAACGGAATACCTCGGTGGGAGCTTGCTCACACAAGAGGGTATTTCGTTCTATTTTTATACCGTGCGTCCCGCCTTATCGGACGCACTCCCAGAGCGGCAGAAGACCCTCAGGCAGATATCGGTCTCCGAGTGTGAATTTTCTAAACCCGTGGATCAAGTATTTCTCATCCAAACGGGCACGGCTCCAGGCGACATCCATGTCGCCGACCGCCTGTCGCAAACATCGTGTTTGCTCCACCCTGACTTTTTACCACAGGTTAAGAAAATATCAACACTCTCCGACAGACATCTGCCTGAGGGCTTTCTGCCACTTCGGGAGTTCTGTTTGTATTCAAAACGCCAATTTCTACGAAAAAAATACAAAAACATAAGATTTTGCTATGTAAAAAGTCTCTATTTTCGCTACACAAGCAAAATAAAGAAATTCCGTACAAAAAATCCTGATTTCGGAACTTTTTTGTACGGAATTCGTTGTTTTGGGGCTTTTTACACCAAACTAACTCTCTATTTAATCTCTTAATCTCCCACACGATTCAGTGTCACATCATCCAGAGTTCCCCAGCTGTTCTTATTACATTGATATCTCACGCCAATGGTCAGGGTGCTGTCGGTGACTTTGATACCGGAGACGGTGGGATTCTGCCAGTCGGCATAGGTGGTGAGCATAAAAGGCACTGTCAGTTCCTTGCCGTCTACGACAGCATACAGCTCCATGGAAGCATCCGCTGCCAGGTCACCGCCCTGTGAGAAAGCGGACAATTCATAAGTACCGGGTTCCAGATCTGTGAAGCTCTGCTCAATGGAAAAGTCCATATCGGAGGTACCGGACCAGAAGTGGAAAGCCACCTCACCGCTGTGGGCATCGGCAGCTTTGACCTGATAGTCGGTGGGATTCGTTTCACCGGAATAGATTACGGTCCACATGGAAGTATCAGCATCCTCAAAGCCGGGATTCTGTACATAATTGACCCGTTCTACCGTGACAATGGCAGTAACTTCCGTACCTTCATCCAGAGATCCGGAAACTGTGAACTCTCCGCCGTTTTCCGTGTCGATGGCAGCAATATCTTCAGCATCCCAGGTGACAGGAACCTGTTCTTCGGAACGATCGTTATAGATGATACTTACGGTATCCGGAAGCTTGACTTCCGCACCGATATTGCAGGAAACCACTATTTCGGGGATGATGTCTATCGCCAGAGGAGCAGTGGCTCCGTACTTCAGATATTTAAATATATTTAGGGAGGCCAGAGGATGTCCGGTGAAGTCGAACATGGCCTGATTGTCCCAGGAGCTTCCGCCGTAATACTGTCCGGCATCCTTTGGATCATAACCGCCTGCATAACTGCTGGCCCAACCGCTGCCGTATTTTTCCCAGATGGCAGAATTATCAGCATCGGCGGGACCGACCGGGATCCAGGTACCTTCCCAGTAGAAGATGCCTTCGGCACCGGCCTCGCTGGCAGCCGCACAGACATCCCGCACTTCGTTGGCCTGCCCCTGTACGCTGGCTGAATATCCTTCTGCCAGATCATCGGTTCCCTTGATACTGTTGGCAGAGCCATCGCCGTCTTCCGAAGTATAACAGTAAGCGTTTTCCGCTACATATACCTTTTTGCCATAAGTATCACGGACATGGATAATGGCATTTTTCAGATCTTCCATCGTGCCGTGCCAGTAGGGATAGAAGGAAAGACCTACAATATCATAATCGATTTCTTTTACCTGCAGACCGGTCAGCAGTGTATCCAGCTTTTTCATATCATCGATGTTGGTGTAATGTACAGCCACCAGAATATCTTTTCCGGAAGCAGTGGCAGCATCCCTGACAGCCTTACTGCCGGAGACCAACAGTTTTCGAACGTTTGATGCATCTGTCTCTCCACACATGCCGTTGTTGATCTCGTTGCCCACCTGTACCATACCGACGTCCACACCGGCATCCAGAATCTGCGTCAGGTTTTCCAGAGTGAAGTTATAGAGAGCGTCGGATTTTTCTTCGATATCCATATCTTCCCAGGCCTTTGGTACGAACTGCTTCTTGGGATCTGCCCAGAAATCGGAATAATGGAAATCAATGCAGACCTTCATGCCATACTGCGTGGCACGTTGTCCCAGAGTGATGGCAGTCGCCACGTCATTGTTGCCGCCACCGTAACCGTTGCCGTTCTCATCATAGGGATCGTTCCAGACCCGGAGACGGATATAGTTCACACCAGCCTGCGCCAGCGTCATAAATACATCCTGCTCTTCTCCGTCAAAGTTATAATATTTCACGCCACTGTTTTCCAGAGCCAATACTGCGGATACGTCCATACCACGGTAAAAATCATCGGAAATGCCGTCCACCGGCTCCACATAAACGGTAGACTCCTCCGGCCCTTCCGGCTGGGAAAAAGTGATGACATCCGTGGCATCTGCAGTAGCGGTAACTGCGGATTCTGCCACTGTATCTGCGATTTCCAGATCCTGACTGCCGCATCCGGGCAGCCAGCCCATGACCAGTCCCGCACTGAGATACAGAGTCAACAGCCGTGTACGTAATTGCTTGCTAAAATGTTGCATAAGTAATCCTCCCACAAAACATAATCGAACAACCGCTTGCGCATCTATATTATAGCATATTATCATCCAGCAAAGATAAAAATGTAACAAAAAGTGCGCAATAATTTCGATGGCTATTGCGCAAAACATTTGTTTTAAATACCAGAAGCAGGGAATCGTAGATGTATTATTGGAATTGAACAAAGCATTGACCGGGCAGCGGATGGATGAGAGGATACAATTGTTCAATGTAGAAACGGTGGATGATCTGAAGATGTTGGAAACCATGACAAAGAACCCCGGAATTCGTACAGGAAATGTTAAAAAAATATGATTTGTAAAAGCTTCTGTGAAGAAGCCGGACCATAAAAATACGCCATGGGGAAGGAATCCTTCTCAATGGCGTGTTTTATTACAAGGCATTATACAAACAATTCGATCACAAACACCAGCACACAGCAGATCACGGATACCGGAAACAGTCCGGCACCTAGCCATGCGGCGATGATACCGGCAATGAGTGCCACCAGTCCGGAAATGGGGGTCTGGGTAGCATGGATGATGGCCGGGAAGGTCATGACGGCCAGCGTCACGTAAGGTACATAGTACAAAAAGGACTGAATAAACTGATTCTTGATGGGTTTACGGATCAGTGTCAGGGGTAAGACACGGATCGTATAGGAGACAGCCGCCATAACAGCAATATAAATATAATTATTCATTTACGTGGTCTCCTTTCTGTACAGATTCTCCGTTTTCCGCAGGAACGGCTTCCTCTGCATCCTGCTTCACCGGGAACAGGATTGCTGCAGCACCGGAGATGATCACGGTCAACAGGATGGTTCTCGTACCTTCTGACAGGGAAGAAATCCCGGGCAGATAGTTGCAGGCAAAGCTCAGTGCAAAGCTGATTGCTACCAGAGCTGCCACGATCTTACTTTTTCTGGCAGGCGGAATGATAATGGCCAGAAACATTCCGTATAACGCAACACTCAGGGCGCTGACAGCACGAAGAGGCAGCGCATTTCCGGCGATGATACCGCAGGCGGTTCCTCCGGCCCAGGCGGGCGCTGCCAACAGGATCGCACCGTAGGTATAGTACGGATTCAGGATGCCCGGCCGGGCAATGGTAATGCCGAACAGCTCATCGGTGACATCGTAAGCAATGATCAGACGGTGGAAAAAGGGCGTGCTGGGAGAAAATTTCTGGGCCAGCGCACAACTCATGAGTAGATATCTGGCATTGGCAATCAGCGTGATGATCGCCACTTCCAGATATGTGGCCTGTGCCGCAATCAGGGTAAAGGCTGCATATTCTCCGGCGGAAGCGTTATTTAACAGGCTTGCCAGAAAACCCTGCATGGGGGTAAAGCCTGCATGTCTTGCGGCAATTCCCAAAGAAAATGATACTGCGAAATATCCCAGAGCAATGGGAAAGCCGTTGCGGATACCGTCGCAGAAGACTTTCCTGCTGAATTTATCATTCATAATTATGATTCCCTCATCTTTCTGTAAGGCGTCTTTTGACGCACTTCACCTATTATAACGCACATCTTCAAAGGAGAAAAGGATGAAAATTAATGAGATAGGTACAGAACAGGAGTATATTTCTGCTTTTTTCACATAAATATGCAATAAGGAAGTTTTAACGGTGGATGACGGATGAAAATCAAATGGAGACAGTGGAAAATCATAATGACCGCAGTACTGGGGGCATTGCTGCTCACAGGCTGCGGTCTGCTTTCGAAAGAGAATGTGAAACTCAGAGATCTGGATTTTACGGTACTCAGTGAAGAAAAAATTCCCGAGGAATTAAAGACTGTAATCGCTGAAAAAGGAACGGAGCCATTTCAGCTGACCTACAGTGATAATCAGAACCTCTATATCAGTATTGGTTACGGTGAGCAGAAGACCGGTGGGTACAGCATTGCTGTGGATGCCCTGTATCTGACGGACGATGCCATTCATGTCAGCACCAGCCTTTTAGGCCCGGACATCACCGGACAAAAGGAAGGCACAGGGAAACCCTCCACGCCTTACATTGTGTTAAAAACAGAACTTCTGGATAAAACCGTGCTTTATGATTAAACGAATGGTTCTTACAGATCCATCAAAATCTCCCGGCGCCGCCAACTGATAAAACCATACATATCATTGAAAAAGAAGATGGTGAAATTCACTACAACGGGGATGTATGCCGGGTTTTCCAGGGAAGCCAGCGTCCACAGGACAATGAGTACGATATCATTGGTGGCAAAGATCAGGGAAGTGACGCACACCAGCGCAGCCAGCAAAGTTAACGGGTCAAAATCAGCGGTCAGCAGATTTGATGTTATGACAATGAAAAGGGGTGCGATCCACAGGATCCAGGATTGGAAGATTACGCTGACAGCGTTCCCGCAGATAACTGCAGAAAGTAGCGGTAGCCCGGCTCTGACTGCGGCTTTTGTCCCACAGCATTTTTACTTCGCGGGACGGTAGAGGCACATTTAAGGTCAGCGGAACGAGACTGTCGTTTTCAAAAAAGGGAGCTGCCAGAGGCTCCGGCACGAAGCCCACTCCCAGATTGTTCTGGAGCAGAGGGATGACCAGATCGGCGGTAGCTACTTCCATGGCGGGTTCGTAGTCCAGATGCTGTTCAATAAATACCTTCCGGTAATATTCATAGCTGGCGGTGCCGTATCCCAGACCAATGATGGAATGGAGCCGGAATTCTTTCAGCGTCATGGGACGATCAGACAAGGCGGCATAGTCGGGGCCGCCGGCGGGAACCTCCCGGAAAGTCAGCAGATCTTCGCAGGCCAGAGCATCATGAAGTTCAAAAGGGGTTGTCACAACAGCCAGATCCAGCCGGCCGTTCTGCAGAGATTTCAGAATCTCCGGAGTGGTATTGTTCTGGATACGTATTTTGATCTCCGGATAGCCAGTCTGGAAATCATGGAGATTCTGTAACAGAAATAAATGCAGGGCGGTCTCGGTGACACCCAGTTCAATGGTGCCGCTGCACACGTTTTTGTCCCGGCACAGTTCGGCTTCCGCATCCAACAGATGTTGACAGGCGATGGCAACATGGGCATAGAGCCGTTTTCCCTCTTCGGTCAGCTTCAGTCCCCGGGGTTCCCGGAGAAATAAACGACAGTCCAGCTGATCCTCCAGAATATGAATAATCCGGGTCACATTAGGCTGGCTGCTTTTTAAGACCATGGCAGCCTTGGTGATATTTTCGTATTTTGCGACATAATAGAAAATCTTGTAATATTCAAAACTAATATCCATATAAAAATGATATACCTCGCATATAAACTATATATTTTTAGTATCCGTGTGGATATAGTATAATACGCGGTTGAAAAAAAGTAAACAGAGGAGAAAAGGATATGCGACATTTGATTGATTCACTGGACCTGTCGGTAGCGGAGACGCAGGAAATCTTAGACCTGGCAGATCGGATTGCTGCCGATTCCGCTGCATATGCTCATTGTGCAGATGGAAAAATACTGGCAACCTTATTTTACGAGCCCAGCACACGTACCAGATTATCTTTTGAGACGGCTATGCTGAACCTTGGCGGCAGAACATTGGGATTTGCCGGTGCGGAACAGTGCAGTGCCACGAAAGGTGAGACGGTGGCAGATACCGCACGGGTGGTCAGCTGCTATGCAGATATCATTGCCATGCGGCATCCGAAAGAGGGAGCACCGCTCCGAGCTTCCATGTATTCCCGGATTCCGGTGATCAATGCCGGGGACGGAGGGCATAACCACCCGACCCAGACCATGATCGATCTGCTGACCATAAGACAGCGCAAAGGACACTTGGATCATCTGAAGATTGGCTTTTGCGGTGACTTGAAATTCGGCAGAACCGTACACTCTCTGGTGAACAGTCTGGTACGCTATCCGGGCAATGAATTCTATTTCATTTCTCCGGAGGAACTGAAGGTTCCGGATTATCTGGTGGAAGATACCCTGAAACCGGCCAAAGCCTCCTACCATGAGGTATCCAGCCTGGAGGAGACGCTGCCAGAGCTGGATGTGCTTTACATGACCAGAGTTCAGAAGGAACGTTTTTTCAATGAGGAAGATTATATCCGGTTAAAAGATATCTACATTTTGGATCAGGAGAAACTGAATCTGGCGAAAGCGGACATGCCGGTTCTTCATCCGCTCCCAAGAGTGGACGAGATCGCACCGGAAGTGGATGCAGATCCGAGAGCAGCGTATTTTCAGCAGGTATTGAATGGTAAATTTATCCGTATGGCATTGATCTTAAGTCTGTTAGACCTTACGGATCCTGTGACGGGAAAGAAGGTGTTTTTATGTTAAACGTAGAATCCATTCAGAATGGTGTTGTGATCGATCATATTCCCGCGGGAAAGGGAATGGACATCTACAGATTGCTGGAATTGGAATCCAAGACGCAGTCTGTAGCATTGCTGCAATCGGTGAAAAGCCAGAAATACGGCTGCAAGGATCTGATCAAGATTGAGGGCGAGACGTTGCCGGAGCGGTTGGATATTCTGGGATATCTGGACAGTCAGATCACACTGATCGTGATCCGGGACGGAAAAGTTGCAAAAAAGTATCATCCGGTTCCTCCACAAAGACTGGTTAATGTGATAAAATGTAAAAATCCCCGTTGTATTACCAGTATAGAGACGAATTGTGACCACATATTTGAACTGTCACCTTCCGGAAGATATCGTTGCCTGTACTGTAATCAGGAGATGCCTGTAGGAAGGTAATTGTATGTATCGGAGACAGAATCTGCAGGTTACTGAAAGGAATGAGAATTACTATGCAACGTAAATTACACGGACAAATGTCAGAGTCGTTTCTGATTGCTGGAATTTTGTCAATTTCCGGCGGATTACAGGATGCTTATACTTATATGTACCGTGGCAAGGTATTCGCCAATGCCCAGACCGGTAATATCGTGTTGCTGGCCCAGAATCTGGTAGACCGGAACTGGTCCGTGGCGCTTCGGTATTTTTCCCCGCTTTTGTTCTTCGCGTTGGGAGTAGCGGCAGCGGAGTGCATCCATATGCGATATCAGAAGGCTCAGAGGATCCACTGGCGGCAGCTGGTGCTTGCTATAGAGATTCTGTTGCTGTTTGCCGTGGGATTTTTCCCAAATGAGATGGATCTGCTGGCCAATGCCATGGTATCTTTCGCCTGCGCCATGCAGGTACAGGCTTTCCGCAAGGTGAACGGTTATGCTTTTGCCAGTACCATGTGTATCGGTAATCTGCGCAGCGGCATGGAATCCCTGTGTGCCTATGGGAAGACGAAGGACAAAAAAATCTTACGGAAATCCGGCAATTATTTTGGAATCATTTTCCTGTTTGCCGTTGGTGCGGCGCTGGGCGGACATATGATCGGCTACATAGGGGCGAGGACCATCTGGATCTCCTGCATCATATTACTGATCAGCTTCCTGTGTATGTTCATTAAAGAAGAAAAGAAGGAACATCCCGAGATCGTACAGGAGGAACGGGAGATTCGTGAAAATCTGCAAAACATCCGCAAAGAAGCAAAAGATGTGGAACATATTCTGGAGGATGATATCCGTTCCCAGATTGAGAAGAAAAAGTAAAAAAACTGCAACGAAAAATATTACAGTGCTTTTACATCGTCCCGTAAAGCACCGGTCATCTCCTGGACAAAAGTGGTCTGGGAGGAGATCTCTTCCGCTACGACGGCGAATCCGCGGCTATGTTCTCAGGCACGGGTCGTCTCGATGGAAGCATTCAGGGACAGAAGATTGGTTTTTCACACCGCAGTATGGCCTTGCTGACATGGTAAAAAATCGGCCAGAACCGATGAAATTTGCCGGCTTCCGGTATCATGGACGAAAGGCTGCGATGAAAAAAGTTTCACAGCGATATACCGAATTTCTGCAGGTCTACTTTATTGCCGGTGACCTCGATGCCGTCGGCCCGGAGGCGGTTGGCCTGTTCGTCGGAACCGCCGAAGGCAAAGGCACCGGAGAGTTCCCCTTTGGAATTGACCACGCGGTAGCAGGGGATATGGTCGGGATCCGGGTTCTTGTGCAGGGCATTGCCCACGGCCCGGGCCATCTTCGGTTCTCCGGCCATGGCGGCAACCTGACCGTAGGTGGCGACGCAGCCTTTCGGAATCTTTTTGACGGCTTCATAGATCCGCTTCGTAGGACTGTCGGTGACGAGATCATAGCTTTCTGCGATCATGCGCCGGATGTCCTCATCGGGGATCGAACCATCTAAAATAATGGTGTTCCAGTGCTCTTTGTTCAGATGATAGCCCGGGATGACGGAGGGAAAGGTGCTTCGCCAGAAATCCCGCCAGGCAGGATCTGTTTTCACATTCAGATGCAGGAAGCCATCCTTTTCATAAGTCCATAGAAAAGCTTTTTTACTGCCCTTCACACGTACCAACTGCCAGTTGGGATCGTGGAAGGGCATTTCCATATAAGTATTTGGAAAAGACAATCCGTAGTTCAGCGCTTCCTCTCTTGTTTTCATGTCGTCAGACCTCCTTTTTTCTATTATAACACTCTTTTCTTTTCTATGAAAACATGATAAACTTTTCCGAGAAACAGGTCACGAAGGCGGGTGGTAAAAGCCCGGGAATGGAGACAATATGATACTGATACATGATGGCTACATGATCGATCCCAAGTCGGGCAGAGAGGGCAATTATGATATCCTGATCGACGGTGACAAGATTGTAAAGATTGCGGAAAAGATAGAACCGAGGGGCAAAGTGACCCGGATTAATGCGGAAGGGTTATTGGTGGCTCCCGGGCTGGTGGATGTGCATGTGCATTTCCGGGATCCCGGCTTTACGGCAAAGGAAGATATCAACACCGGTGCTGCGGCAGCAGCAAAAGGCGGCGTGACCACAGTGGTACTGATGGCGAACACGAAGCCTACGGTGGACAGTGAGGAGACGCTGCATTATATCCTGGATAAGGGAGCGAAGACAGGCATTCATGTGACCACCTGCGCCAATGTGACCATGGGGATGCAGGGAAAACAGCTGACGGATATGAAGAAGCTGGCAGTGGCAGGTGCCGTGGGATTCACGGATGACGGAGTGCCCCTGCTGGATGCGGAACTGGTGCGCCGTGCCATGGAGATCTCCGCAGAGCTGGACATGCCCATCAGCTTCCATGAAGAAGATCCGAAATATATCGAGAACAACGGTGTGAACCGGGGAAAGGCCAGCGAGTATTACGGTATCGGCGGTTCTGCCAGAGAGGCGGAGATTGCCCTGGTGGAGCGGGACCTGAAGCTGGCAGAGGAGACAGGCGCCTGCATCGATATCCAGCATATCAGCAGTAAGGAAGCGGTGGAACTGGTGCGTCAGGCGAAAAAGAGATGCTCCAATATCCATGCGGAAGCCACCCCTCATCATTTCACTCTGACTGAGGATGCAGTAATAAAATACGGTACACTGGCGAAGATGAATCCGCCCCTGCGGGAGGAAGCGGACCGTCAGGCGGTGATCCGGGGACTGGTGGACGGCACCATCGATATGATCGCTACGGATCATGCACCCCATACTGCGGAGGAAAAAGCAAAGCCGATCACAGAGGCACCCAGCGGTATTACCGGGTTGGAGACGTCTCTGGCGCTGGGCATTACGGAACTGGTGGACAGAGGATATCTGACCATGAAGCAGCTGTTGCGTCTGATGAGTACCAATCCGGCGGCTATGTACCATCTGGATGCCGGATATCTGGCCGAGGACGGCCCGGCGGATGTGATTCTGATCGATACCGCAGCGGAGTTCACTCCGGAGAAATATGCGTCCAAGGCCACGAATACACCGTTTACCGGATGGAATCTGAAGGGTGAAGTGAGGAAGACCATCTGCGGAGGCAGAATCGTATACGAAGCGTAGAGCCCATGGCAGAGAGCACTTATAAGAGCGCTATAGCGTTATAAATAGAAGAGAAAAGGACAATAACATGAAAAAGAAAATCACAGCAACTGTGCTTTCCCAGAAGGAGATCGCACCCAGAATTTTTGACATGTGGATCGCTACAGATCTGGCTGAACAGGCAAAAGCCGGTCAGTTCATCGGCGTATACCCCAAGGACCGGAGCACCTTGCTGCCCCGTCCTATCAGCATCTGTCAGGTAAGCGACAAAAAGGATGCCCTGCGCATTGTGTACCGGATTGCCGGACAGGGCACCGCGGAATTTTCTTCTTATACAGAAGGAGACAGTGTGGAGATTCTGGGAACCTTAGGCAACGGCTTCCCCACAGAGGCAGCGGAAGGTAAAAAAGTATTCCTTATGGGCGGAGGTATCGGTATCCCTCCCATGCTGGAGCTGGCAAGAGAGCTTCCGGCTTCCGCAGAAAAGCAGATCATCGTGGGCTACCGTGATAACCAGCTGTTCTTAAAAGAGGATCTGGAAGAGCACGGAACCGTATATATTGCCACCGAGGATGGCAGTGTCGGCACGAAGGGCAATGTCATGAATGCCATCGAAGAAAATGCATTGCAGGCAGATGTGATCTTCGCGTGCGGACCGATGCCCATGCTCCGTGCGATCAAAAAATATGCGGAAGAAAAAGAAATCAAGGCCTATATCTCTCTGGAAGAGCATATGGCCTGTGGCGTGGGTGCCTGCCTGGGCTGCGTGGTAAAGACCAAAGAAGTGGATCATCATTCTCATGTGCATAATGCGAGAATCTGCACCGATGGCCCCGTATTTGATGCTGAGGAGGTAGAGATCTGATGAATACACAGACAACGATTGCAGGAGTAACTTTCAAAAACCCCGTAATGACAGCATCCGGAACCTTTGGCTCCGGCATGGAATATGAAGAATTCGTAGATCTGAACCGCCTGGGTGCGGTGGTGACCAAGGGTGTAGCCAATGTGCCCTGGCCCGGTAACCCTACCCCCCGTGTGGCAGAAGTATATGGCGGCATGCTCAATGCCATCGGTTTGCAGAACCCCGGCATTGACGTATTCATGGAGAGAGATATTCCTTTCCTGAAAAAATATGATACGAAGATCATTGTGAACGTCTGCGGTAAGACCGTGGAGGATTACGTGGATGTGGTAGAGCGACTGGGAGACGAACCGGCAGTCAGCATGCTGGAGATCAATGTATCCTGTCCCAATGTCAAGGAAGGAGCCATTGCGTTCGGACAGAAAGCAGATGCTCTGTACAATATTACTTCCGAACTGAAAAATCATGCAAAACAGCCCATTATCATGAAGCTGAGCCCTAACGTAACGGACATTACGGAGATGGCAAAGGCAGCGGAGGCAGCAGGCGCAGATGCCCTGTCCCTGATCAATACCATCACCGGTATGAAGATCGACATTCACCGCAGAAAATTCGCCATTGCCAACAAGACCGGCGGCATGAGCGGCCCTGCCATCAAACCCATCGCTGTCCGTATGGTCTATCAGGTGGCACAGGCGGTACAGATCCCCATTATCGGTATGGGAGGTATTGCCACGGCGGAGGATGCCATCGAGTTTATCCTGGCAGGTGCCAGCGCTGTCAGCGTCGGAGCCATGAATTTTGTGGATCCCTATACTACCGTGAGAGTAGTGGAGGGCATCGAGGATTACATGCGTACCTACCATGTGGAGAATCTGACCGATCTGATCGGTGCAGTGCAGTAAGATACAGAGAACAGAATACGGTATAAGTACACAGAGACCTTCATATATATAGATATATCTGTATATATGGAGGTCTTTTATTGTGGAGCTGATCAAGAAAAATATACATATGGACCGGGTAAAACGATCCACTGTCATACAGTTTACCATGGAGGAGGATCTGAATCTTCCAGAGGATAAACCGGACATCAGTACCCTGAACCTGGAAAAGGGAGAAGTTGTCATCGAGGAGATCCGGCCCGGTACGGATGAGGTGACGGTACGGGGAAAACTGGGCTATGCCATTCTGTATCATACGCAGGAGACAGGGAGCAATCTGGTGCTTTTAAGCGGTGCACTGCCCTTTGAAGAAAAAATTCATATGGAGGGAACGCTGCCGTCAGATACTGTAGCGGTGAATGGAACCGTAGAAGATTTCACGGTAAATATGATCAATTCCCGGAAGCTGAATCTGCAGGCATTGCTGCTTCTCACGGCCCGGATCGAAGAGATTTACGATGAAGAACTGCCCGTGGGAATCCATGGAGGCAGCGCCGGAGAAGGTGTGGAATACCGGATCTCGCCCATGGAGGTGACGGAGCTTTCCATCTGCAAGAACGATATTTTTCGCAAAAAAGAGGAGATTCCGCTGCCCTCCAGCTATCCGAATATTTACCAGATCCTCTGGAGTAATGTGTCACTGCGGGATGTGGAATTCAAGCCACAGGAAGAGAAACTGGCAGTGCAGGGAGATATTCAGGTCTTCGTTCTCTATGAGGCAGAGGGGGAGGAGCGGTCTATTCGTTCCTATGAGACAACAATTCCGCTGAATGGCACTCTGGAATGTCAGGGATGTCGGGAGAAACTGCTGCCGGACATCCGGTATTCACTGGTAAGACAGGAACACGGACAGCCAGAGCTGACGATCCAGCCGGATCTGGACGGGGAAGAGAGAATCCTGGGGCTGGAATGTGCTCTGGAACTGAATATACGTCTCTATGAGGAAGAGCAGATCGATATTTTAAGAGATATTTACGGCGTGACAAAAGAAGTGATCCCGGACACCAGAGAGACCAGTCTGCGCCAGCTTCTGGCCAGAATCACAGGCAAGACAAAAGTGACGGATCACAGAAAGACCGATATCGGCTCACCGGTACTGCAGGTGTTGCACAGTGAGGGAATCGTGACGATCGATCATCAGGAGACCACAGAGGAAGGAATCCGCCTGCAGGGCAGCATTGATCTTACAGTGTTGTGCATTACGGAAAATGATGAGACTCCTTATGTGAGTACCAGAGAGCAGATCCCCTATGAATATACCCTGAATGTGCAGGGAGTGACGGCGGCGGATCAGGCGGAGATCCACAGCGAACTGGAGCAACTGCAGGTGAATCTTCTGGAAGGAAAGGAACTGGATGTGAAGGCCGTGCTCTCATTTTCCACCACTGTGATGAAAAATATCCCGCTGGAAGCTATTGAACAGGTGACGGAGCAGGAGATCGACAGCAAAGTGCTGGCGGGACTGCCCAGTGCGGTGATCTATATTGCGGCACCGGGGGATGATTTGTGGAGCATCGGCAGAAAATATCATATGCCGGTGAAGGCGGTGCGGGAACTGAATGCACTGGAAAGCGATGAACTGCGGCCGGGACAGAAGGTGCTGCTGGTAAAAGGTCTGGTCTGATACAGTTTGGAAAAGAAAAACCATGTTGTACATGGATGCGTTCTGTGGCATCGGTACAACATGGTTTTTCTATAGGAAAGTCTGTCGAGAATACGACATTACTCTTCTGTGGTCAGTCCGGCATCTGCTGCCAGCTTATCGAACTTCTCCATAACAGCATCGTAGGTCTTCTGGGAGATCTCGGGAAGAGAGCCGCCCCAGGTCTTCTCAGCCTGTGCGTAGCCCTTCTTGAATGCCTCGCGCATGGACTCGATCTTGTCCGGGTCACCGCCGGTCAGAGCATTGGCAAACTGAATGATACGGTCGGAAGTCTGGTTCACACCCCAGTAACCGTCCTCGGCGATATCTGCCTGCGCCTGTGCCTTGGTAGCAGGATCTACGGTGAAATTACCGGAACGTAAAAAGGACCAGATGTCATTGGCATTGCCGTAGGTGTTAGCCTGCTTGCCCATCATCTGCTCTACCAGAGAGCGAAGCTGGCTGGCACGGTTTTCTGCATCTGCCTTTAATTTGTTGATCAGATTGGTGTCCGGTGTATAGGTTTTCTTCGTGGAAGAGGTCTTGGTGTCGGTGTTGTGCTCGTAGATAACGCCGGTATCTTCCGCGGTAGCTGTAGTTTTTGCTTCCTCGGTGGAAGTTTTCTCTTTTGCTGCACTTGTGCCGGTATAGCTGTAGGCCGCAGCAGCCTGGGTTGATGTAATTCCGTTTACGCTCATGTTTTCCTCTTTTCCGGTACGGTACTGCAGGCCGTACCTGTCTGTTGTCATCCTTGACTAGGTATTGTTTTGCCTTCTGAGGGTTTTTGGTTTCACTTGTTATATCGACACCGGACAGTGGATACTTAAGGCGTTTCGGAGAAAAATGGTGGAAAACTCAATTGACCAAATGGTGGAAAAACCGGAGGAAAGAGGCATACTCCATTGACAAAATCCGCAGGATTGTATAAAATTAAGTACAATTATTGTATACATGCTATGGAACCCCGGCGCGTAGCTGTGATTTTGTCAATACGGTTCGGAACAGCGTAGCTAATATGCTATCACATTGGAGACAAAAATGAACGAATATCGGATAAAAGCGTATGCCAAGATCAATCTGGGACTGGATGTGGTCAGAAGACTGGAGAATGGTTACCATGAAGTGAAGATGGTCATGCAGACTGTAGGAATCTATGATGTGCTGGACTTTGAGAGAACAGACGGTGGGATCGTGATAACCACAGATTCCGGTGAACTGCCTACGGATGAGAATAATCTGATCTACAAAGCGGCAAAACTGATGATGGAGACTTATCCTATCAGTGGAGGCGTGAAGATCCATCTGGAGAAGCATATTCCCATAGCAGCGGGCATGGCCGGCGGCAGTACGGATGCGGCAGCTACCTTAAAAGGAATGAACCGTCTGTTTGATCTGGGGTGCACACTGAAGGACCTGATGGAACTGGGGGTGAAGATCGGTGCGGATGTTCCCTATTGCGTCATGGGCGGAACGGCGCTGGCTGAGGGAATCGGCGAGAAACTGACACCGCTTGCTCCGGCACCGGACTGCTATGTACTGGTGGCAAAGCCCGATATCAATGTTTCCACCAAATACGTGTACGAACATCTGGATGCTCAGGAGATCGTGAAACATCCTGATATTGACGGTATGGTGGAAGCCATCGCTGAGGAAAGCTTACAGGGAATCCTGGACCGGATGGAAAATGTGCTGGAGACGGTAACCGTCAGTGCATATCCTGTAATCCAGACGATCAAGGACCGTATGAAGGAGCTGGGAGCCATCAACAGTCTGATGAGCGGAAGCGGTCCCACGGTATTCGGTATTTTTGTAGAGAAGGACATGGCCCGCAGAGCATATGATAAATTAGAGGAGGAACAGCTGGCAAAGCAGATTTTCCTGACGGAATTTTGTGAGTAATGCCAGAGTAGAGGTATGCAGGATAATTTACAGGTGACAATGGATGAATTTCTGCCACTCAGAGATGTGGTGTTCAATACTTTGCGGCAGGCCATTCTGACGGGGGAGCTGAAGCCGGGAGAACGACTGATGGAAATCCATCTTGCCAACAAGCTGGGAGTCAGCCGTACGCCGATCCGGGAAGCCATCCGTAAGCTGGAACTGGAGGGACTGGTGACCATGATCCCCAGAAGAGGAGCAGAAGTGGCTCAGATCACGGAGAAGAGCATGAACGATGTCCTGGAGGTCCGCAGGGCCATGGATGCGCTCTGCGTGGAGCTGGCGTGTGACCGGATCACTCCGGAGGAATTACAGGATCTGAAAAAGGCCTGCGATACCTTTGAAGCGGCGGTGAAGACCGATGACATTAAACAGATCGCACAGGCGGATGTGGCATTGCATGACATCATTGTACAGGCCACGGGGAACCAGCGCCTGATCCAGCTGGTCAACAACCTGTCTGAGCAGATGTACCGTTATCGTTTTGAGTATATCAAGGATTTCAGCCAGCATGAGCGCCTGGTGGAGGAACACAAGGTCATCTATGAGAGCATCGTGAAAAAGGATAAGGAAACGGCATCCAATATGGCCAAGGTGCATATAGATAATCAGAAAAAGGCGATCATCCGCCAGATCCGTCTGGAACGGGAGAAAAATAAATAGATTTCAAAAGTATAATCTGTCCGGAAAGCGGTAATGATTTCCATAGAACCGAAACGGTAATTTATGGAAAGAGGAATGCTGATGGATAGATTATATGTTTGTTATGAAAAATATCGCAGGATGATTGCAGAAAAGAAAATATTACACCGGCTGGTGCAGGGAGTCCGGATACTGACTGTGGCACTGGCCTGTTACGGCTGGTGGGGCGTGATCTACCCGGAGCTTACGATGCTGCCGTCCACCTATGAGATCGTATACGAGGAGACGGAAGCCACGGAGGCAGAGACTGTACAGACCGGTCCGGAAGTGGTAGAATGGAATTCCGACAGCCAGATCTATTGGAAGATTCTGGAGGCGGATCCGGAGCAGATCCGGTTCAAGAGCAGACTGCTTACGATGTTAAAAAAATAAAAGGAGAAATCCCATGTATCAGGAGAATGTTACTGCGCTGAAAAAGGATGCCCCCATCGGGGTATTCGATTCCGGTATCGGCGGACTGACCGTTGCCCGGGAGATCATGCGGCAGATTCCCAATGAGAAGATCATATATTTCGGAGATACGGCAAGAATGCCCTACGGCAGTAAGTCCAAGGAGACGGTGACCCGCTTTTCAAAGCAGATCGTGCGGTTTCTGGAGACTTTTCAGGTGAAGACTATTGTGGTGGCCTGTAATACGGCGAGTGCCTATGCACTGGATGAACTGGAAAAAGAGATCGATGTTCCGATCATCGGTGTAATCAAGCCGGGAGCCAGAACCGCGGCGGAGGTGACACGCAACGGCCGCATCGGCGTGATTGCCACCGAAGCTACCATCGGCAGCCAGATGTACAACAAATACATACAGGAACTGAATAAAGATGTTACGATCTACGGCAAGGCCTGCCCACTGTTCGTACCTTTAGTGGAAGAAGGCCTGTGGGAAGATCCCGTGACTGATGAAATCGCAAAGCGTTATCTGTCAGAGTTGATTGATATTGACATCGATACCCTGATTCTGGGGTGTACCCATTATCCGCTGATCCGTTCCACGGTGGGACGTGTCATGGGAGATCAGGTGACACTGGTGAATCCGGCATACGAGACAGCCAGAGAACTGAAGGAACTGTTACAGCATTATCATATTCTCAATGATGAGGAGCCGCATCTGGGAGAGAACAAGTACCAGTTCTATGTCAGCGATGGGGCGGAGAAGTTCAAGCACTTTGCCAATTCCATTATTAAATACGGAATCCTGTCGGCCAAGACCATTAAGATCGATGAGTATTAGAGGATGAAGAGAAAATGAATCGAGAGGTAGAACTTGTACTGTCCGGTCTGCATGCTTCCGGACAGGAGCAGGAAAGCGAAGCGGTGGAGACCGTGCAGCCGGCACAATATTTTAAGAGAAACGACAGTCATTATCTGCTCTATGAGGAGAAAATGGATGAAGACCAAGCTCCCTGCAGGAGCCGGATCAAATTCCGGGATCATCTGTTGGAACTGACCAGACAGGGGACAGCTGAGATGCATATGATCTTCGAGGAAAATAAGAGACATATGATCCCGTATAACACACCCTACGGGCAATTGATGCTGGGGATCGAAACCAGCAGGGTACTGGTAGAGGAACAGGAGGATCAGATTCACGTGACGGTGGAATACACGCTGGATCATGAGGGAGAACCCCTGAGCGAAAGCTGCCTGAAGATCCATATTCGGGAAAAATAGAAGAAAGATAAACATAAAAAATAGCAGATGCTCTTATGAATGCAAGCATTCAACGAACATCTGCTATTTTTATGTGCGTCAGACGACACACAATGGGGTCTGAATAGTTATTTACTTTACAGGCTTTGCTCCGGCCTTTTCCTGTGCCGTAGCTACAAGACGCTTGAAGAAGCCTTTTTTCTTCTCGGGAGCAGCTTCGGTCTTGCCGTGCAGTCCCTTGACATCCAGTACATAGATACCGCTGACAACGGCTTTTACTTCCTTTTTCACAGGAACGCTGTCGAAGATCTTCTCGTCACAGATCAGGGATACGATCTGAGGACCAACCTTTGCCTTGATGATGGGGAGTTTGGAACCGCGCATCATCTTCGGGGTCTGGTCAATGACCATCTGTGGAAGACCGGCATCTTTTAGCTTCATGCGTTTCTTATCGATGATCAGCATGGATACGGTCTGTTTGTTGGCATCCAGCAGTTCCTGCTGTTCTGCCTGTTTCTTCTGTGCTTTCTTACCTAAGAAATATAATACTGCAATGATAATCGCAAGTACTATTACAATAACTAATAATGTGATTGCCACCGGACTCATTTTACAGTCCCTCCTTCAGTTAATCGGAACAAATTCCTAAAAAACATTGTAACATAGATGTGATGAAATACGCAACCATACATTTATGATTTCTATCTTGTTTCCGGTTCTTGTAAGGAAGACTGTCACCATGTGGCAGTCTTTTTGTAATATAAAAAATTATGAAACACGTATGTCAACCGGTTGACATACGTGCGGTAAAATTATATAATGTGAAAAAAGAAGGAGGTGCGGAAAATGAAAGTACTGGTAGTATCAGATGTACATGCGAACATAGCCGCATTGAACACCATTTTGGAAAAAGAGGCTGATTACGATATTCTGTGCTGCGCCGGGGATTATACAGACTATGGAATCTATCCGGCGGAAGTGATAGAACGGTTCCGCAATCTGAAAAACACGCATCTTGTGTATGGCAACCATGATCTTCACGTTATAAATACTTATGAAAGTAAGGAATGGAAAAATGTAGAAGATGGAAAATACAAGTGGGTTCACTATAATTGTGAACAGCTAAACAACCAGGGTATTAGGTGGCTGAAGCAGTTACCGGAAACCGCATATTTTGAGGCAGACGGATGGAAATACGGAATTGCCCATCAGTATGATAGTGGTTATGGGACGATAGAAAGCAGGTACGCGTTTGATAAATATTGGGCGGAGCATTACGGAACAGATAATACAGGGAACAGAAGACTGATTTTCGGGCATACACACAGACAATGTATTCATATTTTAGGTGATGGAATGGAATGGCTGAACCCGGGAAGTGCCTCGTATCGAAGACCCGATGACCCGGATAAGACGGCACATTATGCGACGATTACAGACGGCGAGATCCGATTGAAACAAATTCCCTACGACAGAAAACCACAGTTTGAAAAGGCAAAGGAATTTATAAGTACCGATAAAATGATGAGAACAGAAATTCAGGATTTTATGTTCTTTTTTGGGGATGCAAAGACCTCAAGAGAACCGTTGGGATAAGGAGTGAAATAACAATAACAGAGATAAAAAGGGATGGAAAGAGATGAATTGTAGGAGATATCGCTTGGATCAGGTGGCAAATTTCAGAGATTTGGGAGGCTATGCGTGTGACGGAGGCGTAACCAGATATGGTGTGATTTTCCGGAGCACAGCTTTGAATAAGGCGACGGAAGAGGATATTGAAAAGATAGAGCACCTGGGAGTCAATACGGTCATTGACTTAAGATTTCCCAGTGAGACAAAAGATCTTCCGGACAGATTGGGAAAGGGTATGGATTATATCAACTGTTCGCTTATGGGTACCACAAAGCTGGAACAGTTGGATATTGTAAACAGTAGTGTGGTGGAGACCAAAACGCTGCATCGCATGTATCGCCTGATGCTCCGCAACGGAGGAAAAGAGATCAGGAAAGCTCTGGAGGTAGTCGCTGATTCCGAGGGAGCGGTATTGTTCCATTGCGCAGCCGGCAAAGACCGTACCGGTATTCTGGCAATGTTGATTTTATCATCCGTGGGAGTGGATCGGGAAGATATTCTGGTGGATTACCAATGTAGCAGTACCTATATTACAAAATTTACGACCGATATTTCCGGTTCCAATATCTACAACATGAAATGGATTCTGAACTGGATTGACCAGGAATGGGGTGGAGTTCCGGAATATCTGCGTCAAATTGGAGTACAAAGTGAAACTATACAAAAAATCAAATCCAAGTTTGTTGAAAATTTATATATGTAACCGGTTGACACACGATAAAAATTAGTATATATTCTTAATTACAAAATATGTAACCGGTTGACATACAATTACATATCTACAAAATGTATAGATTCAGAGAGGAGAACAATACATGAAAAAGAAAATTTTAGCAGGATTGTTGAGTGCAATGATGGTCGTATCATTAGCAGCTTGTGGAAGCTCAGAGACAGGTGCCACAACTACAGACTCCAAGAATGAAACAACGGCAAATACTGCGGATGGAACAGCAGCCGCTGCAACAGATGCACAGGGCGGTTATGAAGGGAAAGAAGTGAAAGTCTGGATCAGCTCCGGCGCAGAAGATGATATATACCGTGAAATGTTTGACAAGATCGAAGGAGATCTGAATATTACCATTACAGATGAGTATTATTCCAAGGACGAGCTGGATAACAAGATGCAGACATCTTCTATCGCCGGAGATATGCCGGATGCCGTAGTTGCCGACTATCTGCTGATCCCCAAATATTATGAAGCGGGTTTGGTAGCAAATCTGGACGATTATGTAACCGATGAACTGATGGATGATTATCTTCCCAGCGTAGTATCTGAGTGCACTTATAATGATCACATCATTTCCGTTGCACAGTTCGATAGTGGCCTGGCTTTCTGGGCTAACAAATCCATGCTGGAGAATGCCGGTGTCAGAATTCCTGCCGATTACAAGGATGCATGGGATAAAGCAGAGTTTGAAGATGCGCTGAAGAAATTAAAAGACAGCGGTGTAGAATGGCCCATCTATGTAAGACAGAACAAACCTTCCACCGAGTATTACACCTGGATGCCGTTTGTAGCAAGCTTTGGCGGAGACTACATGAATCGTGAGACCGGACTTTGCACAGGAACTCTGGACGGCGATAATACAATTGCTTCTTTCGATTTCCTGGCAAAGCTGTTCACAGATGGATATGCAGATGCAACCTGTGATTATGAAGATTCTTTCCAGAAGGGTGAGAATGCCCTGGCTCTGTATGGACATTCCAAGTATCAGGATTATAAGGCTGCACTTGGCGATGATCTGATCCTGGTTCCCCTGCCTGATATGGGACACGGGGTTTACACCTGCTCCGGTTCTACTGTTATGATCATGACCACAGGAGCACAGGAATCCGGAAATGATGATGCTGTATGGGCAATGCTGCAGGAAGCAACCAACCCCGATTACATCAAGATGGTAGTAGATGTCAACGGTGCGGTTCCCGCAAGATCCAGTGTTATGGATGCAATCCCCGACTATTGTGAGGGAGGTACCCTGTATCTGTACAGACAGCAGCTGGAGAGCGGTATTTCCTTCCTGCGTCCGTACACTCCTGCACATATGACCATTTATGATGCAATGGCCAGCGTTATCGGTAATATCTATGCCGGCGCAGATCCTGCAACAGAGTTGCACGATGCCGCTGCAAATATCGATGAAATTATTACAGAGAACGGATGGAACTTTCAATAATCTGAAATAAGAAGGATCGGATAAGGCTGTCTGTGAGGGCAGCCTTATTCATAAGAAAAAGGAGTACCTATGGCAAACAGTTCTAAGAAAAAAAGCGGATTGCAACGTGGCGAGTCAAAAGCCGCATTCCTGTTCTGCACACCGGCAGTGGTGCTGGCACTGGTATTTATCATTTTACCGTTTGCAATGTCTGTTGTGTATTCATTTACCAATAAACAACTGATTCCCAAAGTGGGAATGGAAACAGCCTTTGTAGGGTTGAAGAATTATATTGAGATTTTCACAAGCAAAGTGACAGTACTTTCTTTTAAAAATACATTTTTGTATGCACTGATCGTAGTGCCTTCGGTATTGGTGATCGGAACCGTGCTTGCGGTTTTTGTAAACCAGAAGATCAAAGGCGTACAGGTGTTCCGACTGATCTATTTCAGTCCGCAGGTTGTAACGATGACTGTAGTGGCAGTTATCTGGGCATTCATTTTTTCCTCCAAATCCAGCGGATTATTAAATTCGTTTCTGGGTCTGCTGCACATTGCACCTCAGAAATGGCTTCAGGATCAGCATCTGGCACTTCCGTGTCTGGCAATTATGTATATCTGGCAGAATCTTGGTATGCAGATGTTGATCATTTTAAGTGGTCTGCAGTACATTTCCGAAGAACTATATGAGGCTGCCGAAATTGATGGATGTACCACCTTTGAGAAATTTATTTATATTACGGTACCCGGATTGAAGAATACACTGGTATACGTTTTGGTATCTGTGATTATCAATTCCCTGAAAGTATTCACCCAGGTGTATGTACTGACAAACGGCGGACCGTCCAATGCAACAACGACCGTAGTATTCCAGTTGTACAAAGCCGGATTCGTAAATGGACAGGTAGGATACTCTTCCGCAATCGCAGTTACATTCTTTATGCTGGTAATGGTTATTTCAATTCTGCAGAATAAGTTTGCAAAGGAGGACTAGGGAATGAGAACTGCAATGTCAAAAAGGAAAAAAATCATTATGAAATTGTGCATGTATCTTGGATATTTGCTCATAGCAGCTATTTTCATCGGACCGATCGTATTTTTGTTCGTATCTTCCCTGAAACCATATGCGCAGATTGAATCGGATATGTCAAATATCAGAGCATTCATTCCTTACGGAGACCTGTCACTGGATAACTATATCAATGTTATTGTGAAAGCGGATTTCTTCAAGTTCTTCAAGAATTCCGTTGTAGTAACGATCATCTTTGTCTTGCTGGCAACCACAATCAATGCAATGATCGGATATGCACTGGGAATGCTTAATTTCCGTGGAAAGGCAATCATTATATCCACCATTGTGGCATTGAGCATTATTCCTACAGAGTCCATTATCATTAACCGTTTTATGACAGTGAATTCACTGGGAATGTTAAATACATATATAGGACTGGCCATTCCAAGTGTCGCATATCCCATGTACATGTATCTATACTATAATCATTTTAAGGGAATGCCGAAGGAATTGCAGGAGGCTGCAATTATTGATGGAGCCTCCTACTGGAAAATATTTACCAAAATCATGATGCCTTTGTCTAAGCCGATCATTACCACTGTTGCGATCATGGCATTCATCCGTTCCTGGAGCGATCTGCTGTGGCCCACCCTGGTTACCAGAGACGGTACTTACCGAACACTGCCGCTGGCTTTAAAGTCACTGTTTTCCGATACCTACACTGATTGGGGACAGGTCTTTGCGTTCTCTACATTAATGGTTATTCCTACGATGATATTATTCCTGGTATTCCAGAAGCAGTTTGTGGCATCTGTGACATCCAGCGGAATTAAGGGGTGATAAAGTGGAAATCAGATATCTCGGAACAGGCGGAGCAGAAGGATTCCCCAGTATTTTCTGCCAGTGTGAAGCATGTCGTAAGGTAAGAACGTTGTTGGGAAAAAATGTAAAGACACGTAGCTGTACTCTGATAGATCAGGTGATGATCGACCTGTCGCCGGATATTTTTTCCCAATGTATTAACAGCCATGTGGATTTATCGGAGGTAAATCACCTAGTATTTACCCATTCTCATTCCGATCACCTGAATACCACGGAAATATGCTTCCGACTGCGGGAAATGGCATCCGTGATTCAAAAAAAAGATAAAAAAGTAATGGAAATTTATGGCAATGATGCGGTTCGGGATGGTATTATGGAGATAATAGCTAAGGATCCACATGTAGATCTGACAAGGATGAGATTTCACCGGATTCAAAAGTTTGAACCATTCCGTATAGGTCATTTAAAGTTTACACCTTTAAAGGCATATCACAAGCTGGATGAGGAAGCTCTGATCTTTGTGATCGAGGATGGAAGATCGACCTTATTGTATGCAAATGATACGGGGGCTTTGCCGGAGGAAACACTGGATTTTATAGAACAACAGAACATAAAATTTGACGTCGTCAGTATGGATACCAGCAGAGGTATACTGGATGGTGACACGCATATGGGAATTCGGGAAAATGTAGAGCTGCGGGAGAAACTCCGCAGAATGCATGCAGTGACACCGGATACGGAATATTATCTGAATCATTATTCTCATATGTGCGGTATGATTCCGCAGGAATATGAAAGACTGGTAGGTCAGGAGGGGTTCCTGTTGACTTACGACGGACTTTCCGTTACTGTCTGATGCAAAAAAGTAAGATAAGGGGAAGGGAATATGCCAACAATCAAAGATGTAGCTGCAGAAGCAGGAGTGACTTCCACAACAGTATCCAGAGTATTGAATAATCGTGGATACATCAGTGAAGAGACGAGAGAAAAAGTATATTCTGCCATGGAAAAGCTGAACTATATGCCAAACGAAATGGCGAGAAATTTATCCCGGCAGAAGAGTGATTATATCGGGGTGATTCTCCCATCTGTAGAGCATCCTTACTTTAGCAAGGTCCTTCACTGGCTGGAGCATTATGTGACAAAACACAACTACAAGATAATGGTCTGTATTTCCGAGAACAGCAGGGAAAAAGAATTACAGTATATTGATCTGCTCTATTCACACAGAGTTCTTGGAATTGTTGTGTGCAGCCATATCGGAGAGACGATGGAACATCTGGATTCCAATTGTCCGCTGATTTCTTTTGAGAGAGAAATTGCGGAAAACATTCCGGCAGTTCTTTGCGATAACTATCAGGGTGGTATTTTGGCGGCTAACCGGTTATTTGATGCCGGATGCAGAAATATCGCAATTTTTAACCCGCCTACCAAGGAAAATATCCCTGCATATAGCAGAGAAAAGGCATTTATGAAGTGCTGCGAGGATAAAAAAATCAGTGGACGTGTGGTTTATACAGACAGGTTGGCTCCCTTATCAGAAGAATTCGGCAACAATATTTTGGAATTATTGAAAAAAAATTCGGATCTGGATGGAATTTTTGCAACAAGTGATGTAATGGCTGCAAATATTATCCGTGCATGCAAAAAAATGGGAAAACGTGTTCCGGAGGATATCTCTATTGTGGGATTCGATGATACCTGGATTTCCACACTGACGTATCCTTCCATTACGACCATTCATCAGCCGGTGCAGGAAATGTGTGAATATGCCATAGAAGCGATTGTGAAAAAAGTAAAGAGTGAAAAGGTTCCATCCCAGGTTGTATTTCCGGTAGAACTGATCGACCGGGAGTCCACAAAGTAAAATAATGACGATAAAGGAACAGATATGATAGAAAAAGGAACCATAATGGAAAGTGAAGCAGAACCGTCATCAAAGGAGCTACTGAAAATATATGATACTACGTTGGCAGAAAAACTGATGCAAAAGCTGCTCCCCATGATTGAAAACTGTGCGAAGCAGACACGTTCCGAAAAAGTAGTCGTTGCAGTAAGCGGAGGCTCCGGATCCGGAAAAACAGTGACGGCCTTGTTACTTTCCTGCTTCCTGAAGGAAAAAGGGATAGAAAATTACATTTTGTCCGGAGATGCTTATCCGCATAGAATTCCCAAGTACAATGATGCGGAGCGGCTACAGATTTTCAGAGAAAATGCAATTGTGGGAATGCTGAAAGAGCAGACTTATACAGAAGAACGATGTACAATCATTCAGGAATTTCAAAAAGCCGGAAATGATGCGGATGAAAAACATGTCGAAAAATATCCATGGTATGAGTCCTATCTTAGAAACGGCAGAAAAGCTCTGGAAAATTATCTTGGCACGGAAAAGGAAATTAATTTTGAAGAAGTAAACAGACTGGTTCATGCGTTTAAAGCCGGCGGAGAGAAGCTATGGGTCAGACATATGGGACGCGAAGAGACAGAACTGTGGTATGAAGAGAAGGATTTCACCGGAATAAAAGTGCTGTTGGTGGAGTGGACACACAGCAACAGTCAATACTACAGCGGTGTGGATATTTCCATCTACCTTGACAGTACCCCCCAGGAGACATTGCAGAGCCGTCTGGAAAGAAACCGTGATCAATGGATAGACACCCCATTTACGATGATGGTACTGGATATTGAGCAGAAAATGCTGAAAAAGCAGGCTGAGAAAGCAAAACTTATTGTTACCCGGGACGGAACGGTGTTAGACCGGAAGGAATATGCGCAATTTGTTCCGAAGCTTCAGAAATAAAAAGGAAAGATGTTATGAACATAGGACCGATGTTGAATCTCTACCCGGATAGTCTGGGCGGAACCCTGGATGATGTTGTAGATTTTTTGAAAACGGAAGAGGCAGAGGGAGCATTTTCTTCCTGCTATATTCTGCCCAGTCTGTACCATACGGATCTGGACAGAGGCTTTTCTGTGATTGATTATTCTCTGAACAAGATGTATGCTTCCGGCGAAACATTGGAAGCAATAAAAAAGCTCGGGATTGAATTGAAGCTGGATTTTATTCTGAATCATGCTTCGGTGTTGTCAAAGCAATTCCAGGATATCATTGCAAAAGGGGAAGAATCGGAGTACAAGGACTTCTTCATTAATTGGAATGAATTCTGGAAGGACTGCGGAGAAATGACGGAGCAGGGATATATCCTTCCGGAAGAAAAGTATCTGAAAAAGATGTTTTTCCGGAAGCCTGGGCTCCCCATTCTTATGGTACGTTTTCCGGATGGGAGAGAGATCCCTTACTGGAATACTTTTTATCAGGAAGTGAACTACCCTGAGGTTAATGCTCCTGAACTGATGAAAGCTGCCGATCTGCAATATATGCAGGCGGAAATTATTGCACAGGAACTATCCATGGGCTGCCCGGAAGGAAAAAAGCCGGCAGACATTTTACAGAAAATCGTTCTGGAGCGAAAAGCAGGAAGGCTGACAAAAGAACAGGTTATAACGGTCTGGAATTACATGGAGCAGCATCGGTATTATCTCGGACAGATGGATCTGAATATTCAGTCGCCAAAAGTATGGGAGTACTATCGTGAAGTGTTAAAGACACTGGCGGGATATGGTGCTAAAATTGTAAGACTGGATGCATTTGCTTATGCACCGAAGACTCCTGGGGAACGGAATTTTTTGAACCAGCCGGACACATGGGAGCTGCTGGACAAAATAAAACAGATTGCGGAACCGTACGGTATGAAACTTCTGCCGGAGATTCATGAATGCTATAGTGAAAAGATTTATGAGAAAATCTCAGAGCAGGGATACGTCACCTATGACTTTTTCCTGCCGGGACTCATTATAGATGCCCTGGAATCGGGGAACGGAGAACATTTGGCCGGATGGGCACAGGAGCTGATCGATAAAAATATCAGAACCGTGAATATGCTTGGCTGTCACGATGGAATTCCACTGTTGGATCTCAAAGGAATTCTGGCGGAGGACCGGATTCAGAAACTGATCGACATTATTGTCTCCCGTGGGGGATATGTGAAGGATCTTCACGGTCAGAAAAACATTTACTATCAGGTGAATGCAACTTATTTCAGCGCATTGGGCGAAGATGAGAGAAAGATGCTCCTTGCGAGAGCCTTGCAGATATTTATGCCGGGCAAACCGCAGATCTGGTATCTGGATCTGTTCGCCGGAAAGAACGATTATGAAGCGGTGAAGATGGCAGGCCCCGGAGGACATAAAGAGATCAATCGGACAAATTTGACGACAGCACAGGTATGCAGTGGTTTGAGTAAGCCGATTGTAAAGCAGCAACTGGAGTTGCTGCGATTCCGGAATTCCTGCCCGGCGTTCTCGGAAGAAAGCCGGATCAAAGTAAGCAGTGAAGGATCCCGGATCTGCTTTGTATGGGAACATCAGGGCTGTACTGCACAGCTGAAGGCAAATCTGCAGGATTGTTCCTATGTGATTGAATTCTGTGATCGGGATAGAAAGAGAACGCTCATCACAGAGGGATAAAATATCACGGCCGGGAGACCGCCGGCTTGAATACAAAAGATAAGAAGAGACTGAGAATGTTGATTTTTCGGCATTTTTCAGTCTCTTTTGCTGGAAAGAAGGTTTATATTATGGTATATTGAGGAAAAAGGATGTTTTCCATCTGAAGAGGCAGTATTATGAGTGAAACATTTGAGATCGTAAGGACAGGAATAGATTTTTTCTGCAGCCATCTGGTATTTTTTAATATGCTGTTTGCCATCGTGATCGTGTTTTTCCAGCGACGGGATCCGAAGAGCGTGTGGGCATGGTTGCTTTTGTTGTATTTTATACCGGTACTGGGATTCGTGTTCTATCTGTTACTGGGGCAGGATATGCATAAGCGGAAAATGTTCCGGATCAAAGAGGTGGAGGATCACATCAGCAAAGATATAAGACAGCAGGAGTACCGGCTGAGATCCCGGGATGTCCAGGAGCTGGATGAGAATATCCGGGGGTATGAGGATCTGGTCATGTATAATCTGGAGGCCGGAGAAGCCATGCTGACGAAGGACAATGATGTGGATATCTTCATCGACGGCAATGAGAAATTCCGGGCGCTGATGGAAGATCTGCGGAATGCGGAGCATTTTATCCATATCCAATACTACATTATTAAAAACGACGTATTATTCAATCAGATCAAGGATATTCTGATCGAGAAGGCGGCACAGGGTGTGGAGGTCCGGGTTCTGTTCGATGCCATGGGCTGTCGTTCCGTGCGGCACAGCTACTGGAAATGGCTGAATGAAAAGGGTGTGCAGACCGCGGAATTTTTCCCGGCGATCCTGCGGAGGCTTCAGCTTCGTATCAATTACCGCAACCACAGGAAAATTGTGGTCGTTGACAATAAAGTGGCTTACGTGGGCGGATTTAATGTCGGGAAGGAATATATTGATCTGGATGAAAAGTTCGGACACTGGAGAGATACCCATCTGCGGATTTGCGGCAGTGCGGTACTGGGGCTCCAGGTGCGATTTATTTTAGACTGGAATTATGCGGCAGGAGAGAACCTGTTTTTGCGCCCAGAACTGTTCCGGGGAATCGAAGCCGGTACGAGGGATTTCTGTGATCTGCAGATTATCAGCAGTGGTCCGGATAAGACGACTCAGCAGATCCATGATAATTACCTGCGTCTGATCAACAAGGCACAGAAAAGCATTTATATCCAGACTCCGTATTTTATCCCGGATGAGGCGATCCTGAATGCCCTGATGATCGCGGTGAAGTCCGGGATCGAAGTGAACATTATGATCCCATGTATGCCGGATCACCCGTTTGTCTATTGGGCCACCTATTCTTATCTTGGCGATATGGTCATGGCCGGGGCCAACTGTTATACCTATAACAACGGTTTTCTACACAGCAAGGGCATGATCGTGGATGACAGAGTACTGTGTTACGGAACAGCGAACATGGACATCCGCAGCTTTGCGTTGAATTTTGAGGTAAATGCTGTGATATATGATGAAAAAAAGGCGTGGGAAATGGTGGAAATATTTCACAGGGATCTGGAAGTCTGCCGTCAGATCACCCGGGATTATTACACGGGAAGGAACCTGAAGATCCGCATAAAAGAGCAGGTCTGCCGGTTATTGTCACCCTTGTTATAGCCCGGTGGATGTGTTATAATGGGCGGTGCTATGATGCATTTCGCATGGTAGGCACAAAATGAAAGGTATAGGAAGTATTAGAATGAAGAAAAAGACATTAGGATTTCTGGCAGCGGTTTTAAGCATGTGTATGCTGGCGGGCTGCGGAGCAAAGGATACAGGAGACGGCACGGATGCAGCGACCGGCGCCGGAGCAGAAAGTACTGCATTGAAGGATATGGATGTGGACAAGTATGTGACACTGGGCGAGTACAAGGGGCTGGAAGTATCCGTAGACACCGTGGAAGTAGATGAGGATGAGTGGGACAGTCTGGTCAATAATGTATATTATGAAAATATTACCGCAGAGAACGGCGGGATTATGGATCGTGCCGTGGAGACCGGAGACACCGTAAACATCGATTACGAAGGCAAAAAGGATGACGTGGCATTTGACGGCGGTACCGCACAGGGATACGATCTGACCATCGGTTCCGGAAGCTTTATTGCCGGGTTCGAGGATGGACTGATCGGCGTGATGCCCGGAGAGACAGTGGATCTGAATCTTACATTCCCGGAGAATTACGGAAAATCCGATCTGGCAGGACAGGCTGTGGTATTTACGGTAACGGTAAATTATATTCAGCCCGCACAGGATGGGGAATTCAGTGATGAAGTCATCAGTAACTTCGGTATCGATGGTGTGACGAACGAGGAAGAACTCCGTCAGTACGCTTATGATTATCTGAATGAGAATGCACAGCAGAATTATGAAACCAATGTACAGCAGGCAGTGATGGATGCGTTTATGGCAAATAACACCTTTACTTCCGTGCCGGAGGCTCTGGTACAGAAATATTCTGATGCAGCGGAGAGCAGCATTACCTCCATGGCATCTGCTTACGGTGTGGACGGAGATACGTTCACACAGTATTATTACGGACAGGATCTGGCATCTTTCCTGGCTACCTATTCTGAGGAGGCAGCAAAGCAGGATATTGCCTTGCAGGCAGTGGCGAACAAAGAGAATCTGAACATCAGTGACGAAGAACTGGATCAGATGCTTCAGGACCGCACAACAGCAGCCGGTTATGACACCATCGAGGAGTATATCGGCGAGACCTCCAAGGAAGACTACAGAGAGTATTTCCTCTATGATAAAGTGACAGATTATCTGGTAGAGAACGCAAAGATCACCAACAATTAAATTTTAAAAATAGTATGTGACCGGCGAATAGGATGCGGGCCGGTTCAGATAGAGCACGTCGCAGCGTGCGGATAGGAAAAATTATGGAATTAACAGACATCAGAGAACTTCACCGGGAAAAGGACGTCTATATCGGCAAGGAGATCACCGTAGGCGGCTGGGTGAGGAACAATCGTGACTCCAAGAACTTCGGTTTCCTGGTGATCAACGACGGAACCTTTTTTGAGCCTTTACAGGTAGTATATGGCGATGGACTTGCGAACTTCCAGGAGATCTGCAAGATCAATGTAGGTGCAGCAGTTGTGATCCGCGGCACCATCGTGGCTACCCCCGAGGCAAAGCAGGCATTTGAAATGCAGGCAGCGGAAGTGATCGTGGAAGGACCTTCTACTGCGGATTATCCCTTACAGAAAAAGCGTCACTCCTTTGAGTATCTGCGTACCATCTCTCATCTGAGAGCACGTACCAATACTTTCCAGGCAGTGTTCCGTGTCAGATCCCTGATCGCTTATGCAATCCACACCTTCTTCATGGAGAGAGGATTTGTCTATGTGCATACTCCTCTGATCACCAGCAGTGACTGTGAAGGTGCCGGTGAAATGTTCCAGGTGACCACTCTGGATATGAACAATGTACCTAAGACAGAAGACGGCAAAGTGGATTACACCCAGGACTTCTTCGGTAAGCCTGTAAACCTGACCGTAAGCGGACAGCTGGATGTAGAGACTTATGCTTTTGCATTCAAGAACGTATATACTTTCGGACCGACTTTCCGTGCCGAGAATTCCAACACCACCCGTCATGCGGCAGAGTTCTGGATGATCGAGCCGGAGATCTGTTTTGCAGATCTGAAGGATGATATGATCCTGGCAGAGAGCATGTTAAAATATGTGATCCGCTATGTGCTGGAAAATGCGCCCGAAGAGATGGCATTCTTCAATCAGTTCGTGGATAAGGGACTGATCGAAAGATTGCAGCATGTGGTCAACTCGGATTTCGGTCATGTGACCTACACTGAGGCTATCAAGATACTGGAGAAGCACAACGATGAGTTCGATTACAAGGTATTCTGGGGATGCGATCTGCAGACCGAGCATGAGAGATACCTGACCGAGAAGGAATTTAAGAGACCTGTATTCGTAACCGATTATCCGAAGGAGATCAAGGCATTCTACATGAAGTTGAACGAGGATGGCAAGACTGTGGCTGCTATGGACTGCCTGGTACCCGGTATCGGCGAGATCATTGGCGGCAGCCAGCGTGAAGACAATCTGGAGATTCTGGAGAAGCGTATGGAAGAGCTGGGACTGAATAAGGAAGATTATCAGTTCTATCTGGATCTGCGCCGCTACGGCTCCGCACGTCATGCAGGCTTCGGACTGGGCTTCGAGCGCTGTGTAATGTATATCACCGGAATGGGCAATATCCGTGACGTTATCCCCTTCCCTCGTACTGTAAATAACTGCGACCTGTAATTATATGGAGTCATTTTACCTATGAAGAAAAAAACTGCCGGCAGAAAAGTAAATAGAGCAAAAAGAAAGTTTTTATGTTATTTTCTTCTGGCAGCGGTGACACTGACAGCCACCGGCTCTGTCTGGGAATCTCCCGCGGAGACGGTGCAGGCGGCACCTTCCATGAGTGAACTGCAGAACAGCATCAACAATCATCAGAACCAGCTGAACAACATCAACAGCCAGATCAATTCCCTACAGGATGAGCAGGATCTGGTGCAGGAGAAGATCGATGACCTGAATGCAGAGATCATCAACACCATGACCAGTATCGGCATGAAGGAGGATGAGATCGCATCGAAGGAGACGGAACTTGCCGACAAGCAGGTGCAGATCGATCAGACGCAGGAAGAATACAATCTTGCCAAGGCAAAGGAAGAAAAGCAGCACAATGATATGATTACCCGGATGCGGATGATGTATGAGAACGATTCTTCGGAGAATTATGTGAACCTTCTGTTACAGGGCGGTGGCCTGAGTGGTATGCTGAACCGGATGGACTTCGTGGAGAGCGTCTACGAGTATGACCGCCAGAAACTGCAGGAATACGAAGAGACCAAGGAACAGGTGCTGGCGCTGTGGAACCAGCTGGAAGAAGAGAAGACCCAGCTGCAGGTCGATAAGGATCAGCTGGAAGCCGATAAGGCGGATCTGGAGAACCAGAAATCGGAACTGGATGTGATGCTGGCCAAGAAAAAGCAGGAATCCGCCAACTATGATGCGGAGATTAAGAAGGCAAAGCAGGAGGCTTCCGTAGCGAAGGCACTGTTGCAGCAGGAACAAAAACAGTTAAAACAGCTGCAGGCGAAGGCACAGCAGGGAAATACTGCCGCAGCCACCGGCACTTATGCAACGACCAATTATACCTCAGTCATCGAAAGTGCCTCCGGCAGTGATATGGGAAAGCGTCTTGCAAAATATGCCTGTCAGTACATAGGTAATCCGTATGTGGCGGGCGGTACCAGCCTGACGAATGGTGCGGATTGTTCCGGATTTACCTTCCGCGTTTACAGTGATTTCGGTTACAGCATTCCCCGTACGTCCTATGAGCAGAGAAGTTGTGGCACCGGTGTGGACTACAGCAATGCACAGCCGGGAGATCTGATCTGTTATGACGGTCATGTGGCTATGTATATTGGCGGCGGGCTGATCGTGCATGCCAGCACACAGCGTACCGGTATCAAGATCAGCAATGCCAATTACCGTCCGATCCTGGCAGTACGACGCGTTGTGTAATTTCATATTTGACATTTGTAAAGTCCCTGTTTTCGCGGAAAACGGGGACTTTTTTTCTTTTTGAAATTATTCTTTCGTGAAATTTGACAAAAGATATCCTTGGTGAAATCGCATATAGACAAAGCAATCTATCTATGATAGGGTGGAGTTATCCGAAATCCGGATGGTTTCGGAAACTGTAAATCTCTGAAATAAGAATTCTAAATAGGCCGTTCGGCCGGGATTTCCAACGATTTTTTTAATAGTACCTTTTATTTTTGTACGCAAATTTACGGATAAGTTTTCTGCTTTTGCAGGGAGAAGATAATGGGGGATCAATGACATACGAAGAATTTAAGAAGGAATTGCGTTGGAATGTGCAGAACATGGAAACGGCACGGGGCAAGACCATACGCCTGCTGGAACGGCACATGGTATGCGGTGATCCGATGGCGGTTCATATCATGAATATTATGAACCGGTGTATGTATGGAAGAGAACAGATCATGATACGTGAAGATATGCTCTGCGCATTATGGATGCGTGGAAAAAGAGAATATATACAGCACTGGCTGATACGGCCTTTGTATGAGCGATACGGACAGGAAGGATGGCAGAGTATTTTACCGGAGATCTCGGCGGGCCTGACGGAGGACGATGAAGAAGAGGACATCGTACTCTCCGGGGAGAATCTGAGCTATGCTGTCTGCAGAAGGCATATGATCGTGCGTCCGGTGAATTATGAACGGTGCAGGCAGGAGCTTGGCAATGCCATCTATCGTAAGATTGGAGATGTGGCGCTGGTGCTGCATCTGTTGACCAGTGAGAAGACCGGAAGCAGTCTGACCATACAGGTGTCCCGGGGTATGGTACTGCCATGGAAGCTTACGGAAGACCAGTTGATCACGGAAGCCATGATGAACACCTGCCGCAAGATGCCGCCCAGATTGTTTCTGGGAGATGACAGGAGAAAGTTTTTTCCCTATGAGGAAGGCATTCTGCTGCCGGAAGAGGAAGGGCATCAGACCTGGATCAGCCCCTGGAACCACAGGGAAGGACAGAGAGGATATCTCCTCACCACTACTGCCAGAATCCATGGGGCTGTGGCCTTTTTCTATCCCGGGGTAAAAGCAATCCTGGCGGAGAAACTGGGCGGGGACTACTATGTAGTCTTTCCAAGCGTACATGAAGCAATCCTGCATCCCGTAGACTGCACCGGTGTACAGGAGATCCGTTCCTCCGTACAGCATATCAATGCCGTCTACGGAGAAGGAGAGATGCTGTCTGACCGGATCTTCTGCTACCACAAGAACCGGAGATTGCTGCAGCTGCTGTGAAGCTACATCTTAAAGTAATAACAAAAGCACTCCCGGTTAATGGGAGTGCTTTGTTATTATAGTATATTATTTATAAGTGGATCTATTGTACACCGGGATTTTCCATCAGGAAATGCATGAATTTTCCCTCATCAGAGCTGTCTGAGCAGAATAACTCAAGTTCATCACCATGCTGACCAAGCAAAGCAGCAATGGCAATATATTGGGAAAGTTTGCTCTTCAGATTAAAAATATCACCGTCTACGGATCTTAAAGTAACCTCCCCTTTACAACTGTCAACAATAGCAAGAAATTCGTTTACCTGTTCGATTTTTGATAATTTCATAAGAACCCTCCATCTCGTATGTACGTGTAATATTTGTTAAAAACAAGGCTGTTATAAACATTATACCTTTTAGAGAAGATAATGCAAGTGATTATTTCGGAGTGAGACCATTATGGTGTGATTTCCACACCGGTGAAGTACATCGTGTCTACATCTCCGGCATATCCGGTCTGCATATACTCATAAAAATGAGTGGGCTCATCGTAATCATAGAACAGGAAACGTCGTTCTCTGGCATCACCTTCCTTGTAATCAAAGATGGCATCCCCCTGTTTGCCATCCAGAAGTCGTGTGTAGGCTTCCAGATAATCAGATTGGGAAATGGGAGCAGAGGAAATCTGTAGTTCATCATAATGCTCACCGACACCCTTTACGAACAGAATAGGATGCTGCCGTTTCTCGGAACTGTCATCATCCTCAATGTTGTATCCGTGGTCCGACAGGATCATAATGGCCGTATTATCATAGACATCGCTATCTTTCAGTTTTTGCAGATACGTAGCCACGATTGTCATGCTGGCTTCAATGCTTTGTTCGTAGGTGCCGTTTTCAATCTCGTTCATCTGTGCATCCTGATGCCAGGGACTGTGGGCGCCTACCAGATGGATGAATCTGAAGCATTTGTCATCGGTCAGTGTTACCGGTGTCTTTTCCAGGTAGGTATAGAAGACCTGATTGTCGGAAGAAAAGAGTTCGTAATCACTGATATCATCGGTCTTCTCCAGTGAATTGAATTCCGCCGGGATGGTGAGGCAGAAGCGCTTGAGATCAAAAGGCATGTATTTGAATCCGACCAGCTTGATTTCCAGTTTCATAAATTGTGCAATGGAAGAGATCGTGGGGGTCGTGTCGATCATATTTTCAAACCGGAGCATGCTTTCTTCCAGACGGTAAGCTTCCTCCTCATACATTCCCATGCGGTATCCTCTGGCTTCCAGATCATCAAAGAAAGGAGCTTCCCGATAGACTCTCTTTGCATATTCGATAAATTCTTCCTGATCCTCATACCATTCGCCGGAGAAGAGGTAAGGAACTGAATATATGGTGAATGGATAGGCCGACATCGTATTATTATAATAAGTAAAATCAGAAAGAGTTTCCTTATATTCGGGATGGTGTTCGATCACCTGTGACATGATGTCTCCGTCTACTGTGTCCAGAACCAGAAGTACAAGGTTTTGATCGGTAGACATTTCCAGTTCCCCATAGGTGGTGTTGATCATAGAAAATTTGTGTTCCAGGCCCTGTTTTGTAAACCCTAGCGTTACAAGAGTCACCAACAGAACCAGACTGATCAGCCCGCTGACAGCACCTGCTGCATCTGCCACCTTTGTAAGCGACAGCTTTTTCACCGTCAGTATCACCAGAACCGTGACTGCCACCCAGAGAGCAACGGAGCCGATACGCAATCCGGAATACTGTGCCCAATCCACCGTACTTCCATCCAGATGAGGCAGATTGCCTATCATGAAATTGCCCTGAATATAAGTGCAGAGGAACGCAATCAGATAAACTGTGAGAAATCCATGATATAGCCTGGTATTTATCTTCGAAACGATGAAAGCCAGCAGGAAGCTGACACCCGTAAATACCGCAAACATCAACAGACAGAGCGGGATCAGATCATAAAAATCAAACCAGAATTCATATTTGTTATTAAAATAAATTTCCAATGGAGCATAAAGAAACAACATAAATCCTGCCGCAACAGAAAGTAAAACGGCGGAACGCAGCCGGAGCTTTGACTCTTTCACAAAAAAAACCTCCCGTATGTTCAAAATGGATACTTGCAAAGTACAACTATTATATTTTGAAACAAAATAATTGTCAAATAGCGGCTTAATTGTCAGGATGCATAACCCCTCAGATACTTTCATACACTGTAAAAAAGTATCCTGAGGGGTTTTCCTTTGAAAGACTATATTGAAGAACGGGCTATAGGGATAGCGGGCTATATCATCGAGCACAATGCCACGGTGCGGCAGACAGCGAAGGCCTTCGGCATCAGCAAAAGCACGGTACATGCGGTTGTAACAATGCAGAACGGTTGATAAAGAGATTGCTTTGGGCGATAAAATAGAGCAAGTGATGTATTATTTTAAAGCCCCTTTTTGCTGCTCGTGTTGTGCAATAGCCTGTCGGATTAAATACAGGACTTCTCCGTTAATGGATCGACCTTCATATTCTGCAAGGCTCTTTAATTTTTCATGCGTTTCAAAATCAATTCTTAATCCTAAATGTTTTTCTTTTTCCATAGAAAATAAGACTCCTATCAGAACTTAATATAAGTACATTTTAAGTTCTGAATGTGATATAATGTCAAAAGTGGACTTGTTTTAAGTACATATAATTTGATGGGTGTTTATGTGTCTGCAATCTATAATGAGAAACACAATTATAAGGAGGCAGACAAAATGGAACGTTATGGGTATATCAGAGTATCTGCAAAAGATCAGAATCCGGAAAGACAATTTCTTGCAATGCAGGAACAACAGATTAAGAAAAAGAATATTTATCTGGATAAAATTTCCGGGAAAAGTTTTGTGCGGCCACAGTATTTACAACTATTGAAACGGTTAAAGAAAGGTGACATCGTCATTATCAAAAGCATTGACCGGTTGGGGAGAAACTACGAAGAAATCCTGGAACAATGGCGGAAAATCACGAAAGAAATAGGAGCGGATATTCAGGTGATAGATATGCCGCTGTTGAATACGAATACAGCGCATGGAGATCTGACAGGGGTATTCATTGCAGATCTGGTGCTCCAGATCTTAGCATATGTGGCAGAAACGGAACGGGCATTTATCAGACAGAGGCAGGCAGAGGGAATCGCAGCGGCTCAAAGGAGAGGAATCCAGTTCGGTTGTAAGAAAAAGAATGTGCCGGAAAATTTTGAAAAGTATTATCAACTGTGGTGTGAGGACAAGATATCTTTACGCAAAGCAGCGGCAGACTTACAGATGAATTATTCTACTTTTTATCGAAGGTGTATGGAACTAAAAGAAGGAGAGAAAAATAAGGAAAATTGTTCCAAATTGTAGACTTTTTGAAACGCCTTAGATATAATGACTTTATAAATGTTTTTTCAGAAAAATATGTATATAGTTACATTTATGGGTTGTTTCATGTTGTCTACTTTTTGAAACACCTTAAATATTACAGTGACTTTTTGGGATACAAAGACACTGGTGAGATAAACAGAAATGGAAAAGTTTTTTACGGGAAAATGATATCAAATAAAGGGGGCTTAACTATTTTCGAATTTTCTTGTGACGAGAGCAGAATGCTGTTTTTAGAAAAATGTTTCAAATGGCTTGATACACCTGAATTAGAGGTGTTGGTAGAAAAATTCAACGGAAAGATGCCATTGACTACAACTAAAGAACAAAAACTCTGCTGGCTTTGTGAATTTAGTGAACGTTGGGATTTCAGGGCAAAGCAGAAAGCTGCGTTTGATTCCAAAACCGGGGAGAGAGCCAGATGGATGATTGATGATACAGTACTGAATGAAGAACAGGAGAGGGCAGTAATGGTGGCAGCTCATAGCCTTGGACTGGTAGATATTGTTCAACCAATGAAATCATCCTATGATGTGGTACTCGTACCCGGAGGCGCAAGAATGTCGTGCTTATATCGAACCCGGTATGCTGGAGAGTTGCTTCAGCAACAGAAGATAACAGTAGAATATCTTGTGGGATTGACAGGAATGCGTCCACTTCTGGATTCGGAGAGAAAAGCTACGGATACTTATGCGAAAGATGCTGTCACAGAATATGACTTGATGTGCAGAGCAATGGAACAAGTTTTTGACATCGAACAAACACAACAGGTGATAGAAAACACAGAAAATATAAACAGTGTATGGGCATTAGCGGAGTATGGAGGACAACCGGCAATCACGGTGCTGGCGGCACCTTCAACGGAACCGGACAAGCGCAGAGCAAACACAGCAGACACATTTTTGTTTTGGCAGGACAAAAAGGCAGCTGGAACTGGAAAACGCATATTGATTGTAACCAGTCAGATTTATGTTCCATATCAACAGCTTGAGGCAGTAAGAATATTGGGAATGCAATACGGACACAGCGTGGAAACAATCGGATTTCCAAGGGAATGGTCTGGAAATATGAGTGGTTTACAGACGGCAGCCAATTATTTGCAGGAGATAAGATCAGTATTACAGTCGATGAAAAAATTGCTATAGAGGAGGGGACGGAATGTTACAGGAAACTTATGAGACTGCAAAGGAAACACGCAAAATCAATATTCTTGAAAGAGATGAAGAAGGACAGATTGTAGATTTTGCAGAAAAATTTTACAGTACCGAGGAACAAAGAGCACTGTTTACAGTTTACGGAGATGCCGGAAGCGGAAAATCTTTCTTGGTGAAGAATGCACTGGATAAGATAAAGCATAATCAAAAACAGATCAGGGAGGACGATCCTCTCTGCGTCTACCTGGATATATCGGATTGTGTGGATCAGACGGAGGTCTACTATCGCATTGCATTGCAGTTACAGAACTATTATGCGGGGAAAAGGGGCAACGGAACAGAACGTGGAAAAGCTGATCTCGTGGTTACTTTGTATGAATGGATTCAGGGAATCTATCGACCAGCACTTGGTAAAAAGGGTGAAAAAGCTGACACTGCACTTGATATCGCCACATTTATTACAGAAAAAATCGAAAATGTAACTTTTGGACAATCGGAAAATGAGGAAATAGAAGCGGTCGTTGAAAAAATATTGTCGGGGCTGGCAGGAAAACTTGCGGGACTGAGAACGGTAATTCAGGCAATCAATCTGGTGAAAGATATAGGGGAGGATACAGAACGCAAAAAAATATACAATGTTCTGAAACAGAATCTTGATATATTGAACAACCGAGCAGGTAAGCAGGATTTCTTTTTGGAAAAACTCAAGGCTGCATTGCCTAAGAACATAAAGTACATCATTGTGCTGGATAATTTTCAGTTGAATCGTGACAATGAAATTGGAAGAGACTACACATGGCTGACCGGAAATAATCGGCTGATGGAGCGAGTGAACGCACTATGGGTGGTTGTCAGCCGCATATCTTCAAGGGAATTATTTGCAGATTTATTTGAAGGGCATTTGAATGAGGAGATATGCCTGCATGGTTTTAACGAAAAATTGGCACAGAGATATCTGATTGAGAATTGCTTCCGGAAACCGATAATGTGTACCGTGCAGGATCTGGAACCGGATGAGCGTGCCTTGGTGGAAAGAATGCTGAGCGTGGTTTCACAGAAAAACGAGGGGCAAACCTATTATCTTCCGCACCTGTTGCGGATGGTGGTTTTGTTCTACTGGAAATTACAGGAAACGCCGGGCGTGAACGTAACACCGGATGTGTTTAAGGATTGTGCTCATGTGGATGAGTTTGTGGGGTATTACTTCTATAAAGATTTATCTGACCTGATGGTAAATGCATTTCAGATTCTGTCCTGCATTGATGTGTGGGATGACGATTGGATTAAGATTGTGCAACAGAAGATGGACAATCATCTGCTCAATGCCAGAAATGTGCTTGAACATACCGCTCCCATTGAGAAAGTAGGGCGTGACGGATTCAAGCTGCATGAAGCGTTGCGTGAGGCTTTATACAGCAACAAACAGAATTATATCAAGCAGGATGTTATGGAGTACCTTTTTGAATGCTTTCTTACTATTTACGGAGAGAAGAAAGAGAAAAATCCGCACTGGTATGAACTAAAGCGCATTTATGCCTTTATGCAGATCGTATTTGCTTATGTTGATATGCAAAGAGATGCACAGAAGGAAACACTGAACCGCATCAAGGGGGCTATGGCTAATATTTACGAGGCGAATAAGGAAAGCGGAACGGTAGGTGAGTTCTTCATCCATTTATATTCTGCCTATATTGACAAATTAAAAAGTGTTTATGAAATCCCTTTTGTTCAGATGGTGGGGAACGATTTCAGCGACCAGAACGTGGAGCCGGCGGAGGGCGAACTTCCCAAGAAAGATACACTGTACTATATGGAATGCTGCTTTAAACTGGCAGATTTGTATACAAATAACAGTCAAAGCAATATTGCAAGAAGACTTGAAAGATTATGTATCGAATTTTGGAATACTCAAACAATTGCAGCAAATGAGAATGGAGAGGCATCAGACTGGTACTATGTATGTCGGCAGCAAAAGGTAAAAGCAATCAATGCCACCGCTTATGATTGTTCGGCGGAACATTTCTACCATGAAGCTTACGAACTGGCAGTTCAAGGGCTGGATGAAATGAGATGTCTGTGCAGAGATCTGTTTGCTGAACTTTATGGAGAAGATGCTGAACGTTTTCGCAAGCTTTATGATCCGGAAGCGTCGACGCTTTTTGTGGTGGATGGTGATAATACAGAGCTTCCATATGAACTCTATGCGGAGGTTTGTTCGGATTATGCAGAAATCTGGAAATTCAAGGATTCCCGGAATGAGAAAGAAAAGGTGCTATGGGAAGTGCTTATGAGGGATTGCCAGAATCTCAGGGGCAATTTCCCATGGTATATGCTGCACGATAAAGAACTGAGAGTGGAAGATCAGGAAGAGGAAATGGCACGGCTAAATGCGTGTGTTCAACATGGAATCCGTACTTACTGGCTGCGCCGATGTATTCTGGACAGCTTGATGCGGACAAGTCTAAAAACACAGAATAATGTTGTGACTGAATTTCAGAAAAAGATGCTCAAAGCTTATCACAATGTATGTGCTTATCTGAGTGAGAGCGGAAAACCGGGAAAAGCAGGTTTGCTTGGAAGAGAAGTCCTTGAAGAAACCAGAAGTCTTATGTCCCAAAGGACACCGCAGGAAGGAGCAATAAACTTCTTAAAGAGCATGGAGGAGAAAGACGGAGAGGAAACATTGCTGCGTATTCTGTGGAAGAGAGAAAAACTAGATACAAAGAAAACGGGCGTGGACTTTTTCTCGCAACCGGATAACGTTGTGGAGCAAATGCAGTACATGGGGGATTTTTATCTGCGCATGGAATGGTATTCATTTGCATTAAAATGGTTTTCCAAGGTTATGCTGTTTAGATCAGTTTCTAAAGGGACAGAGGATAGTAAGACGCTGGACACGGCATTGAGATTCTATGTGGCTGCTTATGCAAGACAAAGAGAGGAACGCAAATTGTTTGAGGTGACTACGCAGTACATGAAGGAGCAGTATGTAGAAATTGGAGAAAAAAGATGGGAACTGCTCAGGACGGAGGACGCTCATGGAAAATATGAAAAATACGAGCAAATGAAGACTTTAGTGGAACTGGGACAAGACAATAACAACATTTCAACTACGTTAGTAGAGATGTTGGGAGTCCTTGCGGAGATATGATGGAAGACAAAGGAAATGAACATGAGTGCGAATTTACGTTATATGTACCCAAGATAGGTGAAGCTGATCTGAAAAGTCTCTTTTTGAAGAATGAAAATTGCAATGTAGACAGTACAGACGAATACTTTACATGGAGAAATAGATGATACTAGGAGAAATTCAAATGAAAAATGAAGTAAAAAACGAAATGACAGGTTATCCTTCTATAGATAAACCATGGTTGAAATATTATTCAAAGACGGTTGAAGAATTTTCACCAAAAACAATTTATGAGTATGCTAGAAAGACATTAACACAAAGGTATAATGAGGATTGTATTTGCTATTATGGTGAAAATATAAAGTCTAGGGATGTACTTAGGCAGATAGATCGGTGTGCAGATGCTTTTTGGGCACTGGGGATAAGGGAAGGAGACTGTGTGACAATTTGTTCACCTACATTTCCAGAAACAATATATGCAAATATTGCATTAAATAAAATTGGTGCAATAGCAAATAATATTGATCCTCGAAATAATGTAAAAGCATTAGCTGAGGATATCAATAAGGTGAATTCGAAAGCAGTTATTGTTCTAGATTTAGCTGTAGTAAAAATAAGAAAAATAGAAAATGAAATTTGTACTAGCAATATAATTGTTATATCTTATGGCGATTCTATCCCTTTTATAAAGCAAATTCCGTTTAACGCAGTATTGAGAAAAAAACTAAAAGCGAAAGGAATACCATCATTTACATTAAAATGGAAACTGAGGTACTGCACTTGGAATAAGTTTTTAATGGAAGGCAAAAATGCTAAAGCCGAAATAAGTAGGGACGGAGATAATTGTGTAGCAGCAATGGTTCGGACAAGTGGAACAACAGGTAAACCCAAATCAGTAATGCTGACAAATAAGGGGGCGATTTCACTCGTAGAGCAGTATAAAACAACAGATTTGAATTTGAAAGAAGGAGAATCACTCTTGAATATTATGCCACAGTTCATTGCATATGGATGGACTTTTGGTGTGGTCATGACTACCTGCCTTGGAATTATTAATATTATTGTTCCACAGTTTGATCAAAAAGAATTTGCCCAAAATATTATAAAATACCACCCTAATCATTTAGTGGCTGTTCCGACACACTATATAAATCTTATGGAGGATCCCCAGATGGAACAAATAGATTTTTCGGGATGGCTGCATTCAATTTCGGCAGGTGGAGACAAATTTCTTGAGCAAAAAGAAAATGCTTTTAATAAATGGTTAAATAAACATAATTATTCTGGAAAAGTAATTGTAGGATATGGATTGACTGAGATGAATTCTAGTGTAGCAACAAGACTGCATTGTTGTAATGTACCAACAAGTACAGGAATTCCTTTGCCACAAAATATCATATCTATATTTAAATATGATGAAGGAATGCAAGCGAGTACATATGAACTTAAATATGGTGAGGTTGGCGAAATATGTATTACGGGACCATCAATGATGGCGGGTTACTATAATGACATTGAAGAAACCCAAAAAATTGAAAGGTTACATGATGATGGAAGAGTATGGATACACACAAAAGATAAGGGATATATGAATAAAAATGGTGTATTGTATGTACTTGGAAGAGAAAAAAATATGATTATTCGTCCTGATGGACATAATGTATGGCCTATACAAATGGAAAATGTCATTTTACATCATGAGGCTGTGAAAGATTGTTGTGTTGTGGGGATTCCTTGTGGGCAAGGGGAATTACCACGGGCAGTAGTAGTTTTGAAGGAGCAAAAAAATAAAGAAAAAATTGAAAGGGAATTAAGAGAAATGTGTTTGCAGGAATTGCCAGAAAGAGATGTACCGATTACATATTCATTTGAAGAACAATTGCCATTAACAGATGTTGGAAAAATAGACGTGGCAGCAGTAAGAGCACATGAGATAGAAAAAGAAATGTCATAAAATATATGCTTAGAAAAAAGTTAATACTGTTGATAATATAACCAAAGGTGTGATTGATTCTGAGGGTTTGGGAGATACTCCCAACAAGCAAAAATACATTTTGTGTGTACAAATGCACTGCTTGCCAAGTTTGTACCGAATTCGGTATAACCAAGTTGTGAATATAGAAATGAAATTAAATTTGAATTTGGAAAGAATAAGGCAAAGAAGAGGATGCCAATCATAAAATTGTATATTGGAATGGCATTGAGACGCTTGAAGAAGATTAGTAACATAAAATCTTTTTCAAGCGTTTTCTTTCACTTTCACGGCTTTGAATGGAATATGATGCAACTGGAACAGCGTGATTTTTGGAAAAGTACAGTGGAAATAGACAAAAGTCCAGTATTTTGGGAACGTAATTTGATTTCAAATGGATTATGCTTAGATTAAATAAAAGATCTGGTCTAATCTAAGAATCCTTCTCATAGTATGGGAGAGAAGGACAGGCGATGTAAGGGGGTGTAGCTTTCGCTTGAAACGGACGAAATTAAATTATCGTTTTCATAATCCAAATTCAGCGGAAGATACCGCAGATTTCCTGTGCAAACTTTTAATAGAAGTAAATGCCGGGAAGGTAGAGAGGGTGATAGAGGAGGCTGCATTATATCCCGAGAGCAAAGATTACATATTAGAGAACTTATCGGAAAATAAGGAAAAATTATGTGTGGGGTAAGAGGAGCAAGGTGAGAGCCTTGCTTTTTGCTTTGATATCTAAAAGAAATAAATAATCAACACTTAAATGAGAAAAAATCACATTTGAGTGTTGATTATTTTGGAAAAATGCATATAATAAAAATAGAAAAGAAGATGAGGTAGCAATTATGTTGATACAATTTAATTTCAAAAATTTTAGATCTTTTAGAGAAGAAGTAACTTTGGATTTGTCTGCCACTAAGATGACAGAATTTTCTGAAAGAGTTGTGAACATCGGAAGCGAAAAGATACTGCCGGTTGCTGCCATTTATGGAGCAAACGCAAGTGGCAAGTCAAATATATACAGTGCATTTGAGTATATGGCCGAGTATGTAGTGGATTCTTTCAAGTACGGAGATGAGGAAGAGAAGTTTGAGGAGTATAGACCTACTCCGTTTTTGTTTGATTCCACGTCAGCAGATGCAGAGTCCAGTTTTGAGGTCTATTTCACTATTCCTGGAGATAAGAACGAGAAGACATATAATTATGGATTCTGCATTGATAAAGAAGGTGTAACAGAGGAATGGTTGAACTCTAAGGCTAAGACAGCCAGAAAGTACAGTACAGTATTTTATCGTGGGAATTCTGACAGTGAATTGGATTTATCAGGCTTGCCGAAGAACAGCAGGGATAATATAAAGATTGCGCTGGAAAAGCAGGTGTTGATTGCTTCTTTAGGGGCTAAGTTAAAAATTAGCAAATGTAAGGCAATCAGAGACTGGTTCTTGATAAATGAATTTGCGGATTTTGGTGATCCGGTTACTAACTTTTTCTTATCACGCAGATTGCCGAGAGGCTTTGTGGAGGATAAGAACGTTCAGCAGAAGGTTGTAGAATACTTTGCGTCTTTTGATGAACATATTAAGGATTTCAGAGTAGAGAAGGTTCCGAGTGATGGTGAATCAAAGGAAGAAAAATATAAGATTAATGCGCTTCATAAGAAGATTGATTCTGATGAAATGGCAGAGATACCTTTGGGCGCAGAGTCGGCGGGAACGTTGAAGATGTTTGCTCTTTATCCGGAACTGCAGGAGGTATTGGAAAAGGGAAGCGTATTTTTCATTGATGAATTAAATGCCCGCCTGCATCCGCTTTTGGTAAGAAACTTTTTACTTACATTCTTGAACCCGAATATTAATGTTAACCATGCGCAACTTGTATTTACAACGCATGATACCTGGCAACTTTCAAATCAGTTGCTGCGTCGTGATGAAATTTGGTTTGTTGAGAAGGATGATAGAGGTGTTTCAACATTATACTCCCTTGCAGATTTTGTGGATGAGGATGGAGTGCGTATTCGTAAGGACGAAAGCTATGAGAAGAATTATCTGATTGGTAAGTATGGTGCCATTCCGACTCTAAAGAGTATTGATATGTTTAAGGGTGCTCAATGTCCGGGGAACATTGGTTCAGCACCGACCAAAGTGGAACGGAGAGATTGAGCATGGCAAAAGGGGATAGAACAGGGAATAGAAAAACAAGAGAACAAAGAAGAACAATCAAAGTACCGGAATTGGGATATTACTTGATTGTTACAGATACTGAAGGGACCGAACGTTGCTTTTTTGCAGGACTGCATCAATCATTGCCGGAAGAAGTTAGAAACAAACTTGTCATTAAAGTCGTAGAAACAAAGACAAGAAGCATGATTGATAAATGCCTGGAGCTAACAGCCTATGAGGCTCAATATCGTATTCCTTGGATTGTGTTTGACAGAGATCAGGTAATAGGATTTGATGAAATCATCACTGAAGCAGAGAAAAAAGACATACAAGTAGGATGGTCGAATCCATGTTTTGAAATATGGATGTATGCCTATTTTGGTGCAATGCCGGCAATTCAAGATTCATGGACATGCTGCTCTGAGTTCGGGCGAGTATATGAGAGCAAGACGGGACAGAAGTATTCCAAGGCAGATGAAAAGCTGTATGGAAAAATCAGCAATGTAGGGAATGAGAAAAAGGCAATACAGATAGCACAGCAGAAATTGGAACAGTGTGAACGTGAAGGTAAAAAGAAACCATCAGAGATGTGTCCAGCAACAACGGTGCATAAACTAGTAGGAGAGATTAAGGGTAAAATAAATTGAAAAAAAGCGCTTTAAGTGAAAAAAGAGATGGCATGAAATATATGTGACTATTACAAATGTGAGGAGAATGAGTATGCATAAACTATTATATTATCCAGACTTTGAAATTCAGGATCAAAACTTTTTGAAGTTTGCATTGTTATATATTGATGAGATTAAACCAATTATTCCTAAGTGTGCTAGAGAAACATTGAGTGATTCTATGCGCAATATTTTGAAAAGTACGGATTTAATCAATCCATATGCTCCAAACTATGAGAGTGGATACGTGGCTTCTTTAACAGCTATAAAGTATTTGGAAGAGAAAAATATTGCAGAAAGATATGGCACATTTCGACAGAAAAATATCGGTTTAAGACACAATTACACATTGTATGCTGATAAGTATACATATGAGTTTGAAAATTATTGTTTAGAAAATGGGTTTGGGGAAAGATGCAATGAAGGAATTTTATTAAACGAAGATGTTGCATATGCATATATGAGTATATTGGCAGAAATTATTTCTAAAGAAACGGAAACAGATATGATTACGGATAATGTAAAATATGCGGACACCACCTTGAAATTTAATAATCGTTTTAATTCCAATAGAATAGATAGATTAGGCATGGTACAAAGAGAAATTCAGTTTTTTGTGCCATATGATATGCGAAAAATTCCTTTAAATGAGTTTATAAATTTGAGAGCTGATAGTAGATTTGAAACAGCACGTAAGGATTTTGTTATCGAATTGAATAAAGTTTTGGATTCATATGACAGAAATGTAGTAGATATTGATTTAAATAACGTTATGGAATGTAAACGAGAAATGTATGGATTGATAAGAGAGCTATTTGTATCTTGTGCGGCTGTAGCAGTAGGGGTACATTCTTTTGGAAATATGTGTGCAGCAGAAGTGGGAACGTTGGATTTCTGGGGAAATGCAGGAAATGTAGGAATTAGTTTAGACACTATAAAGCAACATTGTTATGAAGCGAGGGCGTATGCAACAAGAATTGAAAGCAAAAGGCAAGCAAGAAAATATTTGACAAGACTAAAACAGCTAAGATCGGAATTGTTATAGAAAGGAAAATTATATTAAGAAATCGACAGCTATTAGATCAGAAGATAAGTAAATATTTTAAACGAAACGAGAAATGTAACCTGGGGGCGCAGACTAATATGCAATTCGAGAAAAATGAGAAAAACATAAAAAATGATATCGCAAGTGGTATAACGAGATGTATGAATGCTACATTTTTGAAACATTCTCGTAGGAATCCACACGAATCAGATTTTGTTGCGGAATTGGTAAATAGTCTTCCACAGGACATTTATAACACATTAAAAGTATATGCTCCGCACTATCAATATGCTATTTCGGGTATATTTTGTCATCAGAAACCACTAGCCAATTATGGAGGAGTAAAAAACCAGAGCTAGGAGATATTTTGTTGGTCTATATAGAAGAAAACAAGTACTCTGTAAAAAAATGTAATGCATTGTTGATGCAAGCAAAAAAGGTTGATAAAGTACCTTATATAGTTTCTTGTAGAGAGATTCATCAACTGAGGTTATATGAAGAATGGCCAAAATTTAAGTTAGAGCGTGCAGGAACTTTGAATGGCACAGAGATAGATATTCAACCGAAAACATTAAATTCAGGAGCACAGTATTTACTATTTCAAAAGCCATATAAAGACGAAAAGAAGGTTTGTTGCGCTTATCCAGATAAAGAGTTGGTTCTTGAGAAAAAACTATCTGATCAGATTATAGATTTGATGAAATTTTTTACGGGTCGTACTTTCTTATATGAAGAAAATTCAACATGCAATGACGATTGGACTAAGTTAATATGGGATTTAATTAGAATAAGTGGAGCATCTACATATAATCGTCGTTCGATTGGAAGAACTGATGAACCAAGAAGAATCACATATGGGGAAGATTCATTGTTTGATGAGATGAATGAAAAATTAGATATAAGTGCGAATTCTTTTGGCGAAGAGGCTGTTTCTTGTCTTATAATTTATGCGAAAGAAATGAGAGAAGAAAACCTGCAATATGAACAATTATATTTAGAATGGTAGGTTAACTTAAGTACGGCGTTGCTTGGGGAAATGAGAAGATTGTATTTGGGTTTCTGTTGTATTTGATATATGGGAAGACGTGAATAAGAAGATTACATATGTTAGTAAAACATTAATGCAAAGAGATTAGAAAATGGATTCTATTTTATTGCGTTGGAGGAAATAAATGAAAAAACAAGTTCAAATTCAATATGTAATTGAAAAATTAAGTTATTTTTGTCATTATGTAAAAATAAATAATAGAAATTCATTTACGGATATTAATTTGCTTGCTGAAGGTTTTCTGATGAATCTAGTAAATATAGTTTTAGGGTTAGATTTATGCAGTCTGAATGAGCAACAAATAAATTATCCGGGTGTGGATTTGGGAGATTTATTTGCAAAAATAGCATTTCAGGTGACTTCTAAAAAAGATTCTAAGAAAATTATAGAGACGTATGAAACTGTACTTAAAGACTATAAAGGGATAGGAAAAGTTGCAGACGTATTTTCTGAACACATATATTTTTTAATAATTGATGAGAAGAAGACTATATTTCAAAAGAAAACTTTAGAACAAATTACAAGAGCATCACAGGGAAGGTTTCATGAAACGGATATTCTAGATATTAATGACATAATTAAAAAGGTAGTGTCATTGTATGATAAAGACTATGAGCGTTTTATGCAAGTGTATTACTTAATATCGCGAACGATAGATACACTGCCATTTATTCCAACAGACAAAATAGTAGTTGAGGAAATATTAACTTGTTTTAACAGACCTGCATTTACAGTGGCATTTAGAGATGAGTGCAATTTAGGAGATTTTGATGCTGCGATTATGAATACAATTTCATTGATTAACACGGGAAAATCAGTGGATGGAATATTGTTAAAGTATAATGTTAATGATGTAAATGATAAGGTTATTAAAGGAAGATTAGCAGAAATTGTTACGGGGTTAAATTATTTACGCAAGATATTTACAGAAATGAAGAAAAGGGGATACGCAACAGAGTGCGAATGTGGAGATCCAAAATGTAAAATGATTTTTAATAATGATTTTGAATTTTGTTGGTTAATGAATGATTTGCGTATAGTGATATTATTTTTTGCAGATAAATTGGCTCAATCGGTTGGATGTGATTTTAATGTTTTTCCAGAATATATGGAGATAAAGAAATGCGGAGAAACAAGTGAAAAGTTGCGAGTATGTATGGATGAAGTATATGCATACCATAATGCAAAATTATCAAGATAGTTTATTGGCAAGGGAAATGGCTTTTGCCATTTTCTATGAGCTAAAATATAATAGTTGTAACAGAACGTTACAATTTTGATGGAAAGGTTAGACACCATGAACATTGCTGCATACTGTCGTGTATCCACAGATAAATCCGATCAGCTCAACAGTCTCGAGACTCAAAAAGAGTTCTTCTTAGAATATACAAAACGCACCGGGGACAACCTTATTAAACTATATGCAGATGAAGGTATTTCCGGAACTAAAATCAAGAATCGTAAGGAATTTCAACGTATGCTTGCAGATGCAGAAAAGGGCTTGTTCGATATGGTGGTAGTAAAGGACATTTCCCGATTTGCCAGGAACACGGTTGACCTTTTACAAAGTGTCCGAAAATTGAAATCTCTTGGTATCGAAACACAGTTCCTGACCGCCAACATGACCAGTATGGGAAACAGCGAATTTGTCTTAACTATCTTTGGGGCATTAGCTCAGGAGGAAAGTGCCAACACATCCAAGCGTATTAAATTTGGTAAGAAGATGAATGCAGAAAAGGGACGTGTTCCGAATATCGTTTTTGGCTATGATAAGACGATTGGTGACTATTTTAACCTTTCTATCAATGAGAACGAGGCAATGGCAATTCGTCAGATTTTTCAGTGGTATACAGAGGAAGGCTATGGCGGATCGAAGATTGCGAATATGCTCAATGAACGAGGCATCAAGACCAAGCGTGGCAACAACTGGAGCCAGAACTCCGTTTGTCGAATTCTGACCAACGAGATATATACGGGAAAGATTATCAACGGCAAAGAAGAGATTGCAGATTTTCTGACTGGTCAGAGAAAAGAAAAGGATGAATCCGAATGGCTTGTCACGCTTCGACCGGAACTCCGGATTATTGAGGATGAAGTTTTTGATAAAGCACAGGATATCTTAAAAGGTCGCCATGATTCCTTCAAAATTACTCATGAGCGACAGAGTAACAAATATTTATTCTCTACATTGATTAAATGCAAGGAGTGCGGTTGGTCTTTTCGCAGAACGGTTCGCCAATACAAGAATACCTATGTGCGCTGGGTGTGTTCCGGGCATAACGGGAAAGGTGCGGATAGCTGCCCGAATGCAGTGACGGTAGATGAGGAAGAATTGATCCAGGCGCTGCAGGAGTATTTTCAGGAGATTCTTGGTAAGAAGAAAAAAGTAATCAATTATGTGATTAAAGAATTTCGGCGAGTATACAAAGCAAAAGATGAAAATATTGAGTACGAAAAGCAGTTAAATACAGAATTGAACAAGCTTCGCAAATCCCGTGAAAAGTATATGGATATGTATACCGATGATTTGATTTCCAGAGAGGAATTGAATGAGAAAATCGGTGGGATGCGAAAAGAGATTGAACGGTTGGAGAATGAACTGAAAATGGTCTCTTATCATCTGACCAAGGGAGAACAACTGGAAGCAATTTTGAACAGTACATTCAAGCAACTGGAGGATATCACAGATGTTCATGAAATGACCAATGCACAGTTGAAGCGCCTGATCAATAAAATTGAAGTGGACAAGGAGGGCAATGTAGATATCTATCTGCGTCTTATTGGTGATTTAGGACTGGATGAAGCTGTGTTGATTGAAAGAACAGAGAATTCCGAAGAAAACAATGATGATTCGGCAAACAAATTAAACGTAAACAACATGAGCAGTAACATAAAAGCAGCTCCAAATTGTTACAACTATACATAAGGATGTGACGGAGCGGCTGGCCCAGGTGAATCCGGCGTTGGCAAAGCAGGCGCGGAAGGTATTGGATGTGAACAAATCCGAGCGTCATATCCGCGGCGGACTGGCTACCAGAGAGAAGTATCTGCACCAGCACTAGATATTCGATGAGGCAAATCATTCTATACGGGAAAGTGTCTTGAAATACCGGGTACCAACTTATATAATGGATACATAGCTATATGGGACAAAGTAGTTGGGACATAAGATACAAAAGATATCAGGATCTTTGCGCGGCAGGATCACTTATGAGGAGAGAAAAAACGAAATGGCAACAGAGTTTCTGAATGATGCACGGAAAGAGATCGAGGGACGGACAGAAGACTTCTGTGGGAAATTAAAAGCATTCTATCAGGGCAACGGGGAAGCGGAACAGAACCTGATGGAGCAGACAACCCAGCCTTTCTGGCAAAGTCTGCGCCTGAGCAGAAAAAGACTGCAGCAGCGGGAACTGACGGTGGATATGGAGATGCAGGAGCCGGCACGACTGGCGGACTATGATGGTCCCTGGAAGGATGGTTATGATTATAGCTGCCGCCGTACCCAGCCGGTAAAAATGAGACGGACTTATTACCGCAAGGGAAAAAAGATTGCGTTCCTAAAGACACCGGAGATTGCAGCGGCGAGCTTTTTGAAAGCGGATGTGCAGGGAGATATGGTTATCTGCCCTAACTGTGGACATGAGGGAAAACTGACCAGCTATATCGATGGCTGTGATGCCTGCGGGGCAAAGTTTCTCGTCAGTGATTTTGAGACAAAGGTATCCGGATTTTCTCTGGAGGAGGACGCAAGACAGAAAAGTATTTCCAACTTTATGAAAGCCGGTGCTGTGGTGGGAATTACAGCGATTTCTCTTGCGGTACTGGCCATCTGTGCGGGCGGCATTATGTTTTTGCTGTTGGCGTTGGGCAGGAACGGATACAATGCGGTAAAGGCAGCCGCAGCCATGATGCTGGGAATTGGTCTGGCTCCGGTATTTTTCCGGTCGTTGTTTTACATGCTCATTATATTTATTGTAATGTTGATCGTGATGGAGACTCGTAGAAAGCCGAGAATTCAAGACGAATCGAAAGTAAAGGCCGCAATCCCGGAATTCTCCACGGGTAATTTTCTTCAGAATCTGGAATACCAGCTGCGAATGATCCATCTGGCGGATACGGCAGAGCAGGTACGCTTTTTCGCATCCTGTGATCTGGATACGGTGGTGGCGCGGTATCAGAATGTGGTGGACTGTTGCATTTGCGGTGTGCGTTTTTTGGAGGCGGAGACACGGGGAGAGTCTTACAGAATCAGCGTGGAAGTGAGGACCCGATTGACACTGGATACAGGAAAGAAGATCCGGAACCGTTATGAGGAGATCCGGCTGGAACTGGAAGGCAGACAGGATGTGGTAACGCAGCACAGCAGGGCACTCCGGGAATACAAATGCCCCAACTGCGGAGGCAGTGTGGACATTTTGGGCGGCGGAGTCTGCGAATACTGTAATACTGCGGTGGACTACCGAAATTTTGGCTGGATCATCACTTCTTATACAAATCTGGGGCAGCCAGAGAATCCTTTTGCGAAAATACTGGCGGGAGCACTGGGAAGTTATCTGCTCATTTTGCTTTTGAGTCTGGTACTCATGGCGCATTCCGAGGATGGAAAAGATACTTTTGAGATCTTACAGAGTGTCCGGATGTCAACGGAATATCTGAAAGCGGTGCAGCAGGATATTATCTATCCCGATGCTGTGATTTCAGATTGTACGGAGACAGACAGCGAAGATGGAACTTTTGCTTCAATAAAGGTGTACTCCTGTGGGGACCGGGATGCAGTAAAAGAAGCCTACAAAACTGCACTGCTGGAAAAGGGATTTCTGGAGATGCAGCAGTACCCGGAGGGATTTTCTGTCTTTTTGCCGGAGGATCCGTCAGAATATGCCGTGGATTCGGAAGAAGGAATGTTCTATCTTGTGATCCGCGCAGAAAATGCATCGGAAGGAATTGCGGTGACTGCGACACTGATGGATGAGAACTGGGATCCGGTACAGGAATAAAAATAGAATAAGAAAATGCGACAAGGAGCCCGGAGGAGAAATCTTCCGGGCCCTTTTAGAGGGAAAGTGTTCGTTGTAAGCTTATTGTGTAAGAGGAATTCTGTGTACCACCCTGCGATAGAGTTTCCACAGGATCACGGCAGGGAAACTGACTGCCAGATAAGCTGTAGATAAAAGTCCGGTAGCACCGCCTACGATTGCAATGATTAAAATTCCAATATTCATAATGAATTCCTCAACTTTCTGTCATTCTGTACAACATTCGATGAAGTCCTTAAAAACTTCACATACCGTATTATAGTAAACAGATACCCCCGGGTGAATAGTTTTGAGCGACCCTTAACACCATTTTGTCGGGATATTTACAAAATCTTTGCAACACGTTTACAGAATCTTAACGGCAGGACATACGGGCGGGAACGATCCCGGGAGTAAGGTTTGCAATCGCAGGAAATATCAAGTATAATAGAGAAAATTGACTGTTACCCGGGGTGGAATAGTCGGAGAAAATAAAACGGAGGTAGGAATATGAGTATGACACTGGAACAGGCTAAGGAGAAGCTTGCAAAGTATGGTCAGGAACATGTTCTGAAGTATTACGGGGAGCTCAACGAGGAAGAGAAGCAGGGGATTCTGGATCAGATCGAAACTACGGATATGAGCATTCTGGAAGCTTGCAAGCATAAAGAAGATCTGGCAAAAAAAGGAGTGATCACACCGTTGGCTGCCATGCAGTTAGACGAAATCGAAGCAAACAGGGAGGAATTTACCGCAACCGGTATCGAAGCGATCCGACAGGGCAAGGTAGCAGCGGTCCTTCTGGCCGGTGGTATGGGCACCAGACTGGGATCTGACAATCCCAAGGGAATGTACAATGTGGGACTGACTCATGAACTGTATATTTTTGAATGCCTGATCAATAATCTGATGGAAGTCGTACATCAGGCAGACAGCTGGATCCATCTGTTCGTAATGACCAGTGATAAGAACAACGATGCGACCATAGCCTTTTTAAAGGAGCATGATTTCTTCGGATATAATGCGGAATATGTGCATTTCTTTAAACAGGAGATGGCTGCGGCTACCGATTATGAAGGTAAGATCTATCTGGAGGAAAAGGGCAAGCTGTCCACTTCCCCCAATGGTAACGGCGGCTGGTTCATTTCCATGAAAAACAATGGCATGCTGGACATTGTACACAGAGAAGGCATTGAGTGGATCAATGTATTTGCCGTGGATAATGTATTGCAGCGAATCGCAGATCCCTGCTTCATCGGAGCTACTATTCAGAAAAATTGTGTGGTAGGCTCCAAGGTGGTCCGCAAGAATGCACCGGATGAGAAGGTAGGCGTTATGTGCTTAGAGGATGGCAGACCTTCTATCGTAGAATATTATGAACTGACAGATGAACTGATGAATGCTAAGGATGAGAAGGGAGAACCCGCATATAATTATGGTGTGATCCTGAATTATCTGTTCAAGGTACAGGATCTGGAAAAGATCATGGCAGAGAAGATGCCCCTGCATATCGTAGAGAAGAAGATCCCGTATCTGGATGAGAACGGAGAACCGGTGAAGCCGGAGGCTCCCAACGGCTACAAATTCGAGAGTCTGGTACTGGATATGATCCACCAGATGGACAGCTGTCTGCCCTTCGAGGTAGTCAGAAGAAAAGAATTTGCGCCGATCAAGAACAAGACCGGTGTGGACTCTGTGGAAAGTGCCAGAGAACTGCTCACCGAGAATGGTGTGGTGCTGTAAACATTTCGACAGATTTTCACAACATAAGGTTATTGAGGAATCGATAGAATTACAGTAATCTGATACTGTAAGAAACGAAGAAAAAATTTCATCCGGCTCTGACAGATGAGAGATTGTGCAGCCGCCATAGTGAACAAATAGTATTGTCCTATGCACGGCGGATAGGAGAGAGTGTATGAGAATTTTGGTAACAGGTGGTGCCGGATTCATCGGCAGTCATACCGTAGTGGAATTACAGCAGGCAGGCTATGATGTAGTCGTATTGGATAATCTCTGCAATGCAAGTGAGAAAGTGATCCCCAGAGTAGAAGCCATCACAGGCAAGAAGGTTCCTTTCTATAAGGCAGACATTCTGGACCGTGAAGCTCTGGAAGAGATCTTCAGCAAGGAACAGATTGACGCAGTCATTCATTTTGCAGGACTGAAGGCAGTCGGTGAGTCCGTACAGAAGCCCTGGGAATATTATGAGAACAATATTGCCGGTACCCTGACCCTGGTAGATGTCATGAGAAAACATGGTGTGAAGAGCATTATCTTCTCTTCCAGCGCTACCGTATACGGCAACCCCGCATTTGTTCCCATTACGGAGGAATGCCCCAAGGGACAGTGCACCAACCCTTACGGCTGGACGAAATCCATGCTGGAGCAGATTCTGACGGATATCCAGAAGGCAGATCCCGAATGGAATGTGATCCTGCTTCGTTACTTCAACCCTATCGGAGCTCACAAGAGCGGTACCATTGGCGAGAATCCCAACGGTATCCCCAACAACCTGATGCCTTATATCACACAGGTAGCAGTCGGCAAGCTGAAAGAGCTGGGTGTCTTCGGTGATGATTACGATACCCCCGACGGAACCGGTGTACGTGACTACATCCATGTCGTTGATCTGGCAAAGGGCCACGTAAAGGCTCTGAAGAAGATTGAGGAGAATGCAGGACTGAAGATCTACAATCTGGGAACTGGTGTGGGCTACAGTGTTCTGGACATCGTGAAGAACTTCGAAGCAGCTACCGGCGTGAAGATTCCTTACGTGATCAAACCCCGCCGTGCAGGCGATATCGCCACCTGCTATTCCGATGCTTCTCTGGCAGAGAAGGAACTTGGCTGGAAGGCTGAGAACGGCATCAAAGAGATGTGCGAAGACTCCTGGAGATGGCAGAAGAACAATCCGAATGGATATGAAGAATAATCTATAGTTTAGTAAATGGAAAGTTAGCATAGCTACGAGCCATGCAGAAATAGAGTGGAACACGTCGATGGGAGCTTGCGCACAAGCGATGCTGTTTCGCTCTATTTTTGCATGGTTCGTAGCGTAGGGCTGTCATGCAAGGGAGCCTGCCGCAAACATCCTGTTCATTCCATCCTGTCTTTCAATGCTTTTCGACTTTTCGAGAAAAAATCACCACCTTCCGACAATCATTCTTGGAAGGACATTCCATCTGACGTGGGCGTTTTGTGCTTGCTCATAATATCTGTACGCTATAGGCATTTCTATTGCTTTGGTGCAAATCGCATCAAAATAGCAAAATCAGTACAAAAAAACTTCTAAATCCAACATTTTTTTTACTGATTTTATTATTTTTCCCATTTTAGCGAAAATAAGCTCTTATAAAAGGCCAAAATCTCCTGCTTTTGTATTTTTTTAGCCCAAAATGGCATTTTCAATACAAACAGAACTTCCGGAGTGGTGGCAGCCCATACTACAGCTGGTTGTTGACATTTTCTTGAAAAGTGTTAGAAGGCAGGGGCAATGCGGACACGATGTCATCCGGAGATTTTAAGCTGTGGTATGGGATACTTGAGTATACAGTGCAGGAGCAAATTTGAGTGTGAAAAATCTTCGCTTTACATTTAGAAACTTTTTACGTTGATAAGCTTATCATTAAGAGAAAAACTGTAAAGTTCATTATTTGCAGACGGAGGAAAATGTCTGTATGGTACGGAACACCTGCTCTACTGTATCCGTCATATTGGTCATGGCATTGTCGGTATGCATAGCCTCATCCAGGGATACCACGTTCCGCAGAATCGGGAAAAAGGCATCAATGCCCTCTGCGTTGCAGGCAACGGCCTCTTTGACCACGCAGCCTGAAAAAGCAAGTACCGGTTTTTCATATTTTTTGGCAATCTTGGCAACACCGATGGGAGCTTTTCCCATAACCGTCTGACCGTCAAGGCGGCCTTCCCCGGTGATCACGACATCTGCATCCCGGATATATTTTTCCAGATGGGTTTCTTCCAGAATGATCTTAATACCGGATTCCAGTGTGGCATTGCAGAAGGTAAGAAAAGCAAATCCCATACCGCCGGCAGCACCGGCACCGGGATATTTGGCATCGGCATGAGGAAACTGTTCTCTGGACAGAGCGGCATAATAAGCCAGCCATTTGTCCATCTGCAGGATCATAGTGGAAGTAGCGCCCTTTTGCGGTCCGTAGATGGCGGAACATCCCTGCTCTCCGCAGAGTGGGTTGGAGACATCGCAGGCTATGCGGAAAGTACATTCCTTGAGTTCGGGAAGCACATGATCCGCAGTGATGGATTCCAGATCCTCCAGTCCTTTGGATCCGAAGCGGATCTGATTTCCGTTTTTATCCAGAAAGCCAAAGCCAAGTGCCTGCAGCATTCCGACACCGCCGTCATTGGTGGCACTGCCACCGATACCGACAATAAAATGCCGGCAGCCGTTCTGGATCGCATCTTTGATGACTTCGCCTACACCGTAAGTGGTGGTGTTCAGAGGATTCTTTTCCTCTCCGCTGACCTGGGTAATCCCGGCGGCACCGGACATTTCAATGATTGCGGTATGGGTCTCGTCGACGATGCCGTAAGGACAGACAACGGGGTGACCGGAAGGACCTGTGACCTGCACCTGTGTCATACGGCCGTCACAGCCGTTTACCAGAGCATCGACGGTGCCCTCCCCGCCGTCCGCCAGAGGACGGACGGTAATATGTGCATCTTTATAAACACGTTTGATCCCCGTGGCGGCGCTCAAACCCGCCTGCATGGAGGTCATACTTCCCTTGAAGGAATCGATAGCTATTACTACATTCATAAGGTTCCTTTCCGCTGCCGCCGGAATTCGGCCGACAACTGTCGTTTTCGTATAGATTTTCGGAAAATGGCATAATTTCTGAGGATATTATAGCAACACCGGAACAAAAGAGGAATGGTTCCCGGAGAAAAATAAAATTTAGCGTGGTACAGTGGCAAAAACATCCTATAAGATCATTGCATCTGAGAAAACAATCCAGTATAATGAAAGGAGTGCACATTTAGATGCACATTACGCATAAGAAGTGGAATAACAGGAGGACGAGCATGATTCAGTTAACACAGGGCGGCGCTTACCTGGTAAACGGTACGGACATCGTAGCGGATACCCCGGAAGCAGCCAGTCAGATACAGGCGAAGACCGGCATTACGATCTCCAAAGAAGAAGCAGCGAAAAACACCATGGCATATGGTATTCTGCAGGAGCATAATACCTCCGGCAATATGGACAAGCTGAAGATCCGTTTCGACAAGCTTACCAGCCATGATATTACCTTTGTAGGTATTATCCAGACCGCGAGAGCATCCGGACTGCAGAAGTTCCCCATGCCCTATGTACTGACCAACTGTCATAACTCCCTGTGTGCCGTAGGCGGCACCATCAACGAGGATGACCACATGTTTGGTCTGACCTGTGCGAAAAAATACGGCGGAGTCTATGTACCCCCTCATCAGGCAGTTATCCATCAGTTTGCCAGAGAGATGTTAGCCGGCGGTGGCAAGATGATCCTTGGTTCCGATTCCCATACCCGTTACGGTGCACTGGGTACCATGGCTATGGGCGAGGGTGGTCCCGAGCTGGTAAAACAGCTGCTGAACCAGACCTATGATATCAACATGCCCGGCGTGGTAGCCGTATACTTAAAGGGTGCTCCCGTGAAGGGTGTAGGTCCTCAGGACGTGGCACTGGCTATCATTGGCGCAGTATTCAAGAATGGCTATGTAAAAAATAAAGTAATGGAATTCGTAGGTCCCGGCGTGGCTTCCCTGAGTGCTGATTTCCGTATCGGCATTGACGTAATGACCACAGAGACCACCTGTCTGTCCTCCATCTGGAAGACCGATGACCAGATCCGTGAGTTCTATGAGATCCACGGACGTACCGAAGACTATAAGGAACTGAATCCCGGCCAGGTGGCATACTATGATGGATTGATCGAGGTGGATCTGGACAAGATCCGTCCTATGATCGCCATGCCGTTCCATCCCAGCAATACTTACACCATCGAAGAGCTGAATGCGAACCTGATGGATATTCTGGATGAGACGGAAAAGCGTGCGAAAGTAAGTCTGGACGGTGCGGTAGACTTCACTCTGAAAAATAAAGTAAAGAACGGCAAGTTCATTGTAGATCAGGGTATCATCGCAGGCTGTGCCGGCGGCGGATTCGAGAATATCTGTGCGGCTGCCGACATTCTGAAGGGCAGATACATCGGTGCGGATGAGTTTACTTTAAGCGTATATCCCGCATCCATGCCCATATACATGGAGCTGATCCGCAACGGCTGTGCGGCTACCATCTTAGAGACCGGTGCAGTGATGAAGACTGCGTTCTGTGGTCCCTGCTTCGGTGCCGGTGACACACCTGCCAATAACGCATTCAGTATCCGTCACTCTACCAGAAATTTCCCGAACCGTGAAGGCTCCAAGCTGCAGAACGGCCAGATCGCTTCCGTAGCTCTGATGGATGCCCGTTCCATCGCAGCCACCGCAGCCAACAAGGGTGTGCTGACTCCCGCAACGGACTTCGATGGAGATTTCGGAAAATACAAATATCATTTCGATAGCAATATTTACAAGAACCGTGTCTTCGATTCCCACGGTGTGGCAGACGAGAGCGTAGAGATCCAGTTCGGCCCCAATATCAAGGACTGGCCCGCTATGGGTGCCCTGCCTGAGAATCTGGTACTGCAGGTAGTATCCGAGATCCACGATCCCGTAACTACTACCGATGAGCTGATTCCATCCGGTGAGACCTCTTCCTACCGCTCCAATCCTCTGGGACTGGCAGAGTTCACTTTAAGCCGTAAGGATCCGCAGTATGTAGGACGTGCCAAGGAGATCCAGAAGGCAGAGAAAGAGCGTATGAACGGCGGACATCCCTGTCAGGCAGTTCCGGTACTGAAGGATGTTATGGGTGAAGTAAAGAAACAGTATCCCGATGCAAGTCGTGAGAACACCGGATTCGGTTCCACTATTTTCGCAGTGAAGCCCGGAGACGGTTCTGCCCGTGAGCAGGCTGCTTCCTGCCAGAAGGTATTAGGCGGCTGGGCAAATATTGCCAACGAGTATGCCACCAAGCGTTATCGTTCCAACCTGATCAACTGGGGCATGCTTCCTTTCCTGATCCAGCCCGGAGACCTGCCTTTCAAGCATCTGGATTACCTGTTCATTCCTGGTATTAAGAAAGCCGTGGAAGACAAGGCCGAGGAAATTAAGGCATATGTGGTAACAACCGGAGAAGGCATGAAGGAATTCACCCTGAAGCTGGGAGAGCTGACCGACGAAGAACGTCAGATCATCCTGAAGGGATGCCTGATCAACTATAACCGAGTGTAACTATTCAGAGACATGTGACTAACCATCGCAGATGCGTTTCGCGAAGAGAGGCTGAATAGTTACAATGAGAAGTAAGGAGAAAAAATATGGAATTTAACAAACCGGTATCCAACCCCATGATGGTGGGATCCATTGAATTATTAAAAGCAGAGGACACCCCGGAACACAGACAGATGTTCCTGGATGAACTGCAGAAAGCAAAGTTCCTGTCTCCGGTCGTGATCGATCCGGTGCCTGTGCCCGATGAAAACGGCCGGGTGACCATCGCAAGAGATGCCAAAGTACAGTTCCCGATGCTGTCCACCGAGGACGGTCGGAAGTTCTTCATGGCGTTCACTGACTGGACAGAGCTAAAAAGATGGAGAGATGAGGAGAATCAGCAGACTTTCGCCATGAACTTTGACGATTATGCGGGAATGCTGCTGCGCAAAGATGCACAGGGCAATATCAGCCCGGCGCTGGGATTCGTGATCAATCCCTTCGGTGGCAACATCGTGGTGACCAGAGAAATGGTAGCCAGCATGATCGCAGCAAAGCTGAAAGCAGCCGGCAGACCGGTGCCTCCCGCACCCGGAACCCCTGGCGCTCCCACTCAGCCCAAACAGCAGTAAATTAACACTAAATAAAATGTCCATAGCGGACGATATAAGTAGCAGAGAGGTGACAAGGCCAGTCACTTCCTGCTACTTATTTTTTACAGTTTGATAATGACACCACGGATGGTAACCAGACAGAGGCATATTATATGTATTCTGTTTCTTTACCATCTTTTTTTAGTTTAACAGTTCAGCCATGCAATATCATATGTTCTGCGTGGGTGCTGGCACACAAAGCAGAACATATGATATTGCATGAGCGGAGCGCCGCATGTATGAAATAAAAGATGAGCCGCTTAGCGGCGTCGACTGCGGAGCAGGCGCTTTTATGAATACATGCGGCGGTGAACTGTTAAGCGTTACAGGAAGCGCGCCCTGTTGGTTCGTGGTGAGGTCGGGGAAAGGAGAAAATTACAGATTTGAGAATTGATTCCGCAAGCATAGGAATGGATTCCGCCAGAAGCTATCACGCTTCTAAGACAAGCGTCAGACGATTTGAGATAACGGATTATCAGGCAGGTCTGACAGATGTATCCACTAAGGGACAGAAGACACCGAATGGTGAGGATACCACACAGAACACGGAGGAACAGGAGAACACTGCAGAGAACACCACGATGACAGCCAAAGACTGGCAGAGTCGTTTGCTGGTATCTTCTGCCAGATGGGATATGCGAAGCAGTGCCAGTGAACAGACATTGTCTACCATCCGGGAATATACGGTGCGTTATATTTTTGATTTATTATTCCCGTCCAGGAACAGCACTTTGCGGGACTGGATGCAGGAAAACGGATGGAGCAGCGGTAATCAGACCGGAAACAGCTGGAATACAGGGAATAGCGTAAATAATACCCAGACGAATTCCGGCAGCACACAGGGAACCGCAACACCTGCGTCAGACGTGTTCAATCTGGTCACGTCCCGTGTGAAAATATTGAACTATGTGAGCGAGACCTGGAACATAGAACAGGAGGATACCAGTTTTTCCACCGTTGGAAGCGTACGGACCAAGGATGGCAGAGAGATCAATTTTAATGTAAATGTAAATATGAGCCGCAGATGCGAGGAATACTACAAAGAGCAACTCAATGTAGCAGAATTCACGCTCCATGATCCGCTGGTGATCAACCTGGATACTGATGTGGCAGAAGTGTCGGATCAGACCTTTTATTTTGATCTGGATGCCGATGGCAAGGAAGAAGAGATCTCCGTGCTGAATGGCAGCGGCTATCTGGCACTGGACAAGAACGGTGACGGCACTATCAACGACGGCAGTGAGCTGTTCGGCACCCGGAATGGGGATGGCTTTGCAGATCTGGCGCAGTATGATGAGGATGGCAACGGCTGGATCGATGAGAACGATTCCATCTGGTCAAAATTAAAAATCTGGTGCAAGGATGAAAACGGCAACGACGTACTGTACAAACTTTCTGACAAGGGTGTCGGTGCTATCTGTCTGCAAAACGTTTCTACGGATTTTACCCTGCAGGGAGACCGTAAGGCTCAGGACGGCACTACCAATGCCAATGCGACCAATGCTGTGGTCCGCAAGACCGGTATTTTCTTATACGAAAACGGAAATGTGGGTACGGTACAGCACGTGGATATGGCTGCCTATGCCGCACAGGCATAGAATAAATATAACTATTCAGTTACTTCGCCCTATAAATAGCATCAAATGTTCTTACGAATGCAAACATTCGACGCTATTTACATGGCTCTGAATAGTTCCAAATAAATGCAAATTTCATATCGAAGACATTCTGAATAAAACCCATGAATCGGGCAAGACTATAGGATAAACCAGGGAAAGTGGTTGAAATGATTGTATAGCAGGCAGTTGACTCAGGGAACAGGAAGGATGCGGATAGGATATGAGAAGAAATAAAAAGAGCGGTATTAACAAAGAACGTATTATAATGTTAGCCTCTTCAGCCTTTGTACTGGCAGCATTGACCATGACAGGGGTCTATATGAAGGGGCAGAATGTGGAGTCCAGGGATGATGGTTATACCTTGGACTTCACTGCGCTTCCCAACAATGCGGATGACAAATTACAGGAGATCACGGAGAATAACGACGAACATCTTCTGAAGGAGGACGAGAACATCCCCGGACTGACGGCAAATAATACAGCGGGAAATGAGATCGCGGGAGCTCCTGTCACCGAGGATGATCTGGACTATATGCCCCAGGAGGTAGGCTCCGGCAACGTAGAGATTCCGGGGCTGACGGATCAGGAGACCCTGCTGGAGGCCGCACAGAAAGAGCAGCAGAATTCCGATGCCGACCGACAAAAGGAAGAGACCGGGGGAAAGCAGACAGCAGGCGGGGATGTGGTCGTTGAGAAGACACTGCACTTTGCAGAAAGCGACGGATTACAGCAACCGGTGCAGAGTGATATTCTGATGCATTACTCTATGGACAAGAGCACTTATTTTGCTACACTGGATCAGTATAAATACAATCCCGCCACCATTTTTTCCGCGGAAGAAGGTACGGCAGTGACCGCCTGTGCACAGGGAAAAGTGACTTCAATCTTCGAAAATGAGGAGATCGGCAAGGCGGTGACCCTGGATCTGGGTGACGGCTATGAGGCCACTTATGGACAGCTGACGGAGATCACAGTGAAAGAGAATTCCTATGTGAATCCCGGCGACACCATCGGCAGTGTGGCAGCGCCCACGAAATACTACAGCACCGAAGGAAGCAACGTATACTTTGCTCTGACCCACAACGGGGAACCGGTGAACGGGGAGGCATTGTTCCGCTGATGTATATTGTAGGAGGCAGGATCCTGACCATGGCGGGCAGAGAGATCCCCGAAGGGATCCTGCAGATAAGAAACGGGAAAATTGCACAGGTAGGTGCCAGAGGTGAGGTGAAGTTACAGCCGGAAGAAGGAGAGCAGGTAGTGATCGCGAAAAATGCGCTGATCATGCCGGGCATCATTGAGGCACACTGCCATATGGGTATCATGGAAGAAAAAAAGAGCACGGAAGGGGATGACTGTAATGAGACAGTGGATCCCCTGACACCGGCTCTGCGGGCTATCGATGGTATTAATCCCATGGATGCAGCCTTTGACGATGCGGTGCGGGCCGGAATTACTGCAGCCATGATCGGACCCGGAAGCTCTAATGTGGTGGGCGGCCAGTTTGCCATGGTAAAGACTAAGGGGCGCCGGATCGACGACCTGATCCTGAAATCACCGGCGGCCATGAAGGTGGCCTTTGGAGAGAACCCCAAGGTCAATTATTCCGGGCAGAACAAAAGTCCTGTCACCCGCATGGCCATCGCCGCCATGCTGCGCAGGGAACTCTGGGAGAGCAGAGAATATCTGCGGCAAAAGCAGGAAGCGGCGGAGAAGGGAGCGTATTTTGCACCGGATTTTGAAAAAGAGTGCTATCTTCCGGTACTGCGGGGAGACATCCCGTTAAAAGCCCATGTCCACCGGGTGGACGATATTTTCACAGCAATCCGCATTGCAAAAGAATTCGGTATAAAAATGACGATGGATCATTGCTCGGAAGGTCATCTGGTGGCGGAAGAACTGGCGAAGGAAGGATTTCCGGCCATTGTGGGACCGGATCTTACCAGCCGGAACAAGATCGAGGTGCAGAACATGTCTTTTAAGACCGCCGGAGTGCTGAACCGGGCCGGTGTGATGGTCGCCATCACCACGGATCATCCGGTGTCACAGATCCAGACACTGCCGTTGTGTGCCGGACTTGCGGTAAAAGCGGGACTTCCCATGGAGGAAGGTTTCCGGGCCATCACCATTTATCCTGCGAAAATCTGTGGCGTGGCAGACCGCATTGGCAGCCTGGAAGTGGGGAAAGATGCAGACATTGCCATTTTCGACGGAAATCCTATGGAAATTTTCACCCGAACCCTTTATACTATTATCAACGGGGAGATCGTGTACTGCAATGTCCCCAGGGAATGACCGGAGGAATATTTTGAGATACAGCAGGAAAAGTGCAGGGATCCTGTCCCTGCTATTACTATTTAACAGTATAGGTATGAACGCCTGCGGGCAGGCAACGGCAGAGACAGGGCATGTAAGCATAAGTATGACCGGCATGGAAAACACACCGGTCATCAACTATACAGTGCCTACGCTGACACCCAATGTGCTGGTGGATCAGCAGGGGTATGCCGCGGTCGGTGAAAAACAGGCAGTGGTGAAGGGCAGACAGCCGGTAGAGACTTTCCGTCTGGTGGACCGGGAGACCGGAGAGACGGTCTATGAAGGCACGGTAAAGCAGACAGATTACAACGGGGAGCTGTCTCTGTACATCGGAACAGCGGATTTCACGGACTATACCGGGGAAGGTGAGTTCTATCTGGAGTGTGACAATGTGGGAAGATCCCTGACATTTTCTCTGAAAGAAGACCACTATCAGGAACTGTTGGAAGCGTTGTGCACGGATGTTCATGACAGATGTCAGGATCGCAGTATTACCGAGGATGAGATCATCACTTTGCTGGAGGCCTGTGAGTGGTATCCGCAGGTGCTTGCGGATGATAATGGCAATGATATCCCGGATCTGCTGGAATCTATTGCCGACTGGCTGGAAAAAACGGCCAACGACACAGAAAAGCCGGAACCGGAGAACATGTGTTACGTGGCGGTGATGGCAAAATTCAGTTATCTGTACCAGAAATATGATGTGCAATATGCCACACAATGTCTGCAGCATGCGTCGTCGGTGTACACCAAGCTGATGTCGACATCCGGCAGAGATGCGGAGAAATTCATGGCGCTGACGGAGCTTTACCGGGCGGCGGGACTATACACTTACCGCAATCAGATCCTGGAGTATAAGGACTTTTTCGAGGACAATACCAGTTATCTGGAAGAAACGGCCTATCTGTATGGCTCCATGACGTATCTGGCCACCAGACAGCCGGTGGATGTGGACCTGTGCACTGTATTCATGGAAAGCATCCGGAATCGGGGCGAGGAGCTGGCCAAACGTTCCCATAACATGATCGATGCCGTAATGAATGTCAACAATGGAACCGAGGATCTGCTGAAGCGGGCAGAAGAATTGTCCTGTGCTAATTATGTGTTATACAGTTATCAGTACACGGAGATTTTAGAGGATTTTCTGCATTACCTGATGGGACGGAACCGGGATTCGGTGAGTTATTATCCCGAAGAGGGAGACGCTGCGGATTATCTGTTACTGATAGCCCAGCAGGTCTCCCTCGCGGATAGACATTAGGAAGATCAGATCAGTTCTTTGTTTTTGAAATAAGTTTCGGAGATAATATTCTGTACATAGGTGCCCATGCTCTTGCGAGTCTCCTTGTCCAGTTCCTTCGGATAAATAGGCTTACCGTATTCAATGACTACGGTGGCCTTTTTTATTTTCGGAAAATGATCTTCAAATACCGCAGCGGAATTCACAATAGTCATGGGGATAATGGGAACATTTGCTTTCTCTGCGATCTTGAAACTGCCCTCGTGGAAGGGAAGGAAGGTATCCTGGGTCTTGTTGCGGGTGCCCTCCGGGAAGATGCAGATGGAAATCCCGTTTTTGGCTTTCTCAATGGCCTGCAGAATGGTTTTCAGTCCTGCCTTGATGTCCTGTCGATCCAGAAAGAGACAGTGAAGATCTTTCATCCAGATGTTAAGCAGGGGCCATTTTAACATTTCTTTTTTCGCAATATAACCGGTAGGTCTGGGAACACGGACATAGGTCAGCACCACATCGAAAAAGCTGCGATGATTGCCGACATACAGCACAGCAGTGTCGGTGGGAATGTTCTCTTCCCCGATGGCAATGACTTTCGTGCCGGAAAGACGGATGACCCAGCGGAAGGCCCAGTTTACAATGGCCAGGGAACTGCGGTCCTTAAGACCGGGGTTAAATTTGCCGATGATCCATTCTACCAGCATTAACGGCGTGGACAGGATCAGGAATAATACTACAAATAATACGACGAATATAAAACGGATCATAATAATACCAATGCCTTTCAGTAACCTGCAGACTTTCAGGTGCCGTGGCACCTTGTGCAGGCACAAATTTGCGTGTGAAAAATTAATTTTTCACACGAAACTCCTACGGATTCTTTATTTAGCAATGAAAAGTACGCCTAACGTGCCGGGACCACAATGGCTGGAGACTACACCGCCTGCTCTGGTTTCCAGAATCTCGTCAAAGATTCCCAGACTTTCCAGATAGGAACGAACCGCTTCCACAATCTCCCGGTCGCAGCCGGAGTGGGTGATGAAGACTCTGTCGGGAACTGCATTTTTCAGATCCTCTTCCATATCCTTTGTGTATGAGAGGATGACGGAACCCAGTTTTCCACGGTATTTTTTGGAGGCATCCATGGCACCATCCACCACGACGATCCGGGGATGAAGCTTTAACATACCACCGGCCAGAGCCGCTACCGCACTGCATCTGCCACCGCGGTGAAGGTAGGTCAGGGTATCTACTACGAAGCTGGCCCGGACTTTGGGACGGATGGCTTCGATGGCAGTAGTGATCTCTGCGGCAGTTTTCCCTTCAGAAGCCAGAATGGCAGCCTGTATTACCTGCAGACCGATGCCGGTGGACAGGTTTGCGGAGTTGATGACGGTGACTTTGTCGGAAGCTTCCAGTTCTTCTGCAGCCAGCCGCATAACGTTGCTGGAGGTGGACATGCTGTCGGAGATGGAGAAACAGATGATCTCCCGGCCTTCTTCCACAAAAGGCTGCATGACTTCCATGGCCTCGGTCAGAGAAGGAGCAGAGGTCTTGGGCGTGGTCTTGTTTTCATCGGACCACCGGAAAATTTCTTCCGGCGTAATATCCACGCCATCGCAGTATTCATCCTCGCCCAGCAGAATGTGCAGAGGCAGGATGGTAATGTCATACTTTTCCACTAATTCCTTTGACAGATCACAGGTACTGTCAGAGATGAGCTTAACTGTCTGTGCCATAGAATCTACCTTCCTTTTTATTAGTAATTATTCCCCTTTGGCGATCTGCCTTGCGACATAGACACCGCTGGCGGATGCATGGGACAGGGAATGAGTCACACCGCTGCCGTCACCGATGATGTACAGGCCCTTGTGACAGCTTTCCAGATGTTCGTCCAGTTCCACTTCCATATTATAGAATTTGACTTCCACACCGTAGAGCAGGGTATCGTCATTGGCGGTACCGGGTGCGATCTTGTCCAGTGCGTAGATCATTTCGATGATACCGTCTAAGATACGCTTGGGCAGTACCAGGCTTAAATCACCGGGAGTTGCGGACAGGGTAGGCTCTACCATGCCCTCGGCAATACGCTTCGCATTACTGCGGCGTCCTCTCACCAGATCGCCGAAACGCTGTACGATAACACCGCCGCCCAGCATGTTGGAGAGACGGGCGATACTTTCACCGTAGCCGTTGCTGTCCTTGAAGGGCTCGGAGAAATGCTTCGCTACCAGCAGGGCAAAGTTGGTGTTCTCTGTCTGCTTGTCGGCTCCTTCGTAGCTGTGGCCGTTTACGGTGACGATGCCGTTGGTGTTCTCATTTACGACGATACCGTGGGGATTCATACAGAAGGTACGCACGGAATCCTCGAATTTTTCAGTGCGGTATACGATCTTGCTCTCATAGAGTTCATCGGTCAGATGAGAGAAGATGACTGCGGGCAGTTCCACCCGGACGCCGATATCCACGCGGTTGGACTTGGTGTTGATGTCCAGATCTTTACAGATCTGCTCCATCCATTTGCTGCCGCTGCGGCCTACGGAAATAATGCACTTGTCGCAGTCGTAAGAAGCGTTTTCGCAGCAGATACGGTAACCGTCACCAACGGTCTCCACCGTTTTCACCGGGGTATCGAAATAGAAAGTCACTTTATCCTTCAGTTCTGCGTACAGATTTTCCAGCACGATGAAGTTGATATCTGTACCCAGGTGACGTACGGAAGCGTCTAACAGGTTCAGCTTGTTCTGCATGCAGATTTTTTTGAAAGAGGTGCCAGCAGTGGAATACAGCTTCGTGCCTTCACCGCCGAACTTCATGTTGATGTCATCCACATATTTCATCAGGTCGATGGCCTGACTCTTGCCGATATACTCGTAGAGAGTGCCACCGAAAGCGTTGGTGATATTGTATTTTCCATCGGAAAAAGCACCGGCACCACCGAAACCGCTCATGATGGAACAGCTCTTACAGTTGATGCAACTCTTGATCTTGTCACCGTCGATAGGACAGTGGCGCTTCTCCAGAGGGTGACCGGATTCGAAAACGGCAATTTTCAGGTCGGGATTCTGTTGCACCAGTTCATAAGCGGAGAAGATACCGCCGGGACCGGCACCGATAATGATTACGTCATATTTCATAGGGATAAGTTTCCTTTCTCTTTGTTCTCTTGTAAGGATTTGTGGGATGTATACTCATTTTGAACCCCCAAAAACATTCAAAATATAGTATATCATATTTTCAGCTAAAATGGGGAATAGAAATATAGCAAAATATGTGATAAAATCATAAGTTATAGCGGTTCTTCTGCAGATGCGGATGAGCGGTGCGGGAAAATAACGGGATTTGGAAGAGAATTGCAGGAAATGAAATTATGGAAGCAACACAGAAGAAAAACAAATATGAAATAGATATGTGCAACGGCACGATTATGGACAAGCTGATCTCCTTTGCACTGCCCCTGATGGTGTCCAGCATTTTGCAGCTGCTGTTCAATGCAGTGGATATCATTGTGGTGGGACGGTTCACCGGAAGTCAGGCGCTGGCGGCTGTAGGTTCCACCACGGCATTGATCAATATGTTCGTCAATCTGTTTATCGGCGTTTCTCTGGGAGCCAATGTATTGTCCGCCAGATTCTATGCTGCCGGGAAAGAGCGGGAGATGAGCGAGACAGTACATACAGCTATGACCTTTGCATTGATCAGCGGTATTGTCATGGTATTCGTAGGGCTGTTCTGCACCCGGGGGGCGTTGGAATTGATGGATACCCCGGCGGATGTTATTGATCAGGCGGCATTATATATGAAAATTTATTTCTGCAGCATGCCCTTTTTCATGCTGTACAATTACGGAGCTGCAGTTCTGCGGGCAGTGGGAGACACGAAGCGTCCGCTGTTGTTCCTGATCATATCCGGAGCCATCAATGCGGTATTGAACCTGTTTCTGGTCATTGCTTTTTCCATGGGTGTGGCGGGGGTAGCCATTGCTACAGTGATCTCTCAGGTGATCTCCTGTGTGCTGGTATTATGGTGCCTGTTTACTACGGACAGCTGTTACCGGCTGCAGATTTCAAAGCTGGGAATAAAAGGGGAGTACCTGCTGCAGATCTTTCAGGTGGGGGTTCCGGCGGGGATCCAGAGCGTAGTCATCAATTTCTCCAATGTTCTGCTGCAGTCCTCGGTGAATTCCTTTGGCTCCATCGCCATGGCAGGCTATACGGCGGCCAATAATATCTTTGGATTCCTGTTCGTGTCGGTGAATTCCATTACCCAGGCGTGTATGAGCTTCACCAGTCAGAACTACGGTGCCGGGAAGAAAAAACGTATGGACAGGGTACTGATCGATTGTATGATCCTGTCGGTGATCGTAGCGGTAACGCTGGGCGGAAGCGCCAATTTCTTCGGTCCGCAGCTGCTTCACATTTACACAACGGATGCGGACGTTATTGCCTGTGGAACGGAGATTCTGCTGTATACGACGTTGACTTACTTTTTATGCGGCATCATGGATCTGATTCCGGGAGCCTTGCGGGGCATGGGACATTCGGCGGTACCTATGATATTGTCCATTATCGGTACGGTGGGAACGAGAATCTTCTGGATCTACGGAGTATTCCCAACGCACCGGTCGTTGATGGTACTGTTTTTATCTTATCCGGCCTCCTGGCTGGCAACGATCCTGCTGCAGGCGATATGTTTCTATTTTGTCAGAAAGAAAGTACACAGCACCATGCCGCAGGAAGAACCATTATAAGCGGTCGGTTTTCGGGAGTGGAAGTCCCGGGATGATCGAGCGTATGTAGGGATTATTTAGAAAATTGAGGGAAATTATGTTAGCAAAATTTAAGAAAAAATATATTGGAGACTGGGATTTTTACCAGAAGTATCTTTTACTGGCTATTCCCATGATCCTGCAGAATGCCATTACCAATCTGGTAAGCTTTCTGGATAACATCATGGTGGGACAGCTGGGAACGGAGCAGATGTCCGGCGTTGCCATTGTGAATCAGCTGATCTTTGTATACAATCTGGCAATCTTCGGAGCTGTGTCAGCTGCCAGCATCTTCGGTGCCCAGTATTTCGGAAAAGGCAATCATAAGGGACATATGTATTCCTTTCGGTTTAAGCTGTATGCCACGCTGTTGGTGACAGGCGGAGCGATCCTTCTGTTCCTGACGAAAGGTTCCGCACTGATCTCCCTGTATCTGACGGATACGGTGGGGAACGGGGCCACGGACTTGGCACTGCAGTACGGACTGGAATATCTGGCCATCATGATGGTGGGACTGATCCCTTTTGCGGTGAACCAGTCCTACGCGACAAATATAAAAGAGACCGGGCAGACCTTTATCCCGATGCTGGCCAGCTTTGTGGCGGTGGGTACTAATGCGATTCTGGACTATCTGATGATCTTCGGCATCGGTCCTTTCCCGGAGCTGGGAGTGCAGGGGGCGGCGCTGGCTACCGTTATTGCCCGTTACATTGAGGCACTGATCGTGGTGATCTGGGCACACATCCATCGGGGAAAAAACCGCTATCTGGAGGGAGCTTACACCGGCTTTGGTATTCCGCTTGCGGAATTGAAGGCGATCCTGATCAAGGGATTTCCGCTGATGATGAACGAGGTGCTGTGGGCAGCGGGCATGACAACGGTGACCCAGTGCTATTCTGTCAGAGGTCTGGACGTGGTGGCGGGACTGAACATTGCCTCCACCATCACGAATCTGTTCAATATTGTCTATCTTCAGCTGGGTTCCTGTATCAGTATTGTGGTGGGACAGTATCTGGGTGCAGGTAAATTGGAGGATGCCAAGGATGCAGACAACAAGATGATCGTATTCAGCGTCTTCTGCTGTGTGATCATGGCGGCATTGATGTTCGTGGTAGGAGGATTTTTCCCGGGTATTTACAATACCACGGAGGAGATCAGGGAACTGGCTACCAGTTTTATTGCGGTATCGGCCATCATCATGCCCTTCTGCGCCTTCAGCCATGCGTCGTATTTTACCCTGCGTTCCGGTGGTAAGACGGTGGTGACTTTCCTGTTTGATTCCGTATTTACCTGGGTGATCGTGGTGCCGGCGGCATATCTGCTGGCGCATTTCACCGGCCTGGGGATCGTGAGCATCTATTTTCTGGTGCAGGGTACGGAACTGATCAAGGTGATCATTGGTTACCTCATGGTGAAGAGTAATGTCTGGGTGGTCCAGATGGTATAAATTACTATTTGTGCCGCCAGCCGAAGGCTGCTGGATGGAGATTGGCATGAAAAATAGGAGAAGGGCGGGAAACTGACATGAAAATGAACATGGCTCAGAAAGTTTTACTGATCATAGGAGGCGCATTTGCGGGGATCGGCGCAGTGCTGACAATGATATTCGGAAGCATCGGCATGGTGTTCCGGCCCATGAGGGCATTTCTGGCATTGCCGCTGTTTTTCCTGATACTGGGCATTTGTTTTATCGCAGCAGTATTATTCGGGCAGCATAAAAAGTCACTCATCGTAAAAAACGGAATCAGATATGCCGCCAAGATCTACGGTTACGTGGAGAATACGGCGTATATGGTAAACGGCAGATTCCCGGTGAATGTGATCGTGCATTATTTTGACAAGAATCAGATCGAGCGGGAGGCAGTGATTCCCACCGCGTTTGAAAAGGGCGCTTCGACCTATCCCATCGGTATGACCATGGATATCTACGAATATCAGGGAAAATACGGCTGGGATCCGGATTCCGTCCGGGATGAGATTCTGCCGGGAGAGCAGGAACTGATGGACGATAAGCCCGTGGATCCTTCCAAGCTTCGCATGACCGCCGTGCAGTGTTCGAACTGCGGTGCTTCCTATCAGGCGGCAGCAGGATATACCGGACGCTGCCCGTATTGCGGAAGCTATCATAATGTAGAATAGCAGAATAGTTGAGCTGGGGTGGATCAGTGGATCGTTTCCTGCAAATACCGCAGCATCGTCTGTGACACCACGGAGTTGGCGGTCTTGGAGAAAGCCAGTCCCAGCGTACGGTGACAACTGGGAGATAAGGGTCTGGAGACCACACCCCGTGCGAAAGCTTTTAATACCAGTTCCTGAGAGATGGTGACACCGAGACCGTTCCGGACGAAGGACATGATCAGGGTATCGTCCCGGAAGCTGTAAGAGATCTTTGGGCGGACAGGGCATTTGGTCAGCAGATGCTGGATGTCGTTGTCACAGCCGGGGGTCTCGATGATCAGAGGATATTCGAACAGTTCCGGCAGGGTGACGCTGTTTTTGGCAGCCAGCGGATGTCCCTCGGGGAAAACAGCGCACAGCGGATCATTCAACAGTGGATAAAAGGTCAGATCATCCGCCACGATGGAGGATAAAAATCCACAATCCACCTGCCCGTGAATGATCCAGTCCCGGATCTCATCATAATTGCCGTCAAAAATTTCTACATCCACTTTCGGATAATTTTCCCGGAAAAAATGAACCACATCCGGCATCCACAGAGCGGTGATGCTGGAAAAACTACCGACCCGCAGTTTTCCCTCAATCTTATTGTTGATATTGAAGGCGGCCTGGCGCAGCTTGTCTTTCTGGTTGACCATTTCCTGAATGTAAGGGATGAGGCGGGCACCGTTGTCGGTGAGGCTGACACCCCGTTTAACCCGGGCAAAAAGCTGCACACCCAGTTCTTCCTCCAGTCCCGCCATCATCTGGCTGATGCCGGACTGGGTATAATTCAGTGCTTCCGCCGCCTTGGAGAAGCTTCCCGTTTCACATACTTTTAAAAATATCTCGTAACGGTCTTTTTGTTCTTTCATGATCTTCACCCCGTAAATTTATGAATTTCAAATTCATTGTTCACCAATTATGCGAGCAGATTGGCTTTCTTGTACTCATTATAGTATAAGCTCACGAATTTTTACATCCTGCTTCGCAGGATATTCGTGAGCTGATGAGTCCAAAAAACAAATGTCTGCTTTGCAGCCACTTATTTTCTCTTGAGACTTATCACATTACAAAAACTTATGTATACCAATAAAAACATTCGTTTTACTGATAGTATAGCATATGCTATCCTCATGTCACAAGTGTTTTAAGGAGCGTGAATCATATGGAAAAGAAAGCAAGTAATTTCTCCGGGCAGATCGGTTTCGTGCTGGCGGCGGCCGGAAGCGCGGTGGGTGTGGGCAATCTGTGGAGATTCCCTTATCTGGCGGCCAAGGATGGCGGCTGTCGTGAGACAAGGATGTGATTCTTTCGGTAAGATTAGAGTATCCTACGATGCGGGGGCTCTGAAATCTGCATCCAGCTCAATACAGTTGGACTGCCTTTGTTCCAACAGGGGCAGTTTCTCCTGAGTTGCAGGTTGAGTTTGTTCTGGCAGGATCAGAATATCCTGAGTCACAGGTGCACCGAAATCCGTATCCAGCTCGATACAGTTGGACTGTCTTTCTTCCAACAAGGGCAACTTGTCTTGGGGAGCGAACTGCGTTTCTTCTGGCAAGGGCAGAATGTCTGGAGTCGTTGACTGCGTTTCTTCCGGCAAGATCAGAATATCCTGCGTCACAGGAGCTTCGAAACTTGTATATTGAAGCTGGATGGTTTCGAGGATGCGGTTGAAATCTGTTTCCAGAGTGTACCAGTCTGTTAACGGAATAGTGGCTTCCAGCTGTAGGGTATTTCCCTGTAAAGGGACATCGGGATTGGATAATGTAATGTAAATCCAGTATTTTTGTTCTGTCTGGTAGATCTCGGTATTTTTCCAGCCGTTTAAGTTGCTGTCGGGCAGAGTGATCTCCTCGCTGGTGACGCCGGTGCCGCAGATTCCCGGGACGGGAGCATAGATAAGCGTAAAGGTATCCTCCGGGTATGCGATGTTCCAGAAGATGATAGCATCGGTCGTGGTGGTACCCGCGAAAGTTAAATTGCGGATCTCATAGTCCCAGGTCTCCGGAAGGGACAGTGAGAACTGCACCGGTCCCAGATCACAGATAGCTTCATTCCCCATGGATATCGCCAGATCGTCGGTAGGCCCGTTTTCCGGGCATTCTGTAGGAACGAGGCTTTCCGCGATGACTGGGGCGATTGGCCCGGTGGGGGCCGTGGAATTTTGCACCCCTACAGAATCCTCCAGCCCCCCGGTAGAACCACATCCTGCCAAGGAAAGCGTAAGAATCGTTGTCAGTGTTGATAGTAAAATAGCCTTCTTCATAAAGATACCCTCCCAAAATCGTGAAGTGTTATGGTGATCACATTATAATAAGACGAATATTGGGCGGGGAAGTTTCGGTAAATAGAAAGTTTGGTGTAAAAAGCCCCAAAACAACGAATTCCGTACAAAAAAGTTCCGAAAT